>Ga0307518_10001668_pt1 | contig 16405 bp, 28 predicted proteins | sample 25_EM_MG_FD_203889 | JGI IMG/M metagenome (GOLD analysis project Ga0307518, IMG submission 203889) | Populus trichocarpa ectomycorrhiza microbial communities from riparian zone in the Pacific Northwest, United States - 25_EM | ecosystem: Host-associated > Plants > Roots > Unclassified | place...
GCTCTCTTCTGGGAAAGAACAAGAGAGGGTTCTTCTTCCTAATAGCACTCTAAAGTAGGGATATAACTGTCATGGTGCTGGAGGACGCCGTCTGAAAGTAGGGAAGCAGATAGAGTACTGAATTTGATGCATCCAGGGAAGTGAGACGAACGACAGAGGAAGATGGACATGGCAAGTATCTGGGAGGAAGGGACCATAGGCTGAGGGCTCAGGGGACACAGAGACAACCAGAGAAGACTTCTCAATCTTGACAATAGACCTAAGATGACCAAAGTATGTCCTTGATGCAGGACTGACGAGGAGAACATGCTGACCGAGAATGAGGGGGACTGAGAGAGCAGGCTGGGAAGATATGTGCCAGGCAGTGCATGGGAACTCTGGGAGAGGCTGTCCTAAGAGCAGGACATAGTGGAGATCTGCAGCAATAGCAGAGAAATGATCCAGAGAAAATACAGACTCCATAGTGACTGATGAGACAAACATCTGGATTGTGGGGGGAATATCTCCGTGGGAAATGAACAGATCCACATCGGAACTTGACACGCAGATAGACCATGCTCTAGGTTCTCTGACTGTATAGTCACATGCCTGATAGCTTTGGAAACAGTGGAGCTATTCAAAATATCGGAATGCTGGCACTGGGCACCTAAAAATGACATTTGAGCACTAACATTGTTTCTTCTCTTCTTTCCTTCATTTCTCCATCAATTCTTCAGCTTCTTTGCTCGTTCTAGTATGGGAGTTGGACTGCAGTAGATTGCATTCCTTTCTCATACCATAATGGACGTTATTCCTTCAGTTTCTTCTACTTCTTGGCAGTTCTTGTGCGAGTGATGACTGCTAGACATCGGCAGTCATTTCTTGCATCAGGATAGTCTTCTTGTGCAATAGATGGCTACAATGAGGCTCCGTCGTGCTCATCCTTCGCATCAGGATCATTTGATATTGACATTATCTTCCATGTTCACTGTACCAAACCTGTTTGGTGCGTGACACTGGACCTCCTGAACTCCGGAGATCCGGCTGACCATCTGCACTGGATGGACAGCTGGGTCCACTTCCTCGCCGAGTCAGTCCACCCCTTCCCCAGTTAAGTCCTCCGACTCCAGAGGCAACTCATCCAAGTCTGGCAAGGAGAAATCCAAGGCCAGCAACACCTCTAGCCCCACCGCTGCTGGCTCGTCCAAGACAACCAGCAACCTGTCCTCTTCTGGTTCTAACAGGCCGGGCTTCACCAACAAGCTTGGTAAGGATGGTAAACTCACCACTGATGAGCGAAAATGGCAACTAGACAATAACCTCTGCATGTTCTGTGGGGGTCCCGGTCACTTTGTGGACAACTGTCCCAAGAAGACCAAAAAGGCCAAGGCTCACGCTGTGGCCACTGATGCTGCTGAGTCTGGTAAAATGGACTCAAACTTGGGTGCCAACTCCGAGTCAAAAAAAGAGTAAGCAGCTCCCAGCCCTCTGCACAACCGGTGAGCTGCATTGACTCCAGAAGTGCACCCAAGGAGGCTCACCTCAATGCATCCACTCTCTTAGATCCTAATTCTCTTATGCCCCATGTTTCCCTCTTATCTTTGGACTTACCTAAAATTCATGCGCTTGTGGACTCCAGGTCCACCCATTGTTTTGTAGACATAAAATTTGTGCACAAAAACAAGTTTACAACTTACTCCATAGCCCCAATAGTTCTCTGGCTTTTTGATGGCTCTTCAAACTTTGTAATCACAGAAGCTATCAACTTATCAGTGCAGTTCCCCGCTACCAGTGATGTCACCCCCATGACCTTTTACCTCACTCCGTTGGATTCTGAATGCATTATTGTTCTCGGACATAACTGGCTCACCCACTACAATCTGTTTATTGATTGGGTATTGAGCAGCTTAATGTTCTGGACTCTTGCAGGAAGTTTGCCAGTGCCCCCATCGACTCCCTCTCTAGTTCTGCCCAGTAACCCTGTCTCCGGCCTCTCTGGCCAATCTGACTCCGGCTCTGCACCATCTGTCAACACTCCGGTCTGCAACCCTCTGCATATCTCTCTGATAAATGCAGCTGCATTTGTGTGAGCATGCAAATTAGAGGGATCTACAAAATACCAACTTCAGCTGCATCCCTCTGACTCAGTGAAGGCCTGGTCTTCATCCACATCCACTCCTCCAGAGTATCGTGATTATGTGGATGTGTTCAGCAAAGCGAAAGCCTCTGAACTTCCCCCACATCACGATTATGACCTGAAGATCGACCTAGAAGAAGGTACTTCACCCCCTTTGGGAACACTATACTCACTGTCTCTGGTTGAGCTCTTTGCTCTCTGGACCTTCATTGACGAGAATCTAAATACAGGTTTCATCCATCCTACCGCTTCCTCTCACGCTGCTCTGGTCCTCTTTGTAAAAAAGAAGGATGGCTCCCTCTGGCTATGCATTGACTTCTGAGGCCTTAACAAAATCACTAAAAAGGATCACTATCCACTCCCTCTCATCTCTGACCTTTTGGACTCCCCCAGCCATGCCAAGATCTACTCCAAGATCGTCCTCAGGCAGCAGCTTTCCAATCCAATGTATCAGAAGAGTACTTTCCATTCAATCTACCAGGGAGTACATACAACCAAGTAAAATTCCATCGATAGCCATCTTGCAAGGCTAATCAGCGCATTGCAATTGTCCACTGGGTAGCTAGGGTATTGCTTTGTCAATATATGCATGTGCAGTGTCGAGAGCACTCATTTGGCTTTTTGATGTGCTCTTTCACAATCACCCAATGCTTGTCCCCCCTCCTCACTTGCAATCCACCTGACTTTGTACCCCTTTCCTTTCTCCCTCTGTGCATATCCAAGGAAATGTGCCAACAAGTTCATCACAGAAATCATGTTACTTTCGATGCTTTGGGCGACGCGATAGCGATGAGTACTTTGGGTGGCATATGTGGATTGTCTGTAAATTTGATGTAGGCAGTGAAGGGGTCAGATACAAGGTCAACGTTCAGCTCTTTGCTGAGCCAGCAGTTGGCGTTATTGTGGAAGTCGATGTATGCTGATGTGATACCGGCTAACCTGTCTCTTCCCTGGCATTACAGGAGATGGAGAGCAGAACCAGTGGCCCTCCTGACGGTCGCTTCATTTTTTCATCACATGAGGCAGTCATCAGCAAACTAACCCTTTTGCTTAGCCGAGCACCCAGCTTGGCAAGTCTGTTCCAGGCTTTACACAGCAATGACAGACTGGCCAGTGTTGCACAGACACTCCAGTCAATCCAGTAGAGTACATACATACTACTAGTACTATCAATAAAAAAAGATCACACCAAATTTTAAGACAAATGAATTTTATTATATCAAATTGTACTAAATACTAAGTAAACTAATCAAAAGTGCTGCGGGCAGTGGCAGTGTTGTCGGCATTGTCGTTGTCGTTGTTGTCGCGCTGGTGGCCATGGTGGCCATCGTCGTTGCATTGGTGGTGGTTGGCATTGTCGTTGTCAGCGCACTGGTGTGGTCGACAACACTCCTGGTTGTTGTTGTCGCCGTGGGTGTCGTCATCGTCATCGTTGTCGGGTCGCGACGACGATGCTGGTGGTGGCTGCATCGTTGCTGGTGGACGCATCGTCGACACAGGTCATGGTGGTGGTGGTGGTGGTGGTGGTTGGTGCCATCGGTGTAGCCATCGCCGCTGCCACGGTCATCGTCGTCTGGTTGATGACACTGGTGGTAGTGGTGGTGGTGGTGGTGGTTGGTGTCGTTGCCGTCGTCTGTGGTGGGGTTGTCGTCATCGTTGCTGATGGTGGTGGTCGCATCGACAATGCTGGTGGTGGTGGTCGGTGCCATTGTTGTCACCCATTGTTGTCGTCGCTGATGGTGGTCATGTCAACGACGCTGGTGGTGGTGATGGTGGCTGTGGGTGAGGGTGTAGTGACGTGGTAAATACTATTAAGAAATTTGGTAGTTCAATATGCTGATATAATCATGTACACAAACACGCACACACACACACACATACTTCAAAATCTTCTCTAAGTCCTTCATTCATCCTCTCTATCTTCCACCACCACCACCACACCATGCGTCGACCACCACCTGATAGCCACCACCACCAGCATTGACGATGCAACCACCACCAACGTCGACAGTGACGCGGCCACCACCATCAGAGTTGACGCAACCACGACCACGACCACGACCAACGTCGATGGCGACGTGGCCAACACCACCACCGTGGACGCAACCACCACCAATGATGACACGACCACCAATGTCAATGGCGACACAGCTACCACCACCAGCGTCAATGGTGACACGACCACCATCAACGTCGACACGACCACCACCCACCTGTGTTGACGATGCGGCCACCACCAGCGACGAAGGCCACCCCACTGTCAAATCCGGGTCCACTCCGGACAAAGTCCGGACAAAATCCAGTTAAGAACTCGAACGAGGGGGAGGCAGGGGTTGGCCTAGGCCGGGAATTGCTCGGGGGGCAGAGTAGACCGATTGGGTACAACGACAGAAGTAAAGCATTGACCCCTTGCGTGGATTCCGGTCAAGATAAGAGAGCAGGGACAAGAGATACGGAGTGGGTGACTTAGTTGATTTCAGACTAAAGATACAGGACCGAGTACAGGACTTTATATATGGAGACGGAAGTATCCTGAGTATATACGGTGACAAGTAAACAACCAGCAACCGGAACAAGGGCACGAGAGTAAAAGGAATAGGTCAGTAAAATAAACGGGGACAGGAAAATAACCAGGGAGTCTGGCTCGAAGCAAACACGGGGAACTGGAAGCATACAGGGACGATGGAGCGAGTGTAGGAACAATGTGGTAAGTGGAACTAAACCGGATTGGGGAGACGATGAGGGCCGAGTACGGACTTAACAGATACTATGTGCGCGAGCCTAGTCCAGGACCGGGGATGAAGCGCAAGGGCTGGGATCGAGCTGTAGAGGTGCAACGAAACCGGAGTAACCGGGCGAGCGACCGGAATTGGGCATGGTCGTGACACCCACCACCAGTGTCGACAACGACAACGACCCCATTACCAGTGATGACGACAACGACAACCATCAGAGTCAACACAACCACAACCAACGTCGATGGCAACGCGGTCACCACCACCAGCGTCGACGGTGACACGACCACCACCAATGACAACACGACCACCAACGTCGATGGCAACGCGGCTGCCACCACCGCCCCCACCACCAGGGTCGACAACAACAACAACGACCCCCACCACCTCAATGTATATAGTATTTAGTCTTTGTTTTGTAGTTTTTTTTATTGAATTGATATAAATTGATTAACATTAACATTGAATGAATTAAGTACTCAAAAAGTTTCAAGTACATGCAGTAAAGGTAGTATAGCTGCTGTTGATAGTAATACTGGGACAGTCTGGGACAGCTAGGACAGCTAGGACAGCCTGGAACAAGTGCTGGGACAGTCCTGGACAGTGCTAGCCAGTTGGGTACCTTGCTAGGAGTAGCTGGGGCTCTGGGGTAACTGGCCAGTACTGTCCAGTACTGTCCAGGGGAGGGTTGGTTTGCTGATGCAGGCGAGCACTCCATCTGCCTGTCCACAAACTACACAATGTAGTGGTCAACCATGCACGTCAAGCCCTACCTCAACATTATCATCCACAATGTCAAACCCAACATTGAGCGTGACCAGAGCAACGTACCTGAGTTGGCAAGCAAGGTCAGCAAGCTGAACAAGAGGCTGGAGGCTGCAGCACCAACACAAGCGGGAGGGGATTTGAAATTCCACTCCACGTGTTTCCTTTCCTGGTCGCTGCCATATGCTCCTGTCCCTCTTCCGCATCTGCGATTTCCAGACGGGGCTTTTCACAAGGCCCTGTGCATAGTTGAACGTGGTCTGGACGGTGACAGGCAACTGGGCAAGCTCTTTCTGGTATTGTAATCGGAGGACCTGGGTTGATGCTGAGTGCTGAGTGCTGCAAATAATCGGGATCAACAGTACATGCACCTCAAGTTTGTCATATGATAGTGAGACTTGAGCGTCTGCAGCATAGGGTAAGTCGGTGGACATAACAGAGATGTAGGAGACAAGTGCTGTGAGCAAACAAGTCTCACTGGGAAGCTGTGTGGCAGTGTTGGGGGGGCTACTGAGAGGATGAGTCAGCACTTCCCTTTTATCTTCCTCTCGCTCATCATCATCACCTTGACAAGTAGACACACCCTCACTTAGGCTCCAAAGATGATGGCAGATGCAGGAGGTAAGTCAAAACATAATCCTTTTGTGCAGATACTATATGCAGGCTTTCTTCACTTTGGCAGTCAAAGCCGGCTCGTACTTGAAAAGAGGCAATGGAGGTACTTGGCTTTTTATTTTTCCTGTCCTCTTTCCCCCTCCCTCCTTCTCCCTTTATTTGGTGCAGTGACAACGACAATGCTCATCAGTGCATTCCTCTCTCCCTCCCCTCTTTCATTACACATGCATGTGTGTGTGTGTGTGTGTGTGTGTGTGTGTGTGTGTCCCTTTTTTCATATAGCTAGCTAGCCTATCGAGCATCGAGGGCCCATAGTCTTGTCTCCACCCCACCTGCATCCTGCTGAATCCATCCATCCCATCAGCAGCAGCACTGCAGATTTGCTCACGAGAACTTTTTTCTTTTCTAGAATGAGGACACCACAATGACAACCACAAATGAAGGAGCAGGCACGAAGATGGCGGACATTGTGATCAGGAGTGTGAGTAAGGCCACAGAGACAGACATCGTGGAGAGCAGGACAGGGAGAGGGAGCATAGGGATAGGGAGCAGCAGGAGCCACATGGGCACAGAGATTGGGAGCGGGAACGGCATGGTGTGTGAGAGAGAGAGCAGTACTCATTGTGAAGGGACAATAGGTGCAGAGACTATGGTGGCGCTGGTGGTGGTGGTGGTGGGCTGCGCGTGGAGAGGGAGCACCACGAGGAACACAAGCATGACGATGATAGGCGCTGTGAGTTCTGGCACAATGATGAGTGTGGTCACCATTGAGGGTGTGAGGAGGGCTCACCGCTCGCAGGGGTTGGGGAGGGGCGGTCAGGCATGGAAAGAGGGCAGTGGTGGCGCTACCAGAGAGGAGGTCACTGACTCCCAAAGGAAGTGTTCCCTTGTCACAGCGCAGATGCAAGGCCTCTGGATGGGATGTCCATGCGCCAGGGTATGAGCAGTATTCTGCCATGCAGGCGAAGCAAACTGGTAGGAGAAAGCCTTCATGTATGGAACTCGTCTGACTATAAATCTACAGGTCTCTTCAATCTGCCTGGTGCTAACCGTACTCAGGTCCCACCGATTCTCAGTATTCCAGGTCTCCCACCCCCAATTCCCGTCTAGACATTCGGAATGGGCATAGGCAGCAACCCTAACTTGTCTAGGCAGTCACGGCACCTCTATATTAGCAGCATCACATCCGACATCAACAAGCAGAACCTCACCAACTTCTTCAATAGCAAGATGATTGAAATGAGTATTGGCACAGGTGGTCCAGGAAAACCTGTCCTCACAGTTCAGTGCAACTATGAGAAAAATTATGCGTTTGTTGAGGTGAGTGATCGTTGCAATATGGCTCAATCCAATGGCACTTACATGACTCCATCTAGTTTTGAAGCGCTGAAGACGTGACAGCAGCCATGGCATTTGATGGCATCATCTTCATCAACAGTCCATTGAAAATTCATAGACCAAAGGATTATGGTGGCCCAGAGATGATTCCAGTCAGTGTCCACATCCCTGGTGTCGTTTCCATCAATGTTCCAGATTCGATCAACAAAGTGTTTGTTGGAGGCTTACCAGCTTACCTCAACGAAGAGCAGGTACAAGAACTGCTCAAGAGCTTTGGCGAACTCAAGGCTTTCAACCTCGTTTGGGAGAATGGAAACGGTCCTTCAAAGGTGAGAGGCATGTAATGTACTCTTCACTGCCAACTAACCACACAATAGGGATTTGTGTTCTTCAAATATGTGGATGCCTCTGTTACTGACGTCACTATTCAAAGCTTGAACGGTATGGAACTTGGCGACAAATATCTCATCATGCAACGCGCATCTGTTGGTGCCAAACCAGGAATGCCCAACTTGCCCTATGACCAGTTCCCAGAAATACCTCGCCCCATTATGCCAGCTGGTGAAAGCAACACTTCGGATGCACGTATCTTGCTCATGCTCAACATGGTCACTCCCGAGGATCTTGTAGATGACCAGGAATACGGCGACATATATGAAGATGTCAAGGAAGAATGCTCTCGATACGGTGCCATAGAAGATCTGCGTATCCCTTGGCCGGTAAAGAAGGACAAGACAAAATTCATGGCTGGCGAGACAGCCTTCCAGTCTGCTCTTGACGCACAGCACACAGATGAAGCTGCTGGTGTTGGGCGAGTGTATGTCAAGTTTATAGATGCACTCGATGCACAGGCTGGGCTGAAGGCGCTTGCTGGACACTCATTTGTGGGGCAGTCTGTCATTGTGACTGTACTGAACAAGGACAGCCAGACGATGCCTCCGCTCAACTTGATCTTTGCACTGCAGCCTGATGTACCACCTCCTCTTCTGACCTCTTAAGCATCAGAGGGTCTCTGCTATTGTGCTGGTGCTGGTGCTGGTGCTGGTGACTCGTTGCTCAATTTGTGTGACACATGCTTCAAAAGTACCTAGTTATATCTGCTTTCCTTTACAAATTCTTGATGCCTTATGTACGTCTCATTGTCATCCGCAACATGGTTTGTTTCTTTGTCCATCCTATGCACTCGCTCACTGCCTGGTGGGGGTTGTCATGCATAATGGTGTGCTTCAAGACTGGCATGGTTGACATCTATGTGCTTGATTTGCCTCTTCCAATGTGTGGTATTGTAGGACTGATTTTGCAAAATCCAAACACCCTGTCCCAGAACTACACAACCACTTTACACCTTATTTCATATTTTCAAAATTTAAACTATTTTATTAATAAAAATTAATAAGAAAAATTCCCAGGAGCTACAGCCAAGGCTTCATCACTGTCGCAAGCCTTCTGTTTCATGTGTAAGTACCAAGTAATCAAGGTCCCCTAACCTGCTGCAATTTGCTGGACACTACCATTTCATAGTAGTCTATTTCATAGTAGTTTTCCGCAAAGTGATTCAATATGATTCAGATGTACTATAATGTATGTACTACGTCTGACATGTTCTGCTGTCCTGACAGCTTCCTTCCATTCCTTCAATGTTTTCTCATTCAAATATTCCAATCTGTCATTTTCAGCCAGGAGTTCTGGGCAGTGAGCACCTTGAAACACTTTCATGACAAAGTCACGCAAGAGTCTGATTGTTTGACAACCTGAACTTCTAGACAGAGCAACATAAAGGTTGAAAAGGCTTAACCCTCCTGCACAAAGTGTCAGTTTCTTCCCTTTTACAAAGGTATCTGAAACACCTGTAGGTGGTGTGGCAATATCCACAATTACAGCAGGTATTGTTTGTCCCTGCGAACAGTAATCCGTAAAAGCATAAGCAGTGGTCATCAGGAATTGGCATCGGTGGACCGTGCATGTGACAATTGTGCCTTCATTGGTCTGGCAGCTAATATGGTATGGTTTGTAGGTGGGTTCAACAGGTATCACAGATTCCTCAAGATCCTTCAATCGACTGGCATGCATCCATTCCAGTTTCACAAGTATGCAGACTGGTAAGTATTTCAACTTTATCAATGGTTGTTGTAGTGCCAACAACGGCTCATTTGGGTCTAGCCATATATCCACTATAGTGCCTCGGGCTCCGTTTGCGATATCCAAGTCAGTTTCAACATTCTGAGTGACCATGACCTTCATCCCAAAGGCAATACACATGATGTAGGGCTGGTAAAGTTCAGTTCAGTTCGGTTCAGAGCCTATTTTTCCTGAACCTGAACCTACCTGAACTAGTTCTACTAGGTTCAGTTCTGGTTCAGAACTGGTTTGAACCTGAACCTGAAATACATATTGATGTAAAAAGTGTATTTAAGTGTTTACATGAGGTCACTAGGTTTCCAAGGTCTTGGCTCCCACTTTAAAGCCTCACTAGCTGCAGATAAATCACCTGATGAATACACACTCTTCAGCAGTTGTAAAGCTTCCACACTTTCAGGATAGAGTGAGTTTCGTAACACTGTAACAGTTAGTCCACCCTGAGAAAATGCTCTCTCAGATGCTGTGGATGATCCCTGTATTGCAAGATAGTCACAAGCCATTCTGGATAAGATGGGGTATTGATGGGAGTGGAACTAACTTATTATGTTAATAGCCAATAACATCTTATAAATAAATAACTTACACCCCACCACTTTATCTGATCACTTGTATCTTCCAGTGAACTGTCCAGATAGTTCTTGAGTTCTTGACGGGGATCTTGTGCATTTTTCTCCTGATCCAGATGACTCTTGATTCTTTTCTGCATCATAGCAGCTCCATAACCTCCACCTTTCTTAGGGGATACTGTAATAATGATATGTAAGTTGATTTTGACAAAGTGTCATTGGTGGTTGTGTCACAATGTGTGCAAGTGCGGGCGCTGGGTCATTGACGCGAGTGGAGGTGGTGATGATGGCTGTGCTGCAGCATGTGTGTGTGCTGGCGCTGGGGTCGTTGCCCTCATCATCGTGATGGTGGATGTGCCGCAGCATGCGTGCATGCTTGCTTGCACTGGGGTCATCACTGTCGACGGTAATGGTGGTGGTCGTGTCGCAACATGTGGGTGGGTGGCCTGGTGGTGGTGGTGATCACATCACAATGTGCATGTGTGGTGGCACTGGGGTGGTGGTGTGGTAGTCACATCACAACATGCGTGTGTGTGTGGGTGGGCGCTGGGTCGTCGATGTCAGTGGTGGTGTGGTGGTGTGGTGGTGTGGTGGTGTGGTGGTGTGGTGGTGTGGTGGTGTGGTGGTGTGGTGGTGTGGTGGTGTGGTGGTGTGGTGGTGTGGTGGTGTGGTGGTGGTGTTACAGCATGTGGGCAGGTGGTGTGCATCTAAGTGAGGGAAGAGGTCAGAACAACCAACAACCAACACCCAATGACAACAAAAGTGAGTGGTGGTCTTCCTCTGCAGTTCTGGTATATGATCTCCACAGGGGGATGTTGTTAAGTCCGGGTCTACTCCAGTAAGGGGTCCGGTCAAGTCCAGACGAAAATGGACAAGGGCAGAGGTCAGAGGTTAGCCTGGGCCGGAGTTGCGACCAATTGGATTCAACGACAAGGACAACGAGCGTTGATCCCTTGCGTAGGTTCCGGTCAGGTGGAGACAGAGACAGAGACAGACAAGGGGACAGGAGTAGTAACTTAGATGATTTCAGACTGAGGTGTACAAGATAAACTAGAGGGTACTTATACTAAGTAGAAACTAGGGCCGAGTACATACGGTGACAAGTAAACAACCTAATAGTGGACAAGGAATGACCGGAGTTAGGACTAGGTCAGGTCCGGTGAAAATAAAGTCAGGTCCGGTGAAAATGCTACAAGGTATAGGATATATCGAGTTCACGGAGAACTCATGTCAAGGCAGGGTAGACGGCGAGGTATGGTAACGAGCGAATAGAGCATAGACCAAGGGATGTACTTAACGGAAAGGTATCAGCGCGAGCGCGACTGGAGTAAGTGGTGAGTGACCAGAGTTGAGCTGCAGAGCTGCGATGCAACCAGAGTAACCAGATAAGATCTGGAGTTGGACATGGTCGTAACAGTATCCCCCTTTTAGGGGCCGAACCCATGAGGCCCCAATGAGGCTGTCGTGTGGTCGCCTAGCACAATGCAGAGTCTGGAGTGATTGTCTGAGTACGAAATTTGGATGTATAAAGATCAGACCGGTTTTTTCTTTTACTCCCAGTTTTTTGCCTTCTAACAACATGTCTGCACCAGCCAAGTCCGCCACCCCCGTTGCCCCCACCGTTGTCGAGTCCAAGGACTGGACGAAGGCCACCACACCGGAGCTACTGTCTGGGAGTGAGGACGAGTCGAGCATTCTCGACGCCAAGGTGAAGGAATGCCGTCGCCGCAAGCAGGTGAGGAGAGAGGAGAGGCAGTGCTGGGAGGCGGAGGAGAAGAGAGCTCGTGAAGAGGCAGAGAGGAAGGCTCGCGAGGAGGCGGAGCGTGCAAAGGCGGAGGCAGAGTGCAAGGTGAGGGAGGAGGTGGAGCACAAGGAGTGCGAGCAGGTGGAGAAGGAGAGGGCGGAGTCACAGGCACGGGCGGAGTCGCAGCGGAGGAGGCTGCCAAACAGAGGGCGGTGGAGGTAGCTGCCAAACAGCAAACAACGGTGCAAGAGGCGTTGAAGAAGAGAGCGAGGGAGGAACTGGAAGCAGGTCCGGTAAGTTTTACTTTAACTCATTTCTGCTTTCTGTTTTGCTGACTGCTTTTCGTAGATGCGTGTGTTGCACAAAGCATCGCGCGGTGTGCGAGTGTGACCCGGAGAAGCCAAAGCAGTGGGCATGCATGAAGTGCGCCGGTTTGAAGGAGAAGTGCGAGTGGCCAGAGGTGGACAAAGGGAAGGGCAAGGCGAAAGAGAAGGAGGTGATGACCTCACTGCGAGGAGGCGAGAAACGCAAGAAGAAGAAGATGACAGTGAAGGTCATCGTGGACGACGATGAGATTGTGGAGGTGGTGGGTCCGTCTGGGTCGAGGTCCGGTTTCAACACCGGACCATTCCTGGAGCGGATGGACAGGCTAACAGCTGCGGTGGAGGTGATGACCGGACAGATGGCCTGGATCACGGACTCCATGTGGTCTGTATCCCAGTCCAACGACTGACTCAGTGCCGGCCTCGAAACGTTTTTTGAGGAGTGCCGGTTTTTTACCTTGGAGTTTGTCGTGTCGGAGGAGGAGAGTGAGGAGGAGGTCAATCCGGAGGAGATCGACCAGGAGTTGGGGGAGCTCCAGAAGGACCTGGAGGAGCAGGAAGGTCCTGCACTGGAGTAGGTGGTCTGGTCCGGCGCCTTGTAAATAGAAATGTAAACTAGTTTTTACTTTTGTTTATAAGAAAGTGGCCTTGATTTGAGAGTGAGTGATATTACAGAGTGAAACAGACAAGAGAAATAGATAAGAAACGGAGGCGAGAGTAATACTACATGGACGTGAGTGGTCCAGGTTTGTCCGGGTACCGGACATAGTAATCTTCTAGTAGTTCCGTAGTGTTGCCTAATTCAGTGGCGAGAAGCCAGAATGTTTCGTCAGTCCCTTCGTAACCGGACCAACGTACCAAGTACAAAAGCTTGCACGATTTGCATTGACGGTCAACCTTGGAGTCGAGGATTTCAGCAATCTCAAACTCCGGTTCACCATCTACTTCGACCAGTGGTGGAGGAGGCTGTATCTGGTCCGGTATGGTGTTGGGTATGGCCAGTTTGAGTTGGGAGACATGGAAGACGGGGTGAATGGCATGCATGGAGTCTGGAAGGCAGAGCGTAAAAGAAAGGGAGCCTACTTGTGCAATGATAGTGTAGGGTCCCAGGTTCTTCTCTGATAGCTTTTTGGATGGTCGTGTTGACCGGAAGTATTTGGCTTTCACATATACTTGTTTGCCTACTTTGAAGTCCGGTGCCGGAGTTCGTTTGGCATCAGCCAGACCTTGGTAGCGAAGTTGTGCATTGGCCATTTCTTCTCGAAGGTATTGATGCAGCGACTCGAGGTCGACTGCGTAGTCACGAGCCCGTGCAGAGGTCATATCTTGTTCTGGATAGATGGAGATGTTAGGATGATAACCTTTGTTGGCGAAGAATGGCGAGACTCTGGTGGTAGCACTAGGTGCGTTGTTGTAAGTGAACTCCGCCAGTGGGAGTAGGTCCGCCCAGTTGTCTTGCTGGTAATTGCAGTAGACACGGAGGTATTGTTCGAGTGTCTGGTTGGATTGCTCTGTCTGGCCATCGCCCTCCAGGTGGTAACCGGAGGTGAAGTAGAGGCGCATGTTGAGGGCTTTTTTGAGTGACTGGAAGAAGTGGGAGACAAACTTGGTACCGTGATCTAATGTGACATGGGCAGGGACACTGTGCTTGGAGAATACATGGAGTAGGAAGAGCTTCGCGAGCTCCGGGCTAGTGATGGTGTCGTGAGTAGGGATGAAGATGGCCTGTTTAGAGAGCCTATCTACTATGACCAGGATAGCAGTGAATCCGGTAGAGTCAGGGAGTTGCTCTATAAAGTCCATGGATATGGAGTTCCAAGGCCTTTCTGGAACAGGGAGCTGTTTTAGTAACCCATAGGGTCAATGGCGCGGTGTCTTAGCTCGAGCGCAGGAGGTGCATGATCAGATGTAGTCCTTGACGAAGGTCCTGAGACCAGGCCAGGTATACTTATGCCGGATTAGTTCCAAAGTCTGGTTTTGCCCAAAGTGGCCAGAGAGTGGGTGATCATGGTGGTACCAGAGTACCCGGAGGCGGAGACCATCCAGGTCCAGTACGTAGATGCGACCATCTAGGTGGAGGAATCCTGCCTCATCAGTGGACCAATGAGAGTCCAGTGGGTCTGAGAGGTGGATCTGGGCAATGGGGTCTGAGGGGAGAGCAGATAAGATGTCATTGTGGAGTGTTTCCACATCCATGATGGTAACTGCTCGACGAAGGACTGGGAACTCTAAAATGGTTGCACGAAGGGAGTTAGTCAGTTGTTCTTGAGTGAACACCAGCCTGAGATTTTGTGGATTAACACGGGCGTAGCCACTATCCCCCTCTTTGGGGTAGACGTCCCATCGTCTAGTGAGAGCATCCGGCTTGGCACCGAGTTTTCCGGGGCGGAAATGAATGACAAGGTGGAATTGAGAGAGGAACTCGGACCACTGGGCTTGCCGGCGGGAGAGGACTTTCGAGGTAGAGAAATACTCTAAATTCTTGTGGTCTGTGATGACGTCAATAGGAGAGGCAGAACCTTCAAGGTAATGGCGCCAGTTCCAGAATGCCTTGAAGATGGCAAGGAGTTCCTTGTTGTGGGTGTCGTAGTTCAACTCCGGAGCAGTCAAGGTCTGGGAGTAGAATGCTACCGGATGGATCTCTCTGTTGGAGCAGGTGATAGACAGGATACCAGCGACAGCGTAGTCAGAGGCGTCTGTTTCCACGATGATAGGGGTGTCTGGAATAAAGTGAGTTAGGATGGGTGCAGTGGTGAAGGCGTGCTTGAGAGCATTGAAGGCGCGTCAACAGTCCTCGGAGAAGACCCAGGGAGCATCTTTCCGGGTGAGCCGGGTAAGAGGGACCACAATGTCAGAGTAATTAAAAATGAAATGCCGGTAGAAGTTGGTGAATCCCAAGAAGGATTGGATGTCCTTTACCTTACGAGGTTCAGGCCAATCGGAGATGGTTTGTATCTTGTCCAGAGACATAGTGAGACCTTCAGGGGATAGACGGTAGCCAAGGTATTCCACTGAGTCCAAGTGGAACTCGCATTTCTCCGGTTTGGCGAAGAGGCCATGCAACCGGAGTCGGTGGAGTACCTCCCGGACATCCTGCTGGTGAGACTCCATATCCTCAGAGTAGATGAGGATGTCGTCGAGGTACATGACGACGCAGACATCCAGCATGTCAGCAAAGACGGTGTTGACAAAGCGCTGGAATGCTGCAGGGGCGTTAGTGAGGCCAAAGGGCATTACTAACCACTTGTAGGACCCATAGCGTGTACGATGTGAGTCAAAGTGTGGATTTGGGTCGGAGTAATAACCCAAACACAACACCAACAAAGGACTACGAAAAAGTGCGAGTGGTGGTTTGCCTCCGCAGTGTCCAGAGAGGATGTGCTGAGGAGGGGGAGAGGGGATCTACACCAACAGGGTGATGCAGACAGAGATGCAGGATTCTCCTGGGGTACAGGAGTGATGGAAGATGAAGGGGACAGGGGTCTGGACTCTTCCTATAGCCTAGGAAGTGTCAAAGCGGGGATTGGGTAGACTGAGACTGAAGCAGTGATACTACACCTAGAGATTGGTGCAGCAAAGGGGCAAGGGGGCTCCTGACGTCCAGAAGCAATTGGAGATGAAGGATTGACAGGCTAGACTCCGCTTGAGCCTAGAGAAAGACTTGGACTTGAATAGATTGAATAAAACTTGAATATCAGAGCCTTTAGACCTTCACTGAAGCCTACAAGACTCAAAGTACTGAGGGGATACTGACTGAGAGAGACTGAGAGAGGGATAATTTCGTATTATTTTGGGCTCTCTTTCCACTGGGCTGAGCCCAGGGGGTTTAAATACATGGTGGGGACACAGCATTAAAGTACAAAAAGGGAAGGGCATAAGCAGAATTTGTCAAGGATTGGTAAGTGATTGGTAAGGGCTTTGTAAGGGCTTTGTAAGTGATCAGTAAGCAAGGAATAAGCAGGAATGAGTAAGCATAGGGAGCATGAATAAGCTGCTGAGTAAAGGAATGAGTAAGCTGCATGACAAGATTGATTGGTAAGGGAGTGAGTCATCAGCTGAGTAAT
>Ga0307518_10001669_pt1 | contig 16396 bp, 24 predicted proteins | sample 25_EM_MG_FD_203889 | JGI IMG/M metagenome (GOLD analysis project Ga0307518, IMG submission 203889) | Populus trichocarpa ectomycorrhiza microbial communities from riparian zone in the Pacific Northwest, United States - 25_EM | ecosystem: Host-associated > Plants > Roots > Unclassified | place...
TAGTGCTGGAGAATGGAGAATCTCCATGGGCAGCTGGGAATTTCCAACCTGTCAGGACCTCATAGGTAGATACATCTGTAGAAATATACAAACCTAATAGGTCCTGGATGGGGGTTGACTGAAGTGACAGGTAATAGAAGTCTAACTTTTTGGACAGGCCACAAGCAATAATTGGGACACAAAGCACATTTCCAATGGCGCACTCTACTAGATTCAAGACTTCTCTCACATGCTTTTGAACACTTTCATTTCTTCCTGGTCAAGTCACTCTGGACACCGCACAAATCTCGTTTATAACCCAGCATTCCTCTAGGATCCCATTTAGACTTTGGACCAGCATGTTGCCCTGCCCTGCTTTAAAGCTTTGTGTCATCTGCTCGCACCATTTGTGTTCTGCTTTTGATTAGGGTGCGCCGGTATTAGTATCCTGTATTTACTACGTCTGGAATGCAATAAGATTTGGTCATATTGGAACATATTTGGTAGCGCTTTGCAATAGTTGTTGAGATCATAACCTATCACAACTGGGAATATTGTATCACAAAGTGGTCTAGTACGAGTATATTGGTAGCTATGATGTTTTATTTTTGAAACAAAAATCCCATATGTCGTCACACTGGACTCTGCCCCAAAATATCACAAATATGAGATTTGGCAAGGTTTCATACGGAAATATGATGGTATATGTCTGGCATTCACAGCCACGATCAAACTCATATTTTGTCATGTAGGGTCACACCAGGTAATGTCCACTCTTCACTGGGCCTCACATCCCACCGACTTCCGTACACGCCATACAAAACATTCAATCATCTACTTTCACAAACAATCAACATTTTTCCGCACATGGGATGACCTTATCAAGGAGTTCACTAACATTGCGCGTGGGGTGGCGCGCAAACGATCTGAAAAGTTCATTCCGATCAAAGTGCTGCCTGCACACAGGAAACTGCAGGAGCACGTGTGATATCTCCGAGATTGGAGGAAATAGCATGAAGAGCTGGCAATGATGACTGGCCTGATGAAGGGGTTGGTGAGCGTTGTGAAGGAAGTTGGGGGAATGGATATGGAAGAGGAGGTCAATGAGGCATACGAGATGGTTAAATGCATCGACATGCTGGATGTCTCAATCGGTATGTCTTTCACTTGTCTTTCACTTGTTTGTATACTAAAAATGAACACATTGCAGAGGGCACGGAGATTTGGGTAGCTGCAGAGAACGCATACAACGAGAGGGTGGCAAGGGTGGAGAACCAGATCATGGCACAGCTGCGTGATTGTCTTGGCATGGCTCGCAGTGTGAACGAAATGTTCAGAGTATTCTCCAAGTTTAACACGCTATTCGTGCGACCAAAGGTGTGCCCATATCTAACTACTCACACGTATCTCATCTTTGTTCTACTAGATTCAAGGTGCCATCCAGGAGCATCAAACACAATTGATCGACTCGGTAAAAGAAGATATCAAGCGTCTGCACGATAAGGTACTCTCCTTTCTTCACACAGTTTGTTTGCACTGATGATCCCCCAGTTCAAAACCCAATACCACTTCTCAGAAGCATTCTACATGTCACAAATGAGCGACCTCCCTCTGATCCCCGGCGCCATAATATGGGCTTGCCAAATTGAGTGGCAATTACTGACCTACATGAAGCGTGTTGAGGACGTGTTGGGAAATGGCTGGGAGCTATACGCAGAAGGCCAAAAACTTCAGTCCGAGTCCTCGGTGTTCTGTAAGAAGCTTGACATCCGTCCTGTTTATGATGCCTGGCTACACAATATCAATCGGCGAGACATGTCGGTCAATGGATGCCTCTATGAGATCATGCGTCTGCACAGAGGCGGATGCCAGCTTGCGGTCAACTTCGATCTGCAGATGATCACGCTGTTTAAGGAAGTACAAAACTTGTTGTGGCTTGGATTCCAGGTGCTGCATATGATCACGAACATGGCAAAGGATGTGAAGCGAGTGTATTGCTGATGAAGATGGTAAGGACATATGGCCAAACACTCGACTTGGTGGAGAAGAACCAGGGAATTGAGTGGCTCGTTGCAGAGTATCGGAACGAGGCACAGAGGATGTTTTCCAAAGGTTTGTTGCAGTCGCCAGATTCACCTTTTGCATGCCCGTTGACGGCGAAACGACAGGCATGAACATCCAGTGGGATTACTTTGTCAATTAATACAACACCGCCCAGTTCATGTCAGGTGCAGACGGGCGGGACAATCGACACCTCCAGTTCGTCAGGGAATTTGCGAGTGTGGTGTCAGTGCTACAGGACAAGATGAACAATGTAATCGATCTATATCATGATATCCTTCGGGCAGTAGAAGACCTCGCGACATGTTCATATACCAGTGAAGCCTTCTTGGAACTATTGAGCAAAATACAGGCCATAGTATGTTACCCCCCTTCTTCTGTATATCTCACCTTTGCCAAACTATTCGATCCCCTTGCAGTAGCATTTCCGGCCTATCTGACATCATGGCAAAGTTCCCTGCTGGACATCCCCTGTACTGACACGCCAAAGCCACTGAAGGCATCCTTGGATGTAGTTGTGCTCAATGTGGGGGTCCTGCTGCACTGGGACTTCCTGCAGATGCGTCAGGGTCGACGATCGTGTTTAACATGACGGGCGCTAGCAGTCTACTGCTCATGATAATTGGACGCCTGATAGAGGCACCCCGATAAGAGGAGAATATATCCACACCTCCCAAGAACCACAAAGTCAAACATCGTCCTCACCCTCATGTTGTGCAACTGACCTATCTCATGAATCTTCCAGCCACCATCAATCAGCGTCAACCATCATTTCATTCCTCGTTGGGTCGCGGTGATTCCTTCTCCATTGTCTGGATACTGCTATGACTGTGCAACTATGACCACCGCCGCGATTTGGTCATCACCACCAACACCACCATTCTTGTCTCAGGTCTTCCATGTCGATGTCGACGTCTAACGTTCCTAGGTGAGTCATCATTTTGTAATCTCTGGTGTGGGCAGACGAGCAGATTTTCTGTAGCTACCTGCATTCTGTCCACTTGTTCAGAGTGGACATTCCACAGCTTGTTGTACTGTCTGTCCAATTTTTGGTTGCCATCACCATCGGTCATCCCGAGTCTATGTCACTCGTTTGCTTGACTTGCCCACGATGATGTATGACCACCACTGCAATGCGTCCAGCAACACATCGTTGACACGACCTCCTCTAGCGCTGCCACAGCAACAGATGACAACAGTGGCCTGTGCTGCCCACCACCTCTCTCTCATGTTGACAACCACCACAGCATGCATGGATGGTGATGGTGAGAGTACCACCACTACCACCTTCTCTACTGACACACTCACCCTTCTGACGGTGCCGACATGCACACTACTGCTGCTGCAGATGATGCAGACAACGAGTGCGCTGAGATCCACATCTCCACCTTCCTTTCATACTGACCACCACCACAGCATGCACGCACAGGTGCACGCACATTGACCATCACATGCACATCCATGACGTTGTAACTAGCAGTACTATGATGATGTCGAGGACAGCAGTCAGCATCACCATCATGTGACGATGACAACGTCACCACCACAACCACCCATGCAGCCAGCATGACAACAACATTGCCATTAACATCATTCAAGTGGCAGTGCAACAATGTCGAAGGCAGTCCCACCACCACCTTATCTATGACAACAGCCACAACCACTACTACAACCACTGGCCAGTGGTATGACATTTAACAACGGTCACGACCACCACTGTTGTGGATCTGGGGACAAGTCAATGGTATGACCTCCACCTCCATGCAGTCAGCAGCACGAGAACAATATTCCTGGACAGCTAATGCAGCCACAGCGACGGACAACAACAGTGATCCATGCTCTCTCATCGACCACCACCACAGCACGCATGTACACACGCACGGCGATGGTGAATACCGTCATGACCACCTCCTCTCACCCTCCTGATGACAGTGACAACATACATGCAGTGGCTATTGCTGCATGATGCCGACAAAAGAGTGTGGCAGACTCCACTTCTCCACCACCTCCCTTACACTAATCACCACCACAGCACACACATGCGTGGCAATTATGTGTACCACTAGATGATGGTGACAACATACACGAAGCAGCAGCAGCTGTTGCGGGATGACACCAAGGAGTCCATGTCTTTACTTCCTCTCATGACACCACAATATGCACGCATCCACCCTCCACCACTGTCATGTAGATATATCATATATATACATTGTTTAATGATATAGGACTGCTACTTGATATTGGACCTGGGTAAAACCTATGAAGTCAATACATTAAGCCCTGGCCTGGGCCTGAGCTGGGCCTGCAAAACACTGGTACTACCTTGGTACTATCTTGGTACTACCTTGGTCTACCTTGGTCCTACCTTTGCACCAGTGGTACTACCTTGGTACTACCTTGGTACCAGTGGGACCACCCACAACTTGTAGTACTACCTGGTAGTAAACTTGGCACCACTGGTGCTGCCTCACCTTTGGACAACTGGCAGATTCCACCATTGTGTGATTTCTGACAATTGCACTGTTACCCATTTGCCCATTCTTCTTTTTGAAGAATGTATGATTGGCAAATAAGTCCATTAGATGATTTGCCAAATCACCCCATTAAAATTATTTTTGGCAGCTTGAACATATAAAATGTTTCAAAAGGTGTTCACAACTGAAAACAGGAAACCATAACATAATGCATGTTTTTGATACTATGTTCTGTCACTGAACATTGTCATAAAAACATAATAGATGTTTATGACAAATGTTCATAGTAGAAACATAGGTGGAATATAGTATCTGTTTGACCAATGTTTGACTCATGTTTGACCATCAAACATTGGTTTTTGCCCCCAGTGATATGTGGCCAAAGAATTCAGCTAATGAAGTTTGGCTCATGGATGGAATGGGATTCATGGTTACAATGCCGGAATATAAGGATTATCTGGCCAGAACATTGAACCAGGTCGAGGTTTGTGATTGCACATGTTTACAATACGGTTCAGCATTGTAATGGAATTCACAGAAGTTGGACTGTAGCAACCATTGAGCAGTAAACCAGGCAAATGCTAAAAGAAATCAGCTGGCATCCACTGGAATTGGCAGGTGTGCATGTGCATGGCATGGATGCTTTGTACCCCATGCAATGGTTGACTTTCAGAAGGGAGAGCAGTATGTGCCGACATGTTGCTTGCATTCCACTCTCACAGGAAGATAGGCAGGTAAATATGGATTATGCTCTAGTACATGCTGTGCAACATGGGATGGATCTGCAACAAAAAGTCATAACCTTTTATGACATCAATTGCCAATACAGCAAAAACCTAAAGCAGTGGCTAGAAGCAAACAATTTTATATCCTTACCATGTGGGCTATGGATTCAACCTAGCATTGGGCTCTGGCATGTACATGGTCACAAGGCAGAATGTTTCACCCGGTATGCTCCCAATTTCATTTCGGGTGCAGGCCATGTCGATGGTGAAATTATGGAGACCCTTTGGTCCTCTCTTAACATCATTTCGCCATCGGCCTGGGGAATGGCAACGCCACACAGACAGGAGCTACTTGATTTTCAAATGAATGACAACAACTTCTTAAAGATGGTGCAGATGCATGAGTGGTATCACAATATCTTGCAGATTTTGGGTGAAGTATGCCGACAACATATTGCACAGCCATCTCCCTGAAAAGAAAATTGAAGAATGCTCAAGAGGCACTGATGTCCGCGGAAGGAGCATTTGTGGAGCTTGACACAAGGGTTTCAGTTGAGTTGCATGAGCTTTGGGTACAGCAAGAGAAATTGGCTTTGGAGAATAGGGCTACTGATCCAAAATCAATGGACATATTTGAGGTGCAGCTGGAAAAAGGTATTTACTTGCTTGGCTGATTTCAAACCAACTTGACGTATTATAATGACAGCTCAAACAACTAAGTTGATTGAAATGGATATTATAAGTAATCAGGGACTGGATGGTCATATGTGTGGGGCAGCAACATGGATGGCAAGGGTATTGAAAGCCGAAGAATCACAAATTATTTTGGCCATAGATGTCCACCACATTCATGCAAGGGCGACGGAAACACAAAGGTTGTCTATTGCCCGCTGGCAGGACTGCCTGCAGATGCAAATTGATCAGCTCTGTGAATCAGCTTCCCAATTTCTAGGTGAGGATTGGAATGAGGACATCTCAGATAATCTCATTTCCACAACGGACATCGATGAAGGTGATGGTGAAGATGTATTTTCAGACACATTCCACCCACAAGATCCCAACTACTCGGATGCTGTGGTACTGCCCTTGCCATCATACCTGGGGATGCAGCAAGCTGATAGGTTGGGGCTTTTAATCATGGTGGATCAGGAGTTACGATTGAGGGAAGGTCAGGCCAACGATGCTCTACATGAACTAAGGGTTTTGCTGGCACACAAGGCAGTCATCTTCTGGACCGATGTCAGACATGCCGGGACATACAATATGACTACGAGGGCCTGGGGGAAGGTGGGTAGTGTCGATGTGAGAGTGCAGCGGCATGCGGCAATATATTGTTGGTGCCGGAAATAAATGATAGCATTGAATGCAAGGGGCAACTCATTGAACTGATACAAAATGTTGAGGAAAGAAGACCTAAAGATCAGTGCAACCATTGCCAACCCAAATGCAAGGGGTCATAGGGATGACACTTTGGCCTGGTCTTGGACAATGGATGTGCCACGGGATACAGAGGTCAATGATTGGATGTCTGAATGTAAGATGATTGCTCCTCATGTTAACACCAGCTGACATGTATAGTTTACCAGGTGCATTGGTTGAGGGCAAAAGCATTGCAAGACAGGTGGGACGAAGAGGTAAAACTATTGACATGTGAAGCCACCTGGACAAGACAATTTCTTTTGTATAGGGAAACACTTTGGAGAGATCAAAAGGAGGAGGCTAATATGAGTGGAGAGATGGGGAGAGCATGCTATGCAGCAAAGCAATGTCAAATGTATGGTAGACTTGGTTGTGTATGATTGGCATTGACCATCGGCATCAAATACTGCTATATGGTATGCAAAGAGGACATATTTGAAATGGATCATCGAGTGGCTGTTAGTGGAAAAAACAAGGTGCAACTGCAAGGTATTTATGGGGTGCATACCTTGGAATGAATGGATGATGGAATGGGAGGGTCATGGACAGTGGCACGTAGATTTGCTGGTAGCTGGAATGGAAAAGCCATGCACCAGCAGCAATTGAATGCCATGCATGCACACCCTTTGGCCAATATGTAAATATAAATCTGCCAAGGGAAGAGGTGCAATCATGGGCCTACCGGCCGTGGTCCTCATAGTTCCACGACTGCTGGCATTAATACCAATCAACTACCACAGCTAGAAACCATTGTGTGCCAGTGCAACAGCTAGCTATAACCTATGTGCCATAGTTCACTGCATCAATCATGCTGTTGTGTAGCGGCGTGTCAGGATGCTTCCAGCAGTGTGTGCCACAATGATGATGATGCTGAATTGTTGATTGTGCCAGAATGTTGACTGTGCCGGAATGATGAATGTGCTGAACGGTTGATTGTGCCACAGGGTTGACTCTGCCGCAATATTGAGCCAGAATGGTGATTGTGCCACAGTGTTGAATCTGCCGTAATGTTGACTGTGCTGGAGGGTTGATTGTGGTGCAGTGTTGACTGCAGCAGAGTCAACACTGCACCACAATCAACCCTCCGGCACAGTCAACATTACGGCAGATTCAACACTGCAGCACAATCAACAATTTGGCACAATCACCATTCTGGCTCAACATTGCAGCAGAGTCAACCCTGTGGCACAATCAACCATTCAGCACATTCATCATTTTGGCACAATCAACAATTTGGCACTATCATCACTGTGGCACACATTGCTGGAAGCATCCTGACATGCCACTGCACAACAGCATGATTGATGCTAGATTAGTTCACTCTGCCAGAATTATAATTGTGCCGAACTGTTGAATCTGCTGGAATAATAAATGTGCTGCACAGTTACGTGTGCCAGAGTACACAATGTTCACTCCATGGATGCCATTGCCATTGAGGCGCTGCATGCCCTCACTCGGACAGAACCAGCAGAGCAAGAGAGGCAGTCAACATGGATCAAGTTGGAACCAACTGTCAACACTGCAAATGATGAGAAGCTCGCACAAGCTGCATCAGCCTTGAGGAGAAACCGTTGCAAATGAGTGGTCCATATGCACACACCTGCAGAAGGAAGAAAAGTAGCTGGGGAGGAAGAGAAGTGTACACAGTGCAATGAGAGAGATTTACTGTGTGCTGTCCAGGTCGAACACTCGACCTGGTTTCGCAGTAAGTCTCTCTCTTTGCACTGTGTACACTTATCTTCCTCCCCAGCTACTTTTCTTCCTTCTGCAGATGTGTGCATATGGACCACTCATCGGCAATAGTTTCTCCTCAAGGCTGATGCAACTTGTGTGAGCTTCTCATCATTTTCAGTGTCAACAGTCGGTTCCAACTTGATGTGTGTTGACCGCCCCCAGGAATAGCTGTGGTCACATCTTTCTTGCTCTGCCGGTCATGTCTGAGTGAGGGTGTGTGGTGGGCAGTGCTGGAATGTCAATCCTGCCGGAGTGTTGACTGTGCTGGAATGATGAATGTGCCACCCTGTTGAATGTGCCGCCCTGTTGAATGTGCCGCCCTGTTGAATGTGCCGCCCTGTTGAATGTGCTGCCCTGTTGAATGTGCTGCCCTGTTGAATGTGCCTCACCTTTGAATGTGTCTTGTGCCGCAGGGTTGAATCTAGCCAGAATGGTGATTGTGCCGAACTGTTGACTGTGCTGCAGTGTTGATTCTGCCATAATGTTGACTGTGCTGCAAGATTGATTGTGCTGCAATGTTGACTGTGCCGGAGGATTGATTGTGCTGCAATGGTGACATTGCTGGAAGATTGATTGTGCTGCAATGTTGACTATGCCAGAATAATATTTGTGCTGAAATGTTGCTGGCATACACAGCAGTCAACAGGCCAGCACAATCAATACTCTGGCAGGATCCACATCCCAGCAGTCAAGAGGGCGGCACAATCAACATTTCGGCACCATCATCAGTCCGGCCCAGTCAACACTCTGGCCCAGTCAACAATTCAGTACCATTACCAGTCCAGCAGTCATCATTCCAGCACAGTCCTACTTCAGTAGCATGGCCAGTGTGCTTGACCTGGACAGCACACAGTAAATCTCTCTCTTTGCACTGTGTACACTTCTCTTCCTCCCCAGCTACTTCAAATCCTTCTGCAGGTGTGTGCATATGGATCACTCATCAGTGACAGTTTCTCCTCAAGGCTGATGCAACTTGTGCGAGGTTCTCATCATTTTCAGTGTCAACAGTCAGTTCCAACTTGATACATGTTGCCCGCCCACAGGAATAGCTGTGGTCACATCTTTCTTGCTCTGACGGTCATGTCTGAGTGAGGGCAGTGCTGGAATGTTAATCCTGCTGGAGTGTTGACTGCCTCATTGTTGAATGTGCTGCAGAAATTGTACAAAAAACGTAGGTATGATAAAAGAAAATTAGTCCGTTTGCATTTGCACACTGGCATCGTGCCCACCATCGGCATCGGAACTCCCAATCTCCATATTGGATGCCAGCGTCCCAACATCTCCATCTTCCAGTGGGCTGACCTTGATTGCTGGAATATTGCCAGTCTCCATCGTTGCGGCCACTTCATCATGAATTTCTGTGTCAACAACACAATTTTGTGATCAGTAACACATGGCTTGGTAATTGACAGACTTACCTTGTGGTGGGGCCCAGTCATAGCTATCACTGGTTGGCTTGCTGGCACCCCTTTCATCAACCAAGCCTGGAGTTGCCACCTCAAGACTTGACACATTGTTGTGGAGCACAACCTGCATACCATGCGTGCTGGTTGGCTCGCTCGAGCCCTGCCAGGACAGATTGCCGGATGATGCCATTTCTTCCAGCATCATAGTAGGTGCTAGTGCCAATGGGCTTGGCGGACTGGGGTGAGCGAGGTGAGTGACCTCGGCACAGGTTGATTCCAATGCTGGCTGTCTCAGTGCGACTCCCTGCCATGATGCCGGACGTTGAAAATGGGATGGTGTTGGGAACATCTGTTCCCACATGGCTTCAACCAGCTGCCGTAAGCTGGCTACTTCTCCGAGGGCAACGGCCAGCCTGGCATCTGCTTCGTCCACCTTTCATTCCATTTCGGCCTGCTTTTCCCTCAAATGGACAACCTCCTCCTTGAGATCTTGTACATTCGACATATTTGTACTGTCTCCTGGTGTTGTCAGAGGGTTCATGCCACTGCCAGCGGCCATTGATACAAGATATATCTGATAAACAACAATAATGGAGCTTTAGGCCAGCACTGGGTGACCTACAAGTCCAAAGACAGTGAGGGACTCGTTGTCCTTGATGTCTTCCCTAGCCATGCTGGAGTATCAATTAGTACCCCATCAAAAACTGGATGGAATATGGATAGAAATAATATTAAATGGTTTGAATAATGAATGACTTACTCTGTTTCGTGGGTGGATTGGCTGGTGCCAGGGTCTGGCATTGGCATTTTGAACACTGTGACTTTCCAAGGTTGAGTGTTGAAGGCGCAGATGGTGAGCGCTGACGTGGTGCAGGTTTCCTCGGGGCTTGTGACTGCGACCTTGACCTCGCTCTGACTGCTGTCATCATGCTGCATCCGACCTTGCTGCAGCAACATTGCCAGCAAGTGCAGCCTGGGTTTGCCACACACCATTGATCTCACTGTATGCACTTGATGCAGCGATCCTTGTCATCCACCCACTCATAGCCTTGCTCTGGCTTCTGCATGTCACAAACGTTTGGCCTTGGTCTCTTTGGCTGTGGTTCTGATGAGCCTGGTTTATCATCACCATCGCTGTTGATCGTCACGACCGATTGGGCACGCTTCCTCGGCTTGTGGCTGCAACTGCAGCCTCTAGGCACCTCATTGTCCTCAATGGGATGGCTCTCTGCTGGCACTGCTTGTGAGTCCTCAGTTGCCATGGGCTCACCTACTTGGCCATGACTGCTTTGCCCTTCCATCTCCTTTACCCCCAATGGGCCTGCCACTGCATTGTTCCCCGCCGGCTCTACCGCTCTCCTCTTCCCCTTGTCCACCTTCTTCTGCAGCTTGCCTAGTTGGAACCAGGGATGGTCCCAGATATTGTGATCCGTGGCGTTAACGATGTCCAGGAAGTGAGGCCACTTCCCTGTCGACAAGATCACCTCTGGCACCTCCATAAACTGGTCGGCAGCAATGATGATGGTGGGGATAATGAATCCTGCAGGTAACTCCTGCAGGACATTCTCGACCTGCTGCTATCATATCCTAATCAGTGAGTTGATTGATTGCAGATAGATTTGCCATGCACCACCTTGGCCCAGATAGTTGACACTGCTTCCGACCATACACCCTTCTCCCGTGTGCTTCTCAAGCCATCAATCTGGCCTTGAATTATTTCAGTGGACTGGGCAACAACTTCTTCTGCAGTGAGGGACGTAGCCGCTGACATGTCTTCTTGAACGGATGAGGCGGACACGAACTGAGAACTTTCTGAGGTGGCCATTGAGATGGTAAGGATGGGGAAATGGTATAGCAGGGGTTGAGAGGAAGAACTGGGTCCGATTGCCATGCGGCCTGGAGAATGTTCAACGTATTATATAAGCTTTTCACACCACAACATGTAATGAACCACACTGCCGCATTTCATATTGCATGATGGCCGCGTTTCTATTGCTTGTGATTGGCTGTCACACTGCATTGTCCCATCACAATAATAAGGGATCTCAGATCGGCATTATGGTTGGGCTTTGCAGTCGCCTTATTTTGGAATATTTCTATCCCATGACATGTGATCTGACATATTTGCTAGGGAGCCTTAGTTATAGAAGAGAGTGATTTCAAAGTGAGTGGCCCACCAGCACTGGCTCATCTAGCACTGCCATCTCTCAGGGAATAATCAATGTGGCATGTATTAACACAGCCCCAGATTAAGAAAGGCATCAATGCTGCATGTCTGTCATTGCAGTATGGCCATCATTAATTTAATGCTATCATTGCAGCACTTATTTTCACAGCCACCACAGCCTGGCTGCCCACCAGCCAGTATGTCAGTGGCAAATGCTGGTTGCCACAATACCATGCCGTCACTGCCACTCGGCACAGTCATTCCCGTATTGCCGCACATGCAAGCTGCATGGCTATTACTCCAGCAGAGTGTGTTTGTGATTCTCAGCAATGTATTGCTGCACCCGGCCATAGCTGCCCAGCCATTACTAGTATTTATGTTGTGCCGTTCGTGTAATGCCACAATGCATTATGCTGATGGTAGATTGCCGATAACATGTTGTGCCGCTGTTGTGTTCTGCCGACAGTGTATTCCGACAGTTTGTTCTGCCGACCATTGTGTTCTGCTGATAGTGTGTTCTGCCAACTGTGTATTCTGCCGACAGTTGTGTTCTGCCAACTGTGTGTTCTGCCAACAGTTTCACTGACAGTTGTATTCTGCTGATAATGTGTTCTGCCAATGCCATGTAGTGCCAATTGAGTCGTGCCACACCCTGGCTTAGCATTACTTTAGAGAAGACCTGATGCCCGGCCGTACACTTATACAAGGGATATAGTTCAAAGGGCCTGCTGTATATATTTGGACACCAAATGTATGGCCGATCATACTGAAGGGGAACCATATCAGCTGGCCTTCCCATCTAGCTAGTTGTCCCCAGACTGAGGGCTTGCTTAATGCTCTGGGACACCATATTCATAGCCTGTCACTTTGAAGTGTAATGCAAGGCCCTCCCATATAGCTGGATAACACCTCTGTTAGGGCCCACCTAATGCTATGGGACATTGTACCTATTGTTGCCATGTGCCCGGACTATATAGATGAAACTGGCTCCAGGGCCTACTCATAGTCATGGGACACCAATCTCATGGCTAGCTATTCTCAAAGGTACACCATCTATGCAGCCCATTGGAAAGCAAGGGATGCTGTTTCCATGGCTGGCCCTGCAACAAGAAAGGGACACCAAAGATATGGCCCAATGCAAAGCACAGGACACACTATCCCTCTGGCCCATTGACAGAAACAGGACACCAACACCACAGCCCAATTCAAAGCATGGGACACTGGTACAGAGGCCCTTCTATTGACTCCTGTCCATGGTTAGCCGCATTGCAGCACTTACTACCGTCCTTTTTCCAAAATGCTGTGGCAGCTCCCTGCAATCCTCAGCCTGAATGTAGCGGCTACCTGTGGCATATAGTCCTCTGGCCACATGCTGCATTAGGTCCTATTGCCACAGGCCATATCCTGATCTAGTGTACCAGTGTATCAGCCCACCAATATTGCTTGGTGACAACCTCTCCATGAGCCACCAATATGGCATGGTGAAACACCTTACCATTAGCCCACTTGTATGACATGGGGATGCACCATGGCTGGGCCCTATCTCAGCTGGCCATGTAGCACGGCCAATTGTCAGCTTTGTCTGTCCGTGTTGTATGGGACAATGCAGGTGCATTATGTGTAAATCCCCGGTGTCCTTGTCACTATGGTCAGTGAGAATCAAGACAACACGATCATACTCCATTTCAAGTTCCTGCATCAACCTTTCGGCACGGAGAGCATACTCTGCCGTCGCTTCCACTGTACCAAACTCAAATGGTATGTCGATGATGTCCAGACCGCCATTGGGAAAGTAGTCCACCATGCTTTGATGGATTATTCCTGCATGGAACGTAGATACAATTGACGCCAAGTAGAAGTGGATGAAGAGCGTCCGGGGAGCAAGAATGCATCCACAGGTCACTAATTCAAACCTTCCCGATACCTGTAGAAAGTCTGGCAGGATCTGATGTCTGCTCCTCATAAATCCCTGCGGAGTTTGATACCGGTCAATGTCCTCAAAGGTTGGGGGAAAACTCATACTCACAATATATGGTCTGTATTGCTTGGCATGTTGACCAACCAGCAAATGACACGATACACACCGGAAGTGGACATAATCTTTGTTTACCACCTGCTGGTGTGTTTCTGGGACCCATATACATCTTGTACACATAGCGCGAGGGCAGTTGTTGCACTTGTACAGGAATCCGCCGTCCTGGCATAGGAAACAAAACTAATATACATTAGATGCGCGTCAAATGTAGCACAATCTATTACCATTGGCCCTGAAAGTTGTAGGGTTGTAGCAGTGTCACGCACCAAACGTGTTTGGTACTGTGGACATGGAGAAAGTTAGCTGATGAAATTAATGCGAAGAACGCACCCAAGATCTGTTGAAAGATTGTCCTGACTTGAGGGATACAGACAGCCCTCGCTATCCATATCACGCAAAGTCAAGACTATCCTTATGCAAAGGATGAATACAAGCTCGTCATAGCCATCTATCACACAAGAATGACTATCCTGGAGCAAGAGATGACTGCCGACGTCTAGCAGTTATCCCTCGCACGAGAACTGCCAAGAAGCAGAAGAATCCAAAGGATTAATGACCATTTCAGTATGAGAGAGGAATGCAAGCTTCTGCAGTCCAGCTTCCATACAAGAACAACCAAAGAAGCAGAAGAAACGATTGAGATACGAAGGAGAAAAAGAAGAATCATTTTTAGTGCCCAAATGTCAAATTTAGGCGCCCAGTGCCGGCATTCCGATATTTTGAATAGCTCCATCATTTTTGAAGCTACCAAGCACGTGACTATACCATCATGGAGCCTAGACTGTGGTCTATCTGCCTGTCAAGTTCCGACGTAAATCTGTTTATTTCCCACGGAGATATTCCACCCGCAATCCAGACACCCACTTCATCAGTCACTATGGAGTCCACATTTTCTCTGGAACATTTCTCCACTATTGCAGCAGACCTTGACTATGTCCTACTCTTGGGACAGCCTCTCCCTGAGTTCCTGTGCACTGCCTGGCACATATCTTCCCAGCCTGCTCCCTCAGTCCCTCTTGTTCTCGGTCAGCGTGTTCTCCTCGTCAGTCCTGCGTCACGCACGTACTTTGGTCACCTCAAGTCTATCGTTAGACTTGAAGATTCATACCTGGTCATCTCTGTGTCTCCTGAGTCCTCTGCATATGGTCCTTTCATCCCAGAGTCCTGTCACATCCATCTCCCTCCATCATTCATCTCGCTTCCCTGGACACGTCGAATCCGCTACTCACGTTTCACTTCCCTGCTATCCCGCAACAAACACAGATGAAACAGTGCTCTAGAACCCTTCTTAGGAGCCCTTATAGAGTACAGAACCTTCCCCTTACTGCTCAAGGGAAGACTGCTCTTCGGGAGCACCAAATTTCGTGTTTTTGTCCTACAGAAGCTCAATCCAAGAGTTTTGTGACACTCTGTGACCAACTGTTACTCTTCTAGACATTCCAGGCCCCCTGACACTGCTCTTCTTGCTTCAGAAGCTCATCTACAGATCTAAAGTTCAATTAAACACAGGTTGTGCTTCCCTTCTGTCTGAGTCACACAGAGTCGTGTCTGTTACGACCATGTCCAACTCTGGGTCCTATCCGGTCACTCCAATCGCATTGCAGCTCTACAGCTCAACTCCAGTCACTCATCACTTACTCTGGTCACAGTCACGCAGATAATCTTCCGTTAAGTACGACCCTTGGTCTATACTCCATCCACTCATTACCACACCTTGCCATCTGCCCTGCCTTGACGTGAGTTCTCTGTGAACTCAATATATCCTATACCTTGTAGCATTTTCACCGGACCTGACTTTATTTTACCTGGACCTGACCTAGTCCTTACTCTGGTTGTCCCTTGTCTGCCTTTAGGCTGTTTACTTGTCACCGTATGTACTCGTCCCTAGTTTGCACTTAGTATAAGTACTCTGTAGAATATCCTGTACTCCTTAGTCTGAAATCAACCATAGTCACTACTCCAGTCTCTGCCTGTCTCTGTCTCCATCTCTGTCTCCATCTTCTCTTGACCGGAACCTATGCAAGGGATCAACGCTCATTGTCCTGAGTCGTTGAATCCAAGCGGTCACCAACCCTGGCTGGACTAGCCTCTTGTCCAGCCCTCTGCTCTCCTCCTTCGTCCACCTTTGTCCAGACTTGACTGGACCCCCTACCGGAGTAGACCCGGACTTGACAGTGTCGCACCATACACTTGACCATGCCGGATTATTGTGACCATGCCAGAATCATGAATTTGCCATCCCTTGAATGCGCCGCATGTGGCACGCCATGCGGTGTCACGCACCAAACAGGTTTGGTACAGTGAACATGGAAGATAACGTCAATATCAAACGATCCTGATGCGAAGGATGAGCACGACGGAGCCTCATCGTAGCCATCTATCGCACAAGAAGACTA
>Ga0307518_10001670_pt1 | contig 16386 bp, 9 predicted proteins | sample 25_EM_MG_FD_203889 | JGI IMG/M metagenome (GOLD analysis project Ga0307518, IMG submission 203889) | Populus trichocarpa ectomycorrhiza microbial communities from riparian zone in the Pacific Northwest, United States - 25_EM | ecosystem: Host-associated > Plants > Roots > Unclassified | place...
CGAATTGCACTCCTGCTGATCCGTTCTACTTCACTTCAGGACTTCCCGAGTGCAAACACCCCCAGTCAACCTCAAGGAGCGCATCGCGGCCCTCCAACAGCGCAATGTCTCCCCCACCCAACATCCCTCTACCCAGATAGCCTCCAAGGGCATCCCCATCGCCAGCACCGGTGCACTTCGCGATAAAATCGCGAAATTCGAGAAAAAAGGAGGGATCCCTGTCCCGCGAGGCAGTTTTGGGATGGGTGCACTGCCCTGTCCAGCAGATACCCAGACAGCGAAAAAACGAGGAGAGCTCTATGGCAACCGGATACAAGGACTCGGTCGACCCAGCGGGCCCCCTGTGAGCCGGTCTGGATCACCTCTACCACTCAACGGAGGCGATTTGCCCGGTCCGCGGAAGAGATGTATCTCTACAGGCGGAGCGCTCTCTCGCGGTCCAATAGCGTTTCGCCCTGATGATTCCGCACCCCCAGTTCCGAATGGTGCCGTCCTCCACACTCCCCGTCGTAATTCGCTTGCGGTGGACTTTGGTCCTGGGAGGCGTGTCGTAAGTGCGGGGTGCGCTGAATTGCCGTCGGAGGGAGTTGCTTTTCCTTCGTCGCCTCCGTCGTGCCCCCTCCAGTTGGAGGAGTCCGATAGTTCCACGACTACGCCGTCCCCTTCAGCGGATTCACCATGCCTTCCTCCAGAAGCACCTGAACCTGAGGTCGGTGCCGATACAGTTGAGGCTCTTGAGCCTATTCAGCAGGCATTGGATCTGGAAGGGAGTGACGTGGAAGAGAAAATTGAGTTGAACACGGTCGAGGCGCAATCATCTACGGTGCTAAGTGATGCCATGCTGGCATCTCCCCTTGTTCATACTGTGACATTGGACAGCCAGCAGGATGCTGTTGTGGATATTCCAGTTGCCAAAGAGAGCCCTTTGGACCCAGAGGTCATCCCCCAACAAACACCGCCCCAATTGCCTCCTGCTTTACCCGACCCCCCATTGGAGCCTCCTTCTCAATCTCCTGATGCTGTATCGCACAATATTTTGCACCCTGCTACCGAGCAGGAGGAAGAGGAAATTGAAATGACCGAGCCAGAGCCAACACAACCCCCTCTTGTGGTACCTGACCCGATTGCGGTATCTCCTTTGCCATCTCTTGCTGCTGTATCGCAGAACGCTTCTTCCCTTGGTACCGAGGTGGAAGAAATGGGAAATGTGAGCAGCGTTGGTCCTTCTCCAACTAGCCCAGATCCACCAGTTGCCGTGCCCCAGCCCGAAGAAGAAAGCACCGAGACTGTCTCAATTACAGATTCTGTTAGCGATGTACAGACCAAGGCACTCCCTCCATCGCCTGAGCTGAAACCTGCAGCGCCTTCGCAAAACAAGTCGACCTTCAGGGCTGTCGTTCATCGCAAAGTTACGGAGACACCTGCTGCCACTGCCCCCGCATCCAGTCTCGCTGCTCCCCCTACACCGCAGGTCGTACGCCCCCGTCGTTCCCCGGGCATTCCCGTAGTTGATGTCACGCCGAGCACCAGTCCTGGGGAACTGACCATCCTGCTTGAAGAAGCAGCCCTGCTAGAACTGAGGCTTACAGAGGGAGATACCTCGGAGAACCTAGATGCTCCATCGGCGAAGACGCCCACTAGTGCGACCTTCCAGCCCGTAAACCCTCGATCGGTGTCTGCGACCACCCTGACGGAGAAACCGTTGCCGATCCTAGATACTGAACTACGTGGTCGGCTCTCTCTCTCCATTCCTGCCATCAGGGAGCCCACGCTCGAGTCAGAAATCCCGGAGATCCCAGAAGAGGACGAGACGTCGGACGGTAGGAGCCTGGCATCGACGACTTTCTCGCAGAGGTCACCGTCACACAGGAAGTACCTTTCTGGTCTGCGGCGTCTCACTGGCCGACGGTCGTCCACGAACATGCCTGGGGCGTATCCTCGCGATAGCATCTCGTTGTCTTCTGAAGACTCTGCGATGGTCGCTACTCCACCTGATAGCCTGAGTGGTAGGAGTGGAGGCTTCGGAATCGCATGGCCGAGTGTTTCTCCGAAGAAGCATGGTCCTGTAGGGCGGGCAAGCTCTTTTACTGACAAGCTGTTCAACCGCAGTCGTACACGGTCGAACGTGAGCACAACGGATACAGGTACTGTTTGTCCCGCCATGCTTCCTTGACAAAGCGCTGAGCCATTTTGCTTTGTTGATAGATCGTAGTTCTGTGTACGAGACACCGCAGCATAGCCTAAACATACCCTCTCCTGGCGTATCGCCTATTGGGCGCCGCAGCGGCCAAGACGCAGGTCCACGACCTACTTCCTGGGTACCGCATGATTCCTGCTCTGATCTCTCACATACTTCGACTTCGAGCTTCATTGACAAGGACATTTTTGACGCCTTTCCCTCAGTCCCCGAAACTGTTCCGCAGGGCCCCTATTCGCATTTAGACGTTGGCGATGCTGCCATTGCCCGGGCATCTACTTTACCCGTGAAAGTCCGGAAACAACCGAATCAGCGACTTTCTATGATGTGATCTGTTGGATGGATGGACTACTTTCTCTTGCTTTTGTTCATCGAGAGGACTTACTTTCGTATGTGAATAGCTTACTATCTCTTAGTTCACCCCGTTGTCATTTACTAGCTGCAACCTTTACCCAATCTTGTGCAGTACTACCCCTCGACTTACCTCGTACTACTTATAGTTTTTTTCAAGCTGGTCTGGAGGATGGACGAAATTTATCATTGTTGACCAGTCTTGCGTGATCATGTTGCGAAGTTTCGGTATGGCACAAACTAGAGGTCAATGAGACGCCGTCACGCCAATATATCTAGGCACCACATCAGAGGGTCCCCCTACGGGAAGGTCCAGGAGAGGAGCAAAGTGTGGTCGCCGCTGACGCACTGACAGTGACACTTGAAAGCTTGACTCACGCAAAAGGTTCGTACTAGCTTCAACCGTCCACTGAACCTAAGTCAGCTAAATGTCCTTGTTACAATTGCACAACCTTATCTTACCTTATCTTACCTTTAACCATAGTAGGTGCTCTGCCAGTTGAACATTAGGAATCAGGTTCAGTACTGCCCTGACCTTACCTCTGACTATGGGCAGCACGACATACATAGAACTCGGGAGATAGACTTTTACCCGGGTACTCCTTGCACATTTGAAATCGACTTGAGTTCGCACTGGAAAAGGACAGAGTGATATCAAATCTCCGATTATCTCTTGTCCCTCTTATCTGCAGCAGATGGGCTCGAGACCTTCTGAAGAACGTGATTGTGCTTAGATCTGTCTCAGCAGATTCTTCTTCCACTGACCTACACACATATCCACCCTCAGTGGATTGTGCCGATGAATCCCCTTCGGACTTGGACCCTTGATTCACTGCCGTTAAGCCATGGTTTACTGTGGCGCGGACTAAGGAGATTAGATATCAAGAATCCAAGTCATTGTTGAAAGGCTTGTGTCATTGTTGTGCCATTGGGCGACGGCCAACCTACTTGATTCAGGTATGACCATATGTATGTCTTTTGATTCTCGGAGAGAATCTGAAGACGCGTCCCTTTTCACGATTACCCGATCTGATGGTCTCGCATGTCCTGCTGCTTGACCCTGTTCAATGAAGGCCATAGTAGACTCTAGAGCTATGCTCAACTACGCTATACGGAGGTATTGTGTGACGTTTATGGACTGCTGTACCAGGCGCATGGCCGTGGCCGTGACCACTTGGAAAACTTGGGTGCGCGACCTATTTGGCGAAAGGCTACCGTCCCCATCCACGGGCTCCCATTGATTGGGCCTATGATGCCAGAGGGGATACATACGCATCGGCCACAGGAGGTGACTGCCCCTAAAGAATGTTCCGTCGTCACAACCTCACAACAAGTTGGGACTCATCGCCTTCTCATTCAGTTGCAGAGTCATAGTCGGATCCGTGCACACCGCGACAGTTTTATAGGATGCATTCTACTAACAAAGGTTTATCATGAGTGGAGCTGCTAAGCTATTTGTGCCAATGCCGAGCGCAGGGCGGGTACTATGAGTTGGAAGTGTCCACGTAATGGATTGTTCCTCGGCCCTTCACAGTTATGTTTCATTGCGCGCTCGAGGGAAGAAGTCGGCTTTGTTGAACGAATATGGTGGTGAGTTTATTCAGCTGGCGTCATGAAATACACAGCCCTTCCGTTATGTACGATCAGCATGGTTACTGAGCAGTACAATCACGCGGGTGAGTGAACTTCTCTTCGACGACATACAGACCTGTCCAGCATATGTCTGACTGCATTGCTGGCCTCTGTGTGAGGTGTTGCCTCGGTCGTTGCTCTTCGGTTCACGCGCTGTGCAGGCTGTGAGCCTGTGACTAGGAAGATGCCGCAGAAGGAAACACCCTTGGCCTCGCTGCAACCACGTTCATGCTTGTCAAGCCCGCGACTCGTCAGCCGATCGGAAATAAGTCAGCGTGGTGGAATGAATGATGGCTTTCAGTGTATGGCAATGTCTGACTCAAAGTGCTGCAAGTACCTGCGATCTGGATCTGGCCTGTCCTTTCTCGTCCTCTGCCTTCTCGTAAGTAACAAGCATGAGCTGACCACAGTGTCCATATAAAATTTGCTGCCGTCGAGTCCGGCGTTTCTACTTCACAGGCCCTTGCTGCTATCTCCCAGCTCAAATCGACGCTAACGTCACCATTCGTGAGAGGTCCGCTGACTTTCGCATAAATCATGACCGAGCATACAGCATCACCAGAGCCCATTAAAATTTCCGGAGCCTCTGACGCACGCATTGCCCACTGGGTGGACACCCACATCCCTTATAACGGCCAGTTTCGCTCCCCAGACAGCCCACCATCTGTAGTCGAGGAGGTCGAACTAGCAAGCCACCACTCAGACGAGGGCAGTTCCCATTCCTTACCACCCAAAATGGTGCTCAAGTACTCAGACGGTCGCGGCGAGATCCCCATCTCCCACTGGCACTACCCACATTACCCGCACAGGGACCCCCACTACCGCGCTCCTGCACCGCGCTCGCGCCCGCAGACACCCCACCAACGCTCCAAGTCCGCTATGGGCCATCGTCCACCTCCCCCAATCTACCCCCTCGCGCCAGAGGAACTGGACTACGAATCAGCTCCAGAGGACATTCAGGTCCTCCCTGCTGCCCCCAATGCACAACCCCATCGCGTCACAGGTTCATACAGGCCCAGACGGTCTTCAGAGCCTTACCGTGACCCTACTCAGCCCCCTCCCACTCGGGATGTTGCAGACGTGTACGACAGCCCCCCGCCGCGCTATGTTACCCACACCTTGAATGTGCCCGCTTCTGTCACACACTCGCATCCTCAGCACATTCGTGATCCATATAACTACCACCACCCAAGTCATCCGCATTCACGTGGTAACAGACCTTCGCCATCGATCGTTTACGCCCCAGGTGATTATCACAACACCGATCACTTTGCCCCGCCTATGATCGTGCATGCCCCTCACAAAGCCCCCGGCGTGAACTACACGGGATCTTCCCCGAATGGCTTTCCTCAGTATCCTCGCATCACGACTAAGCCGTACCCTCCTGTGCACGGCCAGCTCGGCTTGCTTCCAGAAGAACGACGTGGCCCGCGGGGACCACGCCCCAAGGAAGACCTGCGTGCCTCCCCGATCAGCAAATCAACCAGTGGCAGTTCAAACAGCACGTACTACGTCCTTCCAAACGCAGGCCAGAAGATCAAAGTCTTGGTAAGTTCACAGTGCTTTTCCTTCCACTTCTCGTCGACCAGCTGGCTGACGTGCTTGTGTGTACATCATCACAGAACGGACCCGAACCTTCTCTATACAATGGCAGCTCTACTACTAAATCGACTTCATTACGCACTCCTGACTCCGCGGCTGGTTTTGGCCCCAAACGACCGCTGTTTAACCGGTTGTTTAGCTTTGCCTCGGATTTCCCCTGGGGTTCGAAGGGCCCACGCCCGTCTCGAAATAACTTACAACGCAGACATTCAATTGGTATCTCCCGTTCACAATCCCGGGATCGCCGGTGATTACATTTTATGCGCGAATATGCACTCATCAGTAATCTCTTATCTCTCTCTCCTTCTGCGCCTTACTTCCGAGGACCATACTATTACTAACGCTAGGTCATTGATGGACGACCTTCGCATCTCCGATCCTCATAGATTATACGACATAGGTTCTCATGCACTTTATAAGAAATCCATGTAGCGCTTTTGAATACCCTCTCTTCTCTCTCCTTGGATTTCTGCCATATCCCTCGGGTATTATCATCGTTATCATATCTCACATGTAGTTATGATCACCTTTCCCTTGGAATCGTTGAGTAACTTATGCCGCTTCTTTTCCTTTCTCTCTCCCAGTTTTCGCATGTAGCAATGTGACCTCGTTTGCCGTTGAATCTCAATCATGCAGTTCAATTTCCTTCTCATGTCAAGTCACCAGACAATGGTGTTAAACGCCTTGCAGTGGAAAGACGTTGACGCGACGCGTCTACCATGCGTCGAGAGTACGCCACCGTGTTTATTTCGACTAGTACATATGTGCATTTAGTGCACTCCTGTGGACGGGTCGCCTCGAGGCCTCGAGGAGCTGAGGCAATCAGGCACGAAAAGAGATAGGTTTGGACACGTTTTGGAGAGGCTTAAATGAATAGCACTTGGGGCCGTGTGCACGAGACTGAGCCAGACCATGCAGGGTAATCAAGATGATCAATAACGATCGATGCGGAAGATATAGAACTCTATGCACATGTATTGTACATACGCAGATGTGGATAAACTTGGCACAAACTGGGGGGGCTTCTCTCTATCGCCTGGCGTTTGTTCTCGTGAGGGCAGGGTGTTCTGGTGGTTGTTTTTTCATTAAAGGTCGCCGCTCGGCCGTGACGAATCCTTGGCGTTTGTCAGCAGCAGCTCAAACAACCGCACAAATTGTTCCCCCCTCTTCTACCAGCTTCGACACCTTCTCCTTTCACCGCAGTTGCCAGATGGCGTGGTTCTCGATCGTGCTGTGGCATGCACATGGCGCTCAGATGCGGTCACTGATTGTGATGTGATGAGTGATCACGGTGCACGGTGCACAGTTGCGCAGGGATGCACCGATCGATCGTGAAAGCTGCGAACTTCGCTCGATTGTGCAACTTCCAGCGTTGGCTGGTGAGTTGTCGCGGCTTTTTGGAAGGTGGCGTCATTGGAAGTAGTATTGTATCCTATGCAAGTAGGCATGAATAGATATTTACAAATGGGTGCGATACCTTTCTGAATTAGTAGGTGTACCCCTCAGGTCACCCGGATCGGTGCCTTCCCCGCTTCGATTCGCAAGCCGTGGATTGCATCTGGAACCCGAGTCATTTTGAGCGCATTATGCCATATCGCCAACTCGACGAATTTCACCACTGTTTCCCAGAACTTGGCGCAATCGCCGTGGCCTATCAAAAACAAAAACAGAGTTGTGGGTGGTGGGGCAGGTCAGATGACGACGTCAAGACACGATAAGCACTAGACCTTCTATGAAGATCCAAAAGGGGCTATTTGTTGTTCACCATTCTCTGACACCTTGGAAGAGGTCGCTCACTCTCGTTCGTGCACAACGGGAGGGGACCTTACTTCCCCTTCTCTTCTTCCTCCCCCTCATGTGCGCCGCCGCTATGTGTTTGCCATTTAGGGAGTTCCCATAATAGAATATTGGGAGCGTTCGTAAGAGGCGGCGGTGCGCACCATAAATGGGCGCCTAAGGACCCTATTGTTGGTTCTTGGACAGGGAAGCATGGAGCCATTCAAGAAAATGTGTTATCGCCATGACGCTGACATGCAGTAGTGCCACCGACCGCGGTATGGACGAAATCAGTTCGAGCATCGCTTGATGGGGTAACGGTGCTGTCCTATGCTGGAACAGGCATGCTGACCGCTGTGACGCACGCCGGGCGGTAACATCTGTGCTCTGTGAAGGAGTATCATGTCATGGAACATTGCTTGGGTGCGGAGCATGCACCTTGGCTCATTGACGGACAAGAAAGCGTGGTGTGCGGTGGAATTCATTCGGCGACTGTTGTGAGTAGAAGTCAAGGTATCAGTAATGCCAACGCTAGATTTTGAGTTCAACCATTGGAGATAGGGAGTCGACCATCTCGTACATAGCACTGGATGTCGACAAGAACACAAGGTCCTACTACAGGTTATCAAGTCAATCCCTGGCTGTGGGCCGGCAGAAGAAGAGAGACTGACTGCTGTATACGTGTAACGTAACGCGTGCATTTAATTTGCGTGGCCCTAATTCAGCTATTATTGCATAGAAATCTACCTTGGAACGTCGCAGGAAAAAAATAACCTAGGGACTGCCCTCGAGGATAGATCGTGAAGCAGTGCGCTCCAAAAGCATGTCCTGAGGTGGTTTTTGAGCTTCTCTCCACTCTGGGATCACACAAACCTCGTCAAGCCTCAGTACTGCCAGACATTGCCGTTGAGTGCTTGTACTGCATGGCTCAAAGAACTCTCGGAGATGGTGAAACTGAAGCCGTGGAGACGCCACCGCGAGGTAAACCGAGGGTAGAACGCAACGCAACGGTCAGGGCATATCCACAGGGGTGATAAGTGTTGGGAATCCAGCATAGCTCTGAGTGCATGTAAGAGAAACGAAACAAGGGTCAAACACACCTGCAATAAAGGCAAGACGAGGTGTATCGGATCGAGTGGCTGCGCCGCCTCATATCGTGCCAGGGGTGATAGCGTGACAAAACGATCGAGCGAACGTAGAATGTGGACACGGAAAAATGTGCCGAGGCTAGACTTGGATTCAGGACGGTCGAGGTAAGAAACCCGAAACCACATCGCTGAATGGACTTGCTGGTTGCGTGTCACGAGGTGAGGAACGATGGAATTGACCCATGAAGCTGGTGCATGTGATAGGGTCAGTGGCAGATGTGGTATAACCACGACGAGGCTGCATATAGAGGACGGATCAAATCGATAGCAATGTAAACAGTACAGTAACTGTGTGTTTCTCTTCAATAGAGGGCGTAGTACACGGCGCACTCTGGAGAATGGACGTCAACCGTCGAACGTGCCGCAGCTTGGTGGAGAAAAATGGGACTGTTGGTGCGTTTGGAACGTGAAGACGGTAATGACCAGCTAGAGTGCATTGTCTGTCAAGCATTGACAGAACCACCACCCCGGAAAGGACTGGACAACAACCTTACCCTGTCACTGCTGCAACTCGTCCATTCCAGCGTGCCGTGCTGAAGAGTGCATCGAAGAGTTCGTCCCTAAAGCAGTGCACGAGAATATCAAGGAGAAGGTGGCTTTGCTGGTGAGTGATCGAGCTCAAGAGTTATGCTATGCCTCTGACGCAAGAACATATGAAGCCACGTGACACGGTGAGGCGCAGGGTGCCCATTTCCAACACTCAGACGAGCGTGGTTGGCAGCAACCTTGAACCTGAACTCGACGCCGGGACTTTCTGTTCTTTCTTTTTCGTGCTATTTGGCTGATATTCACAACCTAGCACATCAGAATACCACCCGATATCGTGTCACCGCATCGTGTATTCGTCCGACCCATGACAAGCACACAAGGCGAACCAGCTCTGGCAGAACGAGTACTCCCTGCTCGAGGTGCGGCGCAGCGTGCTTCTGCCAGCTTTGTGGGGCAGCTCATGGACTCGCCCACGCGTTCTGACGAGGGAGCTGATCGCTCAGACAATGAACTTGGCTCGCACCCGTTTGGCGAGACCACTGTGCGCAAGTCGAAGAGCGTCAAGTATCGATACAGCGCGACTGGGAAGCACCTCTCTTCTCCGCTGAAGGGAAGTTCTACTTCGCCAGAACACAAGGGAAAGGCTACGGTGAAACCTAAGTCAAAGCCAAAACCCAAAGTACGCCTCACACCCGCGACTCCACTGTCGTTGTCCCAGCCTACTACGGCAGGCACGGCCAAAGGCAGAAGGACGCTTAAACGCAAGGCATCTTTGTCACCTTCTCGTAGAGAGCTCTCTGCCTCCTCCCGGTTGTCCTCGCCTTTGTCGAGCGTACCACCAAGCCCTAGTATACTGTCCAAGGAGCTTCCGTCAATATTCACTACTCCTGCTCCTACTCAGGCGAAGAAACCAGCGTCACAGACCACAAAGGCGGCTCCTTTGCGGCCTTTAGTGGCTTCGGCCTCAAAGGTGAGCGTGCCGCAACCCTGGTCCACGCCCAAAAAGAAGATGGGCAAGCCCCTACCCAAGCCAGGGCAGGATGCATGGGAGATTGGAACGCCTGTTTGGGTATCAGTGGATCGATCCGGCACCGTCCATGGTGATCCTGTTCAAACTACTGAGAGTGGTGACATGGTTGCTGGATCCAGTGAGCATATGTGGTGGCCTGCTCAGGTAAATTGGGGAATGTGCACTATCAGTATGTACTAAATACAATGTTATGCTGCAGATAATTGCCAAGGAGCCGCTCCGCGTCTCTCTGTTTGGGGATTTCCCATCCAGTTCTTCGACACTTCGCAGGACGTGTACAATCATGACGCCGTCGCCTGCAAACATCTTGTCTATTAATGACGAAACTGGAACCAGGCGTTTTAATCGGTCGATTTTCCATATATCCTCGATCATGGATGACACAATTGACCTCACGAGTTCCCCTCCTCAGAAGAAGCAACGACTAGACAATGGGGCTAGCATTGGTGATCGTTGGGAAGAAGCCGTCACCAGCATGGAAAAGGCCTCAGCGCTTGAGCGCGAGGGACTTCCTGCTCTCATTTTTTCGTATGCCAATGGCAACGGGAACTTCTACGACTCCCTCGACGAGTCTGACCATGACACATCGCACCTTCGAACATCTACTACCGTGCCCCAGACTGTCCCCAAGGCGAAGCCGTTGTCGAGGACCAAGTCTGTGGGGAAACTTAAATCACAGCGGTCGAAGGCGCATCTCAAGGAGACGCATACCCCGATGCCGAGGAGCCATTCTGTTTGTCCACCTGACCCTACCATTCAAATCCCGGGCGAGCTTGTCCTTGCACAGGCGCCTGGGACTGGTTCACACTACTGGCCAGGAAAGATCCTCAAACATCTTCCAGACAAATATGAGAAATATCAGGTCCAGTTCCTCGACGACGAGATTTATTCAGTCAGTCGTAGCAAGTTCTGGACTTCAGAGGAAGAGGGCTTTGTCACCTGTTCACTGGGGAAGTGGGAGAGTTCAGTGCGGACAACGGATGACCCTGAGTCGGAGGACGAGGGCGAGGCGAACGGAGATCGCGGTCGAGATGGCGATGACGATATTCCTCGTGAACCTCCACCGCAACCGGACGAATTTAGGGAGCAATCGGTGCATGCGCAACTAGCGTACGTGAAACCCGTACTGCGCGCGATCCTAGAAAAGAAATACGCACCGACAATGACGAAACACGAAGCATTTATGAAGGGAGGATCGGCGCGCGCAGCGTTACTCAAAGCTGCTGGCGTACGGGGCGGATTGGATGTGCGGTTCATCAAGGCTGTACAGCGAGCAATTTGCAAGTGGGTAATAGGCGACAGTAGTGAGCAGGTCAGATATATGCCGGACGCGAACGGGGATGCAAAAGCAAGCGAAGATGCAGCGGATGCAGCGAATCCATCGGTTCCGCCTGAGCCGGCGAACCAAGTACCCTCGGAAGGCGAGAAGATGGAGGGTATTGAAGAGGCAGTTCCCTCCGCAGATAGGCAACCTGAGGGAGTCGGAAGTGGCCCTCAGGTATCAGCCTCGAAAGTGGGTGGTAGCAAGGAAGAAGTTCCTGTGACCTCTCACTCTCCCATGGTAGTCGATCAGCCTAAGCAGGTAACCGTAACCGTCCCCCTTGACTCTTCACACTGACACATTTATAAAGTTCCTCCGTGTCTCCCTCGGTGATGGAAGCGAGGCGCCTTCTCCACTGACCGAAGTAAGTCAGTCTGTGGTACGGCTATTTTTGAATGCTCGGGACGTCACTTGACTGTTCGTTCAGCCCTCTCCCAATGATTCCCATGCTCCGGATCCTGAGCTAGTGCCCGCTGCACCCAGTGAAGCAGTGGCTGAGGTTAGTATTTTGATGGGTTGGTGCACGTGGTGTTAATTGTCTTTTAATGCTTTTAGCCGAGTGCTTCCACCTCGTCAGATGATCCAAGGCAGGAGCTCCCTCGACCAAAAGGATGCGCTGAATTTGAATCATTATTGGGCGTCGACAAGCTAGACGTAAGGCCCATTCCTCACACGGAAAGAATGTGATTGACAACTGTGGCATAGTACTGTCTTAACATTCTCCTGCCAGAGGCTGTCCAGCAATTACTCTTGTGGAGGTCAGGCGACCGGGTTCGTGCGGCCCTACTTTCAGATGAGGAAGAACAGTGGCTGCACGCTCTTGCAGTCAAGAAAGCGAGCGAAACGGATTGGGTTGACGATGTGATGAGACTACGGGAGGCACAAGCGAGATTGTGGGGGATCGACCTGAACAAGGTAACTCAGGAGGAGAAGAAGATCGTTCCTGGGGGAACGAGGACGCGCCCGAGGAGAGCCACTATTTCGAAGTGATTCATTTGGTCGTGCTATTTGTGCGTTGCTGCATCTTCGCTGTGGGATTTGTCTTTGTACATATCTAAGCTGGTTATCTGTCGACGTTTCAAGCTACTTATACGCTGTTCAATGTTCACTTGGATGCCCTGATTTCCTCTTTGAGCTCTGTCTTGAGATACATATCAAATCTTGGGCTTGGGTATTAGTGCAAGTGACGGTCTTGGTAGTGCTATGTACTACTGTCATCATGCTGAAAAGGTTCTCGAGCACACGTCGAGAGGAACGCCAGAGAACCGATCGGGGCGCGCTCGGTTGAGGGCGCTGCTGGAGTGTGTTAACGCACCATCACATACGTGTCACTCGCGGACTGCAGTCTCCGACAAACTCACCGCGTTCGGGTCCACCGTGGTTCAAACTTGCAATATTTGTGAGACTCCACCGTCAACGGCATTCATCCGAATCATCTTTGCGACGCTTCAGCGCAATCGTGAAGTTGGAACGCTCGTCTCGACTATACCAGACGCTGGTTTATGCCCCCACCGACATCCACCGATCCGTGGCTAACTGCGCGCCGGTTCGGAATAGTCATCGATGCTGGCTCAAGTGGGTCGAGACTTCAGATTTACAGCTGGAAAGACCCCAGCGTGGCACTCGCAAATGGGGGAGATACCGTACGTCATATGCTACCCAGGGTGGAGAAAGGCGTAAAAGCAGGCGAAGATTGGATAACGAAGGTTGAGCCTGGTTCGTCCGAGTTTTTTCCTACTTCTTTCATCCATCCCTGCTTGTCCCACAATGAGAAAGGTACAGAATATGTATTAACCAATGTCCCCCACCCAGGCTTGTCAACGTTTGGAGATTCCCCGGAAGGCGTTGCGGGGTATCTAGAACCGCTTATCCAACATGCGCGCTCTCGAATACCGCCGTCCCTCGAGCCCGAAACACCTTTGTTCCTTCTGGCAACAGCTGGCATGCGCCTCCTAAGCCCGATACAACAGGCACGGGTGCTAAGCGCAGCCTGCCAGTATCTCCGGTCTGCGTCCAACTTTCGCATCGAGGAGGAATCCAAGGATGGTCCATGTGGACTGAGTGTCCAGATCATCACCGGGGAGGAAGAGGGGTTGTTTGGGTGGATAGCTGTGAATTATCTTATGGACGGGTTCACAGGACGGAAGAGCGAGAAGACAACGTATGGTTTCCTCGACATGGGAGGCGCCTCAACCCAGATCGCCTTCGAACCCGCCGATAGCGGACTTCGGGACGATGACGAGACCCTCGTAGACGTCAGACTGAGGCTTTTGGGAGGCGAAGAGGTCAAACATCGTGTGTTCGTGACGACGTGGCTTGGGTACGGGACAAACCAAGCCAGGGAGCGTTATGTTACCGAGACAATCAGGCTTGCGGAGGAAGCACAGGCAACTGACAGTATGGGCGGGGCAGCTATACCGGATCCTTGCCTGCCGAAGGACCTCGTACTTTTGGAGACGTCGCCTCGTCTGGATGAATCCTCGCACTCATCAGCACCTCATAAGCTCGTGGGCACCGGCTCGTTCACGCAGTGTCTCCAACAAATGGCCCCTTTGCTGAACAAGAATGCTCCATGTCTGGCTGAACCGTGCCTTTTCAATGGCGTGCATGTCCCACCTATCAACTTTGCGTCATCGCATTTTATCGGTGTCTCAGAGTACTGGTATTCATCGGAGCACGTCTTCGGTCTGGGTGGGGCTTACGATTTTGTGCAGTATGAGCGCGCTGCGTCAAAGTTTTGCGGGAGAGACTGGGACGGGATTGTCGAGCAACACGAACTGTCCAAGCAGGATGGCCGCCTTGGTGGTGACGGTGAGGTGCTGCAGGATGGTCAGGTTGTCAAGACAGGTGTGTGGGGCGACAGAGTCGAGTTGTCGCGGCTGCAGATGCAGTGTTTCAAAGCGGCATGGGTTGTCAATGTCCTTCACGAAGGAATTGGAATCCCTCGTATTGTCGATCCCGGCGGAAATTCTTCTACAAGGGGCGAGCAGGTTGCAGAACAAGCGGAGATGAAGGGGCTCGGGCGACCTATGTTCCAGTCATTGGACAGCGTAGAGGGCACTGCCATCAGTTGGACCCTAGGAAAGATGGTGCTAGAAGCTAGCAAGGGGGTCAAGCCACTATCTAGTCATACGAAGCCCCTTGTGGATCCAGCGCAAGACATACCAGCGACGTCCCAAAATCCACCGATCAAGCTAATCCGTCCACCATTCTTTGATCTGGATGTAATCGAAGAGAAATTATCGCAACACCTGCCACCAGTTCTGACACGCCAGTCACTTGGGTTCTCGCCGATCGCATTCCTCTTCTACGTTATCGTGTTCTTTCTATTGAGTTGCATGATATTCCGTATGCGAAGATCGTTCTGCGTTACATTCCGCCGCATCAGGCGATCACCATTCAAGCGCGACCTAGAGATGACCTACTCGACTGAGGAAGGCAGCCAGGCTCCAGGCACAACGCGACATTCATCTCCTTGGGCAGTAGATTCACTGTTTCGGTCCCTTCGTCGATGGATCTCCTCATCTATGTCATCACATCCACGACTAACACCACTGATCACGACAGCACCTCGACCCCATCTCCGACACGCTCACTCATTGCCTAGTCCCTCCTCACCTGCCCGCACGACACCGACTCAGTACCAAAATGCTTACCCTGCATTCGGAACATCGACTTCGTCCCAATATCACTCTCGGTCGTCTTCGCCAACGCCGATGACCCTCGGGTTTGATGACAATGGTTCAACGACGTCGATGCTCTCGAACGGCATCTCGTCGCTCTCATCCGGTGCACCTAGTGTCGCCCGCTCGCGCAACTCGTCCCAGATGAACCTGGCGACGCTCACCCCGAGACCAACGCCGCTCTCGCGAGCGTCGAGCATGTCGCAGATACCTCCAGACACCTTTGGTGAGGAGTGAAAAGGCACAGTAATCTGTGAGGTCCTCATTCGTCTGATTCGGGATATACATTCCTCTGGAGACTTTTGCTTGTTGAGTACACGCACCATGTTGTAGAGACCATGGTACATGAGACGATCATATTATGATTTTTCCGATACATTTGGTGTTGATAGACGATTTTCTGTCGCTTTACATACCGTACTTCGTTTGTTCTATTCTGATGTACTAATAGGAAGGATGCATGCCGATCTCCTGGTGGTTCTCTTTCCGATAAGATTGAAGTAGAATCTGCTCTTTGAGCTCTGAGTTTCTTTGTCACCAGCCTTCTGAACCTTTGCACTGGTGCAAGCGTAGATTTGAAGGCCATCTAATACACAATGTGCTCTGATTTGCTTTCAGACGACAGCTTTGACGGTGTCTAGTTAAAAGAGGTGGTAGCCCTTAATCGCATATTTTCGTTGTCCCAAGTATCATGCGTTTGCCTCGCCAAATCCCCCCTTCATCTCAGAGGGACCTTTCATCCCTTCAGGAACGGAATAGGGGCGCAGCACAGCGGTCAGTATTTATATGTGTTTGTACTAATACAGAGCTGTAGTCAACCAATATCAAGAAGCTCTCTTTCCTTCTATCTGGACCTGCTTTTAGCCCTCGTATTTATCCTTCAAGGGTGCTGTGTTGAAGATGTCTCAGGAATCTGTTGTACTGGAAACAAGCTTGGGGGACGTTCAACTTGAGCTGTACTGGGATCATGCACCTCGCGTACCTTCTTGCATTTTGTTCCTTCACCAAGTGACTCACCCCCTCGCTGCAGACGTGTAAAAACTTCGCAGAACTTGCAAAACGCGGGTATTACAATGGCACCATCTTTCATCGTATCATCGCTGTGAGCCTCCTGAATACAGTGACGTTCTGGGGTTCTGATCGCCTTAATGGTCCGT
>Ga0307518_10001671_pt1 | contig 16382 bp, 16 predicted proteins | sample 25_EM_MG_FD_203889 | JGI IMG/M metagenome (GOLD analysis project Ga0307518, IMG submission 203889) | Populus trichocarpa ectomycorrhiza microbial communities from riparian zone in the Pacific Northwest, United States - 25_EM | ecosystem: Host-associated > Plants > Roots > Unclassified | place...
ACCTAAATTCTTTTTGTAATAGATTCTTTGTTTCGTCAAAATTGACCACTTATAGCCATCGTTTTTTGATAAAAAAAAATAAAAAATACCTTCACCACTTGCATTTAATTTATTTTAATTTATTTTTATATTTAAATATTCAATTTATTTCTAAAAGTATAATTTATCTTTTTTTTTCCTTCAAATGTGAGAAACTCGAATTCTAAAAATAAATAAATTAATATTACACAATTTTTTTCACTAGTTTTAATGAGAATCTATCAAAATGATCTCAGATATAAAAATAAATTGAAAGCAATTAAATTTGTTTTGACATATAAGAGATTTGACGTAAAACTAAAGATTAGTTGAAGCGTCAACAGTTATTTTTGTTGAAGTAACAGGCATCTAGTTGAAGTGTCAACGGTAGTATTAATTAAAGGGTAGTTTATTATTTAATTCCTCCAAAAATTAGTTTATTTAAAAAATTAAAATGTCATCAGTTATTTAAAATTCGCACTAGTTGAAGTAACGAAATGCCTGTTTTATGCCTCCATGTCAATGTAATGATAGAGGTTTGTAGCAGCTAGAGATATATATATAGTGTTTGTTTAGAATATTACAAAGCTTATTTTTTAAAATACTTACCTTTTATATTAAAATATTTATTTATTTATTTTTAAAATTTAATTTTGAGATAAACACCTTAAAATATAAAAAAACAAAAACAAAATCTAAAATTTAAAAGTACAGTTAAAGTACTGTAATGTCAAAAATTATCTTAATGATAGTTTATTTTTGTGTTTGAATTTTTTTTAAAATAAATTTAAAAAATGCATTTAGTTTAAAAAAATTAAATTAATATTTTTTAATTGTTTTTTCATGGTTTTGATATATAATGCCAACAAAATTTTTTTAAAAAAATATATTCTGTTATTTTTTAAAGCATTTTCTGACTTTTCAAGTTGCATGTCATGTAAAATACTCATCTCTATCGGGGGGAAAAAAAAAACCTCGTATTATACTAGAACATTGCAGGGACAAAGCCCACTGAACCACAGCTCATAGTGAATGACCTTTCTGTAAAACAAGCAGAATCCCTATAAATAGTATACATGCTCTTTGACTGCATTTCCACGCTGCCGCGCTTGGAGGAAGCTCCCCTTGGACCTAACCGTCTATGCATGCCAGAACCGTTCCCAGCTGAAGCGGGGCCTTGCAATGTATGGGAAGGAATAGTCTGCTGGGTGTCGTTGTTCATCAACAAGCTAAGGAAGCTATTTGGATTCTGATTCATCCCTCTCCTTCCTGAAGCAGGCTTGCCGATCTCAGTTGCATGGACCATTGAAGTCAATGACTCCACAGATTCTGCTGGTAATGAAATCCCACGTAGCCCGTCAATGAACAGAATGCAATATATATATAGGCCTCCAGAGCAGGAGGAAGCACTTTGTGTTTGTGAGGATGTGTAACCTAAAAGGACATGATGACAAAGTAGAATTAAGGTGAACTAAAAGGTTTGATGAAGGATAAGACCTCGTACATCAGTATGCATAGGAATGACTAGTACTTAATTTGAATTGCTGCAGATAATTGCTCTCTCACCGTACGTACGTGTTGTGTGCCTAATCTGCCATCTGTCTCCATTCCATCTTCATCACTTTCAGCTCCATCTGCATGCACTGTCGTAGTCGTTGCCGTCATCCTCTTCACTGCCATCCTCTGCAGGAGTGACTACAATCTCTGTTGCGAGGAGTAACAATGGCAGCGGACCGATGACAGAACAGTTTCTTACGTGCATACCCCCATCTCCAAGGGTTATCTCATCATATATAACCAAAGGGTAGTCATTTGATTTCCAAAATGATAGCTTATAATCAAGGGACTGAGCACCTCTAGCAGTCTCTACAACACGCTTTCCAATTTTAGGTGGAAGGAAGGAACCTCTCCCCGCCATTGGATACAGACCAGCCACAAGGACAGCAATATGGACTATACCTGGAACATGAGCATTCGTATTGCAACTTGAGACATCTTCTGGAATAAAACCCTTGCGAATTAGTTCTCTCTGGAGCTGCTTACGCATTGCTTGCAGCATATTCATGGTGCTTGGAGAGATGAAGTATTGTTAACAAAACCATGCTTCTTGACCCCTATTCTTTGCTTTCTTCCAGCACTCAAAAGCTGCTAACTGCTAACTGATCGCTGGATTTTACTCTGTTGCGAGGAGTAACAATGGCAGCGGACCAATGACAGAACAGTTTCTTACGTGCGGTTAACTGGGATGTATAATTTTGTAAATATATATTTTGTAAAGTGTTTTTTATTTATAAATATATTAAAACATATATTTTTTATTTTTTTAAAATTATTTTTAATATTAGAACATCAAAATAATCTGAAAATATCAAAAAATATTAATTTAAAACAAAAAAAAATTAATATTTTTAAAAAAAGTATTTTTGAAACACAAAAACAAACAGATCTAAATTTAGAGTATTGAAATTACATGCCAAATTAAATCTAATTTATAAGTAAATTTAGAATTAAATATTAAATTATAGAATTTAATTTAATTATGATATTTGGAATATCTATAAAAAGAAATTAGTAATCTTGATTATTTTGTTTTTAATTTACAAATTATCTTATTACAAAAATATGTTTTTTGTAAAATGACCCTTATATTTATTTTAAATGACATTAAATATATATATATATATATATATATATATTAAATAAGATATAAATATACATATCTCATATTAATTATTTAATAAATATTTGTTGAAAAAAATAGAAAAATATATATTCATTAAAAAAACTTTTCAATCATAATAAATATTTGTTAATAAACTACTTGTTCAATCTCTACTTGTTCTTAAAAATATATAGTTTGATCTTATCATTTTCGAACTATTTTGAATGATCCGAGGAAGAAAATTTTCAGATATATCTTATTCATGAAATCATGTGTGGTGATTACATAAAGTTAGTTTGATCTTATCATTTTTGAACTATTTATCTTATTCATGAAATCATGTGATGATTACATAGAGTTAGTGATTTATTCCGAGATCATATGAGCATATCAAAATCAATAAAGATATTTTAATCAAATCAAATATCTTAATAGATCTCACGTTTTTTTTTTTAATAATGTAGCCATGAATTATTATCGTGCATCAATGTTAAAATCTGTTCTTATCAAGTTTAAAAAAGATTATTCACATCCCAAGATGGTAAACCCAAGATAAGAAGAATGGGCCATTTTCACAAAACATTTTCATGCAAACTGGCCATTTTCGTAGCAGGGCCACAAAAAGGGTAGAGTCCATGTGAAAGCAGGATTTGCAGACCTCCTCGCCCCACTCCCTCTCTATCTAATCCCCTCCATGTCTCTCCATAACCCCATTCAGTTGGTTTCCTCAACGCAAAGAGTAAACATAACAAGACCAAACCCTCTCCGTCTCTTTTCCTTCCTTTCCCTTTACCCTCCTCTTCTTTCTATAATACACAAAGCAAGGTACCAACCCAGTTTTTTCTTTTTTCTCAGAAAATAATTGCTATCATCACTATTTTCCGCTTATGATCACTGATATTGTTTTTTCAAATTTGTAAATTTTTTTTAAAATCTTTTCTGGGTTGAATCCAGCGTGTGCTTTTCTATACTCCTGTAACCGACAAAGAAACGAGCAGGGAACATTTTTTCACTTTGTTTTCACCTTTACCCATATCTGATTGTCTTAGACTTGGTTTCTTCCAATCGTTTTTTTTTTTCTTGATCTGAATCGCCTGCCAAACTGGATTTCGGTTTTTGGGTATTTCAGAGCTTGCTCTTTTATCTCCTAACTTGCAGTTATTTTTTCCTGATTCTGTTAGATTTTTTTTTGGCTTTTATGTCTTCATGATGGTTTGTGTATTGGGTGCTTAGTATTGTAGTGGATTTGGTGTTCTGGGCTCTTGAGTGATGGAGATGATGGATTGTTGCATTAATGGTTGTCTCTGATCTGGGTCTTAAAGTGTTTTCTGTATATGAACTGAAATTAAAACGATTTTGCTATTTTTTCCTGGAAAGGTCCTTTCCTTTTCATTTGGTTTTATGGGTCTTGAGTGTTTCTTGCTTATTTTTAGTGTAATGTGTCTGGTCAATTATTATTTTGGGTTTCTTGTGCTAGTAGTTTGGTTACTCATTCACATTTTTGTTTCATGGCCTTTGTTGATCATGAAAGTTTCAGAACTTTCAGTTTGGCTTGTTATTAAGGAGCCAAATGAGCTTTTCGGCTTCTAATTGATGAACATATCAGTTTGACACACTGAAATCATGCTTTTTGAGCATACATTATCAACAATTGGTGCTCATAAGGACAATGTTTGGGCGTTAGTGTTGATTTTCTTTTGTGATGATCTTTTTCATGAATGGCTGTACTCTATGTGGTGCTTTAGGAATTAAATTAGTTATCAAAGGGGATTGAATTACCATGTTTAACCTTGTTTCATGACGGAATTAAATTTAACTCCAGGATAAATACTTTCTCTTGGCATTTGTTTGCCTCACTGAAGATGAAAGTTCCATGTTAGGGTGAGAATTTACCATATCGGGTAGAAGCTTAAGCTATCTAAGCATCAAATGTCTGTCTTTAAATGTGGTGTGTAGACTGGATTTTAGAAGTTAATGGAAGTGTCAGTTGATCCATTTCTTGAAATTTCTATAGGAGAATGATGAGTTTTATGAAAATAATCACTTCTCAAAACTTTAAAACCAAACATAATCCTGGCACCCAGTTCTTACAGTGGGGAATTTTTTGTTAGACTCAAGCAAGCTTTCCTACAATGGATGCTAATGTAGCATGATGAGTTATTGAGTTTCTATTGCTTTGGGATCAATGTATTATTACACTTTGAACCTCTGTTTTCGATGAGCAATCAGATAGTGTAATTTGACAGAGATAAAGAATAGTGACCTGGTAATTTGCCACCATTCTCCTACATTATCTGATTTCAATAAGGGGCCATGTTCTTAAAGCCAATTATTTTTTGTCCCACACTGCATACTATGTTCAGACGATGTCATATTCTCTAATTCATGTAGTTTTATATGCCCCAAACTATCATAACTATGTATTTCCAAGTCATTCTCGCATAACTTAAATCAACAGGTCTTGTTATTGATGCTAGGCAGTGCAAATTGTAATATACAAAAACAAAAGTTGCAAGAAAAAAGAAAAAAAATTAAGCCCATCTTCAATATTTCTTACTTGGAAGCATTTGGCATGGTACAGATAATGAAAAGTGGAACGCCATTGCAGTTCATTTGAGGTGTTGTATCTTTCTTCAAGCTTTGCAGTTATTCTGAACCAAGTTGCTCTCAAGGTAAGTTTCTTTATCTCTGTACTTTTGTTTTTGTCTAAAAAATGGTTTAGCAACTGGTTCTCTTGCCAATTTAAATCCATGAACCAGAAGTTCTATCGATTCTTTCGAAACTCTGTCAATCTCATTCTCATGTGCAGTGGGTTTGAATGATGGATGCTGTACTGAAGTTATACTTTGAACATAAGCCTTTAAAGCTTAGCTGAACAGTTATATTTTAAGTTTCTATATGATAGCAGTTACTGCAAGACTGATAATTACAGGAGTTTATGCAAAAAAACCAACAGATGAGTTGGGAAAGACACCTTGAGAAAAGGCAACCCATAGAATGTTCAGTACAAGTGATATTGTTTTCTATTGTCTTATATATCATTTTACTTTGCTGTTGTTTGCAAGATCAAATAATCAAGGAGAACTTTTTTATGACTCTATGCCTCATCCTTACTTCCATTTTAACAAATTTTACTTGTCTGTTATACAGGAAGATATATATTGTGATACATTCAAGACATTTTTAATTAGACTCCTTAGTTGTCCAGTTACCATTGCTGTAATATATGGGCTGAGGTGAGCATTTCATGGGAGGTGTAGAGGATGATGAACCAGCCTCAAAACGCCTGAAATTAGCCTCCGGAAGGTTGACAGGTCTTTCCAACGGTTCATCTTTAACAGAGCCCATTGTTGGTTCCAGGGATTTGATGGCTCGCCCCCCACAATCTGAAGGGGACAAAGATGTTCTTGGTTCAAAAGGAGTTATTAAAAGAGTTGAATTTGTCAGAATAATAGCCAAGGCGCTGCATTCTCTTGGATATAAGAAAAGCTGTGCTCATTTAGAGGAAGAGTCTGGGATACCATTACATTCATCTGCAGTAGATTTATTTATGCAGCAAGTTCTCAATGGCAATTGGGATGAAAGTGTAGTCACATTGCATAACATTGGCCTAAAGGATGAAAACATTGTCAAGTCAGCATGTTTTCTGATATTGGAGCAGAAGTTTTTTGAACTTTTGGACGGGGACAATATTGTGGATGCTTTGAAGACATTGAGGACTGAGATTGCTCCTCTCTGCATTAATAATGGTCGAATTTGTGAACTTTCTTCCTGCATTGTATCTTCTACACATTGCAATTCAGTTGGTTCTTCCAATCAAGACAATGGAAGGATAAAGCCACGATCCAAGCTGCTGGAGGAACTGCAAAAGCTGCTTCCCCCAACAGTTATAATACCTGAGAGCAGATTGGAACATTTAGTTGAACAGGCTCTTACCTTACAACGGGATGCTTGCTTCTTTCACAACTCGTTGGATAAAGAAATGTCGTTATACTCAGATCATCAGTGTGGGAGAGATCAGATTCCTTCTCGAATTTTGCAGGTTAGGGCATATTTGCAAATGATGGCTTTATACGGAGGTTCTTTGGTTTTGATTGAATTCTGTGATGCAATGTTTTTCTTTATGAGCTGTTATATAATGTGTGCTTTGACCAAATTTTAGTTATACAGAGCTATTATCTTAGTGACTAAGTGGAAAAGATTTCTGGGGTCAGAAGCAGCAATGAAAGTTGAATCAATAATCTATCAGGGCATTTTTTTATTGGGAAAGTGAAAATTTTGATGAATGCTATTGCTTAATTTATATGTTTTTAGTAAGTCCTGTTTATGTTTATCTTTTGCTTTGGATTTTATTTCCATGAGCAGACTACACCTTTCCATTTTCAGTTGCTTTCTATGCATTTCTGGCACCACTAGATTGAGTCTTTCTCTTATTCCCACTGGAACAGATATTAGAAGCACATTCAGATGAAGTCTGGTTCTTACAATTTTCACATAATGGGAAATACTTAGCTTCATCTTCTAACGATCGATCAGCAATCATATGGGAGGTATAATTGTTTGCTTTTAGCATGTTAAGTTATTCAATTGTATTTCCATATTCTTTCTCTGCTGTTTTATTTGATTCTGCCTGCAACTTTCTGCCTGGGATATTTAATTGTGTGTTTCTCATATGGTGTCTTTAGAAGTTTAATCACTCTGTTTATGCAACCTTAGTAATCAAACACCATTAAAATTCTTAAATAATCAACTATTTCTTCCCCATAAGCATTTATAAGCTTCACTGGGCATGCCTTGTTTACTATGTGCAACCCCCCTTATTTGAAGAACAAGGGACTGCTGGAGGTCCAGATGCATCCGTGTCATTCTGCTCATGGAACAATTATATATGTTTCTTATGTGCCAGCTAATTTGTCATGCTTTCCAGATTGATGTAAATGGTGGAGTTTCTTTGAAGCATAGATTATCTGGTCACCAAAAACCTGTCTCCTCTGTTTCATGGAGTCCTGATGACCACCAGATTCTTACTTGTGGGGTGGAGGAGGTTGTCAGGCGCTGGGATGTTTCTTCTGGTGAGTGCCTCCAGGTTTATGAGAAAGTGGGCCTTGGGCTAGTGTCCTGTGGGTGGTTTCCAGACGGGAAATGGATATTTTCTGGCATCAATGATAAGAGCATCTGCATGTGGGAATTGGACGGGAAAGAGGTAGAATGTTGGAAAGGGCAGAAAACTCTGAAGATTTCTGATTTAGAGATAACAAGTGATGGGAAGCAGATTATAAGTATGTGTAGACCGACTGCAATTTTATTGCTTGATAGAGAAGCTAAAGCTGAGAGGGTGATTGAAGAAGATCAAACAATTACTTCATTCTCATTATCAAGAGATAATAGGTTCTTGCTGGTTAATCTTCTGAACCAAGAAATCCATCTGTGGAGTATAGATGGTAACATCAGGCTTGTTGCAAAGTACAAAGGCCATAGGCGTACCCGGTTTGTCATTAGGTCATGTTTTGGGGGACTTGAACAAGCTTTTATTGCATGTGGTAGTGAAGACTCTCAGGTATGAATTTTGATTGTTTTATTTTTTTTTTAATTCTTTAAAAGAAAGTATACTAGAAGCAGAAGTTTTGTTCATCTGTTTAATTACTTTTCCTTGTGCATAAACCATAGTCTTCTGCCTGGGTATATTTCTTTCTTTCCTCTTCACTAACCATTTTATCATGGGAGGGGTTGGTAATGATCTGGTCAGATCATTCAAGAGAAGGGCATTATTTGAATCAAATGTTGCATGTTAGTTCTTTGCACTTCCTAAGAAAGTCAAATGTTACATACATTCCTAAGCAGTTGAGATCTCGTGATTTTTTTCTTAAATTGATCACGGCCATAGGATTGCTGATACTGTGGTGGCTTTTCAATTTGTACTACATTGAAAAAATTATTCTGCTCCCTTATCATGCATGAGAATCACAATGGATATACTATTTGTTCTACATTGAAAAAATTATTATGTTCCCTTATCATGCATGAGAATCACAATGGATACTGACTAGTTCTGATAGAAAATAATTAGCTGGCCGACTGAAGATTTTAGGGAAATCTATTTTTCTTAAACAACACCTTCAGCCTCAGAAAAACTGAAAAAGCTTCAAATAGTGCTTTTGTTTCTGTGTACACTTAAATAGGTTTTAGAGGCTTTACCAAGTGTTTTAAGTGTCACTTATATTTTCCACAATATTACTCTCTTAATAAAGTTGAATGGTATACAAATGAAGCACTTGAAGGAATTTTACCAATAACACTTCAACCTTGTTTTTGAATGGATTAAGAGTGAGAATATAATCAGAATTTTGCCTTTGATGTTCTTGATCATTTTGCTCAAGTGAGGGGAATTTATAGTGCTAAAAATCAAACTGGTCGTTGGACATAACTTTCAAAAAAATTCAGTCTACTTGAGAATTAGTTAGACCATTTCTAGAATCGGTTAGACTGTTTTAAAGTTGTCGGACAGATTTTGGAATTTTCAAAAAAAAGTTGAATTGTTCTTACCAAAATGGTCACATCATTTGGAGAAACTAGAAGCCGTTTCTCTAAATTAGCTAGATTGATTTAGCTACCATAAGTCTTCTCTTGTTTTGCATGTTTTGGTCTTTTCTTGTGCTCGTGTTCTTTTGGGTTTGTTTAGGTTTTTTAGATGTGAAAACTATTTCCTAAATAAAATGTTATTTGGCTAATACTCATTACAAGTTCTTGATCTTTGAAGTAAAAAATAGTTATCTCATCATGTTTCTTGTTCTTGAACTTCATGTATCCATACATTGTTTTTTTATGATTTCCTTTAATGATTTTATTCTCATGAAACCTATTTAAATCATCACAAAGCTTGTGCAACACAGAAATGCATGTAATATATGTTTTTATATTCATTAAGTAGAGCTACTTGCCTTAGCTCTTATGCATGCCTTGACCTTGTATTTAATCATCATTGAACTTAAACACTAATGCATATTTCATACCGGCATATTTTCATAAAGGCATTTAAATAAACATATAATTATTACACCATTCAAAAATATCATAAACTTTAAGCATATAGAATAAAACAAGTTAAATTATGATTTTAAGACAAGTTAACATTTAAGTGTAAAATAAGTCAAACATTCAATTTAAAACAAGTTACGAATAACTCTTCAAAAGTACTAAACCACTTAGTTGGAAACGGACAATAAACTTTGTGTAATCAAATGAACAAAACACAAGATATCATTTGATCAAGTTAATGAAGGATGATGCAACTCATTAATCATATCAACTTGCATATGAATTCATACAGGCCAAAATTCAATCGTGACAACATATGTATCTCCCCTCATACTATATGCAACGATGATATAAAATAATACTACAATACATATATCAAATTTATATTATCATTAAAAGACAAGTTGTTTTTCTAAGATTATTTAGAGATGGACGAAGAAAAGTGGAAAAATGAGAGGAAGAAGAATGAAGAAAGAAAGGTTATGAGGAAGTGACAACAAATATTAGCTCATTCCATCCTTTCACTATATATAAGAAAAGAATATAAAATTACTGTATTACCCTTGACTCCACACTATATTTAATAATTGCTTTTGACAACACTCCCTTTCAAGATAAGACATTGATATCTCTCATTGCCATCTTGAAAGTATAATGTGAAACAAGTACACATCAGATTTTTTAGTCACAAAAGTTCACACACTCCATGTGCTTCTACCTTGAAGTAACTATTATTAGAAAACAACAACCCCTTTCCAGGAGCAGACTTTAGATATCTAAGGATGCGATAAACAACATCAAGGTGGGATGCGTGAGGATCATGCATAAACTGACTGATAACACTAACTGAATAAATTATATCAGATTGGGTATATAAATCAACCTAGCATCCATGCTTTGATATCTCCCCATTCCAACTACTTCATCTTCACAATCGACAAGGTGATGATTCACTTCTATAAGGGAGTCAACTGATTTATAACCCAACATCCTTGTTTCAGGTAGTAGATCAAGAATATACTTCCTCTAAGAAATGAAGATGCCCTTACTTAACCTTGCGACTTCAATTCCTAGAAAATAACGCAACCTCCCAAGGTCTTTGTTTTCAAATTCTTTAGCAAGATACTTCAACATATGAACCTCCTCATGATCATTTTTTGTCACCACAATGTCATTAACATATACAATGAGAATTGTTTTCTTGCCTTGGTAATGTTTAATGAACATAGTGTGTCTCCTAGTCTCCATTGCTTTGTTTGTACCCAAATCTAAGAATTGCCTTGATGAATCTATCAAACCATGTACATGGAGATTGCTTAATGCCATATAAAGTTTTTCTCAACTTGCAGACCTTGCCCTCTCTCTTCTCATAAGAGAAACCTAGAGGAATTTTCATGTACACTTCTTCCATTAAGTTCCCATGTAGAAAAGCATTATTCACATCTAATAGTTGCGAGTCCCATCCTAGGTTTGATGCAATAGATAATGATACCCTGATTGAGTTCATTTTTGCAATAGGAGCTGGCGTTTCCTGATATCCAATTCTATAAGTTTGGGTATATCTCTTAGCAACTAGCCTTGTCTTCTACCTATCAATACTTCTATCTGACTTCTGCTTAATGGATAAAACCCATTTGCAACCTACCACTCTCTCAACAACAGGAAGGGTAGTGAGCTTCCATGTGTCATTTTTCAAAATCGCTCTCATCTCCTTTACCATAGCTTCTTTCCGCCTACTGAAAACGAGATCTCTTTCCTCTAAAATGACCTGTAATGCAAATAAAAGCATTGAATCGACCGAAAGAAGTGCCCCTTCCTTTACTTTACCGATCACCATCGAGAAAGAAGAATCTTTCTAAATTACTTCTGGTCAGCGGGGCCTTCAAGCATCCGAAAGTAATCTTTCTTGATAAAGTCAGTTGATTAGGATCAAATTCTATCCCTTAGGAACCGTACGAGTAGCCAAGTGGATGCAAAGACTAGAAAGCCAGTGAAGAGGAGCCATCTTTCAATTTAAGAACATCCATACGGGTTGAAGGAATGAATAAAGGGAGCTTGAATGGCCATTTTCTTGAAAGAAAGATCTGAAGTTTTCAAAACAAAAATGAAAGAATGTGATTTGAGCAGATTTTCTTTTAAAGAACAAAAAAAAACTTTTCATGTTATGAAATCGGATATTTCTTTGTTTTCTGATGACCCCAAAAATAGTATTTTCAACAGCCTCCGTCCAATTCTGAGGAGGATACAAAAGCTCTATATGAAGGTGACAACCGATCCTACACAAAATTAGATAAATGATGTTCGGTACAACTTCAAACTCTTTTTTCTAAGAGCTATAGTAAGATCATCAATAGAAAGAATTAACATTTTCAGTGGAAGAGTTAGGAAACTTATAGTCAGAAGTATGTTGTAAGGTTGAATTCGAAGATGGTTCTTGGCTAGGTATAGTAGATTCATTGACTTTTGTTTTTTTCTTGCTAATGTAACCTGCTAAACCTTCTCCTGCTGTCCCTTTCTAGTTTCCCCATCATCTTCCTTAACTATTTCTTTCTCTCTTTCTGGTTTCTCATCACTCTTGCATTCCTCGATTTCTGCCAGATTTTCATCTCCTTTCTCCTTCTCTCTATCCCTCCGAGTTGCTCCCTCCAATCATGGTCTAGGAGTAAACAGAGTTGGGGATACCAATTACATATCTGCACTCTTGTTGACCTTCCTCTCATTTTCACAAAAAGTTACATCCATGCTAACAAACATTTTCCTACTTGAAGGATGATAACGTTTATACCCTTTCTAAGTAGCAAAGTATGCAGTGAAAACACATTTCAATGCTCGCGGACCCAACTTACCAACATATTGTCGATGCTCCTTGTAGGAACTTCTGAGCTCAAGAACTCTAAGTGGCATCCTATTAATGAGACATGCTGGAAAAAACTTTTTCCAGGACCATAAGATGAAAAAAATTTTGAAGACCAATTCATGTGATCATTGGCTCCTGAATGTATAACCCAAGGATCAAAATCAGAAATGGTGGAAGAACTAAAAGCTCTCACTGGCATAACTGCATGTGCAAAGTTGGATGAAGAGAGAGGATCAAGCTTGGCTATTAGATGTCCAAGTGTCTGAACCTCTTGAATGTCTAGGTTGTACTATTTATTGTATGGTACTATAATTACACAAGTAAGGAGCAGCTGTTGAAACATTCTGGAATCTCTAAAAAAAGGCATTGCTTTTGTTTGTTATTGTCATTCTTGAATTCTGGGTTATTAGTTTATAAATAAGGGAGGAGGGTAACTACGTTCAGCAGATTTGATGAATTTTGGCTGGCTGTGTTTTGGAACGAGTGTAGATGAAACTCTTTGGTTCTGGATATTTAATTCTGAAGTGTTTGAGTGCTATTATCATTTCTTTCTGAAGTTCAAATTATCTATATCTGCAGGTATATATCTGGCATAGAGGCTCGGGAGATCTTGTAGAGGCATTGCCAGGTCATTCTGGAGCAGTTAACTGCGTGAGCTGGAATCCAGCAAATCCATACATGTTAGCATCTGCTAGTGATGATCGTACCATTCGAATATGGGGCTTGAATTCCCTGCATGTGAAGCACAAGAGTGCTCACAGCAATGGCACCCACTACTGCAATGGAGGAACTTGAAAGAAACTCAAGCATGATATTTTCAGATAAATACTTCTTTTCCTTGACCATTGCTTTCATGTATATACTTTATTTTTGTTTCCAGCAGACATTGAATTCATATCAAACAAGCATGTGAATTGTGCAGCGACTTTCTGATAATAAATTTCTTATCATTTTTAACGTTGGATGAGCTCTTTTCTCTTTTTATTTTTTTTGATTAACGTGGGTGTTCGAGCCAGCTTTCGCGTACCTCGACTAATCCCACTGGCCTTGAAGTTAACAACCATGTAAGCCTCCAGTGGCTATTATATTAGCAACTATAGGGCTTAAACTTGAGATCATAGAGGAGCAAACTTTTTGGTCCCAAGCTTTTACCATTGGGGGTTAATTGTGGGTTAGATGGTAGGTCCTATTACGTGCTAGTTGATCAAAAACTTCTGGACAAAAAAAAAGGCTGTAATTTGTTGTTAGTTTTGTTAGGGGGGGAAATCTTGTGCTTTGTTTACTGTAGTTTCAAAATTAGTGTTTTTTTCCTTGCAACATTTAACTTTCCCAGGCCAGTTAGCTGCTTTTTTTTCCCACAGCCAAAGATAAAAGTTGAAAATATTTTGTCAAGGGGTTCTATCATTTTGGTCGAGCCTCCAATCAATCAAGTACGTGCTCTAAGATTTTTTTAGCAATAAGGAAAGCTGGACAACAGCTCAAAATAAACATCACATATTTCAATTTGATTTACAACAATTTCTTAGTTACGTTTCTTAAGCAACACTGAAAGAACTTGCAGCGCTCTCCACGAACTTTCTTGCTCCCTTGAACCATCTCTTGTCTCCAGCTTGTGCCTTGCAAATGTAAAGCTTACCATCTTTCACAGTGGCTGTGATAAGTTGGTGCTTGCCACCTTCATCTCCATCAGCAGTCCTTGTCAGCACTGACAAGAAGTAATATTGTTTCCCATCGATCACCGGAGTTGAGGTCTCCAATATGTTAGCCGTTGCTACGGTATTGGTGTCGAAACCACCCTGCATGATCAGTTTAGATTCACATGAAATAAAAATGCATAAACACTGCTACTTTGGGTGGATAAAAACAGAAAATTGTTCCACTTAATTCTTTAGTGGTCTAGTTTGAGAAGGTTTAGCACGTCTTATAAACAACATGAAAATCAAACGAATTATTCTGCAATGTTTCTCCGTTGTTTCGACAGTACCTCAGATGAAGTCGCAAACAAGGAGGATTGTTTTCCAAGCAAGTAATCCACCTGCAGTAACCAAAGCAAAATATTTGTCAAGTTTCTACCATTTTTCCAAAATTCAGACTTTGAAAGAAAGCTTGGAAGTAGTTAAAAACATCTTCCATGCAGATTTGAACTTCTGCATAAATTTGATGGATTGAGAATACGAAAAATGATTGTACCTTCGAGAGGAATTCCTCAGGGGAACCGTAGTCGGCGATGGATTTCGTGTCAGTTGGGGTGACCATGACAGAAAGGTTGCTGGTGGCATCAAAATTGTCCTCATATCTCAGAACCTGACCAGGGAACTCTCTCTCTTTGCTTGGATTCCATTTTGCTGGAACTGACAACTTGAATCCATCTCCATTGTAGGGCAAGAAGTCTGTGTTTGTCTTTGGCTTCCCGAAAATATTGGCTGCAACGAGCCATGTAAACTGATCAACTAGACAAATTTGATCAATTCTGTTTCTCGAGACAGAGTACCATGCCCACGTTTATGGATGGTTTGGAGGGTATCAGATTCAGAGGACATGAATTTCCCCTCTTTAGTCGCCTTTTTTTTTAGAATCAGTAAAATGTCCATTAAGAGAGAGCATTCTCTCCTTAATCACTCCAATCTCAAGTGAGTTGGATTAACCAGTATGTTCCTCGAGTGACTTCCCCCTATCTAAACTAGCTACCATCCAATATGATGAAATCAATACGGTGTTTTTTTTTTTTTTCTTTTAACATAAGCTGAAACTAGTACAGTTTAACTCCTTCAGTTCAGAGGTAGGTAAAGCCAAAGACCACATAAATATGGGATACTTGGTTATGATTAATGCGATGGAGTTATTTGATTTTGCCAGTGAAGATATATCTATGGATGTTCTATTCTTGTGGATACTTACTGGTTTTATTGGAAAAAACCAGAGCTGGCGGTTGATTGTCCCAAAATAGAAAAGACAAGAATCATGGCATACATATGATGCCAACATGTTAAGCAGAACCTCCATAGAGTCCTGCTTCGATTTCAACATTAAAACGCATATACTACTAGCCATTTCAGTTCATCACTTACAAGCAATTAAGACAAGTATAAATAAGGAGCTTAGCTTATGTATGTTTTACCAGATTCACCATAGGCAGCATCAGCGGGAGCAACCTTTGAGCCAAGGGCAGCAGCACCAATGAGCACAGTGAGTGCCAATCTACGAGACACAACACCGTCATCCTCTTCCTGTACTGCCTGCTTCTGTGCCCTGCAAACCAGCTGGGCGGGCTTGAGGTTAACCACTTGGCGCTGTGATGATGAGGTTGATCTGGCAGGAGTGGTTAGTGCATGGTGGTGCAAGAAGCATGCAGTGGAGGCCATGTCTCTTTGCTTCACTACCTTCAACTAGAAAAGGTCGATTGTTTCGTGTATAATAAACTATCAAGCTCTGTTTGCTGGGCTTTGTGGTGCCTAGAAAACGGGTTTGGATGTTTGTGTTTGTGATATGTGAAGGGAAATGGATGGTTTTGGATACTGGATGATCAGAAAGAGATCAGATTTTTGATGCGGGATAAGGTTGTAATGGCTCTGAGTGGTGCCACCTGGAATTATCACTCCAAATCTTCTCTCTGCTCTTGCATTGGGGTCCATCACTCCATTGTGGCTTCATCGTAGGAATAGAGACAGGTGCATAAAATGCACCTTGTTCTCCTTCCCTCACACGTCCACAGCACAAATAATTCCCTTTCTAGCTTTTGCCGATCAAGTAGACTGTCACAGCCAGGTCTGATCTGAGCCCAGGAAGTCCTAACTACGCCTAGGCCTAGAT
>Ga0307518_10001672_pt1 | contig 16376 bp, 8 predicted proteins | sample 25_EM_MG_FD_203889 | JGI IMG/M metagenome (GOLD analysis project Ga0307518, IMG submission 203889) | Populus trichocarpa ectomycorrhiza microbial communities from riparian zone in the Pacific Northwest, United States - 25_EM | ecosystem: Host-associated > Plants > Roots > Unclassified | place...
GTTGAGGCGCCAGTAATCTAAATTGTAGTACTGGAAGCATTAACTTTTAGTTAGGGACAATAAATGGTCAAAGATTTTAGATTTAGAATGAATGAGAATTACTAAAGGACAAATTTCTTTCAATAACTAAAATATAATTATTAAAGAGCAGAAAGGGTGCAACACTGGTACATGGGAAGTATAGAAGAGGGGGAAAAAACTTAAAATTAATAAAGAAAACTCTCTCATTTAAGACAGGTGAAAAATAAGTGGAAGAATTAAAAAAAAATTAACAAGTAAAAAATGAGATCTCAATTAAAAAGCGCTGGTCCTTGATCCATAAGCTTGATCCCTTTAAATGTTGGTTTGTTCCTCTCCTTCCACTCCAATTGCCATATTTTCCTTTCTTATAGGAATCTAGAGATGATTTGTTGTGTAAATTCAGAAACTTGTAAGGGATATCCATGCTCACTTTCAGAGTGACTATAATAAGCATTAGAATTTTTTAGACAAGTATGCTATTGGAATTTGCTCATTTCTGTACTTAAGTCAAAACAGCAGCTAGAAAGAATGATAAAAAGGGTATAGGAACTTGAAATGTGCCCCCAGCACACTCCCAAATGAGAAATAAATTCAGAAGGAATAAGAATTTACCTGAAGATTTTTGGTCGGAGGCAGCTTAATGTTAATGGTGAAGTCCTCGTTCCAAGTTGGCTTCTTTTTCCTGCCATCATTGAATGATTACTTGTATCAAATTGTTTTTAAATTGTTAATAGTTCAAGAGCAAACTTGTAAGATTTTGCTGCTTCTGCTAGATTGCAACTATGTCAATGTGTAAATTTTGCACAGAACCCATAATATGATTGAGAAAGTATATCCTATGGAACAACCTAATGGTTAAAATTTTGGATTTTCAACATGGAGGTCTCAGGTGTAAATCATAGGATGAGTTGGCAGGAATTCGGGCTAACCTGCATCATGTAGTTGAAGGTCCAATGGGCCTTCTAATAAAATGAAAAGGAATAAATGTGATTGAGAAAGAAAACAACTATTAGTGGCATGATAGCTGTCTCCCAATAGAAATGGACAAAACATAGACCTAGTTTTGGGCTTGAGTTTTAAAACAGTTCAGGAAAAATTTCCAGTCCATAAGACTATTCTGCAGTCCTAGCACAAGCATCCTCACAAAACTCAATATAAGCAATGGCTATCACTCTAGCAGACCATAATAGCAAATATAGTACCACCTGGAACCACATTTCTCTGTGTTCCTTCTCCAATGGAGAGGATATAGCTGCATTAAGTAAGGAACAAAAAGCCATTTCAATGTGAAAAATCAAGGATTGACCAAAATTTTGAAGAAAAAAGGCAATAGGATTGTGAGGCTAACACCAATCTGTCATTTACCTCGGTAAAATGCGTTTCTTTTCCAGAGGAGATTGTGATTACTGGATTCAGTAAGGCATAAAAATTTTTCAAGATGCAAGTGGTATCAGAGGTTGATGAAAATTCAAAACAATGGCAGATAGGGGTAGTAAACACTAGAACTACACTCCCATTCATCTCAGCAACAAATTCCGGACACCAAAAATTAAAACAAGTGCATTAAAAGAAATATAAATCAAATTGGAATGAAATTCCTAGCAATTTTAAGCAAACAAAGCGGGGTTCATGAAGATGAAGTAAAACAGAAGAAAATATAGAAAATGGGGCATACACCATATGAAATTTTTTTCTAACTTTACACTTCAGAGCAGGATTTTTAATAAAATAAGAGCATTAAATGAAATTCAGGTAAATGTTTCCTTTCAAATATTTCCTGCAGAGTTAATGAAATTTATCATTCATTCTCAGTTCCATTAGAATCTCACATCCCCATGAATGCTGCTATGAAAAGTTGTAATTTATACTAATTATTGCCTGATCTTAAACAAAGGAGCTCCAACTCCAATTGCTTAGTTCAAAGGAGAAAGAAGAAAGCATATGCTATAAAGTGCATAAAATTTTCAACATAATGAAAATTTTGAGAAGGATAAAGATTCAGCCTTAAGATTCAGTTTGTGTGTGAGAGAGAGATATGGAAATATCAACAGCTTACCCCCATTTGACCTTGCTTTTGACAACCTGACCATCCAGTTCCATAACCACATAAGGATCACTTGTTCCCTGGAAATACACCCGCAGTTTGATAAGTATAGCTGTATCTATGAAAATCAGAATGTAACTTTGTCGGTTCCTACATATAAACCTTGAATTCAAGGGAGTGGGGAACCAACAGAAAACACCAACTGGTTAGGGCTGTGCTTGTGTGTTTCCAGTTGCAGATGCTTTCCATGTAGGCAAGCATAAAAACTTGCACATAAATCCTATTTCTCAATGCAAAAAGGATAAATTCAATGACGCACCCATGGATCCATGGCTGGCAAATCAAAGCCCTTTGTCAATTTTATGAACAACTGGCCATCATATATCTCGCGTACAAATGACCTGCAAACATATCAATCAGATTTCAAGAAAAAAAAATAGTATGCTATTTGATTCTATTATTTGCTGCTAAAATAATTTCAAGAAAAAAAAGAACGTCTGGTTAGACATAATAGCAAGATGCATCTTCTCTGCAACAACAAAGAGAGCAAGTAATGAATGTTTAAGCCTCTAGTATTACTAAAACAGATGATCACATACTCTGAAAGATACACAGTCTTACAATCTGCAGCATCAACCTCGCGCTTCCCTACGTTTTCCTGATTAAAACAAAACAAACACACCAAATGAACATCAAATTACTCTGATTTTGTTACCCTGAATAACAAGAGAGCAAAACGAGTGCCTATTGAATTTCAAATTCTGTTTGTTTTCATGTGATTTTGCGGAAATTTTTATATTCAATTAAGACTTAAAAATTGAAATTAAAAATGAATTAAGTATTAATTACAGGGAGGCTAGTGTAGGCTTCGAAAGCGAAACCAGCAAGAACTACAGCTAGATTGATATCAAAAGGAGGCCGTTCCATCTCGTTCTCTTTCTCTTCTTGAACGGAAACCTCGTCGATCTCCGTATTATTTGTATTGTTCGCTTTAATAATACTCGACGAGAAAACTCCATGTCCGGTGCCTCGGTAGTGCTTCTTCTTCAAAGTTAAAACCCTAGCTTTCCAGGAAAATGAAGACGAAAACCGCCGGTAAAAGTTCAAATTTCGACTCATATGCGAAGTAGGAGTGAAACGGTGATAAAATGTGTGGTTTAGGTGGAGAGAAGTTGCCATGGCCGCCATTGGCCAGTGTCTACTTTTGAGTGACGATGAAAGAAAGAAAAGGTCCGGCGGTAAATTTGGTTTTTGATAGTGGAAGGGGCGTCATGATATTTTTCTTTTTTGGTTTGGGTGCATACCGTGAAGACACGTGTACATAGTTAGACAAGGCAAGAACAAGAAGGATCGAGGAGAAAATTGTGGAACCAAGCTGGCAAACGGTCGTTTTTTCAGCGATCTGCCCCTTCACACACCAAAATAATTTTTTAATTTATTTATTTTTATATTCAAAAAATATTTTTTAAAAAATTTTACTTTTTCAAATTAAATTTATTTTTATGATTTTAATTTTTAAAAAAATAAAAAAAACTTATTTTAATATATTTTCAAATAAAAAACATTTTAAAAAATAAATATTATCATAATTTCTAACATTATTTTAATAATTTCATTAAAAATTATAAATACAAGTTAGTAGATTAATTGCTATACAGATTACATTAATACATGTCATGGATAGATTATGTGCCAAATCATGGTAACTTGGCATCGAGTACTGTATATTTATTTATATGATACATTTATATGAGGGTGGTTATTTTCAGTTCAGTTTGGTTTTTATAAAAAAAAACTAATTAAACCAAAATTATTTAAAATAAAAAACCGAAACCGAACCAAAACCGGTTCAAACCGACCGGTTTCGGTTTGGTTTTTTAGGACAAAACCGGTTCAAAGCGGTTTGGCTCGTTTTTTCCGGTTTGGCTCGGTTTGTTTTTGTTTGGTTTTGATTTTTTCGGTTTCAGGCTTATAAAATCGAAACCGAACCAAACTGGTCGGTTTTTTCAAAAATTTTATGAGTTTAATCGGGTTTTTTTTCACGGTTTGATTTTTTTAGTTATTTTTTTTCTAATTTTCTCGGTTTAATCGGTTTTTCAGTTTTTTTGCTTACCCCTACATTCATCCATAAGATTTTATATTTTCTTCATATATTTTTATTCATTACATCAGTTTGATATAATGTAAACAAAATCTAATTAATCGAACCCAAATTAACTTTAGTATAATATACTATTCTTAATTTAAGATTTTTTTTATTTGACAATAAGCGGTATTTTGTTTTTTAATCAATTTACATATCAAATAAAAAAATCATATTAATTTTTTTTGCGTTGAGATGAATTTAAGAATTTCTTATAGATACGTTTTTAGATTTTAAACTCAATCTCTTTGAACACTAGTTAATAATTTTGAAACTCGGTCTGGAGGATTGATTCGAGATCCGGCCGATCCGGGACTGGAATTGGGCCGGATTGAAAAAAAAAAGAAAAGGAAAAATCTGGTATAATCCGGCTGACCCGGCGGGTTGATTCGACGACCTGGTCAAGATCAGGTTGTAAATCTGTTGACTTTTATTTTTTATTTTTATTTTATTAAAATAATATCGTTTTGATTTAAAAAATAAACTGACACGGCCGGATTTTTTTTTTTTTTCCTCATATGAAGAACATCGGTTTTAGACCTGTCAATCCTTGCATTTACTTTATCGCATCGATGTTTACTTTTAATAAGAAAATTGAAGGAAAAACAAGAAAGAAGAGAGAACTTTTATTACATCTGAGAGGGGTCCCAAAACAAATGGAAAAGGAACAAAGTGCTATACTTGTCCATGCAAAAAGAAGAGCAATTGCATCAGCAGCATATCCATAAATCGGAATCCGGTTGCTCGGCAGACCATGTATAGCAGAGGTTATTCTTTCATTTCTTATTCTGACCTATACCAAGCGTGTTCTTCACAGAGTCCATTGCATCCTGAGCCACATGCTTCACTTGCTCTCCAGTCTGTGTACACAAGAAAAATAGATGCGAACAAAATTAATTGATTTCTTTGAAATCACCCTAAAGCCTAAAGGGTACAAGGCATGCTCAAGGGTTAAGAGAGGAGATATATAGTTACCTGCTGCAGGAAACCAGCACTGTGATCCTTCTCTAGTTGAGCAGAATCTCCGGTTGACTGAGCACCAGCTGATGTGCTGTCTCTACAGGCTGCATTTGCTGTATCCTGGATGGTTTCAGTCCACTGTTCTACCTTAGCCTGCACCAAATTTAACGAACAAATTAAATTATATTCCTACCTTGATAATATTATTCCCTGTGTGCATGCTTCACGTGTTTTTCCTACCTGGGTGTTGCCTTTGGTTTGGCCTGCATTGAAACTTTGCTGCATGTTAGACATATTTCCTTGGGTAATATGTAAACTTGATTTTCTAATCTGGGATTCAAATGTATCAGTACTGCGCTTGTATACTCACTGTGCTTGCAGTGAGTGCATATATATAGCGACGGAGGAATGAGGAAGAGGAGGTGGTAATTCTCTTAGAGCGGGTTTTCCTGCTTTTGAAGTGGAATTTGAGGGCCTCTGCTGGTTTGCTCGGTCAATTGATCCATATGATCCTCTACGAAGAGAGAAATACGGATCTTCGCACTTCGGATGGCTATCTGCCATCCATTTTTATATTTCTGGTTATATCTATACTTTTCTTAACAAAATTACATACTAGCAAATAAAATGTATTAAAATATTGGTTAAATTCAATTTACAACTGCATCTGCCCATATAATAAAAAATAAACAAGAAACTAAGGGGAAATTAAGCATTAAATATGAAGAAATATTAGATAATAAGAGTATTCATCTATTGAACTTATTAATTAAGACGCGTTTGCTTGTGTTTTTTTTTTTCTTTTCTCCTATAACATGATCAATAAGGGAGTAACACAATGAATTGCTTGTGATGCATATTTAAAATCTTATAATTCTTTTATTTGGAATCATTTCATTTGTTTAGACAATCCCTACATCTCGTTTTTAGGCCTACGTTGGTCTTTTAACAAACCCGAATCGATCCAGCTATCGGATCGATCGGGTCTCGAGTCAACTCGCTAGACCGGTCTGGGTTTAATAACTATAATATTAAAAGCTTGAAATTTGTCTTATTTTCTTATATATACGAGGCTGAATTGGTATTTTTAAGGTTCAAAGATCTGGTAGTGTTTTTTTTTTCATTTTTATTATCTCTATTATATATAAAAACTTTTTGAAAAATAATTCACTTGTACATGTGTAAAATATTTTGTTCTACTTAAATTCCCAGCCTTGCAATCCTGGAGGCTTGCATGCAATTGCATCATGTGAAGGTAAGCGGCAAGCTAAAAATCTTCCAAGTAGCAATTTAAAAGGCAGCTAAATGACATTTAGAGCGTGTTTGGCGGTGTGGTAGTGGTTGCTTTTTAAATAGCTTTTCGTGCTGAAATACATGCCAATGATATTTTTTTATTTTTTAAAAATCATTTTTGACATCAGCACATCAAAACGATCCAAAAAATATAAACCGCACTCAATTTTAGCAAAAAAAAAAAATTGAAATTTGATCAAACACAGGTTCAACCGCAGAGCCAAACAGGCTCTTAGTTAAGAACTACGCGGTCGGATAAAAAACAATTATAACATAAAAAAATATTAGGATATAGATAAATATTAGTTATTATTATTAAATTAGGGTTAGTGGATTAATTTTGAAATTTTTTTTTTAATATGAGTTTTAAAAAAATTAACGTGATCAGTTCAATTACAACCTGAATGATTATTAAAGAAAATTTAAGAATAAAATTAAAATAAAAAATATAAAGTTGGAAGAAAAAAAACTATCTCAACTTGATTAATTGCTTAGTTTAGGTTTAAAATTAAAAATTTAAGTTATGTCCCAACGTGGTCCAAGTGATATAGTTAAAATATCAGTTTGAAAAAAATTAAAAATGAAATTAAAAAAAAAGTTACACCCTAATGGAGTGAAAATAAAATATCGGGTATTGAAATTGCAATATTAGCCAAGTTAGCACAGGGTTATATCAGGAAAAGGGAAATTGAAGTTATTAAGGAGGCGGCACGTGCGATGGCTTTGACAAGAAGACTGCCCAGCACGATCTTCCAATCTCAATTCAAATGCTAGCTATGCTTTTCTATAAAACCTAATTCCAGTTCTATATTGATTTGGTGAATAAAACTCTGTGGCTTACAATGACGGGCACAGGAAAATGCAAACATCTTTTTAGGAAATCATGAGATTAATTGTCACAAGAAACAAAAATATATATGTATGTTTTTTTGTTTAAAAATATATTAAAATAATTTATTTTATTTTTAATATCAACATATTATAATAATCTAAAATTAATTAAAATAAATAAAGAAATTTCAAAACAGAAAAACAAAAACACACAAATAATATTACCCTGTTGAGTGAAAATTACAATCCAGACGTGATACTTCATCAAAATAAAGGAGAGCAAGTGGTACATACATGATGTTTTTTTTTTTTTAGGAAAAAAATACAAATTCTTTGCATTGAACATTAAGGGTTTCCAGAGAGTTCCTACATTATAAGAACAATATGGCACATTTCACAGCCCCTTCTCAACTACTTTGGTGCTAAGAGCACTTCTATAGCCATAGCATATGAAAAGCAGCCATGGCTAAAGCAGGGGGACTTGGGCTGCTGTTTCTGTGGTTTGTTACAAGAAGCCCGCCAAATCTAGTGCATGAGAGCCACAGCAGCCTCCTGTACTAAAGGTTGACTTACATGCACAAAATGCTCAGCTTCTCTCTCAACCTCCTCCCAGCACCGGTCAGTACTCTTCCCTTCCTTCATCTTCTTCACAAATGCCACAAAGCGTCTCCAGTTATCTGGCTGGAATAAGTGAGGGTTCATTCTCAAGTACGTAAACGCACACATCTCCTTATCATCTGAACTTTCATCAATATTCAATGATGATGCTTGCAAAATTTGCTCGTGTGCGTACTCATCATATCTTGGCAGTGCATTTTCCCCGGCAAGAGGGATATCTGCTTCCCGAGTTGCTAGTGCCACTTGCCTCACAAGCTTCTCAGGGGCACAAAGGGCATCCTGTGGCTGTTCATGGTCACGCATTTCTATGCAAGTGAAATTGAATATAGCACCATGCCGAGCTAACATTCGAGCAATAGGAAGGTAACCATCTCTGAATCTTGTGTTATAATATCCTGCCGTGAGTTCTGGGGCATGAGACCGGGTTCCATAGTGCCAATGAATTCCTGCAATCTTCACTGAGATCTTTACACCAATATTCTCAAAGGTTGCCTTTGCTGATGACAATATTCTCTCACCATGGTCCAAGAGCATCTGAGAGTACCAAGTGAGGAAGAATTCACCGTAGGGACTGGTCCAACCACCACCTTCTTTTCTGAAAAACTGAGTGTCTTCCGGCCAGTTGTTGTACTCACCAGCATCAGTAGGGCCTGTACTACCCCATTCTGGCTTACCAGCAGCTTCAGCTGCTGCTTTCAAGCTACTCAACATATACTGCATCATGTAACAGATATCAAGTAAGATTCACAAGATTACAAGTTGATGGTTTAATCCCTTAAGAAGTAAAAGAGAAAGTAAATACCTTGTCATAACATTGGAAAGCTCCGATTCCTGGAAATCTCCAGGTTCCATTCTGCTCCGGGTATGAAGGATAGCGGAGCTCACCTGCTGGACCCATTCCCACTTGGATTTCCTGGATAGAACAAATTCTAAATAGTTTAGACAACAGACTTCTTTCAAGACATACTTGTGACATCATTGCTCTAACTTGTTGACAATATCAATTCGTTACCAATGATGACAAATTATTCAAGCAAAGACATCAAACCACTAGAATCAATTATTCGAGTACTAAAAGGGCTCTATCATGCAGGGAAATGACAAAGCAAACCACACGCATAATTAAGCCAAGATGCAGCCCAACAGAGACAGATTACCCTCGAAAAATGAAAGCTATAATGGAGCACAATCAAAACTAATCATATTCAACCCAAAACAGTTTAACACAATCATGATTTATAACTATTGAAAAAGGAAGAAACAGCCGTGATTAAGCAATTACCACAATGGTGTCACCAAGAAGGTGTTTGAAGTTGTCTCTAAAGGCCCGCATAAAATCAGAGTAACATTGCACAGGTGTCCTCCCCTTGAGAACTGGAAGGGTATCGCATCCAAGTGATATATACTCATGATTCCTCCTTCCCCACTGATCAGTGTATGCAAGGTCTTGATCTTTATCAATCTCCTCTACGGCCCATTTGGGTAATGGAATCCTGCATCCAGTAATTTAAAAACCAATTCACACTTCCAATACAAGCAGCTCAGGGTACTATCAAAAACAGATTTTACATTGACCTTCCACGGATGGTAATTTTTGTTCATGTCACTGAAAAAAGAAAAAAGAAAAAGTACTTTTTCAAGTGCCAAGGAATCTAGAAAACTCCACGTTTTCTGACAGATCCCAAGCCAACCGCCCACGCGAGCTTAGACATATGTGGCCAACAGCAGCGAGTGTATTTCACGCTCATAAGTAAAAGGTAAGGTACACTAAATTCTAAAAAAGCAGGAAATAAAACATACGTGCAAGAATCTCCAACGTTGCCACCACACTGATGAAACGACATAACAGCTTGAACCTTGAGACCATGTCGTTTAGCCATTTCTAACAGCTCGGTATACCCTCCCCAATTATACACACCCGGCGCATCTCTCTCCACTAATCCCCACCAAACATCCACCATCAACCCTTCCACACCTGCACTCTTCAACGCCTGCAAACTAGCATTCATTGCTTTCTTTCTATTCAACGTGTTCCCCATCGTTACACTATCCAATGGCATCATCACATAAACTGGCACTCCCTTCTCCTTCTCTGTCTTCCCCTCTTTATACATCTTCTCTTCTTCTGCTGCCTTACTCTCATCCAATGTCATAAATTCCAATGTTTCTGTCGCGAATGCTCGGCATGCCACTGATAGATCTGGACGGATGCCGTTACTTCCGCTTAATATAGGAGACCTGCAAGGGCTTGTTGGTTGTGATTTTTGCTCTATCGTTTCCGGTTTTATGATTTTGCATCGGATGCTTGGGATTGGAGTTTTCCACGCCGCCGCCGCGCTGGAGTCACTGCCGGTGCTTGCGCTCGTTATTGATTCTGCTTGGATTGGTGTTCCAGCTAGAGCTCCGATCTGAAATGTTATATTCATTGCCATTTCTGTACAAATTATACAAAAAAAAAAAAAGTTCTTTTTCTTTTTCCTTTTCGCTTTTCAGCTACAACGAAAGCCGTTGAATTTTGAATGTGTAGGAAATGAAGAAGGTGAAGAGGGATGGCGAATTTATTTATAGATACTGCGAGGATAATATTTAAGTCAATCCCTTTTTCGTACCGTAAATGAAACGCCACGTGTCCCATATGACACGTGGCGGAAATAGAGGCGCGATGAAAGGTGGTGGCTAAGATTTCTCTTGTACAGGTGGTGATGGACGGTGGGATGCGAATGCGCGTGAAAGTTCTGGATGGCAACACGGTTTATATTTTTTTGAAGTGGGGAGGAGCGGATAAGGGAATGGAGAGGCGTGAAGGAACGTGATCGGTCACGTGCTCGTGTCCTGCCTTTTAGGCTTAACGCTTAAGACATGTGTGATAGGGTCTTTTGGGTCCTTTTCTTTTTTTATTTTGTTTTCACTTTTCTGTGGCTGTTTTGACGGGCAAGAAGGGATTTTGAATCTTTGATGTCTCTGGAGGAAAGGTTGTGACACGTGGTAACCGGTGGAAGGAGGAGGTGGGTGAAGGAGTTAATTGCGCCACGTGTTAGGATAAATCCTTGGCAGTGTCTGGCACGTGGCAAACAGCTATGTGGTAATTTAAATTTGGCGTTCGTTAGTCGTTACTTTATCTGGCAGCCGTGATTGATTGATTGATTGATTGATTGATAACGAGAGGTGGGGAGACAAGCAGAGGCCTTCATTAGAGAGCAGGGGTCCAGCCCACAAGTACAAAAATAGGCCTGGAAGAAGGCCTTAAGTTCTAAAGCTGGGCCTCTGATAGTACAAACAAACCCAATTCAATCAGATGCAGAACTAGATTTTTAGGATGGCAATAAAGCTCAACCGATGAAGGTTAAATTACAAGATCAACTTAGAAGTAACTAGATTTGATGCTCTTCGCCGGGGGCTGGAAAAAAAAAATCAATGTAAAAAAATATGATAGAATAAAAAAAAATTCAAGTTCTAAGTTCAGTAATTCAAATAATATAAAAAAACAATAGTAAAAACTGATAAAAAATAAAACAAATGAAGAAAAAACCAGACCTGGGTCAATCCAAATTATCAAACAATCTAATACTAACTTAATAGAAGGAAACCGCAAGAAAAGAAAAACAAAGCAAAAAACCAAAAAAGTACTCACCTTAAAAAAAATGAGGATAAAATTTAACAAGAAAAGACGCAAGAAAGATGAAATTTGAAAAAAAAAGATGATAGATAAAACATAATGAGGACAAGATTTGAAAGATTTAAACATGGATGAAATTTAAAAACATTTATAATTTGATAGATTATTTATAAATTAAAAAAAGTATAGGGGGTTAAATTAAAAAGAATTATAAGGGAGCAACTCAACAGAAGGCAAACCATAAAAAAAACAAAACAAAACAAAAAAAAGGATAAAAATAAAAAAACATCATATTAAAAAAAACTCGAACAAACCTTCTGAATCTTTTATAATTTCTAAAAGTCACATCCCATGAAATCTTGGACCTGAATTAAATAAAAAAACTCAATTATAAACCAATTTAATTTTAAAAGATAAAATTGGTGAAAATTATTGCTAAAAAAAGCTTGCAATAGGAAAAAAAAAGCAAAGAAAAAAATAGAGATAAAATTTGATAGAAAAAAACCCAAGAAAAATAAAATTTGAAAAAAAAATTTATAATTTCATGGATCATTAAAGGATTAAAAAATGTCAGGGTGTGAAATTGAAAAACAATGGTAGGCTAACCACAAAACAAAACAAAACAAAACAAAAAGGATAAAAAATTAAAAAAAAAATCACCTTAAAAAAAGAGAAAAAAACCAAGTAAATCCGGGCGAACATTTTAAATCTACTCTAACCTCTAAAACTCACAACCTGTGAAATCTTGAACCCAATTTCAATTAAAAAACTTAATTCACAACCAACATAATTGATAAAGATGAAGTTGGTGAAAAATTAAAGATAAAAAAAACTTGCAAAAGCCAAAAAATAATAACGAAAAGAATGAGGATGAAATTTAATAGAAAATAATCATAAGAAGGATGAAATTTGAAAAATAAATTTTAAAATGATGTCAAAAAAATAAGTAGAAATTACAAGAATAAAAACAAAATTTAAAAGATTAAAAAAATCACAGGGGGTGAAATTAAAAAATATTTGTAATTTGATAGGTTATTCATATATTTAAAAATGAAAACATTGTAATTTGAAAGATTATTTATAAATTAAAAATAGGAGGGATTAAATTGAAAAGCATTTATAATTTCATAGCTTATTGAAAAAAATAAATAGTGATCAAAAGCACATGGACTAAACGTGAAGAAAAAAACAATTGTAGGGGTTGGCTGCTCATAAATTTTGCATGAGGTGGTGTGAAATTCGAGGAAAAATAAAAAGGGCTTTAACACCAAACCAGCAGCGTGTCAGGTACACGCGCTGCACCACTGTGTGCAGGGCGCCGTGATTTACGAAACGTCTATCTGGAATGCAGTGTTTGGTGATTGGACAGCTCCACACGTGTTGTTTGAACGACATCTGGGCCGTCCACCCGCTGGTGCTTGCTTAGATTTTTTAATGATATTTAATATATGATTATTTCAATAATACCCCCCCAGTAACCTCTAAATCTATAACAAAACTAATGTAAAATGATAAAAAAAAAAACATCATAAGAGAGTTGTATTGTTTTTATCTCCAACAGTGTTATAGTAATTATACTATTCCAAAAAAATAAAATAACAAAAACACCTCTAAGTCAAAAAAAAATTTAGAATTATTTATTCCAATACTAAATTTGTAATTGTATTGTGCATTAAAAAAAATAACAAATATAACCCCATATAATATGTTAAAGATTTTTGTGTTATGGTGAGAAGACAATATAACCTCCAAAGCTTAGTTCTATGTTTTTTTTTTTTTCAATGGCAAATTAATAATAAAAAAATATATCTTTGGCTATAGTAATATTTTATAATTTTCAATTGTAATCTTGAAATATTTCCTTGGTTATTATATATACAACGGGAAGCCATGTTTAAATAAGTGATTGTATAAATACTTTGTAATTGACCCACCCATTTGTGAAATGATATTGGGCAAATCTTAAAACTGGCCCCTATCTATAAAGATAGTTTAAATTTTACCTCCAAACAAGTTTTTGTATCAATTGTATCCTTTAAATTTAAGAAATTACAGGTTAAATCTTTTCATGCGTACATGGTCTTGGATTCCATCCAAACTGTATCTTCGGGTGATATAAATATCATTTATAAAGAATTTAATAATTTCTGTCAAGTAATTTTAATAGAAAGTCTCAATTGAGAAATGAAAATTATTTGAGAACAAGATCTATATATTAAAAAAAAAACTTGCTTATTTCTTATAATAAAATAGAATCCCCTTTTCTTATATCATCTCATTGCTTATAACGAACGAGGCTATAATTGCTAGTAGGCATAATACTGATACTGGGAATTAGCCTCCAAGGACTCGTTTATAAGACATTTGAATCCACAAGCAAAAGAAAAATCTATCAAAGTAACAGCCTGGTGATGGCAGAAGCAACTACTGAGGTGTCATGCACTTCCCTGTTCAGATTGGTCAGGGGAGATTTGCCGTGGAAACCGTCTTCGCAAGAAGTGGCTTCAACGGCAGCATCATTTGTACCATTTTCAGCAAATTTAGGGTCGCCCTTCTGCAGGGCTTCAATAGCTTCCGGGATGTCGGCTGTTAAAATTGCATCGTAGCAGCTGGCACAAAACCTCAAAGGTCGCCTTAATCCTGGGCTCCTTTTAAGCTCCTGGTTGATGAATCTCAGTGCTGTGCTTGCTTTAGCCCTCACTATATCGACCATGATGAGTGCTAGCCCCTGGACATCTGCTCCGGAGCTTTTAGGGACAGACTTAAGAGAAGTGACACAGAGGCTGTAGTACGGTGTGTGCTTGCATGTTTGTGCTATCAGATCATTGGCAGCAGACTGGACAATAGTGCACTGGCTTGTTAGCAGAAGGGTGGCGGTGAAGAGTGAAGGAGAAAGAAAGATGAAACTCAGGGACAGAGAATTCTTCATCTTCGCAGGATGTCGTGCTAGTGATTGCTAGTGACTGCTATTCTGCCAAGAAGACGCATGCTTTTATAGTGGAGTTTGGCTGCTGCCTCTTCTCTTTTCCCTTCACATTTAACCATGTATTATTAAACCTTAGGTGTCTGGATTAAATGTTTCAGTTTCACATTCGTTTAATTCAGGGCTTTCAATTGCATGCAAAGGTTTATTTAAGGCAAGAACTGAAATTTTGGCCGACTTTCTCGGATGGAAGAACAAATATAATTGGACTTTACCCTCCTAGTAAGGCAATGTTATTATTACCCTGTTTGGAAGAGATTTTCAACTTTTTTTTTTTTTGTTAAAATTTAGATTTTGTTTTTGCTTTGAATTAATTTTATTTTGGTGTTTTAAATTATATTTATGTGTTTATATTAAAAATAAATTTTAAAAATAAAAAATATATTATTTTAATAACTTTTCAAATAAAAAATATTTTAAAATAATAATCACCAACACCCTATGAAAACATAACAACTATACATTGAAAACAGCTAACTTAGCAGGATTATGACACCATCACTCAAAAAAAGACACTTAAAGTTCTTGATAAGAGAGCAACTTGCGACAATTCTATGATGATAATCTAATCATTCTTCCTCTAAAAGATATTTTTTTTTAATTGAATTATGTTAAATGGTAATGGCCCTTCTCTTTATTGCTTGAAATAGACAAGCCTTTTGATGTAGTAAGGCAATGTTGTTGTTATTATTATTATTATTATTATTATGTTTGGAAGAGATTTTTAACCTGTATTTTATTAAAATTTAATTTAATTTAATTTGAGTATTTTAGATATGTGCTAATATTAAAAATAAATTTTTAAAAATAAAAATATATATTATTTTGATGATTTTCCGAACAAAAAATATTTTAAAAATAACCGCTACTATCATTTCAAAATCTTTTATATCCTTAAAAACAGCTAACTTGACAGGATAACGATAACATCAATCAAAAAAGATACACTTAAAGTTATTGATAAAAAAGCAACTAGCCGCAACTCTAAGATGATGGAATCATTCTTCATCTAAAAGATAAATTTTTTTTTTAATTGAATTATACTAAATGGTAATGCCCTTCTCTTTATTGATTGAAACAGACAAGCCTTTTGATGTTGTGATGTGTGAAAGAAAGCAAGATAATATGAACAAAAGCTAGAAAAACAATGTCACTTTGCTAACAACTGCAGCAGCAGTTCTGATGCCATGACTCCATTCACAATCTCTGGTCCTCTGTTCATGGAGGGCAATTCATTTCCACCAAAGAGACGAAACTCTCAATTTGGAAAACGACATTCGGCTGCAAATTTCATTTTCCCCAGTGACAGCCTCTCTGAATATCTGAAATTAGGTTAGTGTTGGTAACGCGGTTCAAACCCGTATTTTTTTAAAAAATAATTTTTTATTTATTTACAAAAAATAATTTAAAATAAAATTATCATCAACCTTATGAACATATCAGTATCCAATGGTGTTGTGTCAAGCTCATTTAAGCCTTGGCGTACCACGTGGTCTAGTACTTTACTGGAACAAAAGTCATTGATTTGGGGTTGTAGAACCTCGGAAAGTCCAAAAAGTCAAGAGCATTTGGGATGTCCATTAGACGTTACGTGACAACAACCTCAAATAAGAAGAAGCTCGTCGAGATCTTGTGAGAACCAACATAACCTTGGACGAGGTTGATACACTCGTGGTCAGTTGCTATCCCTGAATACAATAGTTCCTGGTCAAACTTGGTTCACTCGTCATTACTGATCATGAGAACAAAACATATATTAAATAAGAAACTGTGTATGCCTTATTATACATTGATGCAATTATTGATATTGGTAATAAACAGTTCATAAAATCCAAGAAAAAATTGTGATTTTTAAAAGGTTTTCACC
>Ga0307518_10001673_pt1 | contig 16366 bp, 14 predicted proteins | sample 25_EM_MG_FD_203889 | JGI IMG/M metagenome (GOLD analysis project Ga0307518, IMG submission 203889) | Populus trichocarpa ectomycorrhiza microbial communities from riparian zone in the Pacific Northwest, United States - 25_EM | ecosystem: Host-associated > Plants > Roots > Unclassified | place...
TTTGTAGAACACTGTGACATCAGATTAGTTCATGCAGCTTTCATTAACTAAGATTTTGTTGGGTTAAGATGTAACTTAGTGTTATGAGAGTTTTAGCAAGGGCTGGTTGCAAAGAAAAAAACTGGAACCTCCGAGGAAAGAAGTGAAAGGCTAGAAATAAAAATGGAAAATTTTTGTAAAAGAGGGAAGAATGAGAGAGAGGAGATGTTGTGAGAAAAACATGTTAGGGGAGAGGCAGTAGCCACAAGTTTTCTTCCAAAACTGCAACACTTCCACAAACAAACTGTGCGAGCCTCTGCTTTATTAATCTTTTCCAAACATCATCATCAGTATTTTTTTCCGTGAATGAAAACTATATGTCTGATTACCATAAAGCTAATGGAGTCATTTTCTTTGATGCATTTCAGATATGAAAGGCAAGATCAGGGTTTTCTGTCGGTTGAGACCTCTAAGTGAGAAAGAGATTTCTGAAAAGGATAGAGGCCTGCTTACAAGTATAGATGAATTTACAGTTGAACATCCATGGAAAGATGACAAAGCAAAACAACATATGTATGATCGAGTATTTGATGGCAGTGCTACTCAGGAAGATGTGTTCGAGGATACACGAGTGAGTTTGAATTTTATTCATTTATCAATATACTGCATTAATTTTTAAGCTGGATGGAACCTTGTAAATAGTTTAGGATTCTTCAACTAACTCTTATTTAATTTTTTCTTTGTTGGAAATTGTGATGCAGTATTTAGTTCAGTCTGCAGTAGATGGGTATAATGTTTGCATATTTGCTTATGGTCAAACTGGTTCCGGGAAGACATTTACCATTTATGGCTCTGAAGGCAATCCTGGACTGACACCACGGGCCACTTCAGAACTTTTTAAAATTTTAAGACGTGATAGCAATAAATTCTCATTTTCATTAAAGGTAATTTGGTTTTAACGTCAATTGTTGGGTACTGATAATGATGACAACTTATTCATATTCTATGTTGCGGCACTAAATTTTCATTAGCTAGATTTTTTATACTCCATTCATCCAAGGCACATGAGAGATTTTAATAGTCAACATGAGTTGCTTGCTGGCTTGTCTATGTTGACCAGTCTCTGTCTTTGCATGCACGTATTCCTGCATGCATTTGCATCATTGCATGTAATATGTTTCTATTATCTCTGTTAGGCATTTAAAATCCATTTGAAACACACTCACAAAGCTTTGTGCATTTGCATCATTGCGCATAATATGTTTCTACTAGCTTTGTTAGGCATTTAAAATCAATTCGAAACACTCCCACAAAGCTGTGTGAAATGCACTCTTTATCCATCAAATTCTGATACTATGTAGAATTGTTAGAGTATGAAAATGATATTTCTCTTATTCTTGATGCATGGGTACAGTATGTATATATACAGGTCTAGGATTAATCTAAATCCCTAGAATCAAGCTATAATTGAATGCATATAAATCAGCCCTGCAATCAGCCCTGTAACTGACAGCCCTATAGTTGACTTACTCTATTTAGAACAATAATCAATCCTATAATTGATTTACTATATTTACAACAGATCTTATTTGCAAAATGATGCAGGCATATATGGTGGAATTGTATCAAGATACACTTGTGGACCTTCTATTGCCAAAGAACATGAAGCGCTTAAAATTGGATATTAAGAAAGATTCAAAGGTGATTGCTATTTCAAAAAGTGAGATCTAATATTGTTAGTTTAGATCTTGTCTAGTTTGATTGATATCACTTTCGTTTCTTGGATCTCATGTATTATGTATTATATGATATTCAGGGTATGGTTTCTGTAGAAAATGTGACAGTTGTATCCATTGCTACATTTGAAGAATTACAAAGCATTATTCAGAGAGGATCTGATAAGCGGCATATATCCGGGACTCAAATGAATGAAGAAAGTTCGAGGTCTCATTTGATACTTTCAGTTGTTATTGAAAGTACCAACCTTCAAACTCAGTCTGTTGCAAGGGGAAAGGTATCTATCTAGTTATTCTTGAACAAATTATAAGCTGCTTCTATGTACTGAATGATTGGTGTCAGAAGCATAATGTACTTATTGACTTGTTCTTCTTTCTTATGAGATGTGAAGACCCATGCTCATAGCTGCATCTAGAAATGTGATAGTATGTAGTATGTACCCTGTTTGTTTTTGCGTTTTAAAAGCTCTTTTGAAAAAAAATAATGTTTTATTTTATTTTTTTCTTTGTTTCAAATTAATATTTGTTAATGTTTTTAGATCATTTTGATGCGCTGATGTCAAAATGATTTTTAAAAAATAAAATAAAAATTATTTTGATATATTTCCGAGTGAAAAGCACTTTGAAAAGCAACCGCGTGCGAGACTCACTCGTTGATGTCATCCTTGAGTTAAAGTTTATTTAGTTGGTTATTTGTGTGACCACATCTCAATATCATGTGCAGTTAAGTTTTGTGGACCTTGCTGGTTCAGAAAGGGTGAAGAAGTCAGGCTCTTCAGGTAGTCAACTTAAGGAAGCTCAAAGCATCAATAAATCACTTTCAGCCCTCGGGGATGTCATTAGTGCTTTATCTTCTGGTGGTCAACACATACCTTACAGGAACCACAAGTTAACCATGTTAATGAGTGATTCCCTTGGTGGTAATGCCAAGACGCTTATGTTCGTGAATGTATCTCCAGCGGAATCAAATTTAGACGAGTCATACAATTCTCTAATGTATGTTTCTGTCTTCCAAACATTCATAACATATCCATAATTGTTTTAATAGCTTGTTTTGTGATTCTTAATGTGAGATGTCTTATCCAAGATTAGTATTGGTTAGTTTTAAGATGATAGAATTAAATTACAACTGCAATTTATCTCATTAAATCTCTTCCAGTCTCTCATACATGTTTTTGCCATTTCAGGTATGCATCAAGGGTTCGATCAATTGTTAATGATCCAAGCAAAAATGTTTCGTCAAAAGAGGTTGCTCGGCTTAAAAAATTGGTTGCATTTTGGAAAGAGCAGGCAGGTAAGAAAGGGGATGGCGATGATCTTGAAGATATTCAAGAACAAAGACTGGTGAGAGAGAAGACAGATGGTCGTCATTCAATGTAGAGTATTTTGTTACCGGGGTTGAAATTTCACCTCTGAGCTCCGTTGATTTTGTAGATTTTTTTTCTTTGGCTTTTTGGTGACACTGGGATGACTGGAGATTAACTAACTAAATTATGGATGGGTTCTGATGATCTCTAACAAATACCTTACCGAGGCTGAAGAGGTTGTAATTGGCCTAAAGGATTTGATTTGTATAGTCTGAATTGTTTGTATATAGTACTTGCACCTTTTTGTTGATAATACTTATCAATGAGTTGATAATATAACTAATTAATCCAAAATATCTTCTTCAGGCACGTGAGTGCTTACAATCTTCTTTGATGTGGAACAGGTACTTACCATGTTACCTTCATTAATGTCTTCAAAAATTAATCTGTCATTAACCTTTCATGTCTCTGCAACAGTTGGTTGTGTTACATTTTTTATTTATAAAGCCTGTTTCTACAAGGAGACCATTCATTCATCGGGAGCATATTTTTAGCAATATTGATGAACTTAACGGAGACAGAGGCCATGGTCTTGTTATGGAACATGATAATGCAATCCTGCCTACTTTGATGTACTTGCTCACCTTTTAGTCAGTTCATCTTTGTTGGAAAATCTGAATATATTGCATGACTTAGATGTTCCTCCAAAACTTAAAATGAGAAGCACACCTTTATTACTTGCTTTTGTGAACTAGGAATTCCATTATTTCCTTCATGATCTATATGTAGAAAGATGAGATTAATTTCCAACTCATCTTTCCCAGATAGGGTTTTGGGTGACACCATATTATCTACTTCAGCTGATGCTGGCTGTTCTTGGAATCTCGTTCGGCAAGAATAAAGATGTCATTGTTTTGTTTTACATGAACATTTTGCCTTGCCTTCTCATATTTGTCGGGCACAAAATATGAAGTCTGCCACATGATGTCTGCCTAAACATAGCAAAGATTTTATGTGTAAGCACATAAGCATCAATGCCGTGCAATAACACAACTTACTGAAACGATGAAGAGGTCTCTATATATTTCGAGAAATGAAACACAATTTCACAGGTAAACATGGGTAAGAGTGGTGTCCCAATAATTAATCTGCATGAGTTTCCAGGACAGTATGAGCAACTGAGGAGAGCATGTGTGGAGTGGGGCTGTTTCAGGATTGTGAATCACAATATCTCTTTGGCCCTCATGGCAGATATGAAGAGGGTTGTGAGGTCATTGCTAGACCTGCCCTTTGATGTCAAAAAGCGCAACATAGATGTAATAGCTGGGAGTGGCTACATGGCACCAAGCAAAGTCAACCCTCTTTATGAGGCTCTAGGACTTTATGATATGAGGTCTTCTCAAGCCGTGGAAACTTTCTGCTCCCAATTGGATGCCTCTCCTTACCAAAGGTAAAATTCCTTTTCATTTCTATAGTATTTCGACTACTCTTCACTTCATTTTCATTGAAGTTTCTTAAAGTCTTCAGCTTTGAATAAACAAATTGACTGATGGAAGGTAAAATGGGAACTACCATCATTATTACTGGAGAAAGCATTCTGGATACTTTTTCTTTGCATTTTTTTGGGGTTGAGATGATGTCTGACCCCGGGAAACGAAAACCACTCTTATGGTAGAAGAATACGTGGAAAAATCTTATGAATCAGTAGATTTTGAACTCATGCAAAACCCTTATCATAGAGATGTACTATATCACTTTCTTAATTTGGGATTGTTGTTGCCAGAGAGGTTATCGAGATGTATGCTAAGGCAATTCATGGGGCGGCCATGGATATAGCACGAAAGTTGGCTGAAAGTATGGGGTTGAATGGTGATTTGTTCGAGTCATGGATTTCCCAGTTTAGGATCAACAAGTACAGCTTCACCCATGAAACCATAGGCTCGTCTGGAGTCCAAATACATACAGATTCTGGGTTCCTGACTATCCTTCAAGATGATGAAAATGTTGGGGGACTTGAAGTGATGGACCCATCCGGTGTGTATGTTGCAGTTGATCCTTCACCAGGCACCCTCCTGGTCAATCTTGGAGACGTTGCTACGGTAATTACAGAGTTCCTGCATTTGGTTGCCTTGTTATTAGTACTAGATTGACTTCTTAGTTTTAAGCTGCTAGAGATAAGTTTGATGTTTGGTAAACTTCTTGTTGATGTGATTAAGGCATGGAGCAATGGAAGGCTTCGTAACGTGCAGCATCGAGTGCAATGCAAGGAAGCCACAATTCGGATCTCAATCGCTTCATTCCTGGTCGGTCCCAAGGACGAAGTGGAAGCTCCGCCGGAACTTGTGGACTCTGAACACCCACGTCTCTTTGTCCCTTTCACATATGAAGATTATAGAAAGCTCAGACTTACCACAAAATTGGAGGCTGGTGAAGCCCTTGAACTTAAACGCATCCTGTCCTAAAAAATAAAGGAGCAAGCAATCTGCAGGCTGTAGGACTGCTGAACTTGCATAGAACACAAAATAAATTGGGATGCCTATATCTCTAGTTTTACCTTTTAGTATGGTAAAGAAGAATCTCTCAGATTCTGACATTACCTAAACAAATGAAATAAGATTATGATTTCTAATAAACTAACAAAATTATGCTTCATTCTCCAAATATTACAAGTGTTCATGTTCTTGGTCTTAAACAGAAAGTGGGGAACACTTTATCTCAAAGAATTTTAGAAACAGGAAGATTATAATGTTCTTATAAGCTCTGAATGAACGACCAAGCTAATGAACTCAGCACTCCGGAAATTGTTGTCTAAATAGCATGTTCAGGGTTTCCTTTCTGTCTGAACTACCAAAGTTCTCAGGAATAACAGGTTTGGCCATGTTAGGAAAAACCACAGTATATTTACTGCAGGTTTAGGGAGCTTACAGTCTTGTGATTATAGATAAGTTCAGCACTTGCATGCTTTATGGTTTCACATGGTTGGCAGAAGGGCATTGAATCTGATTTGCTGATTCCCTTTATTCCATAACTGGGAAGGCAGTTGAGATGTCTACATTACGAAATTTATATAAATTTATAGGTGATGTCTGTTACTAAAAATTATACGGGTTTCAATTATAGTTATTAAAACTTCTATCTTCCTGGTAGGTTGACTCGCCTTGTTAGGACACGGTTTCAAGTTGAATCGAAGAAGATAGATCCGATAAAACCTAATTACTCAAAAAAAAAATTAGTAATTTATTTGAAATGGCCAAATTCGACCAATTCTGGAAAAATTGAATATAATAACATCATTTTTAACTAAAATAATTGATTGGGTTAACCTGAATACCATATTCTTTTCCAAATCAATTCTTAAAAAGGTTTTATAATTATAATTTCAAGTCTTTTGTAATAGGTAATATCATAATATTAAAACTCATACCAGACTAGTGGGTTGACTTGCAACCCATCTGACACGGAATCCAATCCAGATTGAAATAAAAAGAAAAAGAAAAAAATCTTAACTAACACGATTAAAAACCTGAGTTGACTTTGTAACTCGATCTACTTAGGTTTAACCCAATTAAAACCTAGCCATTAACCAAATTGATTTTTTTTTTTGTTAAAATAATGTTGTTTTAATTCCTTTTAAAAAGAAAATATTTTTTTTATCAGCTCTCCTAACCCATGACCTAAGCTTTGTCTCGAGTTTAATGCAGGTTGAGTTTTAAAATTATGGGTAATACATGGATTTGTGTATAATTAATTTATTCATTCGAGGAGTCTTATAGGCATAATTATTAATCCCCATCCTCAGTCCAAGGGTTGACCCAACTAAGAAGGTAATTCTCAGGTTAACCTTGAAAAATAAAATAAAATTATGTTTGAGGTTTTAATATCTTATATGATTTTTTTTAAATAATACATATGGATTAGACTAAAAAACAAATGTGAGACAGAATGTGTAGTATAGTTATCACACATTATTTTTTTTAAGAAACAATTCATGTGGACGTAAGTTATAAAAAAGAAATGTAAGGCATGAAGTGTAATATAGTTATCTCATATCGAAAAGTTAAGAAACAATTCATGTGGATGTGAGCTATATATAGTTATTCCACATCAAAAAGTTAAGAAATAATTTATGTGAATGTAGACTGTAAAAGAAAATGTGAGACTAAATATTCATAAACTAATTTTATATTTTCTAGATTTATTAAAAAAATAAAAATGTTAAAAATAAAAATTGAGTCTCACTTGAGTTATCTTGGGTTACTAGGGTTTTGGGTTAACTTAGCAGGACACCCGAGTTTGACCAAGTCAATTGTATCTTTAGGTTTTTTTATTTGAGACCCGGACAAGGCCCTAGGTTACCCGGATCTTGGGCCAATCTGCTGGGCCGAGCCGGGTTTGTAACTATGATTATAGGTGTTGTCTTAAGGTGGACCGAACATATGAACACAGCCAGAGCCCTAATATATACTTCCAGTTTTCTGTGCTTTGTATGTTATGGCGTAGAACCGGGTTAAGGCCCAAGAAAAAAGGGCCGATTATTTCCAGCTTAGATACCCTTCTTTTCTTGACCCATTGCTGCTACCGATCATTTCCAAAATCCTCGATTCTGCTGATTAACTTCGGAAAAAACAAACGCCGAATACTTCCCGATTTTTTATGCCGATGTCTTGACGATTAAATTCCAAACAAATTGACGATTAATTCCATGTTAATCGGCCATTCATAGCCGATTTTTGGCATTTCCGATTAACTGACGATTTTTCCCTATCGCCGATTAAAAGGAGGGCCGCTCCAGATTTATTTACGATTATTTTGCGAGTAAAACTCCGAGTTTTCATCCCACTGGCTTGCAATTGCCGATAATTTTGCATCTCTAGCCGATTAATTACTGCATTCTAGCCGCAACCTGCCGATCTGCTGCCGGTTATTGTGCAATAACCCAAAAAATAACGAGGAATTACCGATCACCAACCACCGCAGCCGATTAATTCAGGTACTGGCCAATTCTTGCCTGCACGTTTAGGGCATATATAAGCAAATAAATTCCACAGTCTCTTGCTGTCCTTGTGGTGACCTGCTGCAAGCTAACCCCAAACCCAAGCCTTTTTTCAAATCGGTCCCCAAGAAAGGTTCACCAACTTTGATTTCTGCACATAATTGATTTCTTGGAGTCAACACTTCAATCTTTGACTAAGTTTTCTTTTCCATCACGTGATCTTTACTGATCAGATTTGGCTTCAAATATTGGCTTGTGGGATCCCATGGCCTTGGATCTCAATTGATTACTTTAAACAAAGAGAGAGAAAGGATAAATCCAATATAGCCCGATCATCAACAACATATTGGTGGAAATAAGAAAGAAAACCTGTGCAATTCTGTGGATGAAAAAAATATATTCAAGCACATAATTTTGTGTTTATTTAGTGTTTTACGTTTGAAATTTTATCAAAATAATTTATATTTTATTTTTTTACATATAAAAACATCAAAATCATTAAAAATTACAAAAAAAAACATTAATTTAATGTTTTTCAAATAAAAAGTATTTTTAAAACACAGCTATGACTCTTCTCCCCCCTCCCAACAATGACCTTAAAAAGAAATCTCAGATGCTTCCCTTTTGGTGCCAAGAAATGTGGGGAGGAAAAAGCAATGATGATTTGAGAAAGAACTTTGCAGCTGTTAGACAGGACTGACAGTAGAGCCGGTTTATTCTCCTGTACCAAAACTTTCCCTGCTGATGTACTGAGGAGTCCAACCAGATGTAATGGGAATAGTATCAGCTGAACTAGCATCAACGTCAATGTTGCCAACGGCAGCAGGCCACACGAACGCTGGTTTGAAAGGGGGTACGTGCGGCGGCGGCACTGATCCTGATATTATCTGAAAGATGGCCTGCGTTTTAGGCCTCTCGCTGGCAATAGGATGGGAGCATGCTAGTCCAAGCAGCAGCAGCCTCTTTGCTTCCTCAGCAACATAGTCACTGTTCAGCCTTTCATCCACAGCCTCTAGTATACGCTCTTCACGATGTAGACTCCAAACCCAGTCCACCAAGAATTGGAAGCCTCCAATCTTGGTCCATGGACGCTGACCGCACACTACCTCTAGAACTACAGCGCCGAAACCATAGACATCAGACTCGCGGGTGGCCTTGCCAGTGTGAAAGCATTCTGGTGCAATGTAGCCCATGGTTCCAGGCACTCCTTCTAGCTCAGCGTAGGACGTTTTCTCATTCTCCAAAGCGCGTGCCAGACCAAAATCACCTAACCGAGCATTGAACTCAGAATCCAGCATGATGTTACTGGCCTTGAGGTCACGATGCACCACTGTTTGATCATATTCATTGTGGAGGTAGTGCAGAGCTGATGCTACACCTGATATGATCTTGTACCTCAAGTTCCACTCTAGGATGACATTACCCTCAAGTTCATGGAATAGGTGATTGTCCAAGCTCCCATTTGGCATGTAGTCATATACTAGAAGCAACATTCCATTCTTGTGGCACCAGCCTAGTTAATCAAAGTCAAGATTATTATCAGAAACCACTTTAAGACCCTCATTATGCTGAAATATGAACATGGATTGAGCAGTAACACTGCTGCATTGAACATTTAGAGCAAAATTGGCTGTGCAACCCATGAAAGAGACGTTCTACCATTTTTTTGGTCATGTATGTGCACTAAGTTGTACCATTTCAGATTTCCAGTTACATATATACCACTACATATTAGACTCTCCCACCGCATCTCACTTTCGAAAGCAAAATCTTCGGTTGCTTTTATTCCTCTTTTCCCAACAAAAGGATATCAGATCATGTTCACATGAGCTTTTCTTTTCATGTTAGCAACATGATTGAATTAGATAGCTATCAACAGCCTTTTCTTTCTGAAGAGTGATCCACATGGAAAAAGAAAGCGGAAAGAATATAAAAAGAGAAGATGGAAAAGAAAAGAAACCAATGACTAAAGTCACAAATGATCAAAACAAAAGCAGAAAAGGTAATTACCAGGATGAAGACCTGCTGCCAACAATCAATACATGGATTTCTACTGTTGATAACTTTTGTCATGTTTCCCTTGATTGAGCTTCATCAAAAGATTAATCAACAGCCCTATTGCTATAATGATGTGATGAAATTAACAATTGTATGCGTATCCAACACACAAAATGTTCAAAAAAACGTTGTTGGCATTTTGAACCCTTCCAAACTCTGCAACCAGGCACATGCCAAGTTGTGATATAACTTCCGGGACCATGCAAGTGCTAAGACTCCTTTGAACTTGCTACTGTAAAATATAACTTGTAATTACAAACCCTTGCTGTTATTCTCTTACCAAGCTATAGTTTCGAAGTTTTTTTTACTTTCAAGAAGGAAAAAATATCAAGCAGGACACAGAAAATGACATGACAAGCATGGACTTTGTATGGATACTAGGTGCAGTGTAAAAGGAGAAACAAAAAGAGGTAGATGTGAACTATAGCTAGAGAGAAGGAAACTTGCCAAGTAATCGGACAAGATGTTTATGGCGGAGACGGTTAATGATGGTAAGTTCAGACAGGAAATCATCCTGACCCTTGATGTTGTCTCTGGAGAATTTCTTTACTGCAATTTGAATGTTCTCTTTGGTCAGCAGACCTTTGTAGACCACACCAAAACCACCTTGACCAAGCTTATGCCTCTCATCGAAATTATTGGTGGCCTTCTTCAGATCCTTGAAAGGGAACTCCCTCGGCGTTCCAGGCAAACTCTTAAGGGCACCTAACAGATTAGGGTCCGATGCTGCCTTCTTCTTGTGAAGATAGTAGAGCCAAGTCCCTGCCCCAATCAGCAGCAACGAAAATAGAGCAACCCCAATTCCTACACAGATCTTTATCAGCTTTTTATTATCATTGCCACCATTCTTAACCGAGTCATCAGACAGCATCTCTACTGTCAGGTTCCACTTGAGGACACAATTGAGCTGGAAATTTCTTCCCGTGGATGCAGCAAAACCAAAGTAAGACTTCTCTCGGACAAGGTCTTTGAGGTTAAGTTCTGCTGCCAGCGCCGGCGTGGCAGGCTTGGCCTTTCCTTCCTCTGCCATATACACTTCCATTTTCTTACTGTTCCCATCGTAATGAACCCAAACCATGTGATTCCTGCCACCAACAGGAGCAATTTCGATGCCTAAGTCGTCAAGGGAAACAGTCTTGAGAGAAATGACACTGTGGATGTTAAGGCCCATGTGGTTATCATCAGGGTCAAATTCCTGCTTAACAGTATCAAGCTCAATGGCAACTATGCCATTCTCCGGATTGCTGTCTGTAGTAGAGTTGGTCAGACCGAGATACTGCCCATCGCTTTTCTCCGGGAGTACGAGGTCCGGGGCTATGAGAAATGCAAACCCTTCTCCAGGTGTGGAGTTGTCAACGCGAAAGATGTTAATAACAAACGAACTATTGAAAGAAGCCACCCTTACCCCGCCAGCCCCATCATCTTCCCATAGGATGAAGGACTTATTGAGCAATACACGACCAGACCGGTTTGCTAGAGTGAAGTTTCTATTGCTAGAATCAGGAGTGATCTGAAGGGCGTCGTTGCTGATCGTGGCAGGTCTTTCTACTTGGAATATATCATAGTAGGTTTCGTTAAACGGGCCGTATTCTCGGTGGAATGGTTGCAGGTTTTGAGCTTGAGATAGGGCTAGAATTAGGAAAGAAACGAGGGTAACAACACTTGCTTGAAGATCCATGAAAACGGTTTGGCGGCTTTGCTAGCTTTGCAGACCAACCAAGCCAAGAACAAAATTTTGGAGGCCAACTGTAATGATTTTTAATCTTGAAAACAGGACATTTCCTATGAGGTTCAATAATTTATCCATTTTTTTATTCCCTCTTGCTTTATCTAGTGACCATGACTAAAACCCAATTGGTATACCCCAGAGTCTTCCTCTCCATGGTTATCAAAAGCTACAATTTATGGATTTTTTCAAATCTATTTTTCATTTCTTAATTAGCGACAAAAACTACCACCTCACCAATTCCCACTTAGAGATGATTTTGACCAAGACACGTAGAATCCTCCTCGCCTGATTACCCTGATCTCAAAAATGACATTTTCATTTGGTGCCAAAGCATTTTTGATTCTATTAATGACCTTTCTCTTCACAGATGATGAACCCATTTGTCAAGGGAACAAAGCCAAGGCATGGCACGAGGCTTTTTGACCACACGACAAATCAAACTCAATACACAAATGTATTTTATTTTATTTTATTTTAATGTATTTCAGTCCTACACTGAATTTCTTCCTGATTCGATTCTTAAAGCATTGTCGCTTCTGATTTAAATTAATTAACGAAGATAAAGAATTATGTTATTTAAAATGGAATATTTTTTTTTTCTAGAAGTGCATGTTAAGCTATAAGGTTGATGTCAAGCTTTTTTTTAGTCAAATTCAACCTTGAAGAAGATGTAATAGTACAGGAGATTACATTTTAGATCAAAACGATAATCATGGAGTTGATTGATCTTGAGTTGAATCTGTACAGACCACTCTAAGGCTTCTTAATTTTTTATTATTATTCTTACCCGGATATCTTCACATTTTTTTAAAGGTTAAGACTAGTCTCGTTCGAGGAACGTAGCTACTCCTCCCAATAAATACGTTTTCTAGATATCCAACTTGTATTCTCACCTTACAGGGATATAATATTGTCTTAATCGCTAAACCAACACTTTATTGATGATCACTGTAAGGCTTAGAATATATTGAAGTCAAATAATAATGCAATATAATCTTGATAAATTAATAATTTGTTTGGTTTCAAATATATTAATTAAATAATATCTCGGTTAATTAATAAACTTTCATAGTTTCAAGGGTATTAATTGTATATTTATTCCTTAGAATGTTTTTAATCAAGATCCAAATAGTCTATCTAAAACCTAAGATAGAATTTTACAGGTTATTTATAATAAAGTCAAGGTTGGAAAAAACTTGTGTTTGGAAGCTGACAGGTGATGGACACATGAATGAACATCATTTGGATTTTTCATATAAAATGTTAAAAATGCTTTTCGTGTTTTATTTCCTGGGAATTGATAAAAAGAACATATGATTTAAAAAAAAAAAAAAAAGATATAATTAAAAATTAAACCCAGGCAGCCGGACGCTATAGCGTTGCAGTTCTGGCTTCGATTTCTGATGCTCAGTGCAGTTTTCCCGGTAACCTAAAGAATACTAGCCGCTGGTCGTGCCATTATGAATATTTCACGATGAATCTTTGCATGGAAGGCGAGGAAAACTAGGCCACTTGCATGAATAACAGTAAGAACTCCTTTTCTAAATAATTTGTGGCCCTCTTAAGGGTAATATTTCAAGTAATTTTCATCATGTTTTTTTTTAAAATGCGTTTTTAAGTAAAAAAACAAATGAAATAAATTGTAATTTATATGATTATAAATAGTTAGAAAAAAGGCATCAAATTTAAAAAGCTCTGCAGAATTAATGAGAGAAAAACAAAATATTAAAGGTGTTGAAAATTCTTTCATGCGTGAGTTCAAGTCCATCAAAGAAGGACATATATAATTAAAATCTTTATTATTATTATTATTATTAATTATTAATAAAAAATATTTTTTGAATTTTTTAAAAACACGAATTCACCCGTATTTTTAAATAAATCCTTATTATTATTATTATTATTAAATCAGGTCAAAACTTTTATACTCGTATAAAAATCTCACAATTCAAAGCAAAATTCATGATAAGTCCAATTTTTTTACAAATCATAGAAAATATAATGACCCAATTCTCCTTAATATAAAAAATAACCCTCACTTTAGGGGTTTATTAATAAATTCACTATATATACTTTTTTAATACTGATTTGCTATTTGGTATTTTAATTAATATTAATAATAATTAAAAAAATTATTTTGCAGCGTGCATGACAGTTTACAAGTAAAAAATATTTTTTATTGGTGATTTCCAAATCTTCATAGCCTACCTTCATAAGCGGCGCGTGCGGTGGATTTCTCTTTAATTGGCAACAGTTGACCTCTTTTTTTCCTCTCTTCTCCTCGAAGTAAATGCTGGCTTTGTAAAATTTGTGTGTTTGTGGGCCCTGTGATAGCAATTGAAGGTAGTGTAGCAGGGCAACTTCCGTCTGATAATTAGTGGTCTCGTATTAAATTAAGCATGGTAAAGGAATTCCGGCTTGCAAATTTATTTATTTTATTTTAAATTAATATTTTTTTATATTTTTAAATTATTTTAATATGTTAATGTTAAAATAATTTTTTTAAAAATAAAAAAAATATTATTTTAAAATATTTTTAAACAAAAAATATTTTAAAAAATAATCATTACTGCACCTTCATACACTCTAGTTAATTAATAAAGTGTTGATTTAGTGGTTAAGACAACGATATATCCCTGTAAAAATAAGAACATAAATTTAGAGCTTGTGTTGGCAGTGTGGTTGCAGGTGCTTTTCAAATAACTTTTCGTGCTAAAATACATGTTAATGATATTTTTTTATTTTTTAAAAATTATTTTTGATATCAGCACATCAAAACGATCCAAAACGTACAAAGCATATTAAATTTTATCAAAAAAAAAATTTAATTTTTTTGGAAACACGGATTGAACCGCCTTCCCAAACTTCAAACAGAACTAGTATAACCCTTTACAATAAAAAGTGTGGAATATCCAGGTCACGATTAAAAAAAAAAACAGAAATATGCGAAAATGTTCAACACGATCTACATTAACAAATTCAAATTACAAGATTCTATGCTACAGTGCTTCAGTTTCAGGGTAAAGTAAAGCTGGTTTTGGTAAGCAAATAAATGATCTTTCACCATTCTTTACGACCAGTGTACTTCAGCCTTCACGTTTCAAACTTCTTGGAAGGTAAATTTAATCCCTCAATTCTAAATTTAGAAAACAAAAATGATTACTGGGGATAAATTGGGTTTTTTCTTTTTTACTCTCCCCTTCTTGGATATTAGGGATAAATTGACTTTAGGGGTTTATTTGTAATTTCATAAAGGTTTTTCTTTTATACTCATTTAATAGTAGGAGTTATTTCATTTATTAATTAATACCAATAATAATTTAAAAAAAAAAGAAGTTATTCCTCCGTGCATTGTATGCACCAGCTAGAAAGCCACCCTATCATATTTGGACGGCATGTGCGGCAATTTATGATGCTAAAAAAAATATCATTGGTGTTCTCTTAATCATCATTTTAGGACCTACCTTCCTAAGCGGCGAGTGTGGCAGGATTCTCTCCAGTTTGGTTGCGGTTGATTTTTTTTTTCTTTTTTCCTTGAAGTTTTGCGTAAGGCTTTGAAAAATTTCACAACAGTCATTGAATTTGTTTTCCTTAAAATTTATTCCTTATATTTTTAATTGCTATTTTTTTATTTAAATTAATTTATAAAATTGAATTGTTTTTTTTTAATTTCATCCTCCCTCAAGTTTTTTATATGTTAGATTTTTTTTTATGATTTCATCCTCCTTCATTATATTTATTTATTAGATTTTATCCTTATTTTTTTATTACTATTTTTTTTTACTCTGACAAGTTTTTTAAATTGATATTATTTTATAATTTTATCCTTCAACATTAAATTGAGCTCAGGTTGAGGATTTAACGGGTTGCAAATTTGAGAGATTAACCCAAGTTTAGAAAATTCGTTCGAGTTTACTTTAAAAAAAAAACTAATGTTTTTCAGTTTCATCCTTTAACATTTGATTTAATTGGAGACTGAGATCTGTAATTTTTTTTACTGGATTTTTCACTTATTTTGAAAATAACCTTGATTTTCTTATGTCTTTTTATTTATTGTTTTTTGTTAGTTTTTTTTCTTCAAAAAAAGTGTTTTTGAATTAAATTAAATGAATTACTCAATATTTATTTTAAAAAATATATCGTTTAATATGTCATCACAAATTCTTTTGTTTTTTTTAAGCTTTCATCCTTCATCTAGAGAATGAGCTCTATTATTATTATTATTATTATTATTATTATAAGATTTTTAATTAAATTAACCAGATTTATTGGATCAATAAGTTCAATGACTTGAATATCAATTTTTGCATTCTTGATTGAAAACATTGTCATCATCTAAGCATTTTTTTATGTTAGAAATAATTTGGCTTGGCTCATGGTAATGCACGGGCTATCAATCTAGATTTACTTCAGTCACTTTTTTTAGTTTTTTTTAAATATATATATATATATATATATTTATTCTTTAATATTTTATTTAATAGAATTTAACCTTTTAATTTGTTTTGATATAAATTTTATGAGGATATTATGATTTCATGGGTCAAATCACGAGTTTCAGAAG
>Ga0307518_10001674_pt1 | contig 16364 bp, 16 predicted proteins | sample 25_EM_MG_FD_203889 | JGI IMG/M metagenome (GOLD analysis project Ga0307518, IMG submission 203889) | Populus trichocarpa ectomycorrhiza microbial communities from riparian zone in the Pacific Northwest, United States - 25_EM | ecosystem: Host-associated > Plants > Roots > Unclassified | place...
GTGACTCACTGATTTCAAGCAAAATAATGGTTCTTTTTTGTGCTAACATATTAGGGAAAGCATTAAGACAAATTAACTTTAGTGAAAATAGAAAAAAATTTGGCCTCGGTATCATCATTAGTGATGTGGTAGCAACTTTTTTATTTTCTCTTATGAAAATAGAGATTTAGGATTTAAAAGATTATCCATGGTGGATTGAAGGGAAGATTGGTGTTTAGGATAGATCAAGGCTGGTCTTTGATATTGATACCAATTAAACAACAGCAATTGAAGAGGAGAACGCTATTGTCACTAATCATTCAACAGCTAACATAAAAATAAAAATGTGCACTTCTATAAAAGCTAAAACCAAAATGGGGCCCTAAAATGTAATAAAACATAGAATATTTTCATAGTAACAAAACATAAATAGATTCCTAATTAACTAAATCTCTAATTTTCTTGTAACAAATATTATGGAAGATCTTCCATTAATCAGGCATGAACATTCTTTTTTTCCAAGGCAAAAAAAATAGCCTAACTTTTACCAGCAATTTATATTAAAAAAGCAAAATTGAGTTTCGAATTAATAAATGAGCATGACATCAGCTTTCTATAAGCCACTAACTATGAGGGGTTAATAACAAAGAAGCAATGAAACTATAAGATAAAATATTAAACATATTTCAATCTTAAATTGATAGCTAATAAAAGAAAAAAAAGGATTTTCCATACCGCAGTATCCACCAGACCTTCTCTCCCACCCATGGTATGGAAGAAAAACTCAGTTGCCGACAAACCACTATAAAAGGAATTAGCCACAAAGCCTTTAGCCTGCACAAAAGATTACAATACCCCATTTGCTTCACAAGTTCATGCTTCCAAAAAAGAATTAAACAAAAGAAAAGAAACACTCTCATGTATTGTTTATGCTATGAGCCAAATGATGAAGCATTTCTTTAAGCTACTAGTTAGAGATTTGGGATCTAAGTCCGACACACTCAAATATGTTAGTAACAATAACAAATAGAGATACTAAAAAGAACTTCCATTTGACAAATTTCAAAAAAAAAAAAATTCCAAACCAATTTCAACCAGAGACATTGATAGAGTTGACAGAAAACTCTTTCAAGGGCTACTAGTCTACTACAGAGTAAATAATTCTACTCATTTCATCGATCTTAATTACTAGTCAATAATTTCATTCAAATTACTTATCATATAAATAAACAAATCACAAAACTGAATATAACTTCCCTAACAAGAAACTATATAAAAAAGAGAGATCTTTTTCAAAGATAGCAATATTAAACACGGAATTCCTGAAAATCCAGATGGAATAAGGGCATAAAAATATTAAGTATACTCGTTATGCTTGCCTCAATTCAAAGAAAAAAATCTCAATTCCATGCTAGAAGGGCTTGGCTTCATGGATAGTTCTTTTTTCCTTCAAAATACATGTAAAAGAAAACAACATAGCATATTTAGACAAGTTTTCAACCTACTGCAACCCTCCAACTCCATGCAGGCTCAAAACCAACAATGCTGAATCTGCCAACATCATACCATTCATTGACTCCATAACATATACAAATAAGAAAGATCCTTTTTAGGTACAAAATATTAACCTGGATGATTTTCTGAGAACACAGATGGCATATGGTCATAAAAATACAAGTGCACATGCTTTTCGCAAATCAACCCATCTAATTCTAAATTCCAAGCTAGTAGGCATTACAAAACATGTTTAGATAGGTTGTCAACCTACTGCAACATCCAGCTTAACCCAGACACAAAACAACAATACAGAATCGTCAAACATTAGATCAGATATTGGCTACAAGTACAAATCGCTCATAGAAATAACTGGGTTCTTCTTCCCAAAGAAAGAACCTAATAGCATGCATATCTTCTAGTAAAAAATAAAACAAGTTATTTCTTTGTTGGCTTTGTTGTTGTTGGCCTAGTAACAATCACAACTGAATGCCCACAAATTTATGGGCATCTCAAGAGTAAACCTGAGCATGTCTTACATGAGTATGACGTTACCCAGCCAATAAAACTGGAGGCTTTTACATTCAACCATAAATTCAGTGAGCGCCCACTGTAATGGCAATAGCATGGCAAACTAAGATCCCTTTGGATAACCAAGAGGGGGGGGGAACTCAACCGCTCTGGACAAAGCCAACTATTTTGTTTCTGTTACAGATAAAGAAGACAGAAAAACAAAGCACTCTCAATAAGGAACTTTGTTCCACAAAACTGGTATATCCAAAAAAATAAAGCCATGTCACTCAGATTTTACTCCCATTCCTTTGCCATGTCACTCAACATGAGTATTTTACGCAGAATGACAACTCTGAGCAAAGTAGTCTACAGCACATGTGCTTTACCACACTCATGTCCAGACACTTCAGGCATCTGAAGATATATGAGATCATAAAAGCATATGAATTCCCATTTTCAAACAATAGCTCACTTTATACAGTTTAGAGATCCTACGTAAGGGATAGTATCCATCACTGCAAATAGCAAGTCTATTATTGTACGATAATGTTTGGTAGATGGTGACTATGCCTCTGTGAGATTAAGTTTTCGAACCAGAATAAAAGACAAATAAATACTCTACTTACAGCAGGGGTCTTGGATTTCCTAGGGAAATGAGGGAGACTTCGATCTATGAATCCATCAGGAGCACGGGAACCTCCAACTGATTGCTGACCAACACATGCAATCATCTGGCTAATATTGATAGGGGAACCCTTGGATCCACACTGTGACATAATCAATGGACTGTTTCTCCAATGCAATTCTTTCATGCATACCTATTTAGATAAAATCAAGTTAGTGACGCAAAGTACTTCATCAACCAACAAAAGGTTAACGCAATGACTTGCAACATCAAAGAATTGACTTTAAGAACAAAACAGCAGCAGAATCTTTCATTGACTACATTTCAAAGCCAAGAACCTGTCCTCACTCAACAATACTATATTAGAGTAAATACTAAAGTAATCCAACCAATTAAAATACCCTGCCAATGAGCATTGAACTCATTCACATAAAAATACTTAAATTTAACCTAATGTCAGATCCTTACATCCCCAGCTTCCTCTCGAAGCTTATTTAATCTCTCAGTTATTTCAGTTTCCAGTGTTTGAGTTGCATCACAACCAGATTTAAGCGCAAGCCTTCCTCCATTGTAATCAGCTATCAGTTTATTGCAATGTCGATAACCATTTGAAATTGTTTTCCCTTTCTCATCGATCAATTTTTTTCCTGGTTGGACATCATCAATCCCAATTGAGAAGCCATGATTTCCTATCCAGCGAGCACTACATTCAGGCAGATACAATGTAATTAGCCAAACAGATAACTTAATACCATTACTACTCACGTAGAAATTTGAGATGGCATTAGACACCAGCAAAGTAGATGAGACAATAAGCAAATATTGCTGACAACAATTTCATTTTTCTTTTGAACACAAATTATAAAGCCACAGGGAATCATATGTAAAATAGGCGGGAAAACAACAAGCATAGATAGCATTGCCTGAAGAAATAGTGGGAAAAAAAGTTCATTTTTTTATCATACTAGCTGCCACTAATAACCAAGATGAGATAAATCAATATTGCAGTCATTACATAGGAATCGACCAGCGGTAGCAAGAGCTCTAACTTCATATTCTAATGAAGCTGGAGCAAATTAAACAATATTAAAAATTAAAAACACCATAACCAAGTTCCAGTCACAACCAGGAGTGATTTTGATATAGTGAACCTCATGAAATGGCCGCTATACTAAATCAACAAAGCACATATCAAACTAAAGGGTTTACAGTCAACTTCTTCCTGGACTTTAAATACATTGTTATTTACATTAACAGCTGAAAGAAAAAAGCATTGTCATTAGAAATTATCAATGTTAAAATAAGAATTGGCATCAGCTGATAGTAAAACCATAAAGGTCCAATACTGATGGACATCGAAAATGGCTTTAAAAACAATAGAAATACATCTTGCAGCTAGTTGCAACATGATCTCGTGATTCTACATTCAACCAAGAATTCAAAACTGGATTAGGTTTCTTTAAATAGACATGCTTGTATTAATGTAACCTACATACTAAATATCATTTGATTAATGGTTAATTCAAAGGATTACTCCATCCTAAAATACCATTTCTAGAAGTTTCAAAGATTGTTATGCATGTTTCTTGAAAGTGTGCTTATTCTTATGGGGAGAAGAAATTTTAGAGAGAGAGAGAGAAGAAAGGAGTAGGGGAAAAAAGACGATAAGGCATCCATCAAACTGAAAAACACAATTCTAAGACAAAAATACTTTCCAATCTTATTGGGCTAAAAGCCCAAAAGTTGGTTGTTTTAGGGTTTTATTATGTATATGTAATTTTTGACATTATGATCAATTTTGATGAATTGATTAAAAAAGTTAAAAGGACTTTTAATTTCTCTCCTACTTTTTTCTCTTCTTCCGCAACTTTTCTCTTCTCTTCTTTAGAAACTCCTCTTCTTAGCTTTTCTTTCTCTTCTTTCTTTTGCTTCTCTTCTTCTCTTCAAATCTTACTTGTCCTGCATCAATCAGTTTCTAATAATCCCAGACTTCCTTTCCAACCCAAAACAATTTTCAAAGACATTGCATGTTTCCACAAATCTTAATATCTTTGTCTCTCCAATAATGCTTTGGTGTTAAGCCGAATTAGTAAAAGATCAAAACCAATGAAGCTTTTTAAATTCCAAACTCTTATATTCATATTTTTTTCAAACCGTAGTCCAAGATAACTTTCAGTTGGAAAATTTCTTGAAACTGTCTGACATCAAAGGTTTATATTACCTTAAGAATAGTACAAGTTCATTAGAACACCAATGGGACAACAATTTAAAATATCAAGTGAAGCAAAATTTCCAGTCAGGAAATAAATAGCAAGGTAAAAACTTTCAATTTGCCCATATGACAGCACCAAGTGCATACTGATTCTCAGGTGTGAACATGAGAAATACCTCAAGACCAAACAAAGATACACATCAACTAAAATGAAGCATAAGGAATCCAGCTAAACAAAAAAAAAAATCAAATATCATAGCACATCAACCAAAATGAAGCAAAAAGAACTTGTTAATAAGAGAACTTGCAAGTAGTTACCTCAATTTAGCTAGTCGATTCATGCAAGTAGCAGCAGCATATGCATTGTAGTCTCTAAGAAGAATAGAATAGAGACCATCCTTGTTGCCATTACCTGGAGTAGCATCTCAATTATAAGAACATGCATGCCAGAAGCAAATAACCAAATATAAAAGCATCACTATCACATGTATTTTTTTAAAACAACTCAAGAAAAATAGCTTATCATTTTCAAGAACAAGAAAGCACAAATTCAAAGATAACCCATAAATAATACTAATAGCATCTTGCATAGTAAAAGCAAGTTCCACTTGAATTTGAGGTGGAAATAGCATGTCAAGCCTAGACTAGTAAAGGTTTCTAGATGATTCATTAGCTTTGCCAGTAACAACTCTACACTAATCAACATTCAGGAGAAGTATATCCATTGGCCATTTACCCATAGAGCCACAATGAATGAACTGAATAATGATGGTAAATTAGCAACATAAGCAAAGTTTCAGTCACGGTGTTACTTAAACCACAATAAAGCTCCTAACTGACAAATTTCATAAACAAATCAGTTTTTGTCTGAATCATTAGTCACTTTTCCAGTTATTTGGTCAACAATTCATACTTTAACAAAGGGAATAGAGGAACAAAGGGATACTTGTGGTTGTAGCATTGTCAAATCTATTTGAGAAGGACAGGAGCAATATTCTACTTTTGTTGGTTTTAATCGGAAAAATGGATTCTGTTTTGGCATGAAAAGGTTGTGGAAAGTATCACCTAACGAAACTCCCTAATATTCATCTCTCCAACAAGTATCAAAGCTAATGGCCGAACAAGCACATGTCTTGCTGATGTGAACTTCAATGACTTCAACAGTTATCCCATGAAAAAGTTGTGAAGTGAGAAAATAGACTCCAACATGGTGCCTATTTCCATCATCAAACAGAGCTCTAGGTGGTCCTCGTAGAACTCAAATTGCTAAAATAGGTTCATTCAAGTGTGAGTACACTTCCTGTGATCGGGACTCAAATGTGAGAAGGAAATATCAAGGTACATGTCAGAATCCCAAGTGAACAGACAACAAATTGAGAAAAACATACGTGGTCTTATGACCAATTTTACACCAACTTGTTTTGAGGCTCACCTTTCGCCATGTCATGGCATGTTCTATTCATTTGTTCCACCACATAGGTTTGCCAGGGTTCCATCATACTAGACTAGCTTTGCCATGTGCTAAGTAAGCATAATACATGTAAAAGAGGCTTATTAAGAATATGATCTTACTCCCTAGAAAGTTAGAAGTATGTTGACCTGGTTTGTAATGACAATTGATACAGCACTAAATAGTTTGAACTTCTATTTTACCTTTGCTCTGTTTTTTCTTTCCACACAGGGAAATGGGTGTGCCTCAAGAAATATAGCTTTTGGCAAGAAGCCTGAGCTTGGGAGGTTGTATCTTTACACAAATCTTCCAAGTAGTTGAGTAGCTTTTTTTCCGAAGAAGCCACAAAATCAATTAGTTATTTACTTCTACATGTGCTTTCAACTGGAAGACTATAGACGCTGGTGTTTTTTGGTATTGAGGGTTTTCATTGAACTATAAAAATCTCAGTTAGTCAATGTAAATGCTTGGAGAAATGAAGTTTTTGAACAGGCAAAGATGATAGACAAAGTTTTATAACTTAAGCCATATTCTGGGTTTTGTGGAAAAAGGAGCAGGGGAATCTTTGCAGGAACAGTCTATTAACATTTGAATGGTTTTTACCTAGACTACACTGTTTTGGCATACACAAATTTTGTGCACAATTTTTTGTTGTTGAAGATTTTTCAACTTCTTATATTATACACTTCACAAGCAAGTCAAGTAATGTAGTTAAAAGAACTCAGTTAATAAATTCTGTGTCTCCATTGCAGCCATTTAGAGATTCTTTAGTTCTTTGTTCTTGCTAAAAAATATTGATGATGATAAACTGTCTCAATATTTCAAGATGTTCTATTAAAATATCAGAAATGTTTTTACTTTCAAGGACCAACTAGTGCCACCTTGCACATGTCAGAACTCAATGAAAAAACAAACAAATGAACCACACCTACTAATTTTATAATAACTATCTATTCACTTAGTTTACTCATAACAATAGAATATCCATCAAACTCATCTTTCTTTATTTCTTTTCTCATCTCAGAGATTGCACAGCAGATGACTCCTAATGTCCCTTTTGATAGAGTACCAGATCCATTTGTCCTTCCGTTTTTATTATTTGAATGGGATAAAATGCCAAAAAGGATTAAAAAAAGCACATAAAACCCTAGTACAAGTGACAAATGGTTTATTTTTCAAAAAATAAAGAATAGTTCAACAGCCATCAGTATGAAACTCAGGTACAAGAGAAAAGCATAATTGCATGGAAACATAATAAAAAGTGCAAAGACTATCAGTTAAAAGCATGAACCTTTGCTTAACATCTAAAATGTACCAAAAAAAACTCACCTAGAGTAGCCTTCCCAAGTTGTCCAGAAATTAACTCGCTGTTACGGAAGTAAACATAACCATCATTAGGACACATTGTTTCTCGCTCTTTTTTGTGTTCCTTGTTGGGCCTTGAATAGTTTTTCTCCTTAAGAATAAGATTTACATATACTCTCACATTAGCATGCGGCCGCAATAGAACACTAAACAATTGTTTCCCAGTCCAAAGCTCTATTGGCTGCATAACAATAGCTGCATTAGTCTCAAAGGTGGAAACAAAAGGATAATCTAGAATGTAGACTACCAAGAAAACAAAACAAAAAAAGGACAACCAATTAATCCATCCAATTCCAACACTTAAACCCATAAAATATAATGTTTGATCCAATTTCTAAACCATAACCAATCGGGCTGGAATAGATACAAAAAGAAATTGAACATTACTTTTGAATCAAACTGCTGTACTAGAGCGTGCTTTAACATAAACTACAAAACTGTGACCACATCTACCAAAGACTTAGCACCACAATTCTGAAAAGTGATATCAGTTGAAATTGATAAGCTAGAATAGAGTTGTAAATGAGTTCAAAGCAAGTTCCAATCTATTCCCTATTCATATTTGGCCCAAATTTGATGGATCTGATACTGGAAATTAGAGGTATCAAATTTGATCTTTAATAAGATCCAAATCCAACAAATCTTTAGAAAGAAAAAAAATATGCAAAGGATGCATCAGTCTCGCAACTCTAGTGCATCTGTCAATTCAATATCCTGAGAGAAAAAAAAGTTCCTCTATCGGGTTCCTTACTAACCATCCACATCCATTACCTAGATCAGTGTATTTTGCCAAAATATAGGCACTAAATATTTGATTATTTTGCCAAAATATACACTTTCATCAATAGTTCATATTGAAACTAATTTTATATGTCCAACAGTATGCACAAAAATGTACGTGAAAAAATATAAATAGACAAAATATTTATATCATGATCACCACAGACCACGGTTACCAATAACCCATGACATTAACATATAATCACAAAAGAGTGGAATTCTTCTTGCACTAGGATGTTGGTTCCTCATGGTGAAGTTTTAGCATAAAAATCACTCTACATAACTCTACTCTACCAACATGAAGCCTTTTTCCAGACCCAAGCCTAGAAGGTTGTGAAGATTGACAACTAGCATAAACTATAATAACAGCCTTTGGCACTCAACTCCGCATCATAGTGCTGCAAAAGAATTATTAAACATAAAACCCAAAATTGAAACAGAAGATGAAGATGAGGGAAACCTACACTTTGGCCAGCCATGGGATTGACACTAAATAAGTAGTTTACAACAGATATGTAGGCAAGTATTTGTGTCTAACCTTAAGTACTGAAGGTGTTGGCAAATCAACAAGATCCATGCCATCATTCATGTAAGAACACATAAGGGAGAAAGCTGCACGGTCATAAAAAGTGTCCTTCCTTGTAATGAGAAAGGAAGATGTTAAAAAATCTTGGGTTGAGGCCACCAAGATCTCTCCATTTTTCGGTGTACACAAATTGTTTTGAACCTGAGGAACACATACAAAATCTCATAGAACAAAATGCAATCTCTGAAAATAAAAGCAAAAGGAACAAGCATGTTGTGCGGGGATCCTCAATGCTATCACATTAATGTAGATTAAATGTGAAAATTAAAATTTAAAGTTCAACCATAATCACTTGATAGGTTTCCACAGGCACAACTATAAATGGCATTGAGATCTATTTATCTAAAACAACTTACCCCCATTAGCAAAAAGGCCTCTGTCCGAGCCTCTTCTGTTTGCGGGACATGCATATTCATTTCATCACCATCAAAATCAGCATTATAAGGGTTGCAAACAGATTCATTAAATCTCAATGTTCTCCAAGGCATAATTCTTGCCTGCAAGGACAAAGCAAAGAAGCTGCATGAAATAACACAAGAATATTACAGAAAACAATTTTGCATGTCTGAAATTAATCGTAATCACCCTATGGCACATGATAGACATCCGATGCAAGCTTGGTTGTCTGTTAAAGAGAACCACGTCCCCATCTTCCAAATGACGGTGAACTATGCAACCAGATTTTAGTTCCTCAGCAATGCGTTTTCTGTAATTACCTGTCAACATCCTGCAGAATAAAGTATGTATTCACATCATTAACAAAAGAAGACTGTCTTCCATTAAAAGGCGAGAGTAAGAGAACAGACTTTGATGAGCCATCTGGATATGTGACCATCCTTGCACCGGGGTATTTGTAAGATCCATTATTGACACATTGCCTCAACTTCTCAATATTGTGATGAGTAACACGTTCAGGATAAGTTAAGATCCGAGCCATATGGATTGGAATTGCTACCTAGACCAGAAGAGAATCAAAAGGATAGAATAGAAAGTCAATGACAAAAATAAATCGCCAGTTAGTCATTCAATTCAGTATAATGCCCAACCTCAGTAATCTTAAGATTAGGGTCTGGTGATATAACAGTCCTTCCAGTAAACTCAACACGCTTCCCTGCTAAGTTCTGCCGAAATCGACCTTGCTTTCCTGTGAGGCGCTGAACAAAACCACTCAATGGCCTTCCTACTTGCATATCCAATGGTATGCGAACATCACTATTTATATATAGTGTAACTACAGCTTGAAGTTCATCCCATCCAATCTACACAAAAATCTTCAACATAAGAATAGTATCATAACAAATAGTGGTAGACAGATGTGAAGATAATGAAGAAAAATAATACTCATACAAAACATTTTCTTCTATTATCAAAAGGTTGCAAAAAGAGAAAAATTGACTTTCATCTTTTTGCCCTCCATAGATGAGACAAGACATCATCAATTCTTTAGCTTTCACATTAATAAAAATAGATAAGGTTGCACTATATTTAATAGCCATAAGTAATGTATGTATCACCAAACAGGGCACTTTTTGCAAGATATACAATGTAAAACAATACATTATTTGAGCTCAACGGATGTAGAATAGTTTAGAAAATAATTCTGAGTCAATAAATGAACAGGGAAGAATCATGAAACGTAATAATATCTAGAAGTTCCAAAATATGGAACAATTAATTAAATTGGCCATTGAAGACTCAGAGTCAGAAAGTAATAAAAAAAGAAAAGAAGAAAAGGTGATGCTCTTCACTGTTGTGGCTTTTCTGGATAGCCTAACCATAATCAAGCAAGCTTGGGTACTGATCCTAAAGTAGCTCTAGAAAAGGTTACTTTGGCATCAAGGTAAAGTATCGGGGGATTTTAGGAGTGGAAAGAAAAAAGTTACAAAGCAAGGTGCAGGCAGCTGAACATACATAAAGCAAGCAATCTTTCAAAATATCTAAAACCCACATCATGTCTCCTAAATTACAAGCTTTATTATAGTTATTTTATTAATCAGTAATTCTGTTTTATTAGTTAGTAGCTATATCCCTAGCATGTGATTTTTAAAATATTTGGATGTCTAAAATTGTGTCTAATACTGGCTGCGATTAAAGTTTTTATCGTAACCTTAGTATAAATAAGCTGTAAACAGATTCAGAGCCAGTGTATTATTATTTTAATCAATGAACTTCAGAAACTAGAGGTTTTCTTAAACCCTAAATTCCATTCTCAGTTCCAACTTCTTTCCTAATTGTTTCTAGCCTTAATTCTGCTGATCTGATGTTCTCCCTAAACGAGGCCAACAGATGAACTGGAAGAATGGCTGTATGTTTTTTCCCTTTCTTGATGGGATAAAAGGGAAGTGAGGGAAAAAGGAGTGGAGGCTGGTAATTATAAGTGTCAAATAATAATCAAGCAAAAGTTCAACAACACATCCAAAATGCAGTGGGAAGTGGATACAAGATCATTTAAGTGCAATAAAGTAAATTGCACCCATATCAAGGAAAACTTTTATAATGACCACTATGTCGCAGCATTCAACTTCCAATTATATCTAAAGGGTTTACACTAACAAATTCAAGATCCTCTATGATACCAGATATTTGATCCCAGTCCTTCTTCCTTCCAGTAACTCAAGACGAAGTTTTGCATTGAATTGAATAATTTGTTTCAACCGCTCCGTAATGTCATTTTCATTGCTGAAATAGGAACAGAAGAATATTTAAATTCTATGATGAAGCACTGCCACAAACAACTTAAAATGAATGCTAAGAAAATAATTATTGGGGAAACCTCTGGGAGCCTTCTGTAAAAACAGAAGGTCGGATAGATATAGGTGGCACAGCAATGGTTGTTATAATGAGCTTCTCAGGTCTACCTTGTAAGTAAAGCAATTCACAATCCTGTGATACAAGAAAATTGAGTGCATTTAACAGTAGTCCAAGGCAAATAAGAGCAACAAGTGAATTTACACAAAACTTCCCAGTGGTAGTAAACTATACCTCTTCCACCATCCTTTGAAAAAGAGACAGCACTCTGACAGGGTTGAGAATATAAGTAGCCAGACCAATAGGCGCCCTAGCCTCTCTTGTGTGTCCAATTGCAGATTTACATTCTTCCAAATATCCATCAATCAGTTTTGAACGATCATGAATGATGCCCACGACAGACCCAGCCTTCTTTACCATACCTGGAAACTACAGAAATTCAAATTAATAACTAATAGGCTGAATTTCCAGAAAGCTGTAAACCCCAAAGCAACACATTTGACGCATTAGAAAATGGCTTGAGAATAATTTCACTTTATGAGTTGTTTACCACCTGAAAAAATGTGATCTCAAGCAAACAAGAATATATTCAATCTTGCATCTTGTTCTGTAATGCAAACAAATATGATGTGAATTGAGAATGGGAAAAAAATAAGGATCATAAAGAATCTTTCCAGTCTTCTTCGTAAATTTGTTGAACAGGCAAGCGCACTCCAATCTCCTCATTTTATGATGTCATTGCAAATTAGATAAAGGCATTCCCTATTTAATATAGCTACGAGTATTTTTTGATCATGAGGAAAGGTTGATTATCCTCAACTAATTCTGGTATGTGAATAAACAAAACTTTGATGACTAAGTGTGCTTGGTAATGTGGTGCACGTTTTGCAAAAGTCAGTTTGGGCTGAAAAGGCATCAAATTGATGCTTTTGGGGGTGTTTTCAGATGTTTTTTATATAAAGACATGCACTTTGAAAAGCAATTTCATACGCAGCCCAAACACACTGAAAAGCAATTTCATACGCAGCCCAAACACACTACTGGCAAACAGAATCAAGTGATATCCTTTCTTTTAGTTAATCTGATCACCTTTAACAGATTAATATATGGGATCTTCCGATCCAATGACTGTGGGTATATGTCACATTATAATGCTCATATAACAACCTTATATGGCTACCAGTGTAGCTGAAAACAAGCTTTCCTCGCATTCATGTTAAAAGCATGCAGTCATCCAAGTATAATTAGACATGAGAGACAGCAGAAGGCAAACCATTCATATATCCGCATCTCAAGCACTTCACTGCTTTACTGCTTGCCATGCTACTGCATTTCTTTACAATCTCCTTCATAAGTTCATTCTTCTTCAGAGGCTCGGTCCGAGGATTTCTCATCCTTTTCAAATAACTTTTGCGTAATTTCTCATCGACAAGTACACGGGAACAAGACTACATGGAAACATTATGCATTCAAAAGCAATATAAGCAGCAACAATCAATCGTAAACTCATCTGATAGAACAAGATGAGCAATGTAAGCTAGAATTTGGTGACCCCATTTGATATATGGCTTAACCATTCAAATAACCTATGGCTGCCGAAGATATATCCATAAATAAATCAATAAACCTACCCCGGATAGAGAGAGACACTGACACTCTGAAGAAATCAAGGGATGAAAAAATGAAGATGAACAAAGCAGTGGAGTGCAATTACCTTACAAATACACTTGAGAATGTCCAAAATAGTACTTAAATACCCAACATTATAAACTGGCAAGACAAGGTTCAAGTATCCAAAGTGTCCTGGACAGTCTGTGAAGGATCCGCCACAAGTTTGACAGGTACCATGTTTATTTGGAGCTCCCTGATGAAACAAGAACAAATTCACCTTGCTCTTCTTCTTTGATAACATGAAAAGAAGAAGAAGAAGAAGAAGAAGAAGAATGAAATTACCATGCGAGTATCCAACAGACCACCGACGATTGCCTTTTTATTTGCGTCATAGTATTGGCCTAAATGGACTTGGCATTCAGAGGCTTTCAGAATATCCGATCCAGACATCGTCGAGAATTGAATGCTTTTACTGTATGTATTATACCAACCAGATTACTAATTATCAAAACAGCAACAACAAAAAATGCAGAAAATTAGAGGAACACTTTACATTCTCCGTGGACCGACATCCTCGATGTAAGGCTGCTTCGTGTAAATTATGTCTTGAGCTCTTTGCTGCATCTCTTGCAAGCCTTACAGAATTATCACACAAGTGAGTTTTCTGGGCTTCTCAAGATAGATTATTTATTGTTTTAGCTAACTAAAACTCAAGGGTTTTAGGGTTTTTCCTGCTACGGTCAGTGAGGTTTTGGAGATGGTAAGGACAAAAAAAGACACAGAAAAACCCTACTCTCGGTATCGAACTCCAGACCTAGCATAAAAGTTAATAACATAGAGACGCCAGTGCTGCTTGAGAATTTATCTCCAGGATTCCTTTTCTTTTATAATGATTACCTTTGCTTTTTTTTTTTCTCAAAATAAAAATACGGATGGCGAGGGGTCGGGCCGGGATTTCTGTCCACCAGCGGGTACCCAGTTTTATTTCGTATTATCAAATTATATATTTTAAATATGGAAGATATTGTTTTTTAAAAATAATTTTTTAAAAAAAATATATTAAAATAATATTTTTTAAAAAAAAAAAAAATTATTTTTAATATCAATACATTAAAATAATCTTAAAATATCAAAAAAATATTAATTTTAAATAAAAGAATAAAAATCATTAATTTTTTAAAAAAATATTTTTAAAACACAACAACAAACAACTAAAAAACTAAAAGTTTTGAAACTAAGGCCTGAAAGAGTTCTCTTTCTTTTTCCGGACTCTCAATAAAGGGTTTGTTTGGGAACGCAGTGCAAGCTGTGTTTCCACAAATTTTGCTAAAAATTATTTATTTCATATTTTTATATCGTTTTAATGTACTGATTTTAAAAATAATTTTTAAAAAATAAAAAATATCATCTTAATATATTTTTAAATAAAAAAATATTTTAAATTATAATCGTTACCCTATTCCACGGATTAAAAATCTAATGTCAAGAAGTAGTGTCAAGTCACTGAAGTGAAGATTATTTAAACCTTATTTGTTAGATTTATATAAAAAAATAAAATAAAAAATATTTTTAAAATATTTTAAAATATAGTTTTGTTTAAAATATTCATTCGGCTCAACCAACATAGATTAACATAGTTTTTTAGAATAAGTAGACAAAAGCAAGGGTGGCCATGTCAAAGCTGTTGGCTACTCGACACTGTGGTGTTACAAAATGGACATTATAGTAACCAAGCCCAATAAAACACTTAAACTATATACTAAATTTGATGTATCCAGTGGATGCTCCCAGAATACATACTTGGTCATCTTCCCTAGCTTGCATGTTGCATGTGCTCTTCGAATACAACTCTTATGTGATTTACATTTATTAAACTTTTAGGCAATTCAATTTTTTTTTCCGATCATAAGTTAAAATTTAGTTTAGTGATCGAAAAAAAATTTAGTGCTTTTACCAAAGAAAACAAAAACTTGGTACATACACAGAAAAGGTAATCTTCAAGGAAAAATATTATATGAATTAAAAGAATTTTATTGGAAAATACAAATACATTATCTTCCCATAAAAAAAAATCACATGTCAAAACTAAAAAGATTTATACTACGAGGAAAGAAGTTATCATCATCACGAGGTGGTATGCCCGCGTGCTGCCACGAGACAACCTTTTATTTCCATAAAAATATCAAAAAAAATATAAGATCCTAAAGAATTGGCTTATAAGGCGGACTCAAGAGAATGGGGTTAGGACGTCGGACCAAGAGGGTTGGGTTCGTGGCCGGACCCAAGGGGGTTGGGACCGTCCGAGTTCGGACCCAAGAGGGTAGGGGTCCTTGGCTGGACCCAAGCGGGTAGGGTTTAGAGTCATGTCCGGACCCAAGGGGTTGGGGTTTGGTTCCTTCCGTGACTGGACCCAAGAGAGTTGGGATTGGGGTCCGCGTCCGAACCCAAGGGGTTGGGGTCGGGTTTTGGGTCCATGTCCAGACCCAAGGGGGTTGGGTGGTGGGTTCGTGTTTGACCCAAGGGGGTTAGGTCAATGTCGTGACCCAAGGAGCTTTGGGTTTGGGTCCTTCCGTGCCTGGACTAAAAATGGGTTGGGGTTGGGGGTTAGGTCTGGACCCAAGGGGGTTTGGGTTTGGGTCCTTCCCTGTCCGAACCTAAAATGGGTTAGGGTTGGGTCCGACCATGTTCGAACCCAATAGGGTTTAGGTCCTTCCTAGTCTGACCCCAAATGGGTTGGGTGGGGTCGGAGTCCGGACCCCAAGGGGTTGGGGTCCTTCCATGTCCGGACCCAAGGGGTTGGGGGCTGAGTCTATGGCCAGACCCAATGGGGTTGGGGGCTGGGTGCGTGTTCGGACCCATAGGGGTTTTGGTTTGGGTCCCTACGTGTTCGGACCCAAGGGAGTTTGGGTTTGGATCCTTCCGACTCCAAACCCAATATGGGTTGGGTTGGGGTGTAGGTCCAGACCCAAGGGGGTTTGGGTCCTTCCCTGTCCGGACCCCA
>Ga0307518_10001675_pt1 | contig 16362 bp, 8 predicted proteins | sample 25_EM_MG_FD_203889 | JGI IMG/M metagenome (GOLD analysis project Ga0307518, IMG submission 203889) | Populus trichocarpa ectomycorrhiza microbial communities from riparian zone in the Pacific Northwest, United States - 25_EM | ecosystem: Host-associated > Plants > Roots > Unclassified | place...
ACGTTTAGTTTAAAAGACAAAGACAAAAATAAATTTATCCATCTGGTAATATTAGAGTGAATTTTTGTACTTAAAAACAGAAGATACATATATGATATGTCTCAATATACAATATTTTTTATTTTTTATTTTTAAAATATAATTTTTAAACTAAGACATGTAAAATAAAAATTATTATTATCTTGGTTTTAAAACCAGACTCGATAGTTGACCTGGAGCAAAACTTAAGTCACGAGTCAAGAAGGTCAGCATAAGAATTAATTGGTTATTATCATAGTTTTAAAAATCAACTTGGAAGTTGATCTAAGACAAGGTCCAGGTCACAGATCGAGAGGGTAAATCCAGGTTGACTAAAAAAATAATCAAAATAATCTTGTTTTCACCAAGAAAAATTCAAATAAAAAAAATCAACAGGTTTTTAACCCATGTTTTTATCCCAGGTCAATCTGGATTTTTTACTATGTCAAGTTGGGTCAAAATTTCCTCTGTTTTTTTTTTTAAGTCAGACGGGTTCAGGCCCTAGGTTAGTTAGGTCACATGTCGACCCGTTGGGTCAATCCTGGTTTTATACTTAGATTTATTATAATATTATTAATTTCAACACCCAGTACAAATAAAATTAAAAAAATAATATATAGTTATTTTTTAGATGTGTAAGTTTGACGGTATACATATTAAAGGTAAAATAAACTTTATATATCTTATTTTATCATATCTATTATAAGCAGACAAAATATAGAGATATTCATTTTGTCTTGCATATCAGTACCACAAAGACGATTATATTTCTATTTATTTTTCTATCTAATTTTTCTTGTCTTTACCATTTCGTCTATTCTGTCATGAGATAGTAATCAAACACCACCTTAATCAACATTTACAATATTAAATTATTAATATCACAATTTTGCCATCCAACATGTAACTACCACTTTACTGTAAAACTAATATTAGAACTATGCCAAAAAATAGAAAAGGGTAAAAACTGTCATAGTGGTTGGTTTCAAATCCCTCTTATGTTGCCATCTTCTTCCTTCACTGTACCTTTTACCTCTTATGTATCCCTTTTCATTCCTTTCTGGGTATTCCCTTCTTTCCTTTTCCGCGTATTCTTCTCCTTTTATTACATGCATAATGGAAGAATGATTTCTTAGTATAGAGCATTACAGCCAAGCAGTAGACTTCATTAACTACTGACAAAGCTCCAATTATTTTTTGCAGATTTACCAAGTATACTAAAACGCCCTGCTAAAACACTGAAGGAATCTACAATAGCGTCTAAATTTCTTTTGTCCAAATCGTTCTTCAATTTTTTTTTATTTCAATTGCATTATTCTATGCCCAATTTAATGCTCAATTCGTTAAAAATTGTAAAGATAAGCAAACTTCAATGGAAAAGGGTATTTTTCCTTGATTTCTGACTGGATTATGACTCTGAAAGGTCTGAAATATCTATAGCTTTTGATGTGATGGTTTTTGTTGGTTGGATGTTGCTATTCTTTGAACTGAGAAGATGGAAACAACATTTATATTGCTTTCTTCTAATCAACTGAGAGTTTGTAGATGACTGATCTTCGGTTTGTTCTGGTCTTTAGCATGATTAGTGCCTCTCCCACTGATTTTTAGGTGTTCTATCTTTCTCTTTGCATTTTCTGTTCAATTTTGCTACTTTCATCTTCATGTTTTTTAGTTGCTTTCTTTACATGTTCATGGTTGTTAATCTGCCTTTTTCTTTGTAGTGCCTTATTTTGCTTCTTCTTTTTTCCCTGCTGGGTTTATCCTTAGATTTGAAATTGAGAGAAGCTCAAATGCTTTGGATCTTTCACGTCATGTTGTTTCGGTTTTAAAGATCATTGATGTTTTTATTAAGTGATCCATCTAATCTTTTATTATCTATTCCTTGTTGTCGTATAAGGAAAAAAGGAAAAAAGTAATGATTGTCAGTCACAGAAATCATTAATATCTAAAAAAAATATCAATGAACAAAAAAGCCTTACACGTAAAGAATTGGGTAAGGTCTTGAAAACTCGTTCGTTGGATCATATAAATCATATAAATGAAATAACCTAATTAAATATAAAACTAGAAAAAAGATAAGCTTAATTTTAAATAGAACTAAATTTAAAAAAATAAAATTGGAAAGGATTAAAAAATATATGGGCAACCGGCTAAATTTATTGTTTAGATAATGAGATAAGAATAATCTGATTAAAAGAAAACCTAAAACAATAATAAAGATTATTTTTCAAAATGAACAAATTTGAAGGAGGTAAGCAAGGAAAAAATCGATGTTTACCTATATTAACTTTTCAAACCCATGACCCTAGCTAGTGATTAAACTAGAAGTATCCCATCTGGAAAACTATCATTTTAAACTTGACTCGACCTGATGGGTTAACTTGTGACCCGAGGATTAGACTAGATCGGGTTTAAAAAGAAATTTTGAAAGAATTGAACCGGTATAAAATGATAAAAAAACAAGGGTACTCATGATTCGGTCAACCTGAGAAAAACCAAGTCAAAACTCATTGATTATTTGTCTTCTTTTTTTTTCAAATGATGTCCTTTTAACTTTTTTATAAAATAAAAAGATTTGGCTGACTTAGGTTAACTTGGGTAAACTCATATGACTTGTGACCCGGTACTTGCCCGTATCGACTTAGAGGTGAGGTCTAAAACTATGGGAAACACCACAAAGATCAGTTCTCGGTAAATTATATTTTGAATGATGAGATGAAAAAATAAATTATATAAAAGAATAAAAAAAATTAAAATTAAAATAATAAAGATCTAATTTGAAGAAAAAAATATGATGGCAACATAAGATCTTGGATTGAAGGGTAAAATTGAAAAGAAAAATCAAATTAACAAAAGAATCCAAGATAAAAGTAAAAATAAAGGGAATGACGATCAAATTTGGAAAAAAAAACCAAGATTATAGATTTAAGGTTGAAATTAAAAACAAATTAAAATTTAATAAAAAAAATCAAACTTAAAAATCAAAACAATGAGGATCAAACCTGAAATATCATAAAATAAAAGGAGAGACTTGATTTTTTTAATGGCAAGCACAAAATTCAAAGGGTAGAAAAGAGTGAATAGGAAAAGAAAATAATGAGGTTGTTAACGACCAACCATCATCATAACCACCACATGTGTCATCCTAGGTGGAAGGAGGTGCCGTGTAGCTTTTAAAACCATAATGAAAGCTAACGTTCCTCCATCAAAAGACGGCTCCCATGCTACTCGAAGAGCACAAAATCGCCCCATATGCAGATGCATGAGTAACATGCACTAACAACTTTTTTTAAAAAATAATTTTTAAAAATAAAAGAAGACTTGATTGTTTATAACCCAACTTAATAATAAAAAAAAAATCGAAGTAAATGATAGAAACATCTTTGGACGTCAGGCTTATGAAACTTGATTTTAGGAGCAATTTAGTCAATTCAATTAGTAAAAAATAAAAAATAACATTTAATGCTAATTAAATGAAAGTAACTTTCAAGTGCAATTTAATAATTTTTTTGTGCATTAAAGATCTAGCTCACCATAATGTTCCATAATGTTCTCTATGAACTTGGACATTTGTGTCCCAAGGAAAACACCGGATTAACCTCCTAACATAGCTAAATGTTCGTGTGACAAGGATAAAATCATAAATTTACTATTAGAATCCATAATAAATTATGAGTGACCGATCCCTGTTAGTTTTTTTAATAATGTACATCCTAATAAATCAAGCAAAGAAATATCAAATAACGTGAAACCAAAACAAAACGCATACGCCACAAAAATATCCAACACTGAATTCAAACATCTGCCAAATCAATTTTCTAAGTTGCCCGCATCGCTAACTAGAACAAACCAGCGTACACTAAACTGGAGACCAGTCACTACTGCCTGGGTCTAATCAGAAGTCAGCTCTCTGCATGCAGATAAAACCTGAAAACAAGAACAGACAGAGGACATGTCAGGAATGGTTTTCTTGACTAAAGCACGAAGGCCACATTTATTTTTTGGCCCTGGTCTTTTTTCCTTTTCTGTTACCACCCATTCAGATCCAAGGGAACAATTTGTAACGCTAATTAAGCACAGCAAAATGAGGCCGAAAGCCTGAGTTCATTAAAAGGCAATTCAATGCCTAATTTCTCAATGAAAAAGGCAAGTCAATCTATAAATGCTGCGCCCGAGAATGGAGAAGCAAGTAGATTTTTTTGCCCCCTTGGATTTAATATAAAAGGTCTGTTCTTGCGCTTGCCTTTTCGGTGACAAACAAAGCTAAACATGAGTGAAAACAGTCTTCCTGGTCTTTTCCTTACAGTTGCCATCAATCTAACCTATAACTCGAAAAAAAAAAACACGAAACGAAACAAAAGCTTTGTTTCCAGCTTATCAGGATGGAGATGGGAACAAAAGAAATTTTTGGCGTTTGTGGGTCACTCTTATAATTTAGTAATTCACGAGAATGCAGTACCCGGTAGTCATGGTAAATTAATAATTTGTACAAGAGACAATTGCTTCTTCCTTGTAAAATACTTTGCACAACTTTATATGTTAAACAGGAATTTCCTTTATCTGATTTCCACCGACATGATAAAATAAGGAGATCGGAAGGAATCCTTCGGAATGTGCAGCGCAAACTTTTGAATTTCAACAGATTCTTCTATATTATTGACCACATAGCATGACACTTTTACTACCCAGCAATTCATAGAAAACTATGAACTTGCTCGTTTAAAGAAACGGTATTCACAATTATTTCAGCACTTACTATTATAAAAGAATTAGTTCTTCAGACGCATTTGACTGACTCTTGAGCTCTTAGAGAATCAAGACTCAAAATGAAAGAGTGCATGGCGTACCATGTTATGCTTCTGGGAGCCAAAGTGCTGCTTATTTCAACTAATCTGATTGTAACTAGTAAATTAGGATAGAACCATTTATTCCTCAATGCTCTATCATATTTACCTTCTAATGGGGGAAAAAACCCTGCAGTTTATTTTAAAAAAAAACAGGCTTTGTTTACGAAGAAGTTAAAGCAAGTAACGTACTTTAGATCTCTATAATTCAATGTACATATGAACAAGTGTAAGGAGACCGGGGAATTGCTCAGACACTGAACCCACTCTCTAAATCTAGAACAAGACGACAGGCACGGAAGGGGAGCATGATACATGAACGAAAACAAAACAATGTACACTCTAGTATTAATGCACGTATACAAAACCCCTGGGAAGCATGACATGTGAAGAGAAACATGGCAACCATGTAATGACATCAAAACTAAATGAAAAGCATTTGGGATAAGGCTTCAATTAGTTGTGATTGCATGGCAGTAACCATATTATAGGAAATTAATTATTAGTAAGCAACTATCCAATTTGCACCATCAAATTTAAAGCAGTAATATTTCACGCAAGTATAAAATAATAGAGTTTGTGGTGTTCAATCACAGACAACATACCTGCACAGCTATTTATTAGCATGGCATTACAGAACTATTTGTTCATGCAGAACATGCCTCAACAGCCGAAGCGCTTTGGCATTGGACATCAATCCTGTTAAGTAGTTCTGTATAGGAGGAAGTCAGTGAAAGTTCAAGTGCATTAACACCCTCAGTTTCATTGCAACCTTTACTGCTGTTGTCCATGAAGCCAACACTATCAAAACCATTTTCAACCGGCTGATTCATGTGAATGATCTTACCAAATAACTGAATAGAGCTAATTCCAACCTTTTTGGGGTTGAAGCTCCTGTTTCCAGTAAAGTCTTTGCCAAAAGAATGTGCACTACTCTGGCTCTCAGGTGATAAGTCCCCAGACTGCAAACTGCCAATGTTCATCTCACTGGGCATTCTTTTCATTTTGGGTACCAAGTTGTTTCCAAAGACCTTGTCACCAAACACCTGAGAAGCATTTTCACTTATTAAGTTGGATAAACTGAATGTGGAAAAAGGATCTTGCCTGGCTCCCTGCATGCCAGCAGGAAAAGTACTATAATTCAACATTGAAGCATTCATGTGCCCCGTTCTTGAATTAGTTAGGTCTGACATCGGAAAGAAAAGTTCTCCATTTGTCAGGAACCCAGAATCATTAGGATATCTCAATTTCTTCATTGGGGGGGATGCGTCTTGAAGTGGCAGTGTGGTTGCAACAAATTCCACTTGCCAAGGGCTCACTCTCTTTACATTCTGCAGAACTTCAGGCTCATCCCAAGTAATCTATGCAAGAGAGAAAAAGGTTGAAATGGCAGCAAATATGGTAAAAGGATCAAAAGTTTGATGTTGTGACTATGAAGGAAACTTATAAAACTGCAACTATATAACAGAATCATTAACAGATAATCGCTAGTGGAGCTCACTACTTGACCTAAAACTGTTAAACACTTACGAAGAGAGAAAGACTTGGTTAAAATTAGACGACCTTCAAAATCAAATTGCAGAGATTGTGAAAATGACCCTAGGAAAGGGAAAATGACTCGTGGAACAAACCAGAAGTCCCTAACAAGTGCCGCAGTGAAATTCTAACTTAAATAGTAACAGAGTTCTTAAGACTTTAGGTGGTACTCCTTTGCAAGTAATCGAAGAAAACCTTAATCATGTTTCATGACATATAGCTTCAAGACAAGTAATGTAGCCTTGGGTAGGATGAAGAACAAAGAAAAACAAGGTATACAGTACACTAGCTTAGTTGCAGCAAGCTATTCAGTGCCCTAAATATTCAGTACCCAAATCACAATTGCATCCAAGCACCAAAGTCACAGGAAACAGCTTACATATAAAATTCAAAAACTAGGAAACTGTAAAAAGAACACGACTATTTCAAGCACAACCTTAATATCCGATTAGAATAAATTGCTCCATTTCATTGACAGCCAACTGCTCTTCATTTTCTCTGGCATTATTAACATCTATTCTTATTGTTTAACATACACTACAGGCATCATTCACAAAAAAATCACAGCAGGGGAGATTAGCCCTTAGCATTTCATCATAATTTTCTGCTCAAAATCAAAACTAGCAGGTATTGTTTAAGGGCATAAGCAAGCCACAAAAATGATTTAAGATCGTTTGAAACGAATGTATTTTTGCTTCCTAGCTCAAAAGCAAAAGACCCCATTATCCTCCCAAATCACTTATTTTCACATGACCATAAACTGTATAAAACAATGAACAAATCACTCTATAAACCAAACAAAAATGTAAATCAGCAAACACGTTATTAACATACATACCTGAAGCATGCGCCAAGGAGAGCCACGCCATGCACCACAGTCAGGCAAACCAGTACCCGAAACAGTCCCCTGAAACCAAGTCATTCTGGAGGAATCCTCAGTCTCCACAGCCATCTTCACTCTCATCCCAGCAGTCCAAAACACACGTAGTGCAGCTTCCACCACTTCAGCCCTCACCACAAAATCTGAATACCACCCTGCCCTCGGATAGTAGACAACCTCAAACGGCAAGCCTTTAGCCGCCCTCTCTACTGCCTCCACCACAGCCTCTTGAGACAACCGCCCTCTCCAACTCCTTGAAAACCCCTCCTCCACCTTCACTTTCCCATCTCCACCGCTGTCAGAAACCTGCTCCCTCCACCTGGCACTGTTATTAAACCTAACAGCCCTCCTCACTCCAATGAACATCTCTCCCTTCAAATTCCTCATAAAAACCACCGAATCTCCCGCAATCAATTTCTTATTGTTAACAAACTTACTCCAACCGGTAGTTAGCAAGTGCCTACGTGGCGTACCTCGATAAATGTGCCTGAAATCCCAACTAACGCCGTGAATATCGGCAACCGTTAGAGTCTGGACCGGAGGCTCCGCCTGGTAGTTTAACGGAGGGAAGATCGAGTCGGCACAGAACCTCGGGACAGAGAAGCCGCCACCGTTATTCGCATCTGATGGAGTTAGAATCTTAGAGAAGGCCAAAATCTTTCTTTCGTCGTCATCAACGTCATTAGCACCTTCACCTTCACTTCTACAAGGTTCTAGAAAGGAGAGAGGGAGGTTAGAGAAGGGGTTATCGAGAGGGATAAGGAGAAGTCTGGTGAAGACCTCGTCAGTTACTGGATCAGCGAGGAAATCAACGGCGGAGATTTGACAAGGGATTGAGGGTTTAGAGAGAGCGAGATTGGAGAGGAATGGAGGATGAGGTGCCGTGGACGATGAGGATTGTTCGAAATGACCTTGAGGGAAGTAGTAAACCCTAGAGTTAACGGCGGGAATTTGAACGGAGGATCCTGCACAGGCTCGCCAGAACCGCGGGTCGACGCGACTGAGCTCAGTCAGTTGCGGCGGCGGCATTTGTTAGTTCGTTTGGGTTCCGAAACCAAAGAGAGAGGTAAGAGTGAAATGGAAACGGTTTCCTAACATATGAGCTCTGAGTGTGTCGAAAGAGAGAGAGATATTTATATATATAGAGAGAGAGAGAGATAAATATTGTCTGAGATGAAGTACGGGAAAGAGAGTGCCGTCTCGGGGTCGGAGAACGGGCAAAAAAAGATGGAGAAGTTTAGGGACTGCTTAATTGGCTACACTGTATTTTACAGTTTTAGCCACGACACTCTTGCCAACTAACTTCAGGATTCTTCACCCCTTTAGTTCTCCACGCTATCCCGATACGCGTGCACCACACTCTATCAGGTATGAATTAAAAAAGGAAAAACAATCCAATTTCTTAGGTGTAGATAAAAAAAAATATTTTTATTCTACTATAGTTATTTAGATTTCCACAGTAATTTAGTGATATTATCAAAAGCATTTCTAAATATAATATTTAAAAATATATTTTGTGAATTATTTTGACAATAGTTATCTTGAAAAATGTCTATATAATAAATTTATGTATAGTGATTTTACTAGTTGTTTTGTATTTAGATTTATCCATCAATTTAAATATATTATTTTTTAAATATATGATTTTAGTATTTTTTTTTTCTAAATATAAATCAACTTAACTTTTTATATTTTTATAAGATCTATCGGCTACAGATAAACAATTATTTATGTAATATTAATAAAAAATGAGATTGAAAAAAATATTAATGAGAGGTAATGAGAGGGTGATTGGTATTTTAACCACAATCTTATTTATCCGAGATTAAAATTTATTTTAATGTTCTTGGATTGGTTTTATGTGTTTATATTAAAATAAATTTTTTAAAATTAAAAATTATATTATTTTAAAATACAAATGATCAAGTAATTTATGTAATATTAATAAGAAATGAGACTGAAAGAAACTTTATCAAATTATATTAACGAGAGGGTGATTTGCATTTTGACCATAATTCTGTTTGTATAAAATTAAAATTTATTTTAATGTTTTTGGATTGGTTTTATATGTTTAAATTAAAATAAAATTAAAATAATTAAAAATATATATTATTTTAAAATATTTAAAATAAAAATACTAAGAAAACAACTGCATTCTGCAAGTGCAGCGATGGTGCTTCCAATTTGTGGCAACAAGCAGTTACTAAAGTGAGATCTTAAAAGGAATGAATGCAAATCTCGTACACATAATTATATTGGCAGTGACAGGTAATAATTACGAAAAGGAAAAGTTGACGGCGCGTGAAAGGTGAATAAATGAATTAGTGGGGCTTACACGTGTACAGCGTGTGCCGTGAAACGAACCTCGAAAAAAATAGGATTTGAAAGGCTATATATCTTTTATTTATTATAGGAGTTTTTAAAAGTATTTTTAGTTTTGAAAAAATTATTAAATTAAATTTTTTAAAAAAGTTTTAATAATTTTAATGTGTTCGTTTTAAGAATTTAAAAAATAAAATAAATTAATATATTTTAAATAAAAAATATTTTAAAAATCACTTTGTACCACAATCTTAAATGCATGCTAACATGACTTAGGGAACGTTTGGAAATGCGGCTGTGGCTGCTGCTTCATTTCCAAAAAATTTAATTTTTTTTTTTTACTAAAATCTAATATGGTTTGTACGTTTTGGATCGTTTTGATGTGCTGATGTCAAAAATGATTTTTAAAAAATGAAAAAACATCATTGGCATGCATTTTGACACGAAAAGTTATTTAAAAAACACCCGCAACCACACTGCCAAACACACTCTTAGAAGGTGTTAGAGACAATGATATAAATTATTTTTCATAGTACTTTTCGTTTAAAATATATTTAAATAATAAATTTTTTAAATTTATTTTTGACATTTACATTCTAATATGATTTGAAAATATAAAAAAAATAATTTAAAAAAATATTCAAAAATTAACAAAAAAACAGCAGTTCAATCGCTATGCTAAATGTACCCTTAGATATTTTTATTGAGTACAGAGAAAGTTACTGAATTATAACAATAAGGGAAAACGTTATTGGTTGTCATTGATTCCAGGCATAAAAAAATATTGACTTTTGTATCAATTGATTCCTTTCGTCAAGAGAAATTTGATGGTGGTTTTTAAAAACTTCAATGTTGCCTTAAATACAAATCGAAGCCAAGAAAGGAAATTCTTACCCGGTATGATTTTGTGTTCTTAAGTTGTTTTCTTGGGTTTTTTAGTTTGATAAATTGGTTTTTTTTTTTTAATGTTATAAGGGTGTTATTCAAGTGATTTTAGATATAAAAAAAATAGATTGTTGAACCCAAAAAATCAATCCATTATTTTTTGGCCACTAATTATAGTTGAAATCGAGGCAACAACAAATGAAACGTCTGTTTTATTTTTATTTTTTTTATATGTCTAAACGCACGGGCATGGATTAGAGGTTTTTTTTAAGGCTTAAGCATGCTTGGCCACCCAAGTCAGACTTGTGCACCTAACCTCTTATTATTGTTGTTGTTGTTGTTGTTGTTTGTTCTTTTCTTCTTCTTTTTTCAATTACATTCTTTAGCTTTTTTAAAAAAAAATTCCTTCTTGATTTTTGTTATCATATATTTAGCTATTTTTTTAAAAAAAAATTTATTAAACCTAGTGAAGCACATGATTCAGATTGTGGATTAGACAAATCAAGCCGCAAAACCAGAGTTAATCCAATATATTTTACTCTTTTTTATATTTAATTTCTGTCTTTCAATTTCATATACATTTTTTTAAAAAAATCTCTATTTCTGCTATCATATGTTTAGGTAAAAAATAATTTTAAAAAATAAAATAATTTAACTAAATGAATCTCTAACCTAGATCGCGAGTTTGACGAATTAAACCAAGAAATAAGGTTCGATTCAATATAATGTAGTCTCAGTTTTTTTTTAATCAATCTTTATTATATGTTTTGTTTTGGTTTCCGTAGGATTAAATGGTTATGATTTGCTTTTTATAGAGTTATTATGGTTTCAGGATACAGGTCATGAGTTTAATAAATTAATCAAAGTTGATTAAAATTAATTCAATAAGTGTGTCAATTTTTATTTTATTTTTTGAATCCTTGTTTTTGGATCTTTCTTGGTCATTTAGGAATTTTTTTCCATTTAAAAAAATCATCTCCAGTATAACACAAATCAGTAATCTAGTCTAAGCCTGTTTTAAAAACGTTTTTTTTTTAATATTTTTTTGTTTTTTTCATTGCTTTAAATTAATTTTTTTAGATTGTTTTCATTGATATAAAAATATTTTTTTAAAAATAAAAAAAAATATTATTTGAATATATTTAAAAAAAACTTTAAAAAGCCACTGCACACTAACATTATAATGCTTACTATTCATCTCCAATCCATTCGGTCGGCCATGTCTAGTCATTATCCACCAACATCGAAATGAAATTGAAAAGACTCTTAAAGTAAAAAGATTATACATTCTTCGGTTCGATTCATCTCCAATTCTTCATCCAGCCGGCCACCATGGTCAACCACCAGCATCTCCTTATAATTTTTTAATAATTATTTTTTAATAATTATTTTTGAAGGTAATTTTTGTTTAAAAATATATTAAAATAATATTTATTTTTTATTTTTTAAAATTTATTTTTTATACTACCATATCAAAACAATTTAAAAATATTAAAAAATTAATTTAAACTAAAAAAATTAAAATTTTAAAAAATAGCTACCAGCCCCAAAAACAAACTGAAAGGGCTATTTCGTTCATCTCCTGAATCTCCTTCTCTTATTCAAGGCAAAAATTGAAATTGAAATGCCCATCAAAACTATATTGGATTTGATTTGAATTGTTAATTCAAATAAAAACTTATATAGATGTTACAACCACCAATCCCGTATAAAATAAATAAATTCTATAAAATTAATATATAAAATTAAGAATAAGCCATCCACTATACGACTTTGAGTTTTATGGATACAATTTAAATTCAACTAAGTCTGAAGACCCTATCTCTTGCTATCGCTTCCATAAACCATCCCAAAGCAAATCCTTTGCTACCGCTTTTCTTCTTGCCCGATATTCCTCTTGCTATCGAGCTTCCATAACCTTACTGGTTTTATTGATGGCAGCAATATTCCACCCCCCCCGCCAGAAATTCCGAATCACTCTACATCCGTTCTTGAACCAAATCCTCCATGTGCAACTTGGCTTTACACTTGGACTCGATAACTTTTGAGGTACGTAGTACTTTCGAGAAAGCTTTTGATCTTGCATCAGAGTGTAGGCAGTTGCAGCTTCATGTCCAGCTTCAGGAGATGTCAGGAGCAAATCTCCTACAGCCAATGTGGGCATATAAACATCTAGTACCCACTTCAGCAGACTGGTGGTCTTTTTTCTTCAGCTTCCCCTTCATACGGAAACTCCTCCGGAGGAAATTTCATGTCAGGAGGGAGGTTAAATCCTCTTCGAAATGGGTAGGCTTAACAAGAAGAAGGGGCCCTGCCAGGTATGTGGCTGGAATCACCATACTGCTGATTGCCGTCGTAAGCATTATAAACCTGCTCTATCTGCGTGATTCAGAAACTGCAATCTTGTCTATGTGGGCATTTTGTCATCCTCAGCACTTCTCGAGCCCTGAGATTTCTCAGCATCGAGTTCTTTTGTCCACTTGATGCTGTATCCCCTTTGCAGATATACTAAGCTGTCAGTATCCAACAGTTGATTGGCATTTCCGAACTAACACGTGCTTGAATGATTCAGATAACACTTGAAAGTCCAAGTGGGCTTTAGAAAACCAGTCGTTTCTCTTCAAGCACTTACTGCTATGATGTGTATAGCCTCTGGGCCTTAATACCAGGAAGCCTGCTATTAATGAATAACGAAAGAGACAAAAAAGGGAACGACCGGCTGTCTGAAGGATAACAGTTATTTTAAAATTTTTTTTTTTGTTATACGAATAAATTAGATTAATCAGGAGGAAAAAATACTTTATGCAGAATAATCAGGAGTAAGAAGAAAACTATGGAAGGAATAGAGGATTAGTGATGGATAGAGCAGAAGGTTGATTAGAAATACTTCATTCATTCATTCATTCATTGTTTGTTATAATTTCTTAGTTGTTTTTCTCTCGGTGCATTCTGCTGCTTACATAGCAGCAGTACAAGGGATTTCCTACAAAATAGGAATTCCTGACATCCATTAACCAAGCCACGCATTGCCTCTAAAACAAAGAAAGACACATAACATAAAACGCTGCGTTGGTAAATGAAACGCTGCGTTGAAAATATTTGAACTTGCAACGGTCATCTCTTCCTCTCAATACAGAGCATTGACTACCACTTCTGGATTCTGAGCAGAAGCAAGCAAAGAGTAAAGAATCCTCAACCCTCAATTTTCGGCCAATATAATGGTGGTCAGATATTAGACTAAAAAAATTAACATGTTACAAGCTTTTAAAAAAAATATAAGAGATGAACGACAAATCATTCATCATTTTTTTTAAAAAAAATAAGCCCCAAGCATGAGTTGGAAGGTCTATGGGCTTAACTTTTTGTTTTTAAAGATCTGGATGCGCCGGCAACCTTTGCATGAATGACTTGTTTTTTTTTTTTTGATATTTTTTTAATATCAAGTTTTTTTTTTCTGGATCTTATCTGTTAATATTAGGTTATTATTGACATTATTTTCCGATTTCATCTTATTAGTTAGTTTTTAATTAGACTTTATAATTTATTTCGGTTTGATTTTTATAGGTTTAACACGATTTCAAACAAATTTCTAAACATTTAATTTGTAATTAATTTTACAAACATCAATTTTTATTGTCGTATAATCAAATAAAAATGATTTCTAAAAAAAATAAAGTTATTAAATTTAATTAAGTTCATTATTTAAATCGGAATCTTGATTAGTTAACTTGAGTTAATTGATAATTAAATTTAATAATTTATTTTAATTTATTTTTTAAAATATCATGAATTTAAAAAAGAAATCTTGATATTTAATAGATATTTAATAGGTGATTGATTTTATGAGTATTTTACTTTTCCTTCAGATTTAATGACATTATAAAGAGTTTTTTATGGCCCGAAATTTTTTCTATATTAAAAAATATTAATTTAACTCGCAGCATAGCTCAGTTAAGTAGCTTTCGAACTAAAATGGATGTTTCTTTGAACCAGCCATGAAAAACCCAAGGGCCCCACACATGCACTCAAATGAGACAAACTAGGCCTTTCAAGTACAGAGACAGTGTTCATGGGGTCACCGTGTTTATTGAATCATCTCTGATAAAGGGGAGAAACTCCTGCATTCAGGATTCTAAAATCCTTTTCAAGCAATTCTTTTTTTATATATATAAAAAAAAAGTAACCCTTTCAAGTTGCTTGTATCGGCGGAATATCCCATCAATCTGTGATGGAAAAAATATCGACAATAGTGAAAAAAAAAAGAAAAAAAAATTAAAACATAAATGTCATGAAATCAAACGCAATTATGCAATGAAAAACATAAAATTCCCAATTCAAACAAAGCTCCAGCGAAATTCAGAGTTAAAAAAGGTAATCACCAACGAAGTTATATTGGTTAAGAGTACTTTTGAAAATGAAAACCAAATGATTTCCTTCCATACGGGGATGAGAGGGCATATCATGGAATTGATAGGATATAGCTCAGGTCAAATCAAATCTTTTTAATGTAAAAAAATATTTAGATGATGTTAATATATTTTAAAAAATAAAAAAAATTATGATTTTGATATTCAACAAAATTCCAATAACAAGCTTGTTTTTATTTAATTATTTAATAAAAAAACAATAAGAATAAATAGATTGACTTCTTATAAAAAAATGATCATGAAGACCTATATAAAAATAACATTTGCCAAAAAAAAAAAAAAACTATGAAACTTAATTAATAGACAACCTGACGTTAAAAGATGAAATTAAAAAAATAAAAATTGATAAAACAAGTGTCCTGAGACAACCTGAATTAGCATATCAAATACGTGGCTCGAGTTGTGAGGTCGGGACAACATTATATAAAGCAAAATAAAAAAAATATGTTGTCTTATTCTTAATAATCCAAATGTAAAATAAAATAAAAAATAATAATTAACAAAAAATACCTAAAAAAAACACCAACAAACCCGTGCAAGTTCACCACACCCCGTAAGCTAGATCATGCGAATAAGATAAGCTAATAAAAGACAAAATTATGAAGCTCAATTTCAAACCAATCAAATATTAAAAGACAAAACTAAAAAAAAAAATCAATCTTAAAAAAAGACCTATAAAAATACTCAAGTGAACCCATGCCTAATTGTCAAACTCGTGATCTATGTCATGAGACCAATATAAATGTACAAAAAAATAATAATGAAGCCCAATTTTCAATAAATCCAATATCGAATGATGAAATTAAAAAAAAATCAATGTAAAAAAGGATCTAAAAAAGACAGATGTCAGCTTGAGTTAAACTCTTAAACTCATCATCTTATTCATGAGGTTGAGATCACCACGGAAAAAAATACCATGAAGCTCGATTCTTAACCAATCTAATATTAAAGGGTGAAATTGAAAAAAAAATCAATTTTAAAAAAGGACTTAAAGAAAAAAATGTAAATTAGATTAATGAGAATTAAGTTTGATATATAAACAAAATGACAAGACACCTTTTAATTTTGGTCGAACCAGTGTGAATCCCGATGAAAGAAGAGAGAAAATGTTGTGGTGAAGGGAAAAAAGGTTGTTGGTGCCTCATCACTGTTTCTTAACCTACACACGCTGCCCCACCAAATAAAACTCAATCAACTACTTTAAACGTAACCATATATGACTATTTTTTGGCATTAGAGGAAGTCATATACACTGTTTGAATGTGGTGGACTTCCTCCACGTGTTGGTGCATGTGCTCTTTGTTCAAGCCAAGTTGACCTTCCCGTTCATCCTGGTCCGCTATATTTATTTTATTTTCAATTTTAGTCATTTTAATACTTAATTGTTTTACATTAACATAATTTTTTTTTATTCTAAATTGAGCATCAACTGAGAAAATTAGAATTCTCC
>Ga0307518_10001676_pt1 | contig 16358 bp, 5 predicted proteins | sample 25_EM_MG_FD_203889 | JGI IMG/M metagenome (GOLD analysis project Ga0307518, IMG submission 203889) | Populus trichocarpa ectomycorrhiza microbial communities from riparian zone in the Pacific Northwest, United States - 25_EM | ecosystem: Host-associated > Plants > Roots > Unclassified | place...
AACCTTAAAAGTTAAAACTATGACAGAACAATATTGTGACCGAAATACCCTCCCAAATTTGTGCTCGACCTAAAGCTCGAAAAAAAAAAAAAAAAGGTCCTGAGTGACCCACGTTCTTTCTTCCTTTCTTTCTATTTTCATTGTCACAGCGTCGTGGTCGGATGTCGGTCACAATGCTACCTTGTCTCGTTGCAACAATGCATGATGTGTAATTTTAAGTGATATAATTTAATTGATCTGATTTTGAGTTTGTTATTTAAAAATTATTAGTTTGAGTTTTATAAATTTTAGGATCACCAAAAACTTATATAGTCATAAACTTCAACGCTTGTAAGATTAGTTGAAATATACTTAAACTGATTCGGATATATACATTAATAAAAAAAATAAAAAAAAATGCATGATGTTTTTTGAAACCGACAGTATTGAGTCACAACCATGCTTTATTAAATCCGACCTCATTTGTCAGTTTAAAACCCCACCATTTTAAATCGATTTGAATATAAAAAGTAAAATTTAGCTAACGTGACTCGATAAAAGTCGAAAGAAATCTAATTGGGTCACTTCTAAAGATTTTTTTATATATAATATTTTATTTAAAAGAATTTAAATGCTATTGATATAGAGTTTACACCATAAATCCATGATCCAAACTTTTGACCGGATGAAATGAATCTGGATTTAATAAATATGGCTACGAGGGTGGTAGGTATACGTTTCTGATACGGTTTGCTTTCTTCCATTGAATGACACAATTCTTTCTGCATCACTCCTAATTGGCTTCACAACAACATTAAATACTCTTTTGAACTCACTTTCACCAGGTAGCTTTCTATTTACTTTCCTCAGTTTAGTACCGTTAAGTAGTGGATTTATTGCAAAACCCGCCTTGGATTCATCAAAACAACATGAAAATAGTGAGCAAGTCAGGTGGAAGGAGATAAGGCTATCGTGGAGTTTTGTATATAGATGAGTAAAAATACTGAAAAAATAATTAAATTGAAAAAATAAAAAAAAGATTGAAAAAACTGAATTGTAAAAAAATTTGATTAAATAGATTAGAATATTTTAAAAAATATTCGGTTCAGTTCGGTTTTAATTTTATAAGTCTGACACTGAAAAATCAAACTGAACTGAAAAAATAAAAAAACTAAACTGAAAAAAACCGAAACCAAGCCCATTAAAAAAGTCCCAAAAAAACCTTAAAACAAATATAGTTTTTGGTTTTTAATATAAAATAACATAACCAAACCGAACCGAAATCAAGCAAAACCGGTCGGTTGGGTTTCAGTTTCTAATATAAAATAACTAAACCGAACCGAAACCGGTCGGTTTGAACCGGTTTTAATTTTTTAATTTTTTTACGAAGTTTTAATTTAGTTATTTTTATAGGTAAAAACCGAATAAAATTGTAGTTTTTTTTTTTTTTTTTGGCATACATTGGCTCATCCTTATTCATTTGTTTACTTATTCTTACATATTTTTCTCAAGTTCGTGCATCGATTTCTTGTTTCCACATGTATGCAAGTTAGACTTGACACATAGAGAGGTTTTGGAGTGTTGTAATCTCTTTTATTTTCTTTTGGTCTAAGCACAACTCTTTTTTTTTTTTTTACTTGCATTGTAAGGCCATAATAAGTTGTTCAAAACATGTGCTTTTCCTAGTTCTACTTTTATAGGTTTATTGACTTGATCATGGGTATTCTAGATTCTCTGTTCTCTGACCTTAATTATGGGGAAACTGGTGGTTTGGCTATGTTAAAGGAAACTACAAGGTGAGTTGTAAGCTAGCACGATCGTTTAATAAGCCTAGCTCCACCATTCCAGTCTCCTCTGGTCCTCGACTCCTGATGCCATATAATACTCGTATCATTCTAATGGGTTGAATACTACAGGACAATTTTTTTAAAAAAAAAAATTGTTTCCCTAGGAAAACATCTTCGTTTTCCATTGGGGATAAAATCCCTACTTCAAAAGATGGGTCAACCAATTTTTTTTTTTTTTATGGATCATTTTTTCATCTTTATATATTTGGCTTTTCTTAGCTTCATTATCTTCAAGATTTTTGGTCTCTCTAATTTCTTCTCTCTATAGCAAAGATCCCACTTTTTGATTTTGTTAGAGTAGATGATTGCTGTTATAAATTGTAATAGCCTGAGGGATTGAATTCCCATTTGTGAATCTTGATTTGATGGAATTTTTATTAGAATTAGCCTTTGGTAGTACCAAATTTAGAGTTTAAAGATTGAATGGGTGAGAAATAAACATGAAATTTTTTAGAATTTCTCAGTTTATAAAATTTAAAAATTTCATATTATTTTGACATAAATGCTTGAATTAGTTGCATTGTATTTGAGTTGGTACTAGCATAAAAAAAAAATTAAAGCATAAAGAGTGTCATACATGTATGACATCGCGTCAATCATCTTTTCGGATCGGATTTTAAGTGGAAAAATAACAAGGAATTCTTGTTTTTTTATAGTTTAAAAATTTGGAATCTTCAACTTGTGTTTTGGTCATTAAAAACCTTAACCGGTCTACAAAGTCTAGATAAGAGAACTAATTGTGTATAAAGAAGATAATATCATCCCTAATACATTCACTCTAAGGTAAGTTCATTGTTCATTTATCTGATTATTACTAAGGTTTTATTGTGTTTTCTTAACAATTGATCTATCTATTGGTTAAAGTAGATCTAACTTAGGAAAGTGGACCATGATTTTATGAGTCAAACCTAGACATTCTAAAACCAATTTTTTTATATATATATATTTTATACTTCTTTTTTCCCTTGATAATAGGAAAGTAGGAATACATCTTATATATAAATTCATAATTCTTAAGTATTAAAAGTAAACAAAATGAGAGAGAGAAAGAGGTTATTATATTTATTATGGGTTAATCTTACATATAAGTTCATAAATCCTGATATAAAAAATAAACAAATTGATTTTTTTTAGAGTTATTAAAATTTAAGCCAAATTATAATGAATTTTTATAAATTTGTTGTAAAACCCATTCAGGAAAAACTATTTCTTTGAATTTTCTTGTTTTTGTAATATACAATATTATGTAAACAAGTAATTTTCCTTTTGTCTTTCATTTTTATGAAAAAAAAGCACAATTTTTCTTAGTATTTGGCCATATATTACAAGTGACATTCAAAATTTAAACAATATACATTCATTAAAAAAAAAGATACACTAATATACCATGAAATTGAACCCACCAATGGATCATTCAAATCATATATAGTCCATGGAAATTATCCCACTATCAAATTAGAGTCCAAACCAAGCTAAATGGAATAAATCAAACCATTAACCCTTGCTGAAACCCAAGTCTATATAAACCCAAGATGTTAGCCCATTACAAACACACACCTTGTTAAAGAAAAGGCTTCTGAAGAATCAGCCCAGGAAGCTTAGACCAAACAAAACAACCACACGTGGACTAAAAGGCCTAGGAAAAACCAAACCCAGCTGAAAAACATAGTACAGCCTAGCCCATGCGGAAAAAACCTTCCTTCAGATTAATTTTGATGAAATACTTTGCTCTTGCCGAGTAGATTAACTTTACATATTTTTGTTAAGAACTCTTCATAATTGGAACTGATAGCGCATCATATGAGAAACGAAGGAAAGAATGTCCTTGTGGACGTGCTGGAATTTATAATGCTCATGCTGCTATATCACTGTATCTTAAGGTTTCTTAAGAGGTAAGTTTCTGCTGTATCTAATTAAGGTTTCTGACAAGCTGGAGGCATTTACAAGTTTTAATGGACCAGATTTCTATGAACTTCCAAGAAACATCTCAAAGATCAAACTAACTAGGACTCCATGGAAGGGTTGCGGAGGCTTTCTCATGTTCATTTGGAGATATTGTTCATTTTCATTGTCCTAAAGTGGTGGATACCTTGTTAGATGAAATTTATTTCATAGTTCTGGTTCGTATAATTTTTAGCTTTTTATCCATAAAAAGATCAAAATTAAATAATGCTGTCTTTTTGTATTTTCAACTCGTAAATTAAAAAAAAAAGTCCTATTATATTAGTTTTGACCCCTCTAGGAAATCATCCTAGCTCTGCTCCTGGTCACGATGCTGTCATAAATGCGTTGTGGACCGAATTGATTTTCAACTTCGAGTTTTGACAGAATTTTCTGTCACAATTTTTTTTTTCTCAGCATGCATTAAAGATCATATCCTTAATGTACAGGTGCAAATTACGTACAATAATGTTGTCTATTACAGCATTGTGATACAGTTCTCTGCTAAGCAAAAGCAAGGGGATGGAGGTGATCGGAGGGAAAGAGAAACAAGAACAAGGGAATGAATATAAAATAAGAGAAATTTATTAGCCTTAAACAGTATACTTGGAAAATATGGAAACTACTGTACAGTAAACAAGATACATTTCTGAGGCTAGTTTGCTCCCGCTAAAACATCATTCAAGCCAGAATATATATTTTTTTGGAAGCTATTTTAGATAAATTCAAAATGCTAGACCTAAATCCCACGATTAATTCTTCTGTGTATTAATAGGATTTAAGTATGGCATTTGTTTGTGGAATAAGTGGTGGACATCTCACTGGGGCACGATGGTGAATCCCATGGCAGGTTAGACTTCCATGCATCAGGCAGGTTTGAAGGCAAGCTGAAGGGGAATCCGATGGACCGGATAGTCCCCAAAAGGTTATTATCTTGAATTGAACTTGGATTCTTTCTCAAGCCTGTCTCATCTCCTGTGCCTATATCACCTTGCATTTCTTGGAGCAAATTGATCGAGAATCCATTGAACTGCTGTTGTGACCCTTCATATCCTGTGCTCTCAGAAGCTTTACCAGCTTCACCCATCAATGCAGGATTCAATAGCATGGAAGGAGCATCATCTGTAGACTTGATGGGACCCGAATTCTCGAGGGGTGAAAACAAGAAGTTGTTGGGAAGATCACCGTTTGATACAGGGAATATATATGATGTGTGGACTATAGGATTAATGGGCCTGTAAGAGGGGATGTCTAAAACAGAGAGACCAGCAGGAGAGGCCTGCTGGAAGTCATTATTGGAGCCTAAATGGAAATTTGATCCTATTTCAGTTGTGCATGACATGTTCTCTGAACTGAACTGAGTGCAGTGTGCCCCTTGGGCGAAAAAATCAGAAGCTGTAGTCTCTGGTAATACTGGAGAGACCCAAGAGTGAGAAAGAGCTCTTTGTGCCATGGAGTTGGTTTTCTTGAATATCCTACAAATAGCCCATGCATCCTACAATCATGTATAAGAAAATTAACACTCATCATATCATAAACATTTTTCTTTTATCATCGAGATGAAAATTAATGAACATATAGTTGGAATTAAGTACACAGTACTGAAGGATGCATAGAGTCATTACGTTTGGAGGAAGGCTTTTGTCTAGGAGCTTCTTTGGTGGTGGTGGTTCAGCAAGAGAAGGAAGCCGGAATTCGTGCATCATCCAGTCAGTTTTCATCCCTTTAGCAGCTCGACCTCTGTAGAACACCAGGGACTTCTTCAAGCCTATGCACCTGGTGCCATCAGAGGAGTAAATAGGACGGTCTGTTCCAGTCGCCTTCCAAAACCCAGCTCCAGTAACTCTATTTGGCCTTGCACTGTTCCTGTATTTACGGTCCCTTGGGCAGTAAAAGTACCACTCTTTCTCTCCTGTAGTCGCCAGCTCTTCTTGTGGGATAAGGAGAAAAAGAAAGTACTCAATAAAGTTTATATAGACTTAAGAATGAACTATATATATGCTAAGCTTTGCATAAACATTAATGTAACAGTAATATTTTCTTAACTTTGAAAGTAGTGATCATGATGTTGAAATTTTGTATGCTTCCTAGTGTTTTTAACAAAAGAATCTTCCAAACAAGAGGAACGTTCAAATGAAAGCGCACCTTTACTAACTCAATATCCGTTCTTTCTGAAGGAAACTTCAAGGAAATTTCTTATCTTGATATATATATATATATATAAGTTAAGCATGCAGGCTCTAATTTTTCTTTTCTTGTCTTTTGTACATGCATGCAAGGTCTAACTCAACTCTGAAATCTGTTAGCAATGAAAGAAGACGGAGAAAACTAAAAAGAAAGATGGAGTTTCATACTTGGAAGATCCCAAGGATCATATTTATAAATATCAACTTGCTTGATAAGCTCAATAGGAAGAGATCGCTGCTGTATCTTTCTTTTGAGGTAGAACCCAACAAGCTCTTCATCAGTTGGATGAAACCGAAAACCAGGCAACATCACATCATCAATCTTATCTACATCATTCTTCTCTTCCATCTCCCTCCTCTTCTTTATCTCTAAAACTTTCGCTTGAAGTACGCTAAGTTTAGAGAGAGTTGAAGAAGAGAAATAAGATGTAGCACTGGAATAATCTAAATATGAAGTGAACCTAGCTAGAAGAAGTAGGTTTTATCGTATTCCTAAATCTTGAAATCGAGGTGGGGTTTCTTGTAGCACAAGAAGCTGTTGGAGAAACTAAACCAAACCCAGAAGTGATAACCTCAAAAACTAATAATTGTAACAGTACAGGAGGAGGTAGCTCAAGCTGTGAGGAGCATCAGAGTTATGAGTAAAGAGAGGAGCGCTTAAATCAAAGCCAAATTCTATATGCTTCCTGAGAGGGGTTCTGATTCCGAAGCTTAGGCCACCATTTCAGGATGACTACAACGGAGAGTGTGTTTATGCGAAAATCACGATGACTTTGTAAGAAATATTTGAGCTCAGCTAATTATATAATAAGCTCACACAGTAAGACTGCTACAACCCGAGTCAAGGAAATTGTGGTTTTGAATGGAACTAACTCATGACTTGCCCTCTCCTAAATCCAATTTATGGATCTCAAGAGACTACAGAAATAGCAGCATTTTGAGGCTTGAAAACCAAGCTGCTTTCACACTTCTTGGATAAAAAAATAGATAATAATAAGAAGAACAGTAATAATTCCCTTTAATCTTCAACAAATCAAAAGACAAAATGACAAACCAAGCGTCCAATGTGTCATGCTATTTTATTTCACTCGTAAAATAATCATATATAGCTTGAATTGTTTTTTCCCCTTAAACTATAAGGAGAGGTTCTGGATGGATCAATTTCCAACAGTACAAAAAAGTTCAAATTTATATTCAATTCATTCTATGAGATTCTCTGCAAATTCCCCTGATAAAAAATATATCTATTTTAGCATCCCTTGGATCAGAGAAATTCCCTTTCCATTCTCTTAGACCTTCCATTCCATTCTCTCTGCCACATTTGAACAGGTGATAATATTGTAGTTTTGGGTTATTATCTAAAATTAAATGGGTTCCCTGGACCACCCTTAACCTAATCCAAAAAAATCAGTAAATAAAATAGTTCGACACTTCTAGTGGCCATTCCATGGCCAAGAGTGTCCATCATTAAGCATGCATGTTGGATCTACTAAACTAAGAAAGGCTAGCTCTGAAGCAACAGATCAGAACAAAGAAAATTAAAGAGAATATTGCAAGTCAACTTTCATTCATGTTCATAGCTAGAAAAGCAGTAGAAAGATCTCTACCATATTTGTTTGAATAATAATTAATTTTCTTTGGAGCTCATTAGTTATAAAAAGTCAAGTTTACAATACGTGGGACATACAATACTGTTGATCTTAGCAGCAACCATTCTACAGAGCTCACCTAACACTTCCAGAGAACACTTTGAACTATTTGAGATGTCACCCAATGATAATACCAGTAGAACGTAGGGCTAGCCAGCAACAGTGCTGCTTCGATACAAATGTTTTGAAAACTGCGACGGATCGAGCTAGCCAAAGCCAGGTAAATTCAAGGGGGGCTGTTCACCAAACAGTAAGAAATAAGCAGCTCAACCACTTGCTGGTATGACCAGCGATGCCATGACATCATGATTTTTTGCAATGTCAAGAAGCTCATGGCAGCATAGAATTAAGCGGATACATGCTCTCGGATATCTTCTACGTAAATATTGATCAGATGCATTAAATGGGTTTTACTAAATAAAAATCCGTTCACACTATATGAAAAATGATCTTCTTTCATCAAAACAAGAGAAGAAATCGAAAACTTTCTGTTCTAATATATTGATTCTGATGCTCGACACTGAGATCACAACAGAACGCAAAAGTCAATCTTGCACCTTGATTTCATGAACATTGAGACATGAAATTTGAGGATGGCAATTTTTATTTATTTATTTACAGTTTCTCGGGCAAAAGCTAGCTACCAGCTTTTACCACAATATTTTCGAAATTCAAGCTGTGACCACCAACGTATTAATTATCGCTGACTTCATATTATTAATTTTATTTAGAGATCTCAGTAGTACTTTCTCATTACAACTTCTGAGAACAAAAAAAGTATATCTCAGCACAGTTTTACAAACGGGGCCACGATGAACCAGACACATTGACGCCTCTATTACGCTAGACATTAGTCATGGGCACCGTTGTTTCAAGCAAATTAAGTAATGTTAATTAGTGATGAACCCTAAAACCAATTAAGAAAAATGTGCATAGAACAAGAATAGGGTGCCAAGAAATCAGTGTTTCTCTGCTTGAGTTTGCTCAATATTGCTACTATATGTTTCCAAGACAGAATTAAACTCGAAATAAATATGAAGATCATAATGGTCAATGGCCAAATGGGAAGTCCAAAATGAGTGAAACTCAATTCCCAAGAACATAGCCCTCGTTTAAAACCCTTTTTGTCTTGTTCTTGGCCTCAATTTTGTAACCCATGCGTGCACCCTTGTTGAAAAAAAGGGTTGAACTCTTGTAACCGAAGCTTCCACTTCTCTTTTTGTGTGAACATTAACTCATTAAACCTCTCTTAAGCTTAATCATGTTCCCAATGTCGAAAGTCCACGTTCAAGTTTAAACCTATCAGATGGCCGGCAAATTTTCAAACCACATTCTTAAACCCTAAATTCCACCGTTATTGATTTGATTATGCCAAGCATGTATTTCATGTATATTGTCTAAAGCAGCCGGCCATTCCTATACCCAACATGTTCGTACGCAAAATTTTTCTCCACATGATCTTATCATGTGTCATGAAATTAAAAATTAATTTAAATTAAAAAAAAAAACTAATTAGCCTAGAAAATTCACTGTGGACCCTTCATGGGGCACTATTCATTAAAACAATTTCTTTTTTTCCCCTCCCCTTTTAGTAATTTTAATTTTAGTTCTCAATTTCATTTTCAAATTATCCTGTTAATTGGAGATTCGATTTAATATATATTTTTTTTAATTTTTTTTCTAAAGGATTTTCGTAGTGTAAATAAAAAATCATGATATTGTGTTTACATGCTAGATTTTGCAAAAGTAAAAAGAAAATGTTGGTATTGTAGTTTGTGAAAAAAATAAAAATAAGGGGATCAAAATTTAAAGTTAGGAAAAAATAAAGGTTTTTGCTCTTTTCTTATTGTTTATTTAGTTCTCTTTTTAGGAAAATTGCATCTAGATTTTTTCTGAATTTCCTTTTAGTCCTTTTAGTTTTACAATTATACATTTTAATTCAAAATTTAATTTGTTTTACATTTCGGTCTTTAAATTTGAGAGATGAGATATATTTACCAAGAAAAAAGGGAAATAGAGAGAAAATTATCAATTTACTACAAATCTATAACAAAATCAATCTCATGTCAACAAGTTTCATCTAAAGAGAAAAGTTTTATTGAGATTTTTTTTTATCTTTTATCTTGCTAAAAAAGGTAAAAATATTGAGGTTAAATTTTTTTTCTAGGTTTGATTTTGTTTTTGGGCTAATTTAGGAGCATTTTGAATTTATTAATTATTTTATAGACAATTAATTATAAGGGTGTTTATTTGAAGTTTTTAAGTAAAAATAAGTTGAAAAATATTTTTTTAAATAAAAAAAAATTTTCAGTGGCTAGAAAATAGGTAACTAGAGGACAAATTATCTGATTTTTTTTTTTTTAAAAAAGAGCTTATCCTCCCCTTGAGCAAAGAAAAAGATGAGATGCGTTGGCCTTGTAGGTCCTCATGTGTGGCCTTTTAAATGAGTCAAGTTTGCTGGCTCACCCAAGTCTAGATATTTGGTTTTTTTTACCCTTTAATTTTTTTCTCTTTAATTTAAATTAAAAATCATTAAAATGGATTAATTACAAATAGATTTGGGATATTATTTTATGAATGCCATTCAATTTTTTCTTTGATAAGGTGAAAGAACTTCATCTTGAAATATATATTTGTTTTAAGTCAAACTAGGTCTTTAAATTTTTTAATTGAAATTTATTTAGATAAATTAATTAAAAATGTATTTAGTATATTATTTGATAAAGTGTACTTCAATTTCTACTTTGTTTTATTTAACAATACTCTAACATATTTTTCTAGTACTGACGAGGTTATTTTTATACAATCCTTTATGATTTTTTATTCTTAATATTTTTAAATTTTATTCAATTACTTTTCTTTGCTTGTTTATTTTTGTTATCATATAATTAAATAATAAATTTAATAAAAAAACCATTTATTAAACCCAATCAGGTCCATGATATGTATGGAAGGTTTAACGAGTTAACCCGAGTAGATAAAAAACACATCTTCTCAAAATTAAATCGTTGGCTTGTTAATTGTTTTCAAAGTGAAATCAAGTTTTTAATTGGACAACCAAATTTTGGTTAGAATTGTTAGATCGAGCAAGTTATATCATGCTAACTCTAATATGATTTATTTTGAAATTCAAGTAATGTAATGAGCCATGTGATAAGACCAAGTGAAAATTAATAAGAAAAAGAGGAGCTATACTAGCAAATTATTTTTTTCAATTGAGTTTTAATGTTTAGTTTTTCTAAAAAATATAGATATATAATTAAATAACAAAATTTAAATAGCATAACATGGAACAAGGTCGTGTTTTTTATCTGTATCTATCGCTTAGCTTCCTTCGATTATTATTAATAATTTTTTTTAATGTTTATTGATATATATATAATTATTAATTAAATTTATTAAGCGAACGCATCAAATTCTCAGTTCACATTTGAAAATCGCTTTAATAAAACCTTCACAACAATTACATATTCTTTTTTTTTTTCCCGCTAAAATGATATTTTAATCCTGCCCGTAGGCGAGTGTGGATACCAAGACTAATACTTAGCTATATCACAATAATTCTTGTCGGTAAAAAAGAAAAAAAGGAGTCATGAACAACCAGTTTAAACTAGTTGAATTGCCGTGAATCTTACAATGCAAGCACACTCTTGTATAGATATATATTTTGGAATAAAGGATAAAATTAAAAATTAATAAATTTTTTATAAAATAATCAAGAAAAAAATTAGAAATTAAAAGAATAAGGACCAATTTAAAAAAAATAATATGTCAAATTGAAATTGATGAACGAAATTGAAAACAAATAAAACTTTTATAAAAAATCAAGAACAAAAATTTAAAATTAGAAGAATCAGAACTCAAGTTAAAATATCAACAATAAAGATGATCAATATTTAATTTTTTAGGGAAGAGAAAAAAAAACAAGAAAAGAAAAAAAAAAGGTCTTCTGGTGACAAATCACTCCACTACTGCCGACACACGCCGCACCATGAGGAAGAAGATATAATGCCGCATCCAATGATATGGTAGAAGGTTGGTCTACCATATGCGTCGTATGGTAGACCAAACTGTGTTATTTTAATCCTTCCAATGATAAGGAAGGATTAAAATAACACACCCCGTATGCGCCGCCCAAACTGTGTACGGATGCCTCCCATACATAAGCGCGTGACATGCACCAATAACATTTTCAATTTAATTAATAATTAATTCTTGCTAAAATACCAAAATGTCTTTAATAACAAAAAAAAAAAACATAGTAAAAATACCAAAATACCCCTAAAAGAATGGTTTAATTTTTTTTTTATTCCAATGATAAACTTATAATTTTACCATATTTAAAAAAAATGAAAAGGCATTACAATTTTTGTTTACTAGTTTAAAAGCACAGATAATACAAAACCTGATTCATGGTTATGCTTTGCCATCGCTAGGTATCCATTAGGACACTGCATTTACACAAAATGTGGCCAGTTGTTGTACCTATGGCCAAGAGACAATTGGAGTGTATTTTATGTAAAATCTATTTTGCGTTATAACATAAAATCATAAAACCTTCCAAGTATCAAATTCAAAGAATGTCATGTAACCATTTTATTAAATTTTAGTTAATCTATAGGAGACCGTGTGAATTTTAAAGTTTTATTTGATCATCTATTTTCTAATATTAAAATAATTTTTAGAATTTAATTAAAGTTGATCATCATGGATTGAATAATAAACGTACAGTATGTAAGGTAGTTTTAGATAATAATATAAATTATATCCTAAAACTTCATCTAACAGCTTAAATTATTGGGTTGAGATGATTCTTTGACATAGTATCAGGGCCTTGATGACCGAGTGGTCACAAGTTCAAATCTCATTACTTTCATTTATTTGATAAAAATCAAGCATAAGATAATATGAGTCTGTGCAAATTTTAAATTCAAATGACTTTTACTTGAGGGGGTGTGTTAAAGAATAATATAAATCATATCTTGGAACCTCACCTAACAGCTTAAGTTATTGGGTTGAGATGGTTCTTTGACAATAATATTTATAATTATGTTAATAATTATTTTTTAAAGTATCTTTTAGTCATAAAAAAATTCAAAAATAATAATTTTATTTTGCATAAATAATATTTTAAGGTTATACATAGACCAAAAGTATTGATTAATTTCTCTTTCTTGTTGTCAAATCATTGATGAATATTATAGAATAAATAAAGATGTGAACATTCTATTATTAAAATGATCATTTCTTTAGGTTTTTTTATACTATTCTTTTTTTACTTGAAGGGGATTTGGTTAACCAAACAAAACAATTAACAAAGTATACTAAAGCACAAGCAATGGAGCCTGTTCGCTGGCAAACAAGTTAAGAAACAACATACTAACTTCTAGCTTGACCTAAATGAAGAGACAAAAATGAAAATAAAATAAAATCATGTCGTTAAACTAGGAGTCAATAATCACAACTCTCTAAATTAATTAGTCGTTTTATATATATATATATATATATTATTGGACCCTATCTATTAGTGAAGATTTAAGGGTAATATAATTGAAAACAACATCCCTTTAATATAGACTTTAAGTTCTAAGATTTTAACTCCTCTTGCCTGTGTGGCAAGTTGTGGTAGGAGCTCCATAAGCTCGCCGGAAAACTCTTTATCCGGCCATCTTGAGCAAATAAAATACTCTTGTGCATCGATCAATCAATTGGCAATTCATCATAGATTCTAATAATAATGCTACCTTAATTTTTAATTTTCTGGTTAAATTTTCAAAAAGGACTACAAAACTTGTCTTTTTTTGCTTGACAATGATCAGAAGGGATGCGGATATAAAAGGGATTTGGATTTGTATATAACAGGAAGAGGAATCGGGTGATATCGCTTTTGATTGTGAAGTGAGATTTATACTTTTTCTTTAATTCAGAGATATAGACAACATTAAATAAATCCAAGCTTAATAATACTAAATCAAAAACTACAAAATATGACAAACTCACATGCTTACATCATTTTTCTTGAACGATATATATTAATAAAAAATATTCATATTTCTTTTATGTTTAAGCAAGTGGTGTGGTTTCCTTGAGGCTCATTAAGGGTCTATTTTGGATTGTGATAGTAGTTGCGCGGTTTAAAATGTTTTTTTTAAAAAAAATATATTAAAATGATATTTTTTTTATTTTTTAAAAATTATTTTTGAGATCAGCATATCAAAACGATCTGAAAACATAAAAAATAATTTTTAACAAAAAAAATATGAAATTTAAGGGAACACTGTTTCAACTGAGTTACCAAACGGAGCCTAAGGAAGTGGCCCATAATTACCATCATCTTTGATGAGTTGATTGGCCACCGGTCTAAGATAATGATAAAAAATATTTAATGTTCATTTGATAATGTAGTAACAGTTATTTTTTAAAGTGTTTTTTTATTTAGAAATGTATTAAAATAATATATTTTTTTATTTTTTAAAAATTATTTTTGATAAACAGTACATTAAAACGACCTGAAAAACTAAAATACAATTAATTTGAAGCAAAGAAAAAAATAAAATTTTTAATTTTTTTTAAATATTTTTAAAATGTAAAAATAAAGATGCTCTTTACCTTTAACCTTTCAATGAGTAAATAACTAGATTTATCATTGATGGGATCTTGGAGACAAATGATATCTTAAGCATATAAATTAATTAGAATAGTAATTGTTATAATTGAAAATTAACATAAAATATTTTCCATAAAACATGGTCGACACGCAAGTAGAAAAAGAACCCGACTTGGCCCAACGGTAAGAAGAGGCCGCCTACCAAAGAAAAATATGTCATGTCTTGTGTGTTTTTTTTCCTCTTATAATAGTCAGCTAATTTAGGTCCTTCTCATTGTAGGTCCATCTCATGTTTATTTATATGAAATGCGAAGATAAATGTACAAAAACTAATTTCTGTAACATCTATTAATAATATTAATATAATATGCAGCTTAACTGGTAAGGATCTAGATTTGCTCCCACAAACCTCAGGGCCACTAGAGATTTACATCATCATTAACTTCAGGGCACGTGAGATTAATTAAGGCGCGCGCAAGTTAGCCAAGACACCCACGTTAATATATATATATATATATATATGTGTGTGCAAAGTATAATATAATTCAATTACTGTCTCTTTCTTTAGAATTTGATGTAATTTTTTAAAGCTTATTGCTTCCTATTTTGTTTGTTAACGAAAGATCAGATAAGTTATACTCTTATACGCGCACTGTGTGAACATTAAGAACAGTATAAAATTCCCAGAAAAGAAGACAAAGGGGTGGTCGGTGCACGGGTACCCATAGTTTAAATTTTGAATTTTTTTATATTAAAATTAGATGTTTTTTTAGATTTTTTAATTATTTTAAAGTTATAATGTTAAAAATAATTTTTAAAAAATAAAAAATATTATTTAAATATAAACTCATAAAAATCTCACGTACCTCTCAAGATTTCTTTTTCACGGTAATTCATGCTTGAAGATAACCAGCGTAGTCCCTGTTTCTTAAACGTCCCTGTTTCTAGACCTCCATTTTCAAATACAGTCCAAGTTTAAAGTCTCATAAGATTATTGGAGAATATTAGATCTCGACTGGTAATTAATTTCTTTTCAATCTAAAGTCTTAATGATAATTTGTCAAGTAACAATATAAAATTATTTATAAAATCTTATAATTTCTTAAACTTATATTGACCGAACAATCACAAATATAAATAATACAATCTTTTCTTTCTACTTAAATTGAATATTAATATAAAATAGTACAAGTTTTAAATTTAAATGATTTTTTCTCGTGATATAAACTATTTTTACGGTGTTTAAGTTTTTAAATTAAAATATAAAAAGTTTTGATTTGAAATGAAATGTTTGGAAAATTATTATAAAATCATTTTTAAAATCTCATTTAATTAAATTATATATTATCTCATTTATGGTCCAATAAATACGAGGGTAAAACATGAAAAGTGTTTTTATATATATATATATCAAAAATATTAAGTTGTTTCATAAAATACTTAAAAGTTGTTAGAATTAATTAGACATGAAAATAAAAGACTTTGAAAACTAATTAATGATATGAGTATTTATCTTATCAGTTCAGAGAATTATATAAGGAGGAATAAAACAATATTAATTATTTGTGGAATACTAAAATAAAATAAATTTGTAAACCGAAGAAATAAAATTCTAGTTGAAATGATTAATTCCATGATAACATAAGCAAATTTGCCCATCATTCACTGGGTGAATCACTGTATACTTAATTGTGTATCCTACAAGTTAATTACTAGGCCGTTTGTTTGCGTGGTTGCACTACAAGATTTAACCGTTTTACCGATGAAATTTTTTCATCGGTGTAAGACATATATTCCGTCGGTAATTAATTTACCGACGGAATCACTGACAGAAATGCTCCGTCAGTGAATCTTTCGTCGATAATTTTTTTTCCGTTGGTAATAAAAAATAAATTTATCCGCTTCATTTTGTCGGTATATCTCTCGGTAATAATATTTTTTTATTACCAACGGATTTACCGACGAAATTACCAATGGAATTTCCGTCGGTAATTCCGTCGGTAATTATTTAAAAACATTTTAAAAAAAAATTCATTTTATAAAATTATAAAATAATTAAATTAGCATAAATTAACACTGTATAATATATACTCAAAATGCTTGGAAAAAAGAATAAGAAAATCAACTCAAACAAATTTGCAACAAATAA
>Ga0307518_10001677_pt1 | contig 16357 bp, 20 predicted proteins | sample 25_EM_MG_FD_203889 | JGI IMG/M metagenome (GOLD analysis project Ga0307518, IMG submission 203889) | Populus trichocarpa ectomycorrhiza microbial communities from riparian zone in the Pacific Northwest, United States - 25_EM | ecosystem: Host-associated > Plants > Roots > Unclassified | place...
TGGACGTCAGGAGCCCCCTTGCCCCTTTGCTGCACCAATCTCTAGGTGTAGTATCACTGCTTCAGTCTCAGTCTACCCAATCCCCACTTTGACACTTCCTAGGCTTTAGGAAGAGTCCAGACCCCTGACCCCTTCATCTTCCATCACTCCTGTACCCCAGGAGTATCCTGCATCTCTGTCTGCATCACCCTGTTGGTGTAGATCCCCTCTCCCCCTCCTCAGCACATCCTCTCTGGACACCGCGGAGGTAAACCACCACTCGCACATTTCGTAGTCCTTTGTTGGTGTTGTGTTTGGGTTATTACTCCGACCCAAATCCACACTTCGACTCACACCGCACAGTTAATGCTATTGTGAGTCAACACCAATGTACTAAGTCCATGGCAGACTCAACCCCATGATGACAACTGCTACTGCATTCCAAATATCACACCCTTCACATGGTTGGCCATCAGGGCAGCAGCTTTCCTTACTAGGGAAGTGTCGCTCGTGGCCCAGGCTGAGGAGATCATCGCTAGAATCACACCCCCCATTGAGCAGTCTGTGCTCAGTGCAATAGCCCCACAAATGGCTAAAATCCTCATGGCTTCAGACAACATGGAACAACTCAACACGAAACTCCAGGACTCATTGACCAAACTAGAACAAGCCATGGACATGCCCAGCATGCAGCAGCAAGGGGATGAAGAAGTCATGACTCACCTGTCACTCACAAGCGAACTGGAGGCCATCAAAGAAAGCATCGCCGCACTCAAAGGACAGATATCTGCCAATGCCAGTGCCAGTGCCAACTCCCCTTCCCCGTTACCCAGCTCCCTGTACAGAAATGCTTTACTCAGTCAATCCTCCACTACACCCACAACTGACACAACACAGGCAAACAATAAAGCTAGGGCAAACATAGCAAGGAGGGAAAGGCAGTTGCTAGTCAACATAGGCCCAAACCACCCAGTATCTAACAGTATCATGAATTGAGAGGAACTGATCTCTCTCTTCCAGAAAGTGATAGCTAGTGTTCCAAAGTCCAGTTGCAACCAAATGAAAAAACTGGCAACTGAACTGGACTGCAACCAATTTGGACCTGACTGCAGTTGCAACTGGTCTTTTATTTTTTCCTGAGCAGATGCAACCACAACCACATGAATTGAGGACCCCCCCAGGACTGGCAACCGCAGTCTGGTCCAAATTGGTTGTGGTCCAGTTCAGTTGCCAGTTTTTTCGTTTGGTTAAAACTGGACTTTGGAACACTAGCTGCAGTGCCAGAGATGGTGGGTTTCTCACCGGTAAAGGGCATTCTCAGTGCCGGTGGACGCACAGGAGATGGTGTATGGGGAGGATTTGGTTGAATAGGCTCTTCCTCAGGAGCCTGAGATTCCTGGGCACTGTGGTGCCAGAGGTGGTGGGTTTCTTGCCAGTGAAGGTGTTCTTGGTGCCAGTTGAGGCACTGGAGATGGCATACAGGGAGGATTTGGTTGAATAGGCTCTTCCTCATGAGCCTCAGGTTCCTTGCACTTTGGATCATCATCCTGCACTTGGGGATGTGGGTAGCCATGGTCATGTTCCACATTGTCATCACTGTTGATATCATGAGGGGGATTCCCTGGTCAATTGGTGGTAGGTTTTGGATTTACCCTTCCAAAGGGGTTCTTGAGAGGTTCACACCTGTTTTTGGGGCAGTGAGGGAAATGTCGCTCATCAAAGATGGCATGAGCAGTGGTAAACACTGCATTGGTGGAGTGCATAAAGAAGTTGCACTCATTGCCAGGGGCAACACCAATATAAGTCATTAGCTCTGACTTGGGAGCCATCTTATTCACTCTAGCCAAGGCTGGGAGGTAGACAAAAGCTCCACAGCCAAACACACAGAGGTAGTCGATGTTAGGCATCTCCCCCTTAAGCATTTCATGGGGGGTGCACCATTGCAGGCGAGCTACTGGAGTATGGTTGTAGATGTGGGTTGCGTGAGCAAACACAAATTCCCACCAAGAGTCAGGGATGCAGGCTTGATGCCACATAGACTCAGCTTTATCCATGAAAGTGCACCCTAAACACTTGGCGTGGTGTCACACACCAAAAATGTTTGGTACTGTGGACATGGAGAAAGTTAGCCAATGAACCAATGCAAAGAATGCACACAAGATCTGTCAAGACTATCCTTATGCAAAGAATGAATACAATGCTCATTGTAGCCATCTATTGCACAAGAATGACTATCCTGGAGCAAGGGATGAATACCAACATCTAGCAGTCATCTCTTGCACAAGAACCACCAAGAAGCAGAAATAATCCAATGGATAATGATCTTTTTGGTATGAGAAAGGAATGCAAGCTTCTGCAGTCCAACTCCCATACCAGAACAACCAAAGAAGCAGAAGAAATGATTGAGAAATGAAGGAGAAAGAGAATAATCAATTTTAGCACCCAAATGTCAAATTTAGGTGCCCAGTGCCAGCATTCCAATATTTTGAATAGCTCTGCCATTTTTGAAGCTATCAGGCACATGACTATACCATCATGGAGCCTAGACTGTGTCTATCTGCCTGTCTAGTTCTGACATAAATCCGATTATTTCCCATGGAGATATTCCACCCACAATCCAGACACCTGCTTCATCAGTCACTATGGAGTCTGCATTTTCTCTGGAACATTTCTCCGCTATTGCAGCAGACCTCAACTATGTCTTGCTCTTGGAACAGCCTCTCCCTGAGCTCCTGTGCACTGCCTGGCACATATCTTCCCAGCTTGCTCCCTCAGTCCCCCTTGTTCTTGGTCAGTGCGTTCTCCTTGTCAGTCCTGCAGAGTCAAGGACATACCTTGGTCATCTTAGGTCTATTGTCAAGCTTGAAAAGTCTTCTTTGGTTGTCTCTGTCTCCCCTGAGCCTTCTGCCTATGGTCCCTTCCTCCTAGACCCCTGCCATGTCCATCTTCCTCTGTCATTTGTCTTGCTTTCCTGGATGCATCAAATTCACCACTCTATCCGCTTCCCTACTTTCAGGTGGCGTCCCCCAGCACCATGACAGTTATACCCCTACTTTAGAGTGCTATTAGGAAGAAGAACCCTCTCTTGTTCTTTTCCAGAAGAGAGCTTGTCAAGGGAGCCCATGGTTGCATTTCAGCAGTGCTAGAACACATGCATTATACCTCAGTGCATGCTGACCCCCCAAAGACCTCTGGACCCCTGGTATCCTTCTTGTGGCTGTTCTGTCTTGGATCAATCCCCCTATTTATCCCAGATCATCCCCATTGTCACTGCAGGCATTTCTCAATGTTTCATGACAAAACATTTTTTTAAAATAGAAGAAAGAGAGACTCTTTTATTTACAACTTTGTTTAACAAAACAGACAAATATCATATGGCATCATTTTTGTCATTTTTGTGTCAAAACATGATTTGAAATCATTTCTTATGTTGGGACTATAAAGTTTTTTACCTTTTTCTTCTGCCTGTCCCTTGCAAAACAAATAAAGAAAAGACAATGTAACTTTTCTTATACCAAGCCTTTCAGTATGTTTTATTAGAAATAAGATACCAGATTATTCTTGAAAACATGTTGAAAGAAAACAATAAAATTTTCTTCAAGAAACATGATTGTTCCTGAATGCTGACTGGCTGGCTAATGTGTTATGACCAAAAATATATAATATATTTCTTAAACATTTATTTCTGTAGAATAGAATATCTTTTGATTCAATTTTTCACTGCAGAAAATTGAAAATGCTTGCTGTGAGAAAAGTTACATTGTCTTTTCTTTATTTGTTTTGCAAGGGACAGGCAGGAAAAAAAGATTAAAATTTTTATAGTCCCAACACAAGAAATGATATCAAATCATTTCTTAACACAAAAATGACAAAAATGATGCTGTATGATGTTTGTTTGTTTTGTTAAACAAAATTGCAAATAAAAGAGCATCTCTTTCTTCTATTTTTCAAAATGTTTTGTCATGAAACATTGAGAAATGCTTGCAGTGTGTTGTCCCATCAAACTTCTTGGGCTGTGCATCAATGACTCCTTCTGCTGTGCAGTGACTCATCCCTTGCTTACTGATGCTCTCTTGTCGTCAGTATTACTCTATCCCTTTCGCATTTTTGATATATTACTCAGCTGATGACTCACTCCCTTACCAATCAATCTTGTCATGCAGCTTACTCAGTCCTTTACTCAGCAACTTATTCATGCTCCCTATGCTTACTCATTTCTGCTTATCCCTTGCTTACTGATCGCTTACAAACCCCTTACAAAGCTCTTACCAATCCCTTACCAATCCCTGACAAATTCTGCTTATTCCCTTCTCTTTTTGTACTTTAATGCTGTGCCCCCTCATGTATTTAAACCCCTGGGCTCAGCCCAGTGATCATAGACACTCTCTCAGTCAGTATCTCTCCAGTCCTTGAGTCCTTGTAGGCTTCAGTGAAGGTCTAAAGGCTCAATATCTTCAAGTTTATTCAAGTTATTCAAGATCTATCCTTCTTACTAGGCTCAAGCAGAGTCTAGGCTTCATTCTAGTCACTCTCCTTTGCCTCTGGATGTCTGATGCATCCCTGTCCCCTTGCTGCACTATCCTCTCTGTGTAGCACCCCCTTTCCAACCAACTCCTGTCTGGATTCCATGCAGGCAAACCACCACTCTTTCTTTGTCTATTGGTGTTGTGTTTTGGTTGTTATTTCAACCTAAACCCTCACTTTGACTGACACTGCCACAGGTGACAGGTGATGGCAATAGCACTGACCAACCACCACCACCACCATCAGTGTCAACAACGACCCCATGTGCACCAATGTGATGGCCCCAGCAATGGCACCCACAAATGCAACAATGATGGCCACCAGCATGACAACAACAACAACAACACTGCTGCCCATGGCATTTATTAATTAGCTTACTTAGAATTTATGTAGTATGATATGATTTGATCTAATAAAATTTATTTGACTTAAAACTTGGTGTGATTGATAGTATAGTATGTACTCTACTGGATTGACTGGAGTGTCTGTGATAACTGTGCAACACTGGGCCAGTCTGTTGTTGCTGTGTAAAGCCTGGGACAGACTTGCCAAGCTGGGCATTTGGCTAAGCAAAAGGGCTGGTTTGCTGATGCTTCTACCTAATTTAATGATCAAAGGATGCCTTATTGTTTATGAGTACTCATACTTCTATTTACATGCAAGAGGCAATTGCAGATGCAATATAATCACTGATTTGCAATCCCAGATGGTATCGCCCCAGTCTAGGACAATAAAGTTCAAAAGGCGACCTGACATAGTCCGACCCAACTCACTTTGTTGGATTTGTCTGTGATGGGAAAGGCTTGTGGTGGGTCAGTTATACCTGATGTAGTCAGGTTAAAGACCCTCATGGAGATCTAAGACCTGCAATGAGCACATCCTACATATGTGAGCAGCACCAAACAGACAAGGAGAGTGTACTTTATTCATGTATAAATCTCACCATCGACATGAATTACACAGCATCCTACATACATCTTGGTCATGAAGTTTGAGATTGACTCTGCAAACAAGGTGGCCCATTGTTGGAGATCTGAGAAAGTCATGTTACTATGTACCTTGCATTCTCTAGCCATTGCCATGCCCAAGGTGAAGTGCAGACTTTGTTGATCACACAAAATATCATTCTGTCCCGATTGTGGGAGAAGGTTTGCAAACAATGTAGGGGGTGAGTCCCTTGAAGGCACAAAAATGGGTGTCTGCCCAAGGAGACCTGGTCTGGCTTGACAAGGGGAGCTAAGGAGAATAGAGTGCAGGAGTGTGTCATATCCATACTTTTCCCAGTCGCAACTCCAGTCTAACCTTGGCCCGCCCGACCTCTCCTTAGGCATAGATGCAACTCTGGATCTAGTCCAGCCATCTCCAGCCCCATAGCTGCACTCCAGCTCAACTCTGGTCACTATGTCCATCTCCACCTCAGGACTAACCCCTGTCTTCCTGCAGATAGATCTGCAGTCTAACTCCACTGTGTTGGACCTGTACCTACCACTAGTCACTACTCCAGTTTCAGTCCGGCCACTCCCTTAGCCTTGTCTGCAATGTAGCCCAACTCTGGATGGTATATCCAACTCCGGCTCAGTTCTGCTCCTGCTCCTGCTCCACTTCCTCTGTCAGGTCCACCAATGGCTTAGGACATTTCTATGTCCAACTCCGGACCTTCCTCCGGCTACTCCGCCCTTCCTCCACCTGTACACTCCATCCACTCTTGCACTCCCTCCGCTCTTGCACTTCCTCCGGTCCCACTTCCTCCAGTCCTGGATGTCGCTCCGGACTTAACATTAGTTAAGTCCACCTCCAACCCTTACCTGTCCTGTTCCGACCTAGTTCCTCTTACCTACTTGTTCCTGCTTTTCCTCCATTGTCCCTGTACCTCTAGTTCCCCATGTCTGCTTCTGCTCCGGTTTATTTTCCTGTCTGTTTCCACTCTATCCCTTGTCCTGACTAAGGTGTTTACTTGTCACCATATATACTCACCTCTAGTTCTCTTTACTATATAAACTACCAAACTCCGGCCTAGTAGATCCTTAGATCAAATCTCAACTAAGATACTCCTCAATCTGTACTACCCACCATGCTCTCCTAATTCCACCTTGTTCTCCTGAACTCCGGCCAACTCTGGCCTCCATCCTATCTCGTCCCCTTGGTCCTATGTCCACTCCTAGCAAGTCTCCTACTTGCACAAGGGCAAAAGCCACCTCTGTCCCAGACTTGCACTAGACCTCTTAGGACTTATCCCACCTCTGGGATGTCCTTCACTCCGGACAAGCTGCACTCAACTCCGGACTACTTTCCCATGGTCCGGACTTACTCCACAAAAACCCAGACTTACTCCTAGTGCTCCTCTAGTGCCTGGACTTTGTTTGTATGACCCAGACTTGACTCTCCGCACTAACTAGCACTTACTAGTGCCTGGACTTACCTCCTCATTAGTCCCCTGCACCCCTGGACCTTCTAGTAAGATCATTGAGGAGAACCGATCCTGACAGAGCGCGCTCAGAGGTTCTGGGAGTTGAGAGCAGAGTAGGGGTGAGGAGTGCAGGGAGTGCATGACTAGGGAACAGGGAGGTTCATGTAGACATGTGCTAGGGAGAACAGGGAGTAGCAGGAACCACTGGAAATCATTGGAGAATTGAATAGGGTTGTCTAGGGTTGTCAGAAAACAAAGAGAGAGTGGCAGGACATGAGAGAAACGATAGGGAACAGTGAAAACGACAGGACTCACACTTAGACACTCAGATGGGGGTGGAAAAGAAACTTCTTATTTTTGTGAGGACTAGGGCTATATACTGAAGCCTAATCCAGGGGGAAGGGTGCAAGTGACCTGAAGAGAAGGAGAGAGGATGACAGCACTAAGAGGGAACATAATGACAACTGTCCGTTAAATTTGGATCACATGACCTCAGGGCTAACTAAACCCCCTGTTGCTTAGGCAGTGCACAATTACAGGAAAATATGACCAAGCCAGGATTTGAACCCAGGACCTCCTTGCATATACCCAGGTGCTCTAACCACTGAGCTACCAGGCTGCAGGTACTCTAGGGTGCTTCCAGGATTAGTGCAGAACATACACTTTTCCAACACTGTCAGGGATGCTAAAGCAAGAGGAAGGGCTTAGGGACACAAAGGCAGAAGCTAAAGTGACAGGGAGAGAAGTGGAGAGCAAACCCTATGTAGCACGACCTGATGCAATGTGACCCTATGGAGCAAGACCCTATGCAGGAGAGTGTCCTGACCCGGTGCAGTGTGACCCAATGCAATGCAACCCTATGGAGTGAGACCCTAGCAGGGAGAGTGACATGACCTGATGCAATGTGACCTGATGTGATGTGACCCTATGAAGTGAGACCCTATGTAGGAGAGTGTCCTGATGCAGCATGACCTGATGCAATGCGACCCTATGCAGTGAGACCCTACACAGGAGAGTGACCCAACCTGATGCAGCGCAACCCAATGTGATGTAGTAGTGCGACTTGATGCTACTCTGAGTGACTGAGACACTCAGGAAGGGATAGGGATGAGCTATGCATGCAGGACCTTTGCAGGACCCTATCGGGTGTACCAAGCTGCACATTGGAGAGCTCTCATGCGGGTTGGGTATGGGTGGCTGTGCTGAGTAGTGTGAACGAGTTCGGGCAAACACTGATTGGTATATGCGGACCTAGAGATGTGTGCATCTCTACAATGAGACCCAAGTTCTTCAACACATGAATCAGCCCTCAAGTGCTTGCAGCTCATGGACGGATAACCTTTCACACCTCCATCACCATACTTCAGGTGCCAGCAACCACACAAATACTTGCCTCCTGGATTGGCATCAGCCTGACTCTCATTCAGACATGGGTCTTGAAGCTGACAACGCTTTCACGCAGAACAAATTTGAACCAAACAACTCAGATGCCACTCACATCCCATTCAACAGAGATCAAAACTGTACTCCTGTTCCTGTTGTCGACAGCCATCCAAACATACCCTCTGTGTATCCAGGCAGAACAACCTTTATGGACCAGTTCTTTGCTGACGAATATTCAAGGTTTCGGCAAGAAAATTTATACTACCCTTTCGCATCAGAGACAGACTGGCAATTAGTGTCATGGCTCCTGCGCTCCTGCCTGAGCATGGCCACTATTGACACCTTCTTATTGTTAGAACTGGTATGTTTGTTTGTCTTCTATTTTCATTTTCAAGCTAACTCAAAACTCAGATCAAGCAGCTTCCCATCTCCTTTAGATTGGCAAAGGAACTATGGCTTCGTGCAGAGAGGTTACCTTCAGGTCCCTGCTGGAAATCTCATGTTCTCCATCCCCAGGTCCTGACCAAATGCCAAGCTATCCTGTACTATTGCAATCCAATTGATTGTCTTCAATCACTACTGAGTCATCCATTGTTTGCATCCTGCATTTCCTTCATCCCTTGGAAAGTATGGTTGTCATCTGCATGGATTGTTCATATCTATGAGGATTGGATGTCAGGAAACCATGCCTGGGATTTACAGGTAAGTCGAGTGGTTCCAACATTTTCCATCTTTTTGACTAAGAAAAGGATCAGATCTCAAATGGTGCAACACTTCTTGGTGTTATGTTGTCATCTGACAAGACCAACATTTTGGTGATGACCAGGAATAGAATGGCGCATACATTGCTCATCAGCCTCACCAATATAGATGCTGACATCTGTAGCAAGGGATCATTACATGTGCACACCCTCCTTGCCCTCTTACCCATCATGTCCTTCCTCCATCCAAAAACATGTATTCACAGCCTCTTATTCAACTGCCTCATCCATGAATGTCTCGATTTCGTGCTGAATCCTCACAAGATTGCTGCTAGTGTCGGGATTATGATGAGTGACCCCATTGGTAGCTTGCAACACTGCTTCACTCCCCTCGTCACATACATATATCGCCAATACACCAGAACAATCTCTATTAGCATGTGTTAGCCCCAAGGCCTCCCCAATATCTACCACAACACACAAGGAATTCAGTGATTCTCAGCTCCATCCTCTCTGAACAGCCATGAAAATTCTTGGTGACATAGAACAGGCTTGCACTGCAGCTGATCCAGACAACTGGGAAGCATTTCTCAAAGTTGCCAAGTGCTACTACCTAAATGGTGTCCACAGGCCATTCTACAGGAACTGGGCACTTTGCGACCCCTCTATCTTTCTTAATCTGGAGGTTCTGCATCACTTCCATCACCTATTCTGGGATCATGATTTACAATGGTGCCTTGTAGTTGTTGGACCCAATGAGATTGACTATAGGTTTGCTTTGGTTCAAGTGGCAGTTGGATATTGCTTGTTTGAAGAAGGGGTATCGAAGCTTAAGCAGGTGACAGGTCGGGATCATTGCGCCATGCAAAGGTATATCATTGGGGTCATTGCAGGTGCCATCCCCCTGAAGTTCCTGGTGGCAATCAGAGCCCTTCTTGATTTTCATTGTCTCACACAGATGCCCTGCTTTGATGACAACATTTTGGGCAGAATCAAAGCATCACTGTGTGTATTCCATGAGAACAAACTGGCCATTATTTCTGCTGGTGGATGACAGGGCTCCAACGACCCCCTTGACCACTGGGAAATACCAAAGCTTGAGTTACTCCAACATGTTGTACCATCTATTCGCGCTTCTGGAGCTGTCATGCAATGGACAACTGATGTCACAGAAGATGCACATGTCACTGAGATCAAGCAGCCTGCATGATCTGGAAACAATCAAGACTACTATGCACAGATCGCACAGCATCTCAACCACAGTGAGAAATGTTTTCACTTCAACCTCGCCACACAAATTGCATCTACCAAACAACATGAAGCGGAGGAGGATGAAGACCAGGAAGACGACCTTGAACCAGACTCTGAAGTCCTTCATGCCACTTATTATTATTCCCCAGCTCGCACATCTGTGAACTATTTTGAGATCGCTGAGGGCATCACTAGTGGCACTATTCCCACTTCTGTATGCCCTCCCAGAATCTTCACCTCTTCAACAACTGCATTTCACCTGGCCCTCAAGCCGTCATTACACATCTCGATTGATGAAGGTTCTGAGACATTTGGTCTCCCCGACCTAAGGCTAGCCATTACAGATTATCTATACTGCCTTGATCGTCCCACAGAAGCCAATCTCACTACTGAAAGGATGCAAATTTGGTCTAAAGTTCGGGTACAGCAGCCAAGTTATCATGATCGGTGATCATTTGAGCCACCGCAAAGTCTCCTCGCGTCTCCTCCTTCAGCTTGACGCCCTGGCGGGCGATTTGACTTTGCCATCGTTAGTCACACGGAGCAAAGCGACTGGCCTTCAAATGGTCTCAGAGGTACGTTTTCTAGAGACAATACTAGCATTTTTTGACTACTTTCCAGGGCACACCGTTGCACAAGTCCGCCTGATTTTTCGCCTCCTTCGATATGACATTTTTTTCGCTTATGTTCAACGTTTTCATGTCACCACTCCTCCGCTGTCCAATACGACTGACAGTGCTGCTGGCATGCACATTCTGAAGCGTGTTATCACGAATAACGGTATGCGAGTCGGCGATATTATTCCATTACATTACATTCGTTCACCAGCCCATGTCATTCCGCGCTTTGGGAAAGAGGCAAATCCCCGTCTGGCGCATCACACTTGTTATGACTTATCACGCGAGTTCTGGCTAAACAGGTATTGGAATAAAGAATTTTACTACGCGTTGTCACTGAATTGATTACTATGCATCTTTTCTGTATCCTGTATACTGACGTGTTCGTGAATTTCATGTGCGCTTCTGCTTCCCCCTCACTGTGTTACACACTCATCTATCATGTAGCATGAACAGACTATGTAGTGCAGGAATACACATGGTTTGATGTGATTCTGAATGGCCTATCTAAAATGTACTATGTTGGAATACTTGCTGCTATCTGATTTTATTGAGCCAACTTATTAGCATGTGCCTTATACTTTTAAAGGTCAACTGTTCAACTTGTCAAGTGGTGACAGGTGATTGAGCCAGCTCCCATCAACAATTTACTTCCCTCAGGCCTCAATGCTTGCTCAACACGTAGCAATGCAGACCCCTCTAAGGCTCAGAACTACATCAGTTCCAACCACAGGAAAATTCTTCAAGGTGGAAGATGTCAATCAAGATCTTGTGGTAGAACTGTGCAATGCCACTATTGAGGAGGGATTGCTCAGAGACAATCAATCTCACTACATCCTTGATCTTTGCAGTGAAATATCACCTAGCACAACCCAAAATCTTCCGTCAGATGAGGACCCATTGAAGATCACATCATTGATGCTCAAAAGTGAATTTCTGTATTGCAATGGACGCTGGGAACCAACAAAAATCCCCAAAATTCTGCAATCTGCTGGCTCATCTACATCCTTGAGATACAGTCACACATCCAGAATGACTAACTCATCACGATCTCAGAAGAGTTGCTCATCCACTCATACCAAGCAACTGGCCGGCTCTGGCAGTGGCATCAGAACTGAGACTGTGCGCAGGTGTATCCCTGGGACTTTGCAGGAGGAGAGTGTCCAAGGTACATTCATACCTGTTGCAGGCTCAGAGGAAAACCAAGTCGCGAATTGGTTGAATGAGATCACCCATGCCCTAGAGCCCTTTATCCCTCCTGTACCAGCAACATTGGACAGGTACTTACACACTCTGCTATGGCTATACCCCTCCATTCCTGGTCCTCAGATACATCCAGGAAACCTGTCAAGGATGCCCTGATCCCCTGGAAGCCAGACATAATCCTGTGGGAGAAACTTGCCCAAGTCATTTATGGACCTCACCCAGAATTCTCGTGGAGCAACATTATCTCCTTCATTGAGCTCATGTCAGGTTCATATTCATACTCTGATAGTCTGGGGGCTATTCATAATGCCATCATCCGGAAAGCCTATGCTATTTTTGTGGCCCAACCCAATCAATGATTTGTGTTCACATTATCCATTGCAAGCCAGAAGTTCCGTGCTCACATGTTCAATCATTCCAGAGCTGTTCATTCCCACGGTTATGACATACACTGGCACCCCCGCATGCTATTATGCATGTTATCTATTCTTGCATTCAGTAACATTGAACAGGTTTGATACGATCCAACATTCATATACCGATACCATTCAGTTTTGAATTTCCAGAGGATCCAAGTCGCGCACTTCACATATGATATTGTGAAGTGCATCTTTTACCACTTCTTGATTCATGGTCAGGGAACATTGTGTTGGCACGTCCACCATAACAAGAAGAACTACGTGATCAAGGACTCCTGGACACATGCGAGTTGTGTAAATTGTGAGATGGATATTCTTGAAAGAATCAAGAACTTGAGGGGGGTTCCTCATCTCATCGCTGCCTGGATGGTTGAGATTGGAGGCTTGAGTGATCATACAGATACTCACCATCCAATTCCCTTGAATACCCTTTCCAGCGATGACCATGTTCACTGCCAGATTCTTATGCAGCCAGTTGGGACCCCTCTATTGGAATTCAAATCCATTCATGAACTCCTTAGTGTGCTCTGTGCACCACTCCATCAGGTCGAACAAAGGGAGTGGTGGTCAAATTGTGCACCTTCAAAATATTGAGCAAATTCAGATGGAATGGACTACAACTTCAAGAGGATCGCATGCTGCTCAGCTAGAAAAAGCTACTGCCAACGAACCATTGAATCCCATGGCCCCAATGAAGCCAAAGCCAAAACCCTGTGTCAAAGTGCCTCCTGCTCATGAGCCAGATATTGATACTTGTTCATGCCTTGATTCAGTATGCAAGATTCTACATTCTTACAGGTCCAACTACTCATGAGTTTACAGGGGTCTGGAGACCTTCATAGGGCACCTCCACTGTAGCAACAAAACTGGGGAAACAGCAATGGAGGGATGCAAGCATACCTTTGAGCTAGTAGCTGGTTCTTGAAGTTGAGTGTTGTTGAGTAGCGAGTAATGAGAGAACAGTTGAGACTGTATTGAACTAGATGTTAGACACTGAGTTCATTATTCTACATGAGATATCCTACAGGGTATATATACCTGTGGTACATGGTCTGTGTGTAGATAAGTATTATTCTCACCTATTTCACCATATTCCCATATGTAGTAAGTGCACTTTCCATAAATGTAGTTATCTGGAAATGTGCCTGCAATGTGCATCAGCATGTGTTAAACATGTGCCTTGCTTTTGACAGTTCTGGTTATCCTGTGGAGCCGGTCATGTGATCTACCAGTAATCTGGTTGACACTACTCCAATCACATGTAACTGTGATCTCTGGAAATCTCCAAGATTAGATAAGATAAGATAAGATCATACTTTCTTGTCAACACTCCTCCTCGCTAAGATTTGAACTCTAGAAGGTTCAGTCATAAGTGATTGTCTTGGAATTTCTGCCATGTCAGATTCTTGGTCATCATGTCAGCTTTCTGCTGATCAGTAGGAACATAGCCAAGCATGAAAGTTTGTTTCTCAATGCATTTGCATGTGCTTTGACCATCCTTCCATGACTGGATTTTGCGCAATATGAATGGCACCTTTGTTATCTCCGAACATCATAAAGTGTTGGAGGGACAAATGACACTCTTGGAAGAGTGATTTGATCCACAGAATCTGTTGTGCACAGTCGCACATAGTGTCAAGTCTGGGTCTACTCCGGTAGGGGGTCCGGTCAAGTCTGGATGAAAGTGGACGAGAGCAGAGGTCAGAGGTTTGGGCAGAGGTTAGCCTGGGCCAGAGTTGCGACCAATTGGATTCAATGACAAGGACAACGAGCGTTGATCCCTTGCGTAGGTTCCAGTCAGGTGGAGACAGAGACAGAGACAGACAAGGGGACAGGAGTAGTGACTTAGATGATTTCAGACTGAGGTATACAGAATAACTACAGAGTACTTATACTAAGTAAGAACTAGGGACAAGTATTTACGGTGACAAGTAAACAGCCTTAAAGGCGGACAAGGAATGACTAGAATAAGGACTAGGTCAGGTCTGGGTAAAATAAAGTCTGGTCTGGTGAAAATGCTACAAGGTATAGGATATATCGAGTTCACAGAGAACTCATGTCAAGGCAGGGCAGATGGCGAGGTGTGGTAACGAGTGGATGGAGTATAGACCAAGGGTCGTACTTGATGGAAGATTATCTGTGTGACTGTGACCGGAGTAAGTGATGGGCAACCGGAGTTGAGCTGTAGAGCTACGATGCAACCGGGGTGACTGGATAGGACCCGGAGTTGGACATGGTTGTAACACATAGACATGTACTTGGCTTCTGTTGAAGACAGAGCCACTGTTGGTTGTTGGTGAGATTGCCAGCTAACCAAGTCATTGCCAAGAAAGATAGTAGTATAACCGCTAGTTGAACATCTTGTTTCACTATTGCCTACCCAGTCAGAGTCTGAATAGCAATCCAGTGATGAAGCTCCTCCTGAAAAATGAAGTGCAAGGTTTGGAGTTGAACCCAAATACTTCACTATGTGAAGTGCCTTCTGTAGGTGTTCTTTGGTAGGATTTGCTATGAACTGTGACATTTTACTTATGGCAAAAGTGATGTCTGGCTGAGTGCCAAGCATGACAAATAGGAGTGAACCTATTACGGATTGATACTGTTGTTGTACTGTTGGACTTGCATTGTAGTCCTTTGGTGCTGTAGATGGTTGATACCCAGCAGGTAAAGGTGTGCAGACATGTTTGATGTTTTCCATTTGAAAGTGTTTTAGAACCTTCAAAACATAGGGATGTTGGTGTAAAACCATTGAGCATTTAATGTGATTGTGAATTATTTGGAATCCAAGGTATTCTTTTACTGGTCCCATATTGTGAGCTTCCCATATATTAAGGAATGCAGTTTTCTTCTTCATGAGAAGTTTGGCAGAGTTCAACATAAGTAATCCATCATCGACATAGACAATGAATAGCATGATGCCTGATTTATCTTGGAAAATATAAACTCCAGGATCTGATTTGGAACATTTAAAGTTGAGCTTTAGGAGTAATTTGTGTAGCTCTTTGTTCCAAGCTAATGTGGCTTGCTTCAGGCCATGGAGAGCGCACAATAGATGATATACTTTGTTGCTTGAACCAGGTACTTTGAAACCTTCGGGTTGCTCCATGTAGATTTCTTCATTGAGTCACCCATATAAGAAGGCAGTCTTTACATCAAGACTTTCAATTTCCCAGTCATTTCGACACACATAAGCCAGAAGCAGTCATACTGTTTCAAAGTGTGTGACCGGTGTCACACACCAAACAGGTTTGGTACAGTGAACATGGAAGATAACGTCAATATCAAATGATCCTGATGTGAAGGATGAGCATGATGGAGCCTCATCGTAGCCATCTATCGCACAAGAAGACTATCCTGATGCAAGAGACGACTGCCGACATCTAGCAGTCATCACTTGCACAAGAACCACCAAGAAGCAGAAGAAACTGAAGGAATAATGTCCATTATGGTATGAGAAAGGAATGCACACTTCTGCAGTCCAACTCCCATACCAGAATGAGCAAAGAAGCTGAAGAACTGATGGAGAAACAAAGGAAAGAAGAGAAGAAACGACGTTAGCACTCAAATGTCATTTTTAGGCGCCCAGTGCCGGCATTCCGATATTTTGAATAGCTCCACCGTTTCCAAAGCTATCAGGCACGTGACTATACCGTCAGAGAGCCTGGAGCGTGGTCTATCTGCCTGTCAAGTTCCGACATGGATCCGTTCATTTCCCACGGAGATATTCCCCCTGCAATCCAGATGTTCATCTCATCAGTCACTATGGAGTCCATATTTTCTCTGGATCATTTCTCCACTATTGCTGCAGATCTCCACTATGTCCTGCTCTTAGGACAGCCTCTCCCAGAGTTCCCGTGCACTGCCTGGCAC
>Ga0307518_10001678_pt1 | contig 16350 bp, 6 predicted proteins | sample 25_EM_MG_FD_203889 | JGI IMG/M metagenome (GOLD analysis project Ga0307518, IMG submission 203889) | Populus trichocarpa ectomycorrhiza microbial communities from riparian zone in the Pacific Northwest, United States - 25_EM | ecosystem: Host-associated > Plants > Roots > Unclassified | place...
TTTTTGTATTGGCAGTTTTCAAGAATGGTCTCTCAAACAATATAGGAGTGTTGTTTGATGAATCACAAGAATCATGTTCCATATCAAGAATATAAAAGTCGCATGGAATGACCAAACTATCAATCTTGACTAGGACATCTTCTATCACACCAAGTGGGTAAACAAAACTACGATCCGCAAGTTATATTACAATGCTAGTTTTATTCAAAGGCTCAAGACTAAGAGAATCATAAACATGTTTAGGCATAACATTAATAGATGCACTTAAATCGCACAAGGCCCTTTTGAAACTAGCATTACCAATAACACATGGGATAGTAAATGCACCTGAGTCTTTTGCTTCAAAGGCATATTCTTTTAAACAACAGCAGATACAACTTCACCCATACTTACCATTTCATGACCTTTCAATTTGAAAGCTCTCTTGGTAGCACACAACTCCTTCAAGAATTTGACATGCTTTGGAATTCGCTTGATAGCATCAAGCAAAGGAATGTTGAGTTCTACTTTCTTGAAAACCTCTAAAATCTCTTTTTCTCTGTCCTCTTTCTTTAACCTAGAAGAACTCACAGGAAAGGGTGCAATTGTTTTAAAACTGGAATTCATTGAGTGAGGACTTACCTTTAGAGTGTTGGTCGTGGATTCAATTTGTGAAGGAGAAGGATGTTCCTTTTTTGTACTCAATTCAGTTTTTATCTCTTCTTCTTCCTCCATCTCAATTTGTTTCGACCTTTTCTCTTCAAGTTCTTTCCCACTTCTCAGCATGATCGCACTAACATTCTCTATTGGATTCAATGATTGGGAGGGCAATTTTCCATTCATTTGTGCTTCCAATTTCCGCACACTTGAAGCTACTTGCCCCATTTGCTTCTCCAAGTTATGAATACTTGACCTTGTTTCCTGTTGAAAAGACATGACATTTTGTTGCAAGGTCACAATGTTAGAAGCCAAAGTTTTCATCATCTCACGAAGATCATCACTGGATGACAACCCCGTAACATTGGAGTTTGTGAATGGAGGGGGCTGTCTCGTTTGATAATTCTATTGGGATTGAAATCCATGGGGGTGGAACTGTCGGCCTTGATTGCCTTATTGAGGTGGGTTCCCATAGCATAAGTTTGGATGATCTCTCCATCCGGGATTGTACATGTTGGAAAAGGGATCATATTTACATTGGGGCTGTCCATTGAATCCTCCATTAACTGCATGAACCTGTTCAATGTAATCTTCTTGCATTGTTGGGCATATATCTGAGGTATGTCCTTGTAAGGAACATATGCTACAAACTTTCACCTGCTGTACATTTCCACAAGCCAAAGAACGCATAAGAGAAGTAAGATCATTAACTTTATTTTCAAGGTTAGAAATACTTACCTCATTTACTCGTTTGTTTGCGAAGTCTCCACGCGTGCCAAATTATTTCGAGTTAACTGCTATATTTGAGATCAATTGGCGTGTAGCCTTCGGGTGTCTTATCTACCAATGCCCCTCCATTTGCCGCATCAATGATACTACGATCATTAGGCATCAATTCTTCATAGAAATATTGAATGTTGGTAGCAAATGTATAAAACCAGATTTGAGCTCGAAGTTTACATTATTGTCGATGTTCATGCACAATGGTTGATTTTCCATGTTAGGAGCAACAAGCTCCTTGAGTGTTTGTTGTCGTTCAACAACCATGGTGTTGACGCAAGCTTCCTTTCGTAACCTGCGTAAAGTGTTTTCTATTTCGAGATCCACCTGCACTTGACTCTGGTTAGTAGAACGGGTTCCAAGCATAAATCGTCAAGAAAACTCAAAAGAAACCAACCACACAAGAGATCGAAAACAATGCAAATTATATGAAAATCCTACACTAGAAAACAAAAACTGCATAAAAACCGTAGAAAACAGCAGGGGTGGGGCTAGTACTATCTTTTTGTTAGGTTTTACAACACATCTTAGAGAGAATATAGATATTGACAACATATATAGAGGGGTGACGCTATACATTGGGGGAGTGGAATTAAGGGTGGACCTTCTGCCTCTAGAATTGCATGATTTTGATTTGATTTTGGGCATGGATTGGTTGAGTAGGCATAGAGCATAGGTGAATTGTTGTGATGTCGCGGTCGCACAAATTAATTACCCTAGTTTCAAACACAACACCCAAGATAGTATAGAGCAAGCAAGGGGTGGATCCTACGAGGAAGGTTCAAGTCAGATTTTTATGCTAGATGATATGCAATTTGGGGGGGGGTTTGGATGTTATCTAGGCTAAAGCAAAAGAAAATAGAAAACTATCAAGCAAAATTAAATAAAATCAGAAAATTATCAAGAGAACAAACCTTGGTTGCAAGTAAACATCCACCTACAGAAATCAGAGCTGATCATGGAAACGAGACATCAATATATATTCTGAATATTTATCAATTATGCCCCCTAGATAGTCAAAATTGCTCATCAACAACCATTTGACTGTTACTGTCCAATTGTTACTGTCTAGACATTGAACTGTTACAGTCCGACCTCTTCTCATATTTTAAACTATATCTAGAGTTATATAACTTCGTTTTGAGCGAGATTGGTCTCGTTGGAAAGCTAAGACAAGAGGCTACAAGTTCTCTAAAGGAAGGAAAACCCAGTTCTGCCCCCAACTCATTCAAAATTGCTCATCAACAAACATTGGACTATTATTGTCCAACTGTTATTGTCTAGAAATTGGACTGTTACTGTCCGACCTCTCCTCAGATTTTTAACTATATCTAGAGTTATAAAACTTCATTTCGAGTGAGATTGGTCTCGATGGAAAGCTAAGACACGAGGTTACAAGTTCTCTATAGGAAGGATAACCCAGTTCTACCACCTAGACAGTCAAAATTGCTCATCAACAAACATTGACTGTTACAGTCCAACTGTTACTGTCTAGACATTGACATGTTACTGTCCGACATTACCTCAGATTTTTAACTATATCTAGAGTTATAGAACTCTGTTTCAAGCCAGATTGGTCTCGTTGGAAACCTAAGACATGAGGCTATAAGTTCTCTGTAGGAAGGAGAACCCAGTTCTACCCCCAAGTCAATCAAAATTGCTCATCAACAAACATTGGACTGTTACTGTCCAACCGTTACTATCTTGAAATTCAATGTTACTGTCCGATCTCTCCTCAGAGTTTTAACCTTTATCTAGAGTTATAGAACTCCGTTTGAAATGAGATTGGTCTCGTTGGAAAGCTAAGACAAGAGGCTACAAGTTCTCTGTAGGAAGGAGAACCCAGTTCTGCCCCCAAGTCATTCAAAATTGCTCATCACCAAACATTGGACTGTTACTATCCAATTGTTACTGTCTAGAAATTGGATTGTTACTATACGATATCTCCTCAGATTTTTAACTATATCTAGAGTTATAGAACTTCGTTTCGAGTGAGATTGGTCTCGTTGGAAAGCTAAGACACGAGGGTACAAGTTCTCTGTCGGAAGGAGAACCCAGTTCTGCCCCCTAGACTATCCCAATTGCTCATCAACAACCATTTGACTGTTATTGTCCAACTGTTACTGTATAGACATTGGACTATTACTGTCCGACCTCTCCTCAGATTTTTAACTATATCTAGAGTTATAGAACTCTGTTTCAAGCCAAATTGGTCTCGTTGGAAAGCTAAGACACGAGGTTACAAGTTCTCTGTAGGAAGGAGAACCCAATTTTGCCCCCTAGACTGTCCAAATTGCTCATCAACAAACATTCGACTATTACTGTCCAACTGTTACTATCTAGAAATTGAAGTATTACTATCCGACCTATCCTCAGATTTTTAACTATATCTAGAGTTATAAAACTCTATTTTAAGCTATATTAGTCTCGTTAGAAAGCTAATACACGAGGCTACAAGTTCTCTGTAGGAAGGAGAACCCAGTTCTGCCCCCAAGTCATTCAAAATTGCTCATCAACAAACATTGGACTTCTACTGTCCGACCTCTCCTCATATTTTTAACTATATCTAGAGTTATAGAAGTTCATTTCGAGTGAGATTGGTCTTGTTGGAAAGCTCAGACACGAGGTTACAAGTTCTCTGTTGGAAGGATAACCCAGTTCTGCCCCCTAGACAGTCAAAATTGCACATCAACAATCATTTGACTGTTACTATCCAACTGTTAATGTCTAGAAATTAAACTGTTACTGTCCGCCCTCTCTTTAGATTTTTAACTATATCTAGAGTTATAGAACTTTGTTTGGAGTGAGATTATTCTCGTTAGAAAGCTAAGACACGAGGTTACAAGTTCTCTGTAGGAAGGAGAACCCAGTTCTGCCCCCTAAACTTTCAAAATTGCTCATCAAGAAACATGTGACAGTTACTATCCAACTGTTACTATCTAGACATTGGACTGTTACTGTCCAAGCTCTCTTTAGATTTTTAACTATATCTAGAGTTATAGAACTTTGTTTCGAGTGAGATTGGTCTCAGTGGAAAGCTAAGACACGAGGCTACAGGTTCTCTATCGGAAGGAGAACCCAGTTCTACCCCCTAGACTATCCCAATTGCTCATCAACAACCATTTAGCTGTTACTGTCCAACTGTTACTGTATAGACATTGGATTGCTACTGTCCGACCACTCCTCAGATTTTTAACTATATCTAGAGTTATAGAACTCCGTTTCAAGCTAAATTGGTCTCGTTGGAAAGCTAAGACACGAGGGTACAAGTTCTCTTTAGGAATGAGAACCCAGTGTGCCCCAAAGTCAATCAAAATTGCTCATCAACAAACATTGGACTATTCATGTCCAACTGTTAATGTCTAGAAATTGAACTGTTACCGTCCGCCCTCTCCTTAGATTTTTAACTATATCTAGAGTTATAGAATTTCGTTTTGAGTGTGATTGGTCTCGTTGGAAAGCTCAGACACGAGGTTACAAGTTCTCTATTGGAAGGGTAACCCAGTTCTGCCCGTAGACAGTCAAAATTGCTCATCAACAACCATTTGACTGTTACTCTCCAACTGTTACTGTCTAGAAATTAAATTGTTACTGTCCGACCTCTCCTCAGTTTTTAACTATATCTAGAGTTATAGAACTTAGTTTGGAGTGAGATTGGTCTCGTTGGAAAGCTAAGACACGAGGGTACAAGTTCTGTGTATGAAGGATAACCCAGTTCTACCCCCTAGACAGTCAAAATTGCTCATCAACAAATATTGGACTGTTACTGTCCGACCTCTTCTTAGATTTTTAACTATATCTAGAGTTATAGAACTGCGTTTGGAGTGAGATTGGTCTTGTTGGAAATCTAAGACACGAGGTTACAAGTTCTCTGTAGGAAGGAGAACCCTGTTCTGCCCCCTAGACTGTCCATATTGCTCATCAACAAACATTGGAATGTTACTGTCCAACTGTTACTGTCTAGACATTGGATTGTTACTGTCCGACCTCTCCTCATATTTTTAACTATATCTAGAGTTATAGAACTCTGTTTTTAGTCATATTGGTCTTGTTAGAAAGCCAAGACACGATGCTACAAGTTCTTTGTAGGAAGGAGAACCCAGTTCTGCCCCCAAGTCATTCAAAATTGCTCATCAAGAAACATTGGACTGTTACTGTCCAACTGTTATTGTCCGACCTCTCCTCAGATTTTTAACTATATCTAGAGTTATAAAACTTCTTTTCGAGGGAGATTGGTCTCGTTGGAAAGCTAAGACACGATGTTACAAATTCTCTGTAGGAAGAAGAAGCCAGTTCTGCCCCCTAGACAGTCAAAATTGCTCAGCAACAAACATTTGACTGTTAATGTCCAACTGTTAATGTTTAGACATTGACCTATTACAGTCCGACCTCTCCTCAGAATTTTTACTATATCTATAGTTATAGAATAGTTTTTGAAGCGAGATTGGTCTCGTTGGAAAGCTATGACACGAAGCTACAAGTTCTCTGTAGGAAGGAGAACCTAGTTCTACCCCCAAGCCATTCAAAATTGCTCATCAACAAACATTGGACTGTTACAGTCTGACTGTTACGGTCCGACCTCTACTCAGATTTTTAACTATATCTAGAGTTATATAACTTCTTTTCGAGGGTGATTGGTCTCGTTGGAAAGCTAAGACACGAGGTTACAAGTTCTCTATAGGAAGGAGAACCCAGTTCTGCCCCCTAGACAGTCAAAATTGCTCATCAACAACCATTTTACTATTACTGTCCAACTGTTACTGTCTAGACATTGAACTGTAACTATGCGACCTCTACTCAGATTTTTTACAATATCTAGAGTTATAGAACTTCGTTTCGAGCGATATTGGTCTCGTTTGAAAGATAAGACACGAGGCTACAAGTTCTCCGTTGGAAGGAGAACCCAGTTGTGCCCGCTAGACAGTCAAAATTGATCGTCAACAAACATTTGACTATTACTGTCTAGAAATTAAACTGTTATTGTCCGACCTCTCCTCAGATTTTTAACTATATCAAGAGTTATAGAACTTCGTTTCGAGGGGAGTTGGTCTCGTTAGAAAGCTAAGATACGAGGGTACAAGTTTTGTGTAGGAAGGATAGCCCATTTCTGCCGCCTAGACAGTCAAAATTGCTCATCAATAAACATTGGACTGTTACTGTCCAACTGTTTTTGTCTAGAAATAGAACTGTTACTCTCTGACCTCTCCTCAGATTTTTAACTATATCTAGAGTTATAGAACTTTGTTTTAAGGGACATTAGTCTCGTTGGAAAGCTAAGACATGAGGCTACAAGTTCTCTATAGGAAGGAGAACCCAGTTCTGCCCCCAAGTCATTCAAAATTCCTCATCAACAAATATTGGACTGTTACTGTCCAACAGTTATTGTCCCACCTCTCCTCAGAATTTTAACTATATCTATAGTTATAGATCTATGTTTGGAGTGAGATTTGTCTCGATGGAAAGCTAAGACACGAGGTTACAAGTTCTCTGTAGGAAGGAGAACCCAGTTCTGCCCCTTAGACTGTCGAAATTGCTCATCAACAAACATTTGAATGTTACTGTCCAACTGTTACTGTCTAGACATTGGATTGTTACTGTCCGACCTCTCCTCATATTTTTAACTATGTCTAGAGTTATAGAACTTTGTTTCTAGTCATATTGGTCTTGTTGGAAAGCTAAGATACATGGCTACAAGTTCTCTCTAGGAAGGAGAACCCAGTTCTGCCCCAAAGTCATTCAAAATTGCTCATCAACAAACATTGGACTGTTACTGTCCAACTATTACTGTCCGACCTCTCCTCAGATTATTAACTATATCTAGAGTTATAGATCTGTTTTTGGAGTGAGATTGGTCTCGTTGGAAAGCTAAGACACGAGGTTACAAGTTCTCTGTAGGAAGGAGAACCCAATTTTGCCCCCTAGACTGTCCAAATTGCTCATCAACAAACATTCGACTGTTACTGTCCAACTGTTACTATCTAGAAATTGAAGTATTACTATCCGACCTATCCTCAGATTTTTAACTATATCTAGAGTTATAAAACTCTGTTTTAAGCTATATTAGTCTCGTTAGAAAGCTAATACACGAGGCTACAAGTTCTCTGTAGGAAGGAGAACCCAGTTCTGCCCCCTAGACTGTCCAAATTGCTTATCAACAAACATTTGAATGTTACTGTCCAACTGTTACTGTCTAGATATTGGACTGTTACTGTCTAGATATTGGACTGTTACTGTCCGACGTCTCCTCAGATTTTAAACTATATCTTGAGTTATAGAACTTTATTTGGAGTGAGATTGGTCTCGTTAGAAAGCTAAGACACGAGGTTACAAGTTCTCTATTGGAAGGAGAACCCAGTTCTACCCCTAGACTGTCCAAATTGCTCATCAACAAACATTTGATTGTTACAGTCCAATTGTTACTTCTAGACATTGGACTGCTACTATCCGACCTCTCTTAAGATTTTTAACTATATCTAGAGTTATAGAACTTCATTTCGAGTGAGATTGCTCTCGTTAGAAAACTAAGCCACGAGATTACAAGTTTTTTGTTGGAAGGAGAAACCAGTTGTGCCCGCCAGACAATCAAAATTGCTCATCAAGAAACATTGGACTGTTCCTATCCAACTGTTACTATCTAGAAATTGAATGTTATTGTCCGATCTCTCCACAGAGTTTTAACCTTTATCTAGAGTTATAGAACTTTGTTTCATGCGAGATTGGTCTCGTTGGAAATCTAAAACAAGAGGCTACAAGTTCTCTGTAGGAAGGAGAACCCAGTTCTGCCCCCAAGTCATTCAAAATTGCTCATCAACAAACATTTGACTGTTACTGTCCAAATGTTACTGTCTAGACATTGAATTGTTACTGTCCGACCTCTCCTCAGATTGTTAACTATATCTAGAGTTATAGAACTTTGTTTCGTGTGAGATTGGTCTCGTTGGAAACCTAAAACACGTGGCTACAAGTTCTCTGTAGGAATGAGAACCCAGTTCTGCCCCCAAGTCATTGAAACTTGCTCATCAACAAACACTGGACTGTTATTGTCCAACTGTTACTGTCTAGAAATTGAACTGTTACTGTCCGCCCTCTCCTCAGATTTTTAACTACATCTAGAGTTATAGAACTTCGTTTTGAGTGAGATTGGTCTTGTTAGAAAGCTAAGCCACGAGATTACAAGTTCTCTGTTGGAAGGAGAACCCACTTGTGCCCGCTAGACAGTCAAAATTGATCGTCAACAAACATTTGACTGTTACTGTCCAACTGTTACTGTCTAGAAATTGAACTGTTAGTCTCCGCCCTCTCATTAGATTTTTAACTATATCTAGAGTTATAGAACTTCGTTTGGAGGGAGATTGGTCTCGTTGGAAAGCTAAGACACTAGGTACAACTTCTCCGTAGGAAGGAGAACCTAGTTCTGCCCCCAAGCCATTCAAAATTGCTCATCAACAAACATTGAACTGTTACAGTCCGACCTCTCCTCAGATGTTTAACAATATCTAGAGTTTTAGAACTTTGTTTGGAGTGAGATTGGTCTCGTTGGAAAGCTCAGACACCAGGTTACAAGTTCTTTGTTGGAAGGATAACCCAGTTCTTCCCCTAGACAGTTAAAATTGCTCAAAACAACAATCATTTTATTGCTACTATCCAAATGTTACTATCTAGACATTGAATTGTAACTGTTCGACCTCTCCTCAGATTTTTAACTATATCTAGAGTTATAGAACTTCACTTCGAGCGATATTGGTCTCGTTTGAAAGCTAAGACACGAGGCTACAAGTTCTCTGTAGGAAGGAGAACCCAATTCTACCCTTAAGTTATTCAAAATTGCTCATCAACAAACATTGGACTGTTACTGTCCAACAGTTACTGTCTAGAAATTGAACTGTTACCGTCCGCCCTCTCCTCAGATTTTTAACTATATCTAGAGTTATAGAACTTAATTTGGAGTGAGATTAGTCTCATTGGAAAGTAAAGACACGAGGTTCCATGTTTTCTGTAGGAAGGAGAACCCAATTTTGCCCCCTAAACTGTCCAAATTGCTCATCAACAAACATTTGACTGTTACTGTCCAACTCTTACTGTCTAGACATTGGACTGTTACTGTCCGACCTCTCATCAGATTTTTAACTATATCTAGAGTTACAGAACTTCATTTCGAGTGAGATTGGTCTCGTTGGAAAGCTAAGACATGAGGTTACAAGTTCTCTATAGGAATGAGAACCCAGTTCTGCCCGTCAGACTGTCAAAATTACTCATTAACAAACATTTGACTGTTACTGTCCAACTGTTCCTGTCTAGAAATTGAATTGTTACTGTCCGACCTCTCCTTCGATTTTTAACCATATCTTGAGTTATAGAACTCCGTTTCAAGCTAGATTAGTCTCGTTGGAAAGCTAAAACACTAGGCTACAAGTTCTCTTTAGGAAGGAGAACTAGTTTGCCCCCAAGTCAATCAAAATTGCTCATTAACAAATATTGGACTGTTATTGTCCAACTGTTACTGTCTAGAAATTGAACTGTTACTATTCGCCCTCTCTTTAGATTTTTAACTATATCTAGAGTCATAGAATTTTGTATGGAGTGAGATTGGTCTCGTTGGAAAGCTAAGACAAGAGGTTACAAGTTTTCTGTAGGAAGGAGAACCCAGTTGTTCCCGCTAGACAATCAAAATTGCTCATCAACAAACATTTGATTGTTACTGTCCAACTGTTATTGTCTAGACATTGACATATTACTATCTGACCTCTCCTCAGATTTTTTACTATATCTATAGTTATAGAACAATTTTTGAAGTGAGATTGGTCTCGTTAGAAAGCTAAGACAAGAAGCTACAAGTTCTTTGTAGGAAGGAGAACCCAGTTCTGCTCCAAAGTCATTCAAAATTACTTATCAACAAACATTGACTGTTACAGTCCGACCTCTCCTCAGATTTTTTACTATATCTAGAGTTATAGAAATTTGTTTGGAGTGAGATTGGTCTCGTTGGAAAGCTAAGACACGAGGTTACAAGTTCTCTTTAGGAAGGAGAACCCATTTCTGCCCCCTAGACTATCCAAATTGCTCATCAACAACCATTTGACTGTTACGGTCCAACTGTTACTGTCTAGACATTGGACTGTTACTATCCAACTGTTACTGTCCGACCTCTCCTTAGATTTTTAACTATATCTAGAGTTATAGAAGTTCATTTGTAGTGAGATTGGTCTCGTTGGAAAGCTAAGACAAGAGGTTACAAGTTCTATGTAGGTAGGAGAACCTAGTTCTTCCCGCTAGACAATCAAAATTGCTCATCAACAAACATTGGACTATTACTGTCCGACCTCTCCTTAGAGTTTCAACCTTTATCTAGAGTTATAGAACTTTGTTTCAAACAAGATTGGTCTCATTGGAAAGCTAAGACAAACATTTGACTGTTACTGTCTGACTGTTATTGTCTAGAAATTGAATTGTAACTGTCCGACCTCTCCTCGGATTTCTAACTATATCTAGAGTTATAGAACTTCGTTTCTAGCTCGATTGGTCTCGTTGGAAAGCTAAGATACAAGGCTACAAGTTTTCAGGTGGAATGAGAACCCAGTCTGCCCCCAAGTCAATCAAAATTGGTCATCAACATACATTGGACTGTTACTGTCCAACTGTTACTGTCTAGAAATTCAGTTGTTACTGTCCGACCTCTCCTCAGAGTTTTAACTATATCTAGAGTTATAGAACTCCGTTTCAAGCCAGATTGGTCTCGTTGGAAAGCTAAGATACGAGGCTACAAGTTCTCTGTAGAAAGGATAACCCAGTTCTGCCCCCAAGTTAATCAAAATTGCTCAGCAACATACATTGGACTGTTACTGTCTATAAAATAAACTATTACTGTTTGACCTCTCCTCAGAGTTTTAAGTATATCTAGAGTTATAGAACTCCGTTTCAAGCAAGATTGGTCTTGTTGCAAAGCTAAGACACGAGGCTACAAGTTATCTGTAGGAAGGAGAACTAAGTTCTGCCCCCAAGTCAATCAAACATTGGACTGTTACTATCCAATTATTATTGTCTAGACATTGAATGTTACTGTCCGACCTCTCCTCAGAGTTTTAACCTTTATCAGGAGTTATAGAACTCCGTTTCATGCGAGATTGGTCTTGTTAGAAACCTAATACAAGAGGCTACAAGTTCTCCATAGGAAGGAGAACCCAGTTCTGCCCCCAAGTCATTCAAAATTGCTCATCAACAAACATTGGAATGTTACTCTCGAACTGTTACTATCTAGAAATTCAATGTTACTGTCCAACCTCTCCTAAGAGTTTTAACCTTTATCTAGAGTTATAGAACTCCGTTTCAAGCGAGATTGGTCTCGTTAGAAAGCTAAGACACGATGCTACAAGTTATCTGTAGGAAGGAGAACTGAGTTCTGCCCACAAGTCAATCAAAAATTCTCATCAACAAACATTTGACTGTTACTGTCCAACAGTTACTGTCTAGACATTGAATGTTACTGTCCGACCTCTACTCAGAGTTTTAACCTTTATCTAGAGTTATAGAACTCCGTTTCATGCGAGATTGGTCTTTTTAGAAACCTAAAACAAGGGGATACAAGTTCTTTGTAGGAAGGAGAACCCAGTTCTGCCTCCAAGTTATTCAAAATTGCTCATCAACAAACATTGAACTGTTACTGTCCAACTGTTACTATCAAGAAATTCAATGTTACTGTCCGACCTCTCCTAAGAGTTTTAACCTTTATCTAGAGTTATAGAACTCCATTTCCAGCGAGATTGGTCTCGTTGGAAAGCTAAGACAAGAGGCTACAAGTTCTCTATAGGAAGGAGAACGTAGTTCTGCCCCCAAGTCATTCAAAATTGCTCATCAACAAATATTGGACTGTTACTGTCCGACCTCTCCTTAGATTTTTAACTATATCTAGAGTTATAGAACTATGTTTGGAGTGAGATTGGTCTTGTTGGAAAGCTAAGACACGAGGTTACAAGTTCTCTATAGGAAGGAGAACCCAGTTCTGCCCCCAAGTCATTCAAAATAGCTCATCAACAAACTTTGGACTGTTATTGTCCAACTGTTACTGTCTAGACATTGATCTGTTACTGTCCGACCTTACCTCAGATTTTAAACTATATCTAGTGTTGTAGAATTACATTTCAAGCCATATTGGTCTTGTTGGAAAGCTAAGACACGAGGCAACAAGATCTCTGTAGGAAGGAGAACCAAGTGCTGCCCCCAAATCAATCAAAATTGCTCATCAACAAACATTGGACTGTTATTGTCCAACTGTTACTATCAAGAAATTGAATGTTACTATCCGACCTCTCCTTAGAGTTTTAACCTTTATCTAGAGTTATAGAACTCTGTTTCATGCGAGATTAGTCTCGTTAGAAAGCTAAAACAAGAGGCTACAAGTTCTCTGTGGGAAAGAGAACCCAGTTCTGCCCCCAAGTCATTCCAAATTGCTCATCAACAAACATTGGACTGTTACTGTCTAGAAATTGAACTGTTACTGTCCTACCTCTCCTCAGATTTTTAACTTTATCTAGAGTTATAGAACTTTGTTTCGAGGTAGATTGGTCTCGTTGGAAAGCTAAGACACGAGGTTACAACTTCTCTGTAGGAAGGAGAACCCAATTCTGCCCCCAAGTCATTCAAAATTGCTCATCAACAAACTTTGGACTGTTACTGTCCTACTGTTACTATCTAGACATTGACTTGTTACAGTCCCACCTTACCTCAGATTTTTAACTATATCTAGAGTTATAGAACTCTGTTTCAATCAAGATTGGTCTCGTTGGAAAGTTAAGACACGAGGCTACAAGTTCTCTGTAGGAAGGAGAACCTAGTTCTGCCCCTAAGTCAATCAAAATTGCTCATCAACAAACATTGGACTGTTACTGTCCAACTGTTACTATCTAGAAATTCAATGTTACTGTCCCACTTTACCTCAGATTTTTAACTATATCTAGAGTTATAAAACTCCATTTCTAGCCAGATTGTTCTCGTTAGAAAGCTAAGACACGAGGCTACAAGTTCTCTGTAGGAAGGAGAACCTAGTTCTGCCCCCAAGTCAATCAAAATTGCTCATCAACAAACATTGGATAGTTACTGTCCAACTGTTACTATCTAGAAATTCAATGTTACTATCCGACCTCTCCTAAGAGTTTTAATCTTTATCTAGAGTTATAGAACTCCGTTTCAAGCGAGATTGGTATCGTTGGAAAGCTGAGACAAGAGGTTACAAGTTCTCTGTAGGAAGGAGAACCTAGTTCTACCCCCAAGTCATTCAAAATAGCTCATCAACAAACATTGGACTGTTACTGTCCAACTGTTACTGTCTAGAAATTGAACTGTTACATTTCGACCTCTTCTAAGATTTGTAACTATATCTAGAGTTATAGAACTCCGTTTCAATCGAGATTGGTCCCGTTGGAAAGCTAAGACACGAGGCTACAAGTTCTATGTAGGAAGGAGAACCCAATTCTTCCCACAAGACAGTTGAAATTGCTCATCAACAAACATTTTACTGTTATTGTCCAACTGTTACTGTCTTGACATTGGACTGTTACTGTCCGACCTCTCGTAAGATTTTTCACTATATCTAGAGTTATAGAACTCTGTTTCAAGCGAGATTGCTCTCGTTAGAAAGCTAAGACACGAGGCTACAAGTTCTCTGTAGGAAGGAGAACCCAGTTCTGCCTCTAAGTTAGTCAAAATTTTCATTAACAAACATTGGATTGTTACTGTCTAGAAATTGAACTGTTACTATCCGACGTCTCCTAAGATTTTTAACTATATCTAGAGTTATGGAACTCTGGTTCAAGCGAGATTGGTCTCGTGAGAAAGCTAAGAAACTAGGCTACAAGTTCTCTGTAAGAAGAAGAACCCAGTTCTGCCTCCAAGTCAATCAAAATTGCTCATTAACAAACATTTGACTGTTACAGTCTTGACATTGGATTGTTACTGTCCGACCTCGCCTAAGATATTTCACCATATCTAGAGTTATAGAACTCTGTTTCAAGCGAGATTGGTCTCGTTGGAAAGCTAAGACACGAGGCTACAAGTTCTCTGTTGGAAGGAGAACCCAGTTCTGCCTCCCAAATCAATAAAAATTTCTCATCAATAAACATTGGACTATTATTGTCCAACTGTTACTGTCTAAAAATTGAACTATTACATTACGACCCCTCCTCAGAGTTTTAACTATATCTAGAGTTATAGAACTTTGTTTCAAGCGAGATTCATCTCGTTGGAAAGCTAAGATACAAGGCTACAAGTTCTCTATAGGAAGGAGGACCCAGTTCTGCCCCCAAGTCAGTCAATATTTCTCATCAACAAACATTTGACTGTTACTATCTTGAAATTGTATTGTTACTGTCTGACCTCTCCTCAGATTTTTAACTATATCTAGAGTTATAAACTCCGTTTCAAGTGTGATTGGTCTTGTTGGAAAGCTAAGACATGAGGATACAAGTTCTCTATAAGAAGGAGAACCCAGTTCTGCCCTCAAGTCAGTCAATATTTCTCATTAACAAACATTGGATCGTTACTGTTTAGAAATTGAACTGTTACTATCTAACCTCTCCTCAGATTTTTAATTATATCTAGAGTTATAGAACTCTGGTTCAAGCAAGATTGGTCTCGTTGGAAAGCTAAGACACGAGGCTACAAGTTCTCTGTAGGAAGGAGAACCCAGTTTTGTCCCCTAGTCAATCAAAATTGCTCATCAACAAACATTGGACTGTTAGTGTCCGACATCTCCTAAGATTTTTCACTATATCTAGAGTTATAGAACTCTATTTCAAGCGATATTGGTGATTAGTACTTAAAAGTGCATTTTTATCAAGGTTTTATATCATCATTTTGCACTTGAAGTATCAATAACTCTTTAACTAAAACATGTTTTATAATAACAAGTCTGATATTATAAGATACCTTTAATTTATCGTAAATTTTCATCTTAAATGCAGGCCTACCACATAAATCAAAGGATTGATTGATGAGTTGAACTACTAAAATTGAGAAGACAAAAAGAGGGTTAAGCTTAGAAAAGAGATGCTGGTTCAGTCCAAACTGGAATACTGTTAAGTCATTGGGTCATATCTGGAGCTATAGATCTTGGATTTTAATTTGGTTTATATGGATAGAAATCTAAGACATAGGCCTAAAACATTTATGAGGAGTGCAAGACTCAATTCTGTTGTCTGGAAGTCCAATCTTAGCAATAACGGAGAAGTCAGAATCTGTCCTGCAGCCCAGACACTGTTAACTGTTCAGCCCATATCTCGAGCTCTAGAAGTCCAAATGCACCGATTCTAATTATGTTGGAAAGCTGAGACAATTTCCTAGAACTTTCATGATTTAAGTCTGTTCAAATTCTGACGTTATCAATGATGTTTTGTTCAGATAAGAAGATAAGGATTGTCACCAAGTCAAGATGTGGCCACCCACTCAACAATTAGTCATCAAATCAATAGTTTCAAATTTTGGCCTATAAAAGGAGGCATTTACCATGCATTTAGGCATCTTGGTTTTCAGATCAAGATCATGCTCTTGCTCTCTCTCTTTGTAATGCTTAAGTTTTGTTTATATTAATCTCTTGTTTATGCTTTTCATTTCCTTTCCTTTACATAGTTAACTTATATCTTATTTATGTTCTTATCTTGTTTATTTATGTTTCTCTTCTTCATTATGTTTAGCTAAGTTTATTATGTCAAGGTGAAAAGGTTACACTAATGGTGTAAGAATAAGTTATAGTATAAACTCAACATGGACTTTAATGTTTGATACTAACATGTTTTGTATTTGTTATCTTATTCACTCTTAATATTTTGCTTGTTAAATGGTTAATCTAGATTTATGTTGTATAACCTTGGTACAACAAATACTTGGCACTTTCATAGCCCAAACCGTATGGTATAACCGACACCTGTGCTATGAAAGGAACTTGAT
>Ga0307518_10001679_pt1 | contig 16345 bp, 11 predicted proteins | sample 25_EM_MG_FD_203889 | JGI IMG/M metagenome (GOLD analysis project Ga0307518, IMG submission 203889) | Populus trichocarpa ectomycorrhiza microbial communities from riparian zone in the Pacific Northwest, United States - 25_EM | ecosystem: Host-associated > Plants > Roots > Unclassified | place...
TATGATTTTCAAGTAGTTTAATCTTAATTACAAGGACATATGGGACGGGACTGTAATGGGTAATAAGATCTCTCTTGTAGAACAGGAGGGAATTTTCTTTCCCTCTAATGAAAAAACAAACACTGGGCGTATATAAATATTAATTTTAGATATAAATAGTAAAAATATCAATTTAACAACAAATTATGCAAACAAAATAATAAAATAAACAATACATGTACATAGAAAGCAATGTATCAGTTTTCATCCCTATTAAATGTGTCTGAAAATATGATTGGGTTATTATATAAAGTGTTTTTTATTTAAAAATATATTAAAATAATATTTTTTTTATTTTTTAAAAATTATTTTTGACATTAGTATATAAAATAATATAAAAATATTAAAAAAATAATAATTTAAAATAAAAAAATATTATTTTAAAAATATTTTTAAAATATAAAAACAAACCCAATCAAGAGAAAAGTGCTCTCATATCTACTCCTGTCGGGTCAGATTTCATAGGGTATTCGTCAGGGACCGGTAGCATTAGTACTAGCTAGATAGTTTAGCAAGTAGAATGTTTCCTCTCCTCGAGATGGAAAATTAGATATGTCAAATGTCAAATGATTTTGTCAATTAGATGAAATTACACGAGCTTCTGATCTTCAATCCGGATCATATTGTCTTTAAAAAATGCAGCCAACCATGTCAAATTCACTACCTCAAACTTTTTTTTTTCAGAAACCGCGCGTCTTGACTCTAAATATGAAAGGCTTGCTGGAAAGATGATAATTGGATAGGCCTACACTGCTCAGAATTGCATGATGCTCGATTCACCCTAATCCTCAAATTTGTTTCTTACTACTTTTCAATAATCAAAGCAACAAATTGTGGTATAAAGAATGGACGGGCCGTCCTCTGATGAGAGTGGAATGTTTCAAGAGGCAGGAATCAACAGCTAACATATACTTCCGCCTGACTTAGCTTGACCAACTGTGTTGGGCAAAACAAGGCTAGGGAATCAACACTATTCCAACATTTTCACATCAACCAGCATTGCATGCCGGCTGCCCTGCTTCCTGTACAAGACTAGCCAAGACTGCATCGTAATATCCATGTAATAATAGAGCACATCCATTCCCCAGGCGTTCATACCAAACTGATAGTTATAAATTTTTCCTTCCCTTCTGTTTGTTTTTTCTTGACCCTTTCTTAGGCGGCTCTATTCTCTCCTTTTCTTACAAGAAACAAGACCACCAACCTTAGCTGCATAGATATAAAAGCTGTTGGGTGCATAACAAAATCTACTCTGAAAGAGAGAATTCAATTGCATGCACTTTGTGCTTTGCAATGGCTTCTCTGGGCTACCCAAGGGGACTAACAGTGTGTGCAGCACTGCTAGCAGTGTTCCTTGCAAGAGCTAGTGGGATTGATATCTTTCTTGAATGGAATGTTGCGCTTGACAATACCATCAGACCTGTTACAGTTGAACAACCAGTATGAACTTATCAATCATTTTCTGTTGCTTTCTTTGCATTTAACCCTGCCAATCTGTGGTTTTGGTTTTTATAGTGGAAAAATTGTTCATTTTTTCAGGTTATCACCATCAATGGTATGTTCCCTGGACCTCTGATCAATGCTACAACAAACGATTTCGTCCATGTCAATGTTTTCAACAATATGGATGAGCCTTTGCTCATTACATGGTAATGTGCCAGCAAAGAATATCTTGCTTTAAGAATGATGGTTTTCGTCATAATGCACCAGAGCAAATTTTCTTGAATTCATGTCTTAACATCTCATGTATCCATACAATTTTTGGAATAAAAATATGCTTTAATTAAGGTAATGCTCCTGTAGGAATGGTATACAACAGAGGCTAAATTCATGGCAGGATGGAGTTTCTGGGACAAACTGTCCTATTCAACCTGGTAAAAACTGGACTTACGTGTTTCAGACCAAGGACCAAATTGGCAGTTATTTCTACTTTCCTTCTATCAATTTCCAGAAAGCTGCTGGAGGATTTGGGCCAATTCGAGTCAACAATCGCAATGTTATCGCTGTCCCCTTCCCAAAACCAGAAGCTGAGTTTGATCTTCTGATAGGTGATTGGTTTTATGACAGTTACAATGTGAGTGACCGAAATTTGTTCATGAGAACACATGACACTTCTTGTCGAATCTGTTTAATGACAACCCATATTTATTGGTGTCAAACTTTCACAGAAAACCAGATCAATGATGGCCTCCATGGCAAATATTATCACCCCAGATGTTATTCTAATGAATGGAAAAGGCCCTTATGGCCATTCATTGTCAAAAGCCTATGAATCCTTCATTGTCACACAAGGTAAAATAACCTCTTCCCACCCCAAAAATGAAAAAAAGAAAAACCTAAATTATGGGAATTTGGGATTAGGTCCATTAGGCTTATAGTGCTATGTGATTAATGTGCACTGGCTTTCGCTTGCATTTGTTATGCAGGAAAGACTTACAGATTCAGGATATCAAATGTTGGGAGTGCATTCAGTTTCAACTTCAGGGTTCAAAATCATAAGATGGTTTTGGTAGAAACAGAAGGGTCCTACACCAATCAGATAACACTGGATTCTCTTGACGTGCATGTTGGTCAATCCTACTCAGTTCTCGTCACAGCTGATCAGAATGAAGCTGATTACTATATTGTGGCAAGCCCTTTGTTGCTCAACACTAGCAGTCCTGGGGGTTTCGATGGTGTAGGGGTGCTGCACTATTCGAACTCCCTTACACCAGTTAAGGGTCCTCTCCCAGGAGGTCCTGATCCATTTGATCTGGATTCTTCGGTCAATCAAGCAAGATCTATCAGGTAAATTTGGAAAAGGTTGCAATTCATTAAAGATTTTTATACAAATATAGTGTAATTTCAACCAGTAATGCCATTATGTTTTTTGAAGTAAAAGATTCATAATTTTCCATAAGGTCTATGAAACAATTGGTGTATTTGTTCATGAATGATTGTTCAGTATTTAGGCCTGAACCTCTTCCAATTCTAAGGTATTCATTCATGCTTGTCCTGTACTTTTCCTCGCTTGCTTTCTTCATACTAGGTGGAACCTGACAGCAGGAGCTGCAAGGCCTAACCGACAAGGAGCTTTTAATGTAACAAATGTTACCTTGTCTCAAACCTTCATCCTAGATGGATCAACGGCAGAAATTGAAGGCGCACAACGCTATGCTGTCAACAATGTGTCATACTACACCTTAAACACCCCACTGAAACTGGCAGATCACTTCGTCAACGGGTCTGGTGTCTACCAACTAGATCGGTTTCCAGTTAATTTTGTCAATGCTAAAGCTGCTTATGGCGTTTCTGTTGTTACTGGAATTCACAAAGGGTGGATAGAACTTGTCTTTGTAAATAGCTTGAATACCATGGATGCATGGCATTTAGACGGTTTCGGGTTCTACGTTGTTGGGTAAAAAACCTAAACCATCACCGCTTCTATAATTCCTTTCCGAAGCTGAGACATTGACTCATAATTCATGTGAAATTGTTTTCCAGATTTGGCAATGGATTGTGGGGACCTGAGGCTCGCAATGATTACAATATTTACGACCCAGTTGTCCGGTCCACCGTGCAAGTGTACCCCAACGGATGGACTGCAGTTTATGCATTCCTAGACAATCCTGGAATGTGGAACCTCCGGTCACAAAGCTTGAAAAATTGGTACTTAGGCCAGGAACTGTATATTCGAGTCTTTGACGATGATCCTAACCCTGCCAAGGAGCGTCCACCGCCTAATAACCTACTTCTATGTGGTTAGTGCGATTTTCATGAACTTGTAGCATAATTTCCTTTTATCTAATTTGGTCATCTTTGTTGGTAATTTTGGTTGCCTGTAATAGGTATTTTTGCTGGTGAATCTGAGGCTCCGGCCAGCGAACCAGGCCCTGCTCCATCTCCAGGATGGTGAATTGATGACAGCTGATAGACTTGATCAAGTCATAATTCATAAACAAGATATTGAAGGGTTTTCTGGCTTATATACAATCTTTCTAATTAAATTGTTATCCTACACTTAATTTATTTACATTTCATCAAATAATTATCCAAGTGGTACTAATTTGTAATAATGAGGAAAATATTTATTTGCTAGTGGATTATATAATAATTAATACAGGCTTTAGGATGCCTTGTTGCAATATCAATATCAATTTTTTTTTTTTATTGCAAGAACAAAAATTATATATTTCATTTGAGACACTTTTACTGTAATTGAACTTTAGTCATATGGTATATATAGATATTGAATTTGATTCACCAGTAATACTAGTTTTACATATATCATCGTCGCCGTCGCCTCATCGTCGGGAAAAATCTCTTGCTTTGAATGACTGGATCTCACTAAAAGAATCAAAGATACAGACTGAAAGGACATGCAGGAGGACAACCTATAATTATTTTAACATAGCACAAGCCTTGCCACCCACCAGTTTTGGGAGCAATCAATAGCTTTCTGAGCAACGAAATCATAGACCTTGCTATATATCTGGATATATACCATGGCCCGTCAATCGTTGGGCTCTTTTTTTTTTTTTTTTTTGTCTGTTATTATCATGATGTAATTTTCATTTTTTTATTAATATAAATAATATTAATATCGATTGGGTTGAGTTGAGTTGGCTCTTCATAAATTATCCAAATCCATTTTTCCCTTAATATAGAATGTCATCATCACAATAAAAAAGAAAAAGAAATAAGAAATAAGAGCGGCATGGAAAACTAAAAAAAAGAAGAAAAGAAATAGTTAATAAATTAATTAGGATTCAACCTGATCAGTCGGCCGAGTTAACGGTGTTCATCATTTAAAAATAAATAAATAAAAATAATATAATTTTAAGAAATTGAATTTTGATTAGGTAATACATGGTTGGTTTTTTTTCACACCTGACTTAGACGGGGCCGGGAATGGGCGAAGTCTGATTGAATCGGCGCCAATATTGACAGTGAAAAAAGAAGAAGGAAGGCGACTGAAAACTCGAAAAGCTCAGACATGGAAGCATTACTGGTGAGAGGGTAAATATTAAATTAATAGTTTCAAAGTATTTTGAAAACTAAAGATATAATATATTATAACAATTATTCAACAAAAATATATTATAACAATCGATTCAATTCCATGATCTTGTCTAAGTATGTGTTTTTTTTCTTTCAAATATTGCTATGAAACAAACTCTTCGCACATGCATCATCTAAAGAAAATTCTCGTCATCTTGTTATTATGCCAATCAAAAACTAGGTTAAACATGCCGGCCGACCATTAGACATGTTGTTTTCATGCCGAACACCATTAAAAAAACTGTTCCTAGGAAAAAATTGATATTGTCCAAGCCAATATATCCGGCCTGTTTGAAAGTATGTGGTATATAAATATTATTATTTTTTAAAATATTTTTTATTTAAATTTATTAAAACAATATATATTTTTTAATTTTTAATATATTAATATATCAAAATGATAAAAAAAAAAACATTGAAAAATATTAATTTAAAACTTTTTAAAATTTTTAAAAAGCATAGTTTGATCACGGTGAGAAAAAAAAAATCTTATTTCGTGAGTATATATCCACGTTTTGGGTGGAAAGAGTTTTTAAAAAATCATTATAACAAGAAAATTAAAAGGTATACACATACATATAATATAGAGTTCCTCTATGACTCGTGTTGGTTCTGTTTATATATGTGTGTTTAGGAGACTCCTACTTAATATTTAAAGCTTTTTAGAGATAAAAAAAAACCACCCGTCTCACCGTCTGTTTATGTTTGGAAGGACCGATCAAGGCGGCAAGATGAGTTGGCAAATCTGGATTACTAGGTGATTTCTCACACACAAGATACCTTGGTATTTGCTTCGATAACTTAACAAGAAGCATTGTATTGAACATATCAAGGCCTGCGTGTTTCTACTCCGAAGTATGGCTCCATTGATGCATATAAAATACGTTGACCTTTGCAATTCAACTAAGTTATTTCTCTTCGTGTTCTTGCTCCAGTTTTATCCTCCCTTCTTTTCCCTTTTGTTTTGCTTCATCTATTTGATCTTGATTACTGTAATTAATTAATGCCTCTAGTTTGATTAGGGTGACGAGCAGCTCCAAGAGGGGAAGAAACATATATATGGCCATCTTCGGCAATCAAATTCTACAACTGTTTTTTGTGGCCATTCCCATACTCTTCGTCGGGATAGCCAACAGTGAGGAAATCTTTCAAGAATGGCACGTAACAATTGACAGAACTATCAGCCCAGTATCCAACGAACAACCGGTACTGATGTATCATAACTATAAATCATCTTTGCTTTAACTCGTATACATCTTGGTTTCTTAATTTGCATGGATATATCTGTGTGTGTGTTTTAACAGGTTATCCTAATCAATGGGAAGTTCCCTGGACCCCTTATCAATGCCACAACCAATGATATGATCCATATTAATGTGTTTAACGATATGGACGAACCAGTTTTATTTACATGGTATCAGCAATAACTCTTTAATAATTGCTCATCAAGATCCTCTTTTGGTTTTTAAATGGTCCTGATGGCGTGTGTATACGGTGCAGGAATGGGATACAACAAAGGCTGAACTCTTGGCAAGATGGTGTGGGCGGCACGAACTGTCCAATCGTGCCGGGCTCAAATTGGACCTATGCGTTCCAAGTCAAGGACCAAATTGGCTCTTTCTTTTACTTCCCTTCCATCAACAACCAGAAGGCTGGGGGAGGGTTTGGTCCCATTAGAGTTAACAATCGTAATGTTATCAGCGTACCTTTCCCTAGACCTGAAGATGAATTTGACCTTCTCATTGGAGACTGGTATCCAGAGAATTACAAGGTGATTTATTAACATTATTTTTGATATTATTCAAGAGATTTATCTGTAATCATTAAGTATTTAAGAATTAATGAATAGCGTTATGGTTTTAACTTGATGATGACTAATTAATTTGGTATATATAATATGATGCAGAATCTTGTATACATGCTGATAGACAACTTCACGATCCCTCTTTGGATTTTAATGAATGGAAAAGGCCCATATTTGAATACTTATACGAAAGTTTATGAATCCTTCACGGTTGCTCAAGGTAATGATCAGGTCCAATTGCTTGCTATATATAAAAATTAATTGGTGCACTCTGAAATTAAATAATTTCTTCTTCTTTTTTTCTCGTATCTTCTGTGATATGCAGGGAAGACATACAGATTTAGGATATCCAACGTAGGAAATCAATGGAGTTTCAATTTTAGGATTCAGAATCATCACATGTTGGTGGTAGAAACTGAAGGATCATACACTAATCAGATAATGGTGGACTCCCTCGATGTTCATGTTGGCCAATCCTACTCAGTTCTTGTCACAGCTGACCAAAAGGCAGCTGATTATTACATTGTGGCAACACCAAAAATGGTTAATACCACTAAATACGGCAATCTTGTGGGCGTAGGGGTGCTACATTATCTCAATTCTAGTACAATGGCTACTGGACCTCTTCCAAGTGGACCTGACCCGTATGATCTACAATTCTCCATTAATCAAGCCAAGTCCATCAAGTAAATCTTCCTTTCTTTTTCTCATTAAATCAAGTAAATCTTCTTGATAGCTAGTAACAATTGTTTGATTACATTCGATATTTTCCTTCTCTGCTAGGAAACTCTCAGAATTTGCAAATCTTTTATCTGTGAATTCAGGTGGAATATGACTACTGGGGCTGCTAGGCCTAATCCACAAGGAACCTTCAACGTGACCAATGTGACACTGTCACAGACATTTATCCTCACAGGATCAAGAGCTCGGGATACTCAGGGTTTTCCTTACTACACAGTCAACGATGTGTGGTACACAGAAACAGATACCCCATTAAAGCTGGCTGATCTAATGACAAATGGGTCTGGAGTCTATGAACTTGATAAATTCTCTACTAACTCTAGCAATGGAAACCTAAGACATGGAGTTTTTGTAGCAAGTGGAAACCATAAAGGGTGGTTAGAAATTGTGCTCAAGAATGATTTAGATGTTATAGATTCTTGGCATTTGGATGGGTACGGTTTCTATGTTGTTGGGTAAGTACACGAGAATGAACATCAACCTTTTTTTTTTTTTTTTCTTTTCAATATGCATAATTAAATATAAAATTTTAATTTTTAACTTGTAGATTCGGTGACGGAAATTGGACTCTTGAATCTCGTAATAATTACAATCTTTATGATCCTGTAGTTCGTTCCACCATTCAGGTATATATTAATAGACCTGATTAACCAAATAATTTCTTTTAAAAAAAAAAACAAAAATGAATGTTGAATTGATTTTAGTAAATACAATATATTCTTGGTTAGGTTTATCCTAAAAGGTGGACTGCAGTCTATGCATACCTTGACAATCCTGGGATGTGGAATTTGAGATCACAAAGTTTGAAAAATTGGTATTTGGGCCAACAACTGTACTTGAGAGTTTATGATGCTGACCCCAACCCTGCCAAGGAGAGACCGCCCCCAGATAACCTTCTTCTATGTGGTAAATGCTTTGTCCTAAATATATATATATTTTTTCTTGTTTTTGTGATGTATTTCTATTCAAAATTAACAATGTTTTATTTATTTATTTATTACTTGTTCACAGGAGCCTTCGGTCCCTTAGCTCCTCCCCCTCCTCCCCTTCCTCCACCTCCGTCACCTCCTGCTCCTGCTAACCCTTCTCCTTCTCAGGCATCATCGACACAAATAACATGGTATACAAAAAAGGTTTAATAAAAATAATAATACTTCATGTCTTTTTTTAAAGCGATTTAATACCTTGTTAAAAATATATCTGTGCGTGATGAGAAGATTTTGAAAAAATATTTTTTAAAATAAAAAACAATTACAACAATTTAAAATTAGGTTCCTTTGACATTCCATTAAGAAATTGTACTGCTTTCAAGCAGGAGGATTCAATTGAAGAATGCCTAATAATTTAGGAATTGAATCTCCCATTATAGTTTGGAGAAAACGTTGAGAATTCATATATCATAGATAGTTGGGGGACTAATTAGTTGATAATTTTACAAGGGATATGCCTCTTTGTAATTTGACTAATTAAAAAGTCTCTTTTCTCACTGTTGCCTACGCTTTGTAGGTATTACATCACTGTGATCTGCATGGTTTCAATGCTCTTCCTCGGCCAGCAATAGCTCATCACAGCCTGAAGTCGAAGGTGACAGAAATGAAACTCCAGCATGTGGCTCTGTAATCCGAGAATTCAGTGATTTTGCGCGACGCATCCTTGGAATTAAGCCTTGCATTTTTTTCTTTCTTTTTTGGTGTTTTATGTCAATGCTAATTAAAAAAACATTAAAAGACTACATTCCTTGAGAATTCTTCCACTTGAATTGAGGAGGTGCTAGGTCCTTCATTCGACTCCCAAATTTGATTTCTTCTTCTTCTTCTTTTATTAACAATTAAAGCAAGGCCAAGTTCTTGAAGTTGAAGCGAAAGAAAGTGAGGCCAAGAGGCACAAAAATTGAGAGGAATGATGCAAGGATCGATAAGCTTTTATATTTAAGACTCACAAAATCCGGAAGAAAAAGAATTTTGTAAAATAATATTTATATTTACCATCCTAGCTAGATGCAGGAAGCCAGGAAGAACAAACATGGGAAGAAGCATGCACAATATTTGCCTTTTTATTCAAGTTCACTGTTTCCTCTTTGAAAATGCAAGGAAGGAACCAAAGAAGAAACGGCGGTTTCCATCGTTTTGATTTCTTAATTTTGTTTCTAATAATGTCTTTTATATGGTGATCTAAATTACCATATTTGACTCAATTCTTTTACATCATTTCTGGAAAGCATAGAAATTTTAATAAAATTTTATGTTTTAAAATATTATATTTAAAACCGTCTCAAATATTAAAAATAAAATCTCAATTAAAATTTAATCTCTAAAAATATTATAGAACTATATTAGTGGTCAACCTTTTTGATTTCCAATTCTAAAAATAATAATTTAATATTAAAACTAATTTTCTTAAAATACCTATCTAACTTTTTTAAAAAAGACTTTTTAAAAAATAAGATGAAAATAACATATAAAAAATAAAATTTATTTCTTCTAAATATATTTATCAATTGAACTTAAATTAAATATTATAATTAAATTCGATTGCAGCAGCAGAACCAAACAAAGTGGTCTCAAATTATTGGTCTCAAATTCACAAAGAATATAATAATTAATATACAAATCATTGCCGCACTATCAACTGGCCTATTAGCTCAGTTGGTTAGAGCGTCGTGCTAATAACGCGAAGGTCGCAGGTTCGAAACCTGCATGGGCCATTCTATTTTTGTTTTGGCGTTGCTTTCTTTTTTCTTTGTGCTGCCGTTAGTTTTCACGCCCTGTTTTCAACTGTAGTTGGCCTTTTTTTATGGAGACTTTTTGGGTCTAAGATAAAGTAATAACCATAAGTATTGACTTTATGATATAATATTTTTTGGGCAAGTTGTGTGCATTATGATGGATTAAAAAAAAAACTAATGAGAAATTTCTTTCTCCAACCCCTTAATAATATTGTAATTAAATTGAGATAATAATATAAATAATATATTCAGTTGATGTGCGGACCAAACATTATTTTAGTACTATTATTTTCAATTCATAGCTAGATTATCAATCAAAGGACACAACACAATTTTTTTTTTGTTTTCAATTTCTTGAAAATTACTTTTTGAATTCTTTTATGTTTGGCTACTTTGTGGAAAACTAATGAACATAATTCACTTTCTAATAAAAAAAAGTTTTAGATGAAGGAAAGTACTTTTTTTAATTTAAAAAAAAACAAAAAAAAACACTTTTCATGAAGGATCCAACCAAAACCTAAAATGATAAAATCCTAATATATAAACATTTTAAAATAAATATCATGAGAAAAACAATAAATTACTAATATATTTATATAGAAAACAATATATTAGTATATATTAAAATACAATATAAAATATATTAATTTGATATATTAGTGAATATAATACTTTAATTTATAAAATATTGTTAAAAAAATACATTCGAATACAAAACATATTATATTATACAATAATCATATACTTTCAAGTGTTATGAAATTAATTAGAACACCATAGAAAATAATTTATTTTCATCTCCAACCACCAAAAAATGTTTGATAAAAATAAGAATTTTACCATTTTAAGAAAGTTAATAACTACAAAATATTTATTTTCTAACTTATTTTACTTGATATGTACAAATATAAAAAAAATGATTTCCAACTCATTTTTCATTAAATATTGAAAAGTAATTCATTTTCTCATAATATTTTTCATGACATTACTAAATATTATAAAACAATTAATTTTTTAGGAATTTACTTTCAATAGAACAGCTTTCTGAAAAATAAACAAAGCCTTAAAAAAATCATTCATTTTGAACTAATATATTTTATGATGTTTTATTTTTAATTATAAAAAGTATTTTTGAACGAATATGTATGTTAATTGATACTTGTATTTTTGAGACAATCTTAAGATTTTATTTTCATACATTATCGATTCGCCGTATCTGAAAAAAATAAATTCTTGAATGATCATGATACTAACATTCAAACTCAAAAAATTAAAAAAATAAAATGGAAGAGGGTTTTAGCCTCTTAATTTGACCATCCTATCTTTGAAGTTACTTTTTATCCATGTTTGGACTTGGAGATGATAGCATAGAAAAGCATTGACTTAATTGCATGCCCTCCTCTTAAACCAAGAAAAGAGGCCACGACGTCTATCACTGGTGCGTAATCTGGCTCACTCACCTCTAACCTCACAACTTGTGTCTAATTATGTACCTCAAAGAATTGACCTAACTCCTAAATTAGCTCTAATTAACTACACAACTAGACTCCCTCATTGGCGACCTCACAATCACACATCTCTCGCTAGATCTCTCTGAGGTAGACCGACAGCTGCTCTCCTATCTAGACAGCCACTCTTACTTAAGAACAGCTAATTATATAATGATGCTTAAAAAATGTCATACCTGGACTAGGTTTTGGTACAAGGCTCATTGTCTTCATTAATCCCTTGATGGAAATCATCGCCAACTTTGTGCTTAACACATGCATGCATGCTTGCTTATGCCATAAGTTTTTAATTTGTATGGGTCGATCGGCCTGCTTTTATTATAGATGTGATAATTCGGTACTTAACAATTCAGATTGTTATATTCGCTAAAAACTTCTCCCATGACACCTCTGTTGATGGTTAAGTAAGGTGGTACGTAGTAATTCATTGTCCAGGGGTTAGTAAATTACTGTTGCTTGTCACTCAAGAATTTGATCCTAACTGCTTAATTAGTTAATTGATCAGATCTGATGTAAATGCAGTGTTAATACATTTGCATAAATGCAGCGAGAGAGCACATAGAGTTGAGAAGTAGAAGAAGAATCCAAAGGTTTAGAGCCCCATTTCAACATGTTAAATCTTAGGCCTTGAAGCAGTTGATAATTAATGGCATATACTGCTGAGGTAGATTGAGTAGGGTAGTGGCTAACAAGAAGGTGGACCAAGCCAAGAAAAGAACAAAGAGTAGATAAGTAGAGAGAGGGCATTTTTTAAAAAGCAAATTGTTATTTTAAGAGAGAAAAGGGGCAAGAGGTTGATTGTTTATATGGGAAATGCAGTTCCTTACTGGCTCTTCTTATGTTATCATGCTTCATTTTTATTCTATTTTTTGTCACCAGAACTTGAGAAGGAAAGAGAAGCTAGCGCAGGGAGGCATTCTTGTAAATGAAACAAAGAAAATCAACCAAAGCAACAAACTTTTTGGCTTTGGTGGGGTGACCAACACGAGCTAAACACTCTCTCTCAAGTGTGCAACACATTCCTTTCCCACTCAAAAAGAACAAAAACTAGTGATAAAGAGAAAGAAAAAGATGCCTGCATATCATGCACTTCTCATGGATTAGAGTCTTTTTTGACAGCAGAAATTGCTAGCTCATACAAGCAATTCAAGTCCACTACATAGCGATATTTGATCAGGCTAAATAATTGAAAGAATTAAAAGAATGTTATATTATGATCTTTTCAAGTTACAAGGGATAATTTTTTAAAAAAAAATTATCTGGTGAATCAATAATAAATGGCCATGTCTGATCAAATAGAAGAAAACAAAATAAACTCCTCAACAACTTAAGAAGAAAAAAATAAAAAGAAAAATACAACCTTCTTCAGTAATGACAATCCACCAGAGCCGGGCTGGTGAAGACAAGAGATGTGTTTTGTTGCTTCTGCTGCTGCTGTTTTTGTTGTTGCTTGGAAGCAAAGGCAAATTTATCATCTTCTGGGGCTGGAAGATTGAGATCCAAATCCAAAGAAAGTACGTTTCTTGCTCTCTTGGGTTCCTCAGATTCTATAGTCATTGGTGTTAATGACAAGGTTGTGGTACTAGACACAAGAGGACCCCGGTGCCGCCGCATATGACCACCCAAGGCCTGTCCTGATGTAAACACCGCACCACAAACTGAGCACTCATGAATCTTGCCTTTATTGTGATTGCTGTACGTACCTCTATTAGTATTGTTTTCACTCAATTGAAGAGAAAGAGATGAAACATTCTTGTAGTGTCCATCTTCTTCATCAGAAGATATCGAAAGATTTTGCTTCTTCTCATCATTGTGGATTGCCCTGGGCTTCTTATGACTAGCCCTATGTCCACCTAATGCTTGAAAAGATGGAAATGTTCGGCTACATGTTTTGCACTCATAAACATAGTAACCAACCCTGCCAGAACCTGTGGAATTAGCAGTTTCTAGGAATTTTCTACTATTGAATTTGGCGGTGTAAACCGGTACCCCTCCTCTTGAATCATGATGATCATGATCTTGATGATGATGTTGTTGTTGTTTTGGGAAATCTCTTGAATGGCCTTTGGCAAGTAGGATAAGACAATTGGCCATGTCTTCTTCTTCTTCAGTGCTATCTTGAAATTCATCGATGGAAGTTGTTGGTGACCAATTGGTACCACCATCTCCGCTTGATGAATCAGTTGTTAAGCCAAAAGGGATTGCCGATTGAACCCTTAACCGCTTTGTTCTCTTCCCTTTCGCAACACGGGTCGTGACTTCCTCTGAGGCCTCCATTTTTCTCCACCACCTGAGAGAAAGAAAGGGAGAATTGATGGGATGTTGTAGAAGGAAGCAAGGGGGTGATCAAGGGAGTGGGCTTTCTATATATGAAATAGTGAATGGGAGAGGAGAGGGATATATAAAGAATGTCATGTAAGAGAAAAGTCTTTTTTAGGTGACAGTTTTTAGAGTCAAGAAGGACACCCAATGGAACAGTCAAGTGTGAATTAGTATGTAGGAAAATATAACCTTTGTTGAGTTCGCAAGGTATATATATCAACTTAGTTATAAATAGGCCAAGAGTTTCAAGATTTAGACAAAAAAAAATTAAAAAAAAAAAAGAGTGGGAGAGAGAGCTATGAAACGGAGACTACAGCCAAAAACAAGCAGAAAACATGACAAAATTAGAGACAAGAAGGGGAGGGAGTAAAATTAACAGTTGGAAGGGAGGGAGAGGGTGTTTGTTAATGTCAAGTCCGTTTCACACTCTCTTTCTCACACTTTGCCAACTCACTTCAACATGTATATATATATATAAAAAAAATAAACAAGAAATAATTAACAACTAAAACCTTGATTAATTACCCATAATTGCTTGGCAGCACAATGTTATTAGCTAATATTGCTCTCATCCACCCTTTCTTTGGCCAGTAAATCGCACCTCCACTCATGTGTATACAGTGAGTTGTAATTAACACACTGCTCCTGGTTTATAGCATCACAATACTAATCTCTATCTGTGTGTACGTACGTACTTACTAGGTGTTAATTTAATTACTAGTTTATTAGCTAATTTTATTTTATTTTATTTTATGGTTAATTGAGATATATATTCTCAGATTATTTTTCGAAAACCAAAGTTAAATCTCATTAAAAAAATTACTTCTTCTAATGATCTTTTCTGAAGAATATTCGGTTCAAGTAATATTCTATATGTGTGTGTAAAATGCTTATTTTCATTAATGATGTTATGGAAAAAAAACCCATTTATAATTTATTACTGTAAAAATAGATATATTGCTATATATATTTTTATATATGGTTAGTTTTCTCACACGTCTTGTTGAAGGAAAACACTAAGCATACATACCGCAAAAAACAGGCAATCACATTTCGTGCATAAAAATATGAATAAAGAGAGTGTGTGTTAGAGAAAGCGAAGCGAAGAAAGCCCGTTACTTTGCCTCGAAGATTCTCCAAGAATTAGAGATCGATGATTGGAGTGCAAGCCTGGAACCCACGGAATCTGCGGTGCTCCTCTTTCCTGCGTGTCCCTGTAAGTTCCATGTCTGCATGACCTGCCATTCATGGATCTCTTGTGCCTTTTCTTTGCCATTACTACTTGTATAGTAACTAACACCTTACTAGTGCTCCATTATTTCACTATTTCACTGGTGGGTGGATAGGGTGGGAGCTGCTTTCACTACAAAAAGGGCATAATCAAGAGATCGATTTAATTTTTAGTGGGTTTAGAAATTTTCTCCTAAATATCCAATCCTCGAGTGGAAAACTAGATTAAATAAAAAGAAAATGAAAAAATAATCTCAGTATAATGTCTAAAAGGTATTCCATTTGATACCATGCCATCCACGAAAACAGCATACGTTTTATGAGATTTACCTCAATATTTATACATCACCACACAGTATAGGGTATTTCTAGCTAGGATTAATGCGGTCTAAATAGAATGTTAAAAACTTGGATAAGTACTATCGTAGTGAGTGTTTAAATGATGCATTATTAAGTACATAATTTATTTCTAATCATTCAATCCATGTGCTGCTGGCTCTTCCATTTTATCTAATCACTGAACTCCTTATGTCTCATGTTATTTATTTATTTATTTAATTTGAAGTATCCACCCACTAATCATCCAATAACAAACCTACTCCTCAAGCTGACTTGACTCTTTTACAATCTCATCATCATTGGGTTGATCACCTGATTTGATAGAGTTACACAAAGCTGGGCTTGGTCAGAATTTGCAGGTCTTGAAGTAAAACTGGTTGGATTATTATTACCAACAAATTGAAGGCGCATATATTCAATATTCGCACACTAAGATGCTAGAGATGTGGGATCCATTTCTGGGATTTGATGGTTATCGACGCAATACGAAATTCTATAGCATTTCTGTGCCATAATTAACCAATTATTGACGATAACTGCCAGTCATAGATGGCCGCTGCATATATATCTTATTTAAATCGACCTGAGTGTCCAGAT
>Ga0307518_10001680_pt1 | contig 16345 bp, 15 predicted proteins | sample 25_EM_MG_FD_203889 | JGI IMG/M metagenome (GOLD analysis project Ga0307518, IMG submission 203889) | Populus trichocarpa ectomycorrhiza microbial communities from riparian zone in the Pacific Northwest, United States - 25_EM | ecosystem: Host-associated > Plants > Roots > Unclassified | place...
GAATTCTTCGAACGCGTAGACGTAGTCGTTCAGCTCGTCGACCTGCATCCGCCACCGCCGAAGCTCTTCGGCGAGCGCCCGCCGGACCAGTGACTTGCCGGCACCCGGCAGGCCGGTGACGAAGACGACCGGCGCACGGTGGCGGAACGCCAGATGCCGCAGGACGGCGTCTTCCGCCTTGGGCGACAGCTGATAAGCCGCGCGCTGCTCCCGGATCCGGTCCGCGAGGCGGAACAGTCCGGCGCCCGGACCGCTCCCGGCCAGCAGTTCCCCGGCCAGGAACGATTCGAGGGGTTCGGACTCGTTCCACGTCTCGTCGAAGTGGCTGCGGAACACCTTGGCGGCGGAGATCTCGTCCAGCCGTTCGGGGCGGTCCTTCCCGCCGTTGCGCCGGTTGAGCACCGTGTGGTGCTCCGAACCGGAGAACAGGTGGTACGACAGGTGATCCGCGGTCAGCGCGCGGGACACGCGAACCTCGATCCCCGCCGCGAGCAGTTCGGCTCCGGCGGTCAGGGAGGCGGGCTCGGTCCGGGTGATCACCCGGACCCCGCGGCGGCCGTTGATCTGTGCCCACGATTCCTGAATCTCGGCGAGCACCGGAGAACCTTGCGCCGGGAGCAGGTTCGGCACGAGTGCGTCGAGTCGCTCGACGTTGTCGTTCTTGGAGATGACGAGCATCTCCGCCAGGTAGTTCCGCCGGGTCATCCGCTGGGAGAGCCCGGTCGGCAGGCGGGTGCGACGCCACAGGAACCTGACGGTCGCCACGATGAGAGCGACGGACACGCCGCTGGTCACGGGTACGAGGAGCTGACTCCAGTTCATCGGGCCGCCTGTCCGCGGTGTTATCGGAATGCCTAAGCCAAAGTTTAGGCGTGGCGAACTTTCTTTTCAAGCACGACGCACTCTGACGAGGCAGACTGGCACAATATATCGCGAGCCGATATATTGTGCCCATGACTGGTCGAACGATGACGGAGCAGGCGTTCTTCGTCCTCACCGCCCTTGTGGACACCCCGCGTCATGGGTACGGGATCGTCGGCGAGGTGAGCGGTCTTTCGGACGGCCGGGTGAAGCTCAAGGTGGGCACGCTGTACGGCGTGCTGGATCGGCTGGTCGCGGACCGCTTGGTCGAGCCGGATCGGGAGGAGGTCGCCAACGGGCGGCTCCGCCGGTACTACCGGCTGACCGAGGACGGCCGCACGGCGCTCGCGGCCGAGGCCCGGCGGCAGGCCGCGAACGCCCGCGCCGCCTCGGAACGGCTGCGCGCGTGGCGGCCGGCGGACACCGGGGGCCTGGCGTGAACCGCCTGGAGGACCGGTACCGGCGGGTGCTGCGGCTGCTCCCCGCCTCCTATCGTCAGGCGTGGGAGGAGGACATGGTCGCCACCTTCCTGGAGAGCGAGCAGCCAGAAGACGCCGAGGAAGCGGAGTTCGCCGCCGACCATGGCCGGCCGAGCTGGGCGGAAGTGGCGAGTGTCGTGGCGCTGGCGGTGCGGCTGCGGCTGGGAGGTGACGGCGCGCCGCCCCGCTACCTCGTCTGGGGCGAGACGGTCCGGCGGTTGGCGCTGGTGGGGTTGCTCGTGCAGGCGGTGGCCGCGCTGGCGGGCATCGGGGCGTGGCTGTGGTCTCCCTGGGTGACGAATCTGGTCGCCCCCGGTCAGGCGGCCGACGTGCAGGCACTGCTCGGTTTGGTCTGGGTGGCGGCTTATCTCTGTCTGGTGACCGGCCGGTGGCGCGCGGCGCGGCTGTTCGCGGCGCTGGCGCTCGCTCGAGCAGTGTTCTACTTCGGCGTGGATCTCGCGGCCGTCGAGGGCGCGTACGGGCTGTCGCGGACCGTCGGACTCCTGCTGGACGCGCTGCCGGTGGTGGCACTGGTCGCGTTCCACCGGCAGGCCCCGGCGGTGAAGGCACGGCCGTGGCTCGTCGCGCTGCCCGTCGGCGTCGCCCTCCTGACGGTCGCGCTGCTGCTCACCTATGTCAGCGTTCCGGCGCTCGTGGACTGGCCGAGTGTGGTCTGTGTGGCCGTCTTCGCCGCCGCGGTCGGCTACTTGAGCCTGCCTCGCCTTGGCTGGCGGAATGCCACCGTGTCCTGGTCGACGGCGCTGGCTTTGCTCGCGCTCGCCGCGCTCGTGCAGCGCGTCGTGACGCTGCTGGACTACCTCCGGCTCGCCGCTCGCACGCCGGAGCTGGACGTCGTGATCGCGATCGCCGCCGGGCAGGCCGTGGCGGTGCTGGCGATCGCGGTACCGCTCACGATGCTCGCCGCCAAGGCCGTGCGCGCGCTGCCGCCGGTCGCCGCCCGGTGATGTGCGCGAAGTCGTCCGCCTATTCCCGTCGGCGTGGCCGGAGGAAGGCCAGGCCGCGTTTCGGCGCGGTCCTCGGGAAACAGGTGTACGTGCCGCCGTGCGCCAGGTAGTGATCGACGATCGGCCCGCCCGGTCCGGCCGGTGCCGCGACGTCGTCGGGCACGTACCGCCCGCCCAGGTCGGCGCCGGACCTGTACAGGCCGTGCGCCAAGAGCCGGAGCAGGATCGCCGGTGGCTCTTGGCAGAGGGCATAGGGGGCCGCGTTGACGGACAACGGTTTCCGCCCGCGTTCGTAACCCCGGAGCAAGTGGGTGAGGCGATGGGAAAGTCCATCGACCTCGGCTCCCAGCCAGGCCCGCACCTTGGCGCTGTCTTCACCTTGAAGAGTCCGTGTCAGCAGCTCCGCGGCGGCTTGAAGCCCATGGCCCTGGCTGAGCGCGATCAGGGTGTGTTCGAGCCGGGCGGCCGCGTGGATGGGCAGCGACGCCTCGACGGAGTGCTTGCGTGCGAGCACCACACCGAGCACGACGCTCAGGCCACCGCGACCGGTCGCCGCCTCGACCTGCTCGACGGGAATCGCCACCAGGAACGTCTCGACCTGGTTCCGGCGTTCGGCAAGCCCTGTGACGACACAGGTGTCCTGCACATCGGCCGCGAGGGACCCGGCCAAACCGGTCACCCGGCGGAGGGTGTCGGGATTCCCTTGGCCGTGGCCGCCGGCGACCAGTTCGAACTGGGTGCCGCCGGCGAAGCCGAACACGACCGGATCGACGAACACCGGCATCACTCACCCTCGCCGGTGACGAGGGTTCTGGCGACACGGTCGCGAAGGTCCTGGATACCCCAGCCTCGTTTCGAACTGCCGATGATGAACTGGAAAGGAACTCCCGCGGTCTGGCAGTCCTTACGCATGGCGCGGATGACCTCGCCGAAGGTCTGCTCCGCCTTCACCCTGACGGTTTCGCTGTTCGAATCCCATGGGTCATGGCTGGAGAGAAGATCGAATTTCGTCAGGAACAGAACGACCAATCGCGGTCTCAGACGCTTGTCCCGCGCGCCCAGGATGGCGCGTGGGAAGTTCGCGTAACCTTGTTGCTCGACGACGAAATCATGATCGTAAGCGACATCGGTGGCCGTGTTCTGGCGGCGTGCCGAAACCACGAACACGATCACTCGCCGATTCCGGCGGCGTGACTTCCTGATGGAGTTGAGCATGCTCGCCGGATCCGATCCGGCGCCGTCGATGACGCACGGCTCCATGGTGAACTCTCCGTACCGCACCGGCCGCAGGCTGGAGGACGTCGTGATGGCGGTGGTCGGCTTCGCGTCCGCCTTCGGTGCCATGTTGTCCCGCCATGCCGTCCAGAGATCGGTCTTGCCGGCGCCGGGGAGACCGGTCAGGAGTACGTCGACCCGCCAGCGGTGCCGCCATCGATCGATTCCCTTGGCGAGCCAAGGAACGCTTACGATCGCGAGCAAGAGACCGAGGAGGGCGAGCCAGTTCTGGGCGATCCAGGTGGTGAATCGGCTCCAGTCACCGACTCCCGGCGGGTTCGGTGCCGAGGCGGGTGCCGCGGACGTGCTCCAGATGCCTGCCTTGTCCTTCTTGCCTTTGGCTTCGGCGGCTTTCTCCGCTTCCGCCGGGTTGGCCGACACCAGTTTGGCGCAGCCGAGCTCCAGGAGGTCGATGCGAATGCTCGCGGAATCGGGCGTGCCCCTGAACTGCCATTTTCGAGCGCAGGCGATGTCCACGTCCAGTCCGCCGACATCGATGATCTCGTCCTTGCTCGTCTCCACGCGCACCACCCGGAGCTTGCCCGGATCGTCGAGAGCGTCGAACTGTACGTACGGTGGACGTGAGAGCTTCGATGGCGGTGAAGGGGTCGATGTCTCCGATGCGGCCGCGGTCGACCGGTCAAGGGAACCCGTGAGGGGAAACACCAGCATGAGCAAGAGGGTGCATGCCGTACTCCTGTGCCCGGTGGCTTTCATCAACCGATGAGTCGAACGGCTCGGCGTGGTCGTTACGGGTTTCGGGACTTCCGATCACGACTGACCACAGTGGACGGTACGACGCGGTCCTTTTGCCCGCCGGATTCCGGCGGTATGGTCGGGCGAAGGCGACCGCGGCTGCGGCGGGAGACGATTTGCTGGACATCATCGGTCTGAGTGAAACCGACGTCGAGGTCTACGATGCTTTCGCCGGCACCGGTTCGTTGACCGTCGCCGAAATCCGGCAACGCACCGGGATTCCCCGGCAACGGCTGCTCCGTGTGGTGCACGCGCTGGCCGAGAAAGGCTTACTCGTCAAGCTTCCCGGCCCGGTGGAGGCGTATTCGGCGGTGCGGCCGGAGATCGCGCTGGAGGCGTTGCTCCGGCTGAAGGAACGGGAACTCGCGAGTGCGCGGCTGGTCGCCGACCGGTTGCGCGAGCGGTACCGGGCGACGTCCGGCGAACGCCCGGTCGATCTCATCGAGGTGATCCACGGCGACGCGCTCATCGCCGAGAGGGCGGATCAGCTGCTGCGCTCGGCCGAGCGGGAGGTCGCCTTCGTCGACAAACCGCCTTACGCGCGAATTCCGAGTGTGCTGCACCCCGCCGAACGTGATCTCCTTGGCCGGGGTGTGCGTTTTCGCGGGGTTTACGAGCGCAGTGCGCTGGAAATGCACGACCTGTCATCCGACCTCGAGGCCGGACTCGCCCTCGGCGAGGAGGCCCGCGTGGTCACCACCGCGCCGCTCAAGATGATCGTGGTCGACCAGCGCGTCGGACTGGTGCCGCTGCGTTCCGATCTCCCCGAGGTCGGCGTGGCACTGGTGATCCACCCGTGCGCGCTGCTCGACGCGCTCGGCGCGGTCTTCGCCTTCCTTTGGCAGAGCGGGCTTCCACTGCGTTTGCCCGGCTCGGCCGAGCTGGCGGACGTCGCTCCCTCCGACGACGCCCGCCTGCTCGCCTTGCTGACCACCGGCCTTCCGGACCGGAGCATCGCCAAGCAGCTCGGTATGAGCTACCGGACCTTCCAGCGACGGCTCCGCGACCTCATGACCGCGCTCGGCGCGACCACCCGGTTCCAGGCCGGGCTTCAGGTCGCCACCCGGGGTTGGGTCACGCTGCCGCCGGTCCACCCCACGGTCGAGGACGACGTCAGCGAGCGCGCGGGTTCGCCTTCGCCGCGTCCGTGAGCGCGTAGGCCCGCTGGACCGTCTGCGTCACGGTGTTGCCCGAGCTGTCCCGTGCTTCCGAGCGCAGCCAGACGAATCCGTCGGTCGCCGCGAGCCGCGGGTGGGCCACCGTCACCGACCACAGCCCGTTCCCGCCCGGCCGGACGGCCGCCGCCGTCCAGGTGCGCCCGCCGTCCGTCGACGCCGACGCCTGCAGCCGCGTCACCGGTCCACCGCCCCGTGCGCCGCTGTGCGAGCCGGCGAACACGTCGAAGGCGAACGGGCGTCCGGCGGGGGCGCGGCCGCCGAGATCCAGTGGCAACCGGTGCTCCAGCCGGATGAGCGGCTGGAAGGAACACGACTTGCCCGAGCCGTGGCAGGAGAACCCGAGCGGTGCCGCGGCGTCGGACCGCGCCGAGGCGAACGTCCACGACGTATCCGTTCTCGGGGCGTGCTGGAACAGCGCCCCGCTCGGGATGCCGACCTGTGCCTGCCCGGGCATCACGTCGGTCACGTCCAGCCGGTAGGTGGCGGGGGACGGGGCGAGCCGGAACTCCGGGATGAGCGCGAGCGGATCGTCCGCATTGGACCGCGGGATCTCGGTCCCGTCCCGGAACAGCCGCGCCGTGGTCGCCGCGAAGTACCGCGCGTTCTCGTACGGATTCGAGTAATGCCCGCCGGTCGTGCCGTCCATCCACTGCAGGCCGGGGACGAACAGGTCGGGATCCGTGCCGCCACGGCACATCGAGCACAGCACCGCCCAGCCCGCGGCCGTCGCCGGGTAACGGGCTGGATGATCGGCTGGCAGTTCCACCGTGCCGGTGTGCAGCGGTGCGCGGAACCAGTACTCGTCCGGCCGCGACCGCTCGCCCGCGCGGTAGATGTTCTGCGCGTTCATGCTCAGCGCGGCGCGGCGGCCGGCGGGGTCGTCGCCGGACAGGGTGACGACCCGTTTCCAGACCAGCCGATCGTTCGCCGGGCCGGTGTATTCGGTCCACGTGCCGGGGACCGGGATCTTCGTGCCCTGCACCGCTTGGGTCTTCCACAGGCCGGTCGGGAAGGCGTACCAGTTCTTCTGTCCGGTCAGCCCCGGTTTTTCGGCGTGGTAGCCGGTTTTCGTGGCGACCAAGGACTTCTGGTCGACCCGCCGGACGAGCTCCTTCGGCACTCCGTTGGCGTCGAGGTAGCTGAGGTTGTACATCGCGTCCGGAGCCGCGCGCACCAGCAAGCGCACCGAAACGGCACCGGCGGTCCGCAGCTTTTCGCCTTCGTCCCAGCCGAGGGACAAGGTCGGCACCACCGCGCTGCCGAGGCCCGGAACGCTCAGCGACCCCGGCGAACCGGCGTAGGCGATCAACGCCGCCCCGCCCGCGGCGGACACCGCGCGTACCGCGTTCGCGATACCGGTGGAGACCGCGCTCACCGGGTCCGGTGCCCCGGGCGGGACCGGAATCCTTACCAGGACGGCCTTTCCGCGTACGTCGAGACCGGTGAGGTCGCCCGCGCCGCCGAACACGACCGGCAGCGTTCGCTCGCCGGGTGACTTCGCGGTCAACGTCGGCACGTCGTACGCCGGGTTCAGCACGGCCGAGCCGCCGCCGCCGACGATCCGCAGCTCGACCGCGGCCTGGGCCAGCGTCGCGCTGTCCTGCAACGAAATCGCGCCCGTCGCCGTGGCCGCCGCCGGTGTCACGCGCACCTCCCAGCCCGCGCCCGAGGCCAGCCCGGCTTCGCCGATGTAGCCGTTGACGCCCGCACCGCCGGGGATCACGCGCCGCAGCATCACCGTGCGGTCCCGCAGATCGGTGGGAGTGGGCGTGATCAGCCCCGCCGGGACGGCGCTCGCCGCGTTCAGCGCGATCTCCGCCGGGCCCGTGACGGCGACCTGCGTCGCGCTCATCGCCGACCAGCGGCGCACCGTCAGGCCGCGTTCCAGCACCCAGCCGAGTGCCGAATAGCGTCCGGCGGGCACGAGCACCCGCCCGACCCCGTCGACCAGGCCGATCTGCCTGCTGACCTGGTCGAGGAACGGGTCGTTGCGATTACCCGCACCGGCCGCGTCGTCGATCAGCTGAGCCGACGCGGACTGGGCGGGCCCACCCGCCGAATCGCGCACCCGGATCGTCACCGGGAACAGTTCGGCCGCGTTGTAGGTGCTCACGGGCGTCCGCACCGCGTTGGTCCCGTCCGCGGTCGTGGCCACCACGGCGCCGCCGTAGACGCCCGCCGTTCCTTCGTTCGGGTTCACGGCGAGGTCGACGGTGGTGCTCGACTTCGGCGGGATCGACAGATCCGTCTTCGCCAGCCGCATCCCGGTACCCGGTTCGGCGCCGCCGTCCCAGGGCCGCACGGTCAGTTTCAGGTTCAGCACCAGCGGCTGGTCCCCGGTGTTGGTGTAGGACAGCTGCCGGACGACCTGCCCCGAGGCGTTGGCCGTCCGCTCGTTGCGGCCGAAGCTCGCGACGGCGGTGCCGGTCGCCTTCTGCGACACGGCCCGCGCGACGTCGAGGAGTCCGGCGCCCTGCTCGAACCAGCGAAGGCCGACGTCCTTGGCCGTGGTGACGAGCGTGTTCTTCAGTGTCTGCCAGGGCAGCCCCGGTCGCTGCTGCAGCAGGATCGCCGCGGCGCCCGCGACGTGCGGAGTCGCCATGGAGGTACCCGACGCGGCGGTGTAGGAGGCGTCCACCGGATCACCCAGCGCCGTGTCGGCGGCCCGGGCGGCGACGATCCCGACGCCGGGCGCGGTGATCTCCGGTTTGACCGAGGCGTCCCGCAATCGCGGGCCGCGGCTGCTGAACCACGCGATCTTGTCGTCCCGGTCGACCGCCCCGACGGTGAGCGCGGACGTCGCCGCGCCCGGCGTAGTGACGGTCCGGTCGCCCGGTCCGGAATTCCCGGCCGCGACGACGAACAGCGTGCCGGACTTCGCCGAAAGCGAGTCGATCTGCTCGCTCATCGGGTCGGCCCCGTCGCTGACGCCGGCGCCGAGGCTGAGGTTCACGATCTTCGCGCCCTGCGCGACGGCCCAGTCGATCCCGGCCATGACCTGTGCCGTGTCACCCTCGCCGGAGGCGTCGAAAACCTTGGCCACCACCAGATTCGCGTCCGGTGCGACCCCCTTGTACCGGCCGCCCGAGGCCGCACCGGTACCGGCGATGATCGACGCGACGTGCGTGCCGTGGCCGTGGCGGTCCACGACGTCGCCTTCCCCGCTGAAGTCCGCGGAAGCGACCGTTTTGCCCGCCAGATCGGGATGGTTCTCGTCGATCCCGGTGTCCACCACCGCGACCGTGGTCCCCTTCCCGGTCCACCCGCCGCTCCACGCCGACGGCGCGCCGACCCGCGCGGTGCTCCGGTCCAGTGTCACGCGGACCTTCCTGTCCAGCCGGACTTGCGCGATCCCTTGGTTCAGCACGGGTTTCCCGCTCGCATCGAACGCGACGAGTGAACGCCAGAATTCGCCGGTCCCAGCCTTCTTGACCTGGACCCCCACTCCGTTGGCCGTGATGAGCGGGGTGAGCCGCTGGGTCTGCGGAAGCGTCTTCGCCTTCGCGTCCAGACTCTGGGCGGACAGCCCCGGCCGGTCGCCGTAGCGCACGATGACGGGGATCGTGGCGCTCGCCGCGTCGTCACGCCGGTCTCCGACGAGCGCGGTGACGTTGAACAGCTCCGGGCCCAGCAATCCCTTGCCGACGAACGGAAGCGCGTCCGACGGGAACACCATCAGCCCGTCGGCCGTGGTCGTGATCTGGAACGCGGGGCTCGGCCGGTCCGGCCGCACCGCCGGTTCGACCTGTGCGGTGCCGTGCCCGGCGCCGTCTCGTTCGTAGGTCACCACGTCGCCGGTGAGCAACGTGACGCGATGGACGTCCGGCCGCCCGGTGACGGGAGCGGGGCCGGAAACGGCGGCGGTCGCGGCGGTCGCGATCACCGGGAGAGGGGTGAGGGCGACCAGTGCGGAGGCCGCCAGGATCGCCACCGGGTGCCAGGGGTGTCTCGTCATATGAGGGGAACGGGGGAACATCGAGCCTCACGCTCCTCGGATGGTGAGAAGCGGCCGTGGGCACGGCCGCCGCGAAGATGGAGTTTCCCGAGGATGAGGCAGGAGTTCCCGGATGAACACAATTATCGTTGGCGGTATGTCGCCGTTGGCGAGATACCGCCATGGAAGGGCCCGGACCGCCGACGGCGGCCCGGGCCCGGTCGAGAGACGGGTCGGTACTGGGGGACTTACAGACCCGGGGAGCGCAGCTGGAGCGAGAAGTCCTGCCGGTTGTTGTCGGTGTCGGTGCTCAGGATGTTGCGGGTGTTCGCCGCGTTGAGCTGATCGGTGACGACGTTCTCCGGAATCGCGGCCTGGCCTTCACGCGGGGCGGTGACGGCGTTGCTGAAGGCGACACCGTCGATCTTCGCGCTCGCCATGTTCTGCACCGAGAGGCCACCGGCGGTCGGGATGCCCTCGGCGCCGGTCAGCGTGAACGGGATGACGTAGGTCTGGTCGACGATGGTGCCGGAGAAGTTCTGCCCGACCAGCACCGCGTACTGGCCCGCGTTGCCCTTCGGCTGCAGGATCGTGCCCGCCGGCAGGACGATCGTGTCGGTCACGACGTTCGACGGCGAGTAGATCCGGATCACGTAACCGCTCACGTCCTGCGGCTGGCTCGAGACGTTGCGCAGCTCGACGAACTCGTCGAGCAGACCGTTCACGCCGCGGGTCGAAACCTCGTTGATGACCACGGTGGACGAGACGAGCGGGGCCGCCTCGGTGCCCTCGCTCTCGGCTGCCGCGTTCGCGACACCACCGGCCATACCCATCGCCAGCATCGCGAATACCGCCGAAGCGCCCAGAATTCGTCGCACGGGAAATTCCTTTCAGCTTGGTTTACGGGGGATTTGCTCCGTCGGCCCGGAATGCTTTCCGCCGGTGCCGACACGACAATCATCCGAGAATCGGGGTGCCTCCGGGAAGGGGCCAGTTTTCCGGTACTTTCGCGTCACGCGATAATTGTCCGGCGCCGCCTTCTCGCGACCGCGGCGGCGAGCTCGAGCTCACGGCTGGACGTGTCCAGCACATCGCCGAGCCACTGCCGCCAGTACGGACCGGGAATGCGTTTTCCTCGCTCCCAGCGGGAAATCTCTTCTCGGGTGACGCTGTCGTTGCCGGAGCGGGTGTGCAACCTCGCGACCAGGTCACCTTGCGACCATCCTTTCGCGATTCGTTGTTCGGCGAGCAGTTCGCACAGCGGGGTCACGTCCCCGCGTTCGCTGTTCACGACCGCACCTTTCTCGTACTGGTGGAGTGCTTTCAGCCGGCCGGCCGTACACAACCGAAGTCGGCCTTGTTGTTGTCGGTGTCGCGGCTGGTGGCGTCCCTCGACTGCGCGAGCCCTGGACAGAAGACGGCGGCCTGGTTCTCGCGGCAGGGCGACGACGGCGCCCATCCGACGCTGTCGACCTTGGCCCCGCGCCGGTCCAGCAGCATCTCGCCGTTCCCGACGATCGCTTCGACGACCAGCCGCTGCGCCGTCCCGCCGAAACCCTGTGCGGTGATGAGGAAATGGTCACCGGCGGGGATCTCGCTCCCGGCGGGCATGGTGGCCAGCTCGACGGGAGCCGCCTCGCCCGTGCACGCCTGAACGGACCAGCCGCCGATGTCGAGGGTGGTGGCGCCGGTGTTGTGCAGGTCGATGTAGCCCGCCGGGCCACCGAGCACCGCGTGGATCTTGGCCGACGAAGCCCGGACGGTGTCCGGGTCCGGGGTTCCGGCGAGCGCGAGGAGCAGGAACAGGGAACCAGGCTTCGTCATGACAGCAACGCTAGGAAAACGATCTCGGTGCCACAGGATACGGCGGGTACCGAACCTCGTCCGGTCTCGGTACTTCCGGTACGTCGCTAGCCTCGGTAGCCGTCCGCGGTGTGCAACTCGCCTTCGCACTCGGTCGTCTCCAGCCGCGGCAGCGGGTTGCCGCCCGGCCGGAAACGCAAGGCCCGGAACAGGTCACGCCTGCTGCCGAAGCCCAGCTTCTGCAGGATCCGGCTGACGTAGTTCTTCACGGTCTGCGTGGCGAGGTGCAGTTCTTCGGCGATCTCGTCGTTCGACCACCGGTAGAGGATCAGCGCGAGGATCTCCTCCTCCCGTCTGGTCATCGCGCTCGCGTAGCGCACGGCCTCGGTGACCGCGGGCGGGGTTCCGCCCGCCTGCAGGCACACCCGCTGCCCGGCGAGGGTGGAGCGCACCGCCGACATCACCTGGCCGCCGCTGGCCGACTTGTGCACGAAGCTGTCCGCGCCCGCGTTCAGCGCCATGGCGATGGCCGATGGCGACGAATCACCGGCGAAGACCAGGACGGTCGCACGTTCGAACTGTTCCTTGACGAACCGGCAGATCGCGGTCCCGGCGGGCTCACCCCAGATCGACAGCTCGGTGATGACCATGTCGGGATGGCTTTTTTCGCACTGCCACAACGCTTCCGGCTCGCTCGCGGCTTCGGCCACCGCCCCCACCCCCGCCGATTCCCGCAATAACCTGCCGAGCGCGTATCTGATGAGGGGCTGATCGTCTACTACGAGCGTGGTGACGCGGTCCATGGTTCCCCTTGGGGTATCGACGGGCGCCCGGTGTGGCCCGGGCCGTGCGGTAGGCCCGGGTCCGGCGGTGCTCGCGTTCGCCGGTAACAGGTTCGCTCGCTCGGGCGATCCGTCGAACCGATCGTCGCGGCGACGTCGGTACTCATCTTTCGCCGAATCCTCTTTCGTCGCGGTCCGGCAGTGATCTTCCCGCTTATCCGCGCGAGTGAGGACCAGCAATCGGGTGACACAGGAGAAAAGCCGCCACGCGGGGCGCCGGATTTGGGCCGGACGGCGGAACGAGGATACAGATTCCGAACGCGCCGCACCGGACACGTGGAAAGCCGGACCTCGTTGTGCCGTCGGTCACCCGTGGTCCATTGTGGATGGACCTCCGAACGCGCGCGGCGGATGGGACGCTGTAGGCCGTTGGTGTGAGAGAAAGGGCAAGCCCGTCATGGACGACACTTACCGCCTGGAGACAGGCTCCCCGTCGGTCGGCGACTACCTGCGGTTGCGTCGCGAAGGACGGCGGGTGGTACTTCCACATCGTCGACATGGCCGTTCTGCCCGCCCACCAGCGCCGCGGCATCGGGGACGCCGTCCTCGAAGCCCTTCTCGCCGCGATCGACGCCGCGGCGCCCGGTGCGTACGTCAATTTGCTCGGCGATCCACCCGGATGGCGGCTCTACCAGCGCCACGGTTTCGTCGAGACCGCTCCCGGGACCATCGGCATGCGGCGGCAAAACCCCTGATTTCGCGATGGGCGGGAATTGCGATTAGGCGGAACGGACCCACTGATTGCGCCTTTCACCGCGAGGTGGCGCGCATCCGGTAATTACGGCGCACGCTGGTTCCCTTGCTGAGGTCGGCGCCGTACACGTGCAAGGTGATGGCGATGCTGTCGCCCGCGTTGTGCACCTGGTGGATGTCGTCGGGCGGCGCGACGCCGCTCACCGAACCCGCCGGGCGCTGCCGCTGGGCCTTCCGGACCAGCCGGTCTCCGTCGATGTCGAAGATGGTCTCGGTCTCGGTTCCTTGCAGGACAAGGAATGTACACCACACCAGATGATCGTGGATCTCGGTGAGCTGACCGGGCCGCCAGACCAGTGCGACGATCGAAAAGGCGGACTCGGCGTGCAGTGTCGTGCGGGTGTATCCCTCGGGGGAGCCGGCGCGTTCCGCCGCGGTGAGCAGCCGCGGAGTCGGCCGGAGTTCGGTGAGAACGGTCGCCGCGGCTTGTGCGGTGACAAGGGGCTCGGACGGTCTCCCGGTGCATTGGCTCAGACGTTTTATCAGCTCTGGGAGGCCGGGTCTGAGGGTGCTGACGGTCATTCGTGTTCTCCCTTCTCGTCACTTCTCATCGTGGCCCGTTGTCCGAACTGCGTCCAATGACGGCGTTCTTTCCTTTATATGGATATTCTTTATCCATGCTGAACCTGGTCCAGCTCATGGTGCTGGCGGCGGTCGCCCGGCACGGTTCGATGACCGCGGCGGCGAAGGAGCTGCACTACACGCAGCCGGCGGTGAGCCACCATCTCGCGAGGTTGGAGGCCGAGACGGGCGCGAAGCTGGTCCAGCGGGTCGGCCGCGGCATCCGGCTCACTCCCGAAGGGGAACTGCTCGCCGCCCGCGCGGCCGAGATCGTCGGCCGGGTCGAAGGCGCCGAGGCCGAGCTGGCGGCGCAGGTGGGATTGCGTGCCGGGCGGGTCCGGATGGCGGGTTTCCAGTCGATCCTGAGCACCATCGTCCCCGGCGCGGCCGCCGCGCTGGCCCGTGCGCATCCCGGACTCGAGTTGGGGCTGGTGGACGAACATCCGGGTGAGGCGCTGCGCATGCTGCGGGAGGGGCGGATCGACGTCGCCCTGATCTTCCGGTACGCGGACACGCCACGTGAGGAGCGGGGGCTCCGGCTCGTGCATCTTCTGGAGGATCCGATCTATCTGCTCACCAGCGAGCCGGGGCAGACCATCGCCGATCATCGTGACTCGACCTGGATCGGCGGCTGCGCCCGGTGCCAGGACGAACTCGTCACGATCTGCGGGCGGGCCGGGTTCGCCCCGCGAATCTCGATGGTGAGCGACGACATCGTCGTCATGCAGGCACTGGTCGCGGCCCGGATGGGCGTCACCACGCTGCCCCGGCTGGCGCTGCGCGCGCACCGGATGCCCGGTGTCCACGCCACCGAACTGGCCGAAGACCCCCGCCAGATCTACGCCGTCACCTACGGAGACCCGCCCGACCCGCCTGCCGCGGCTGCACTCATCGACGCCGTGCAGGCGAGCGTCCGGGCTTAGCAGGCGAAGACGCCTCACCGAAGTACATGAAGGCCCCCTTCCCCGCGTCTAGCGCAAGGAAGGGGGCCTTCATGTACTTCACGACCGGCCGTCAGCGTAGGCAAGGGGGCCTTCACGCGACAGTCCGGCGAGCCGGTCACTGAACGCTTCCGGCCGCTCGAAGGGGAAGAAGTGCCCGCCGGCACAGCTGTGGAAGTTCACCGCGCCGTCGGCCAGCTCCGACCACGGCGCGGTGAACTCCGGCGGGGTGAGTGGATCGGCGTCGCCACGGAATACCGAAAGTGCCGTGCGCAGCGGCGTGCCCGGGAAGTGCCGATAGCCATCGACGAGCGCGAGGTCGTCGCGCAGGGTCCGCGTGGCCCTCGCCGCGACGCGCTCGTCGGCGGCGGGAACGGGTGGCGGAGGTGGGGAGAGCCTGGTCCGGCCGACGATCTGCGGGGCGGGGAGGCCCGAGGCGCCGAGCCAGTCCGGTCCACGGCCCCGCTGTTCGAGGTGCCGCACCAGTTCGTACGCGAGCAGCGCGCCCATGCTGTGCCCGAAGACCGCGTACGGGCCGGAGAGTTCCCGCCGTAGCGCGGAAACCAGGTAGTCGACGGCCTCGGTGATGGTCCGGCAGGCTCTTCCCGCGGGCTCGTAGAGCCGCCCGGGCAGGTCGACCGCCAGCAGCCGCCAGCCGGACGGCAGGAAGGGCGCCAGCGGAAGAAAGCCGCCGGCGGAACCACCCGCGTGATGGAGCAGCACGACGGTGAGTTCCGGCGCGGGACGCCGGGGCCTGAGATCCCGGATGCTCACGCCGTCACCTTCGCGGCAGGCAACTCGTGGGCGAAGCCGCAGCGGATGCCGACGCCGCCGAGGCCTGCTTCGATGTCGACACTGCGCCATGTGCCGCCGCGCAAGGGAAGCAGTCGCTTCGCGGTGAGGGCCGCGGTTGCAGGCAGTGCCCGGCCGGGCCCTTCCGGCAACGGAAGCGGCGTCGCGGGCGCGTCCAGCACGGTCTGCATCATCCACAAGGTGTTGCTGGTCCCGCGCGACAAGGAGTCCAGCTCGTACAGGAGCACCTGCACGAGTTGCAGGTTCACCACGAAGGCGTCGACGAACGTCACCGACGGTTGCGATGCGCCGCCGATGCCTTGGCCCGGAGTGGTGACTTCGGGGGAGAAGTGCACGCCGGCCCGCGCGGTGTGGGCGTCCGGATCGACGTGGACATCGCGGATGTGGTGCCGCCGTACTTTGAACCCCGCCCCGTAATACCGCGCGGTGCCTGCCCCGAGGACGTCGTCGAGGGTGTGGTAGATCCCCGCGGTTTTGGTGCGGGGTCCGGCACGATGTTCGATCTCGCACCGGATCCGCAGGTTCCCGACGGTGCAGTCGTACACCGACGTCATTGGTGACCGGCCGGTCTCCGTGCTCTTCACCAGCCGTGCCGTCAGCGGGATGCCGAGTAGGTCTTCCTGCGGTTCACCGCCTGCCCGCAGAACCGCCTTGCGCACCCGGGCGTGGGCCCGGTCGGCCGCGTCCAGACCGAGCCCGTGCGCCAGATGCGCCTCCGCCAGCTGGACTCCCAGCACGAGCGCGTCGACGGTGCTCAGATGCGGACGCTGATCGACACCGTCCTTTGTGGACCAATCGGCCGGGTAGCCGACGTCGACCCTGGCGCGGACGACCGGTTCCCTGCCTTCGTCCGGCGTGATGACGACGTCGCGGACGCCGTACTCGGCACGCTGGTAGCCGCGCGCGAAGAAACGGTTCTCGCCTGGGCCGAGGTAGTCCTCGATCGAGGCCAGCAGGAGTTCGCCGTCGTCAGCCACTGCTGCGCACCCCCGCCGGAAGCGCCGCCGCATAGGCGGCGACCAGGTCGCCGACGGTCTGGACCTCGGCGATGGACCGCTCCTCGCCGAAGGGGTCGACGCCGAGCGCCGCTTCCAGCTGCAACAGCAACTGGGCCAGCATCAGCGAATTCAGCCCGGTGGAGAGCAGTGGATCGTCCAAAACGTACTCGATGCCACCGTCGTCGT
>Ga0307518_10001681_pt1 | contig 16335 bp, 14 predicted proteins | sample 25_EM_MG_FD_203889 | JGI IMG/M metagenome (GOLD analysis project Ga0307518, IMG submission 203889) | Populus trichocarpa ectomycorrhiza microbial communities from riparian zone in the Pacific Northwest, United States - 25_EM | ecosystem: Host-associated > Plants > Roots > Unclassified | place...
ATTTGAGACGCTGAGCGTCTCAAATGCGACATTGGGAACCCTCACACGGAACCCCGCCCCCGAACCCGAAGCACCTTCACTTACCCACAGCAGTTGTCCACAACCATCCCCACCTGTGGACAACTCCCGCCACCAGCCCTTTTCCGCCTCCACCCCCGGTAGACTGGACTCGGGGACGCCCCCCTGGGAAGGGCGGGGGGTGGGGTAGCGAGCGAAGGCGCGAATCAGCCTTGGCGCAGGGTGGTGACCATGGCTTCGACGGCGATTCTCGGCTTCACGTTCAGGTCGATGGCCTCGCGGCATTCCAGGACGGCTTCGAGCCGCCGCAGGATCGAGTCCGGCGCCCACGCGGAGGCGGCCTGCGCGATTTCCGAGGCGTGGTCGGGGTGGTTCAGCGTCGCGCCCGCGCCGCTCGCGGTCACGAGCACGTCCCGGTAGAACGCGGCCAGGTCCACCAGCGCGAGGTCGAGGGTGTCCCGCTGCGTCCGGGTCGCCCGGGACTTCTGGCGCTTCTCGAGCTGCTTCACAGCGGCTTCGGCGGCGCGTTTCGCCCCGGCGACACCCTTTCCGATGCCGTCGCCGCCCATCGCGGTGCGGAGTTCGGAACGTTCGGCCTCGTCGCGGACCTTGCTCTCCTCGCCCGCGTCGGCCTCCGCCGCGCTGATCAGCTGATCGGCGCAGGTGAACACATCGGACGGCCGCCGCAGGCCGAGCGGGATCCGCAGCACCGTCGCCCGCCGCTGCCGCGCCGCCTCGTCGGTGGCGAGCCGCCGCGCGCGGCCGACATGTCCACTTGAGACGGACGCGGCCCAGTGCGCACGCTCCGGATCGATACCGTCCCGCTCCATCAGCACCTGCGCGATCGCCTCCGGCGGCGGCGTCCGCAGCGTGACCAGACGGCACCGCGAGCGGATCGTCACCGACACGTCGTCCGGGTGATCCGACGGCGCGCACAGCAGGAACACCGTGCGGTCCGGAGGCTCCTCGACGGCCTTCAGCAACGCGTTCGACGCGCCTTCGGTCAGCCTGTCGGAGTCCTCGATGATCACCACCTGCCACTTCCCGGTGGTCGGGCGGCGGGCGGCGGCCTGCACCAAGGAGCGCATTTCCGCGACCGAGATCGAAAGGCCCTCCGGCACGACGAGCTTGACGTCCGCGTGCGTCCCGGCCATCACGGTGCGGCAGCCCGGGCATTCCCCGCAGCCGGTACCGGTGCCGCACTGCAACGCCGCCGCGAAAACCCGCGCGGCCGTCGAGCGCCCCGAACCCGGCGGGCCGGTGATCAGCCAGGCGTGGGTCATCGCGCCGGGCGCGACAGGCTGGTTGTCGATGATCCGGGCGGCCGCGGTCGACGCCGTAGAAAGCGTGCGCGCGGCAGGCTCCTGGCCGACGAGCTGCTTCCAGACACCGATCAGCGTCATCTCGCCTCGACCTTTTCCTCCGCCGGCGCGAGCCCGGCGAGCCTGCCGACGAGCACCGCGCGGATGGCGGTCCGCACCCGGTCGCTCACCTCGTCTTCGGTGCCTTCCGCGTCGACCACGACATACCGGTCCGGGTCGGCGGCGGCCATCTCCGTGAGCAGATGCTGCACCCGCCACTGCGCGTCCAGCGACTCCGACTTCCGCATCACCGTGCCGGGATCGGCGTCGAGCAGGATGGTGATGTCGGGCCGCAGCCTGCCGGTCGCCCAGTCGGCGAGGCCTTCGAGCTCCTGGCTGTCCAGCCCGGCGACCGCGGACAGATGCGCCAGCGGCGAGTCCACGAACCGTTCCATCACCACGACGGAACCGGCGTCGAGCGCGGGCTGGATGTCCCGTTCGACGATGTCCGCCCGCACCGCGGCGGCGGCCAGCGCCTGCGCCCGCGCACCGGACAGCGAAGCACCGGAAACAAGCTTCGCGAGCCGCTGGTCATCCAGCGCCGGGTCGGCGGCCAGCACGACCGGACGCGTACCCGCGCGCAGCCATTCGGCCAGCCGCGCGGCCTGCGTCTCGGTGTTGATCGCCCGCGTGCCTTCGAGCGCGATCAGCAGCCCGTTCACGCGACGCGGGCTGCGGCGCAAAGCGTTGCGGAGATCGGCGAGGATCGGCTCGGCCCGCCGGTCGTCCATCTGCCGGTACGCGAAGATGCCGGCGAGCAGCGCGAGGATGCCGCCGCCGACCATCACCGGCCGCGTGCCGTCGATCGTGATCGTGCCGCCCCACAGCTCGACCTCGGTCGTCCGGACCGCGCTGATCAGCACCGGCACCAGCACCGTCGAGCCGAACAGCACGATCTTCATCAGCGACTGGTAGATCGCGTTGATCCGGCCGCGGATCGAGTCCTCGATCCGCGAACCGATGATCGTGACACCGGTCAGGAACGCCGTCCCCGCCCAAACCCCGACGGCGGCGACCGCGACCAGCGAAACGGCGAGATGCGGTGACAGCGCCACCACGACGAGGCACAGGCCCGCGGCGACGATCGAGATCCCGAACAGCCGGTCGTGCGCGAGCCGCCGCGCGAGCTTCGGGGCCACCGCCATCCCGGTGGCGAGCCCGAGGAAGACGGCGAGCACGAGCAGGTTGAACGCCGCGTCACCGGCGAGCAGGCTGGACGAGTACGGCTTGGCCGAACCGATCACCGCGCCACCGGCGGCGAAAGCGCCGAAAGCACCGATCATCAGCCCGCGCACCAGCGGCGTCGTCCGCACGAAACGGGCGCCGTCGGCGATCATCTGCCGGAAGCCGAACTTCTCCTCGTCGGCGGGCTTGACCTTGGGTTTCTCGACCGCGTGGACGTTGCGTAGCGACAGCTCGGGGATCCGGGTCGCGATCACGATCGCGCTGGTCAGGTACAGCAGGCCGGTGATGACGACGGCGACCTTGGCGATGCCGAGCTGGGCGTCGCCCTGGAAGAAGTGGAACGTGGTGTTGCTACCGGTGAGCACGGCGTTCGCCCCGGCCGCGGTGATCACCGCGAGGCCGTAGGTCATCACCATGCCGAGCTGGTTGGCCGTCTCGACCTGGTCCGGGCGGCGCAGCAGGTTCGGCACCGCCGCGTCCTTCGACGGGATCCACATCATCGAGCAGCAGCCGACGAGGAAGTTGCCGACGAACACCCACCACGGCGTGCCGACGAACGCGATCGACAGCAGGAACCCGCACCGGCCGAGGTCGCAGAGCACCATCACCTTGCGCCGGTCGAAGCGGTCGGCGAGCAGCCCGCCGAGCGGGGCGAACAGCAGCCCCGGCAGCAGCGAGGTCAGCACGACCCCGACGAACGCGAAGTTCTGGGCGGCGTAGTTGTCGGTGAGCTTGGTGACCAGGCCGGTCAGCGTGAGGAGGTTCAGCCAGTCCGCGACGCTGCACAGGTACGAGACGCCCCAGATCCGGCGGAACGGCTTGATCGCCAGCACCCGCCGCACGCGGTGCATGGTGGAAGCGTCACGACCCGACGGACCACTCGTGCCCGCCTCGGGCACCGACTGCACGCCCTCGCTGATACGCCCACCCCACTAGTCACGCGGCGCCGGGGTGCGACCCGGGTCAACACCGGGTACCCCGACCGTAGGGCCAGGGTATCCCGATGGGTGAGGTCAGGACGGACGGCCCCGTCCGGCGGTATCCACCGGACGGGTTACCCGAAGATTCCCGCGATGCTGTTGAACAGGCTGGCCAGCAGCTGGATGGCGAGCACGGCGAAGACGATCATGAGGGCGATCGCGATCATCACGCCGGCGGTGTTCGACGACGGTTTGCCGAGCCTCGGCATCTGCATGGAACGCTTGGCGCGCCGTACTTCGACCTCGGTCTCTTCGTCGACGTCGACCGGCTCTTCCGGCTTCAGGCGACGGGGCTGACGGATCAGCTGGGACGGCCTCGACGGCCAGGTGCGCTGCTGGGGCAGGATCCCGATCGGCGCAGCGCCTTGTTCACCCACCGTGCTGACGACCTTGGCGGGCGACGGGGCCGCGGTCTGCTCCGCGCCCGGGCTTGCGGCGGGCTGGTCGTCCGCGAGCATGGCCGCGTTGACCATCCTGCTCACGACTTCGGGGTCGTGCTGGACCGGTCCCGGCACCTGCACGTGGACGTCGTCGGCTCCCGCCGACGGATCGGATTGGGCCGTCGTGCCGGTCGTGACCAGCCCGGACAGCGGGTCGGCGAACGTGTCGCCCGGAGGATCTGCCTGAGTGCCATCGCCTTTCACGAAGTCGGGGGCATCGAAGAAGGGAGTTCCGCCCTTCCCGCTCATGGTGACCACCTCACTACGGAATGTCCTCTGCTTCCAGGGTAACCACCTCGGCCCGCCGCACATCCGCCCAATGGGCCAGATAAATGTCACGCGCCGCGAGGCTGATCTTCACATCCTCCAGCAAAGGTTCGAAGAAAGAACGCCGGTACCGGGCATCCGTCGCGGTCGACGCGGCGAAGTACAAACCGGAGAAAACGGCGAGGAAGACGGAGACGTTGACGAGCGCGGAACTCACCGGGAGGGGGACACCCAGCAGTGTCCCGGGCGCCGATTCACGGCCGGCGAACTCCGTCACGACCTCCGGGCTGAGGATCAGCACCCCGAACACGACGAAGAACGCGAACACCAGCACCCCGAACGCCACGATCTGCACCGCTTGCGCGAAGAACAGCACCAAGGCGATGTTCAGCCGCTCGGTCTTCGTCAGCGCGCGCCTGCCCGGTGGCGGGGTGTCGTCGTCGAACGGCGTGCCGCGCAGGACGGTCGCGCCGGGCTCCACGGTCCAGGACTTCAGCTCCTTGATCTCGTCGGACAGCATCGACGCCAGGAACACGGCGCCGATCAGCACGAGGAAGCCGACCACCAGCCACAACCGGCCGGGGGTCAGCCGCTCCACCGCCTGCCACAGCTCGGCGGTGAAGAAGCTGAACATCACCACCAGCAGGAGCAGCGGCAACGCCCGCGACGCGAGCGTGCCGATGGCTCTGACCTGGGCGACCGCGCTCCGTGCCGCCCAGGTGAGGATCGAACCGACGCCGATCCGGACCAGGAACATCAGCACGGCCAGCGCGATCAGGTTGGTGAGCACGGCGACCCACAACGGGTTGTCCCACGACACCAGCCCGGTGAGCCGCTCGCCGAGCGGCAGCACGAGCAGCCAGAAGCCGATCGTCACCGCCATCACGGCCAACCGGACCCGGACGTGGCTCAGCACGCGGAGCAGCTTCGCCATCAGCCGTCCGGCGATCACCGGCACCACGACCACGGCGAACGTCAGCGCGAGCACGCCGAGCACGTAGCCGACGCCGCTACTGCGCATCCGGGCCGCGAGGACGTCCTCGGGGACGTCGAGCAGCTTCAGCAACGCGGCCAGCAGCAGGTCGAGCAGGCACAGGAACACCAGCCCTGGCGTGGACCGGCGCAACATGCCCGCTCCGCGCCTCCGCCGGTGGATGACCATCGGCAGCCCTCGCCGCCGGAACCACGCGTCGGCCGCGCGCCGGTCCAGGTCCATGCCCGCCCTCCCCAGTCGTCATCGCTCAAGGCGGTTACGTCCGGCTCAAGTCCACCGCCTCGTGCAGCCAGCCCGCCAGTGCCCGGCGGTCCATTCCACCGAACATCAGCCACCCTTCGGAAGGGGCGGCGTACAACACGAACCTCCCCAAATCGTTGTCGACGATCACGAAGCCGTAGTCCGGGTACTCGGCGTTCAGCCCGCCGAAGGCGACCAGATCGAGGATCGCCGTGCCCGTCCGCGGACGATTCAGCATGTCGGCGACCAGCCCGACCTCCTCTTCTTGGCCGGGCAGCGGCACTCCGTGCTCGTCGATCCTGATGCGCGTCGGCTCGGTCTCCCCGGCGGGGACGTGCGGGAGCCCGCCGAAGACCCGGGCTCCCAGCTCGCCGAAATCGCTGAGGCTGAACGTGGTCCGCCGCCCCGACCGCATCCGCCAGACGACCGCCTGATGCCCGTCTCCGTAGCAATCGACGCGCACCGAGCGCGGCGCGGACGCGAAGACGCCGGTGAGGACGCCTCGCACCGAACCGCGCAGCATCACGCCGTGCATCTGGACCGCGGCCGGATGGATTTCGCCGTTCTCCATCAGCCCGGCCTCTTCGAGCATCGCCGCCTTGGCCGCGTACCGCTCGGCCTGGGTGACGAGATCCGCCGGCCCGTCGTAGGACGGGCACAGGCGGCGGATCTCGTCGTCGGTGATCTCCGGGTCGTAGCCCAGATACACGCTCCGCCGCTCGGGCACCGCGCGCAGCACCGGCTCGGCGGCGCGCCTCATCAGTTCCTTCACGGTCGCCGGTTCACGCATGGTTCTGCACCGCCTTCACGATCCATTGCTCGGCCGTCGACCGGCTGGCCGGGCCCCAGGTGAGCGTCCAGCGGCCGTCACCGTCCATCGCCGCGCTGAACTGGTACCGGCCGAGGTCGTTGTCCACCAGGCCGAACGCGCCGTGCGGATACTCGGCGAGGATCGAGTTCCGCACCGCGAGATCGACGAGGACCGTGCCGTGCCGCGGCCGCGAAGCGCCTTCGCGGATCACCTCGACGGCGTCGCGGGCCCGCACCGGGATCAGCCCGCCGGCGTCCGTCACGATGCGCACGGTCTCGCCGGTGCCCGGCGGATGGTCGGGCAGGCCGTCGAACACCCAGCCCGGCAGCGCGCTGAGGAAACCGGACCGCAGCCGCGCTCGCCTGCCGAGCTTGTTCAGCACCGTGGTGTAGTCCTCGTCGCCGAAGAACCGGACCTCCCACGGCTCCGGACGCGACGGGAACACGCCCGTCACCACGCCGCGGATGAACCCGCCGCGCAGCGCGCGATACAGCCCGACGGCCTCGGGCGTGACCTCACCGCCGGGGGCCAGCCCGATGGTCGCCATCCCGCTCACGAACCGGGTGTACTGCTCCACCTCCTCGGCCAGGGTGAGCCCTGGAGTCGGCTCCTCGTCGGCCAGCACCGGCGGCACGGCGAGCTCCGGGTCGTAGAACTCCATCACCGAGGGACGCTCCGGAACCTCGGCTGCCAGCGGGGCGATGACCTCGTCGATGACGTCGAAGACAGCGGTCGTTGAAGTGCTCACCTGACCATTGAACACCCTGGTACCGACAATTTTTAGAACTTTTGTTCGAACGGGTGAGGCGGTTCGGCGAGCGGTCGGTGAGCGGTCGGCGGTGGACGGATTTGCTCGGCTGAGCTATTTTTTGCTCATGCAAGCAAAAGCGAAGACGTTCACCGAGAGTGCGAGACGGGCACAGATCGTGGCCGCGGCCATCGAGACGATCGCGGAGCTCGGCTACACCCGCGCGTCGTTCGCTCGGATCGCGAAACAGGCGAAGCTGTCGAGCACCGGGCTCATCTCGTACCACTTCGCGAACAAGGAAGAACTCGTCCGCACGGTCCTCGAAGACGTCTTCCACGAGATCGGCGCCTTCATGGCCGAGCGGATGAGCGAACCCGCGTCGGCGGGCGAGGCGCTGCGGACGTATCTGGAGGCGAATCTGGAGTTCGCCGCCGCGCAGCCGACGCGCATGCGGGCGTTGCTGAACATCTTCCTCGGCGGCGCTCTCGACTACGACCCGGAGAGCGAGCGGGCGGCGCTGGAACCGGTCGAACGCATCCTGCGCTGGGGCCAGGAATCCGGCGAGTTCCGCGAGTTCGACGTCCACGTGATGGCGACGACCATCCGGCGTTCGGTGGAGGGCCCGGTGTTCCTGCTCGCCGGAACGCCGGAGCTGGATCTCACCACCTACGCGGCCGAACTGGTGACCCTCTTCGATCTCGCGACCCGAAGGCAGTGATCCCGTGATCCGGCAGTGGGGTGTGGTGCTGCTCGAAGTCGTCGTGCCCGTCGCGGGGTACTACGTGCTTCGCGGCTTCGGTGTCGACGCGCTCTTCGCGCTCGCCCTCTGCGCCCTGCCGACCGTGCTCTTCGTCCTCTACCGGGCGATCCGGTGGAAGAAGATCGACACGCTTGCGATCTTCGTGCTGTCGATCTTCGCGATCAGCGTCGGCGTCTCGTTCGTCACCGGCAGCCCCCGGTTCATGCTGGCGAAGGCCGGCTGGGTCACCGGGGTGATCGGCGCCGGTTTCCTGGTTTCGCTGCTGTTCGCGAGGCCGCTCGCGTTCGGCATGGCCCGCTCGATGATCGCGAAGAGCCGTTTCGCGGACTCGCTGCGCGCCGACGAGTGGGACGAACTGTGGCCGCGGCACGCGTGGTTCCGGCGTGCGTGGCGGGTCTCGACCGTCCTGTGGGGTGTCGCCCTGATCGCCGACGCCGTGGGACGGGTCCTGCTGGCGTACACGCTGCCGGTCGACTCCGTGCCCGCTCTCGGCACCGCGCTGTACGGCGTCACGTTCGTCGCCGTGCAGGTTCTGCAACACCTCTATTTCCGCCGCGTCGGGCTCTGGCGCCGGCTCGCGGCCTCCTGAAAGGACCTCTCATGCATCTCCTGCTGGCCATCGTCACCGGCCTTCTCACGATCGTCGCCCCCGCGGACCCGCTCGTCGTGCGCACCGGCACCGGCCCGGTCCGCGGTATGGACTCGGGGCAGACCCGGACGTTCAACGGGATCAGGTTCGCCGCACCGCCCGTCGGCGAGGATCGATGGAAGCCGCCGCGACCGCCCGAACCGTGGAAGGACGTCGCCGACGCGACGAAACCCGGCGCCGCCTGCACCCAGTTCATGCCGGACAGCGCGGAGGACTGTCTCTTCGTGAACGTCACCGTGCCGCGCGACGCGGGGAACCGGCGGCTGCCGGTGCTGGTGTGGCTGCACGGCGGCGGCTACACCATGGACGCGGGAAGCCTTTACGGCGCGCAACGCCTGGCGGATCAGGGCGACGTCGTCGTCGTGACGACGAACTACCGGCTCGGCGTCTTCGGCTACTTCGGCCTTCCCGGCCTCGCGGGCTCCGGCGATTTCGGGCTCATGGACCAGCTTTCGGCGCTGCGCTGGACCCAGCGCAACATCGCCGCGTTCGGCGGCGACCCGCGGAACGTGACGGTGGCGGGGCAGTCGTCGGGCGGGATGAGCACCTGCGCGCTGCTCACCTCACCCGCCGCGGCGGGCCTGTTCCACAAGGCCGCGATCATGTCCGGCTCGTGCCTGCTGAACTGGCCTCCCGGCGGTCTCATCCCGAATCAGCCCGCGCAGACCCCGTACTCGCCGCTCGCCAAGACCGAAGCGGACGGCGCGGCGGTGGCCGCGAGCCACGGCTGCGAGGGCCCGGACGCGCTCGATTGCCTGCGGCGTCTTCCGGCCGCCGAGCTGCTGAAGGACAACCAGTCCTTCAGCAATCACCTGACCTACGGGACCCCGCTGCTCCCGCTCGACCCCGCGAAAGCCGTGCGGCGCGGCGCTTTCCACCGGGTGCCGGTGATTTCGGGCGGCACGCACGACGAGATGCGGGCCTTCATCGCCGGGGTCGAGAAGCTCAAGCCGATCACCGAGGAGCGCTATCAGGAGCTCTTGCGGAAGTCGTTCGGCGAGTACGCCGAGGAGGTCGCGGCCGAATACCCGTCTCGGGACTATCTTTCACCCGCCGTGGCCTGGGCGACGGTCACCACCGACCGTTCGTGGGCCTGCCCGACGGCGGAAGGGAACCGGCTGCTGTCGCGGCGGACTTCCGTGCACGCCTACGAGTTCGACGACGAGAACGCGCCGAACGTCAACGGGAACGACGTGCCCACCGTGCCGCACGGCGCTGCGCACGCCCTCGACCTGGTCTACCTGTTCGAGCTCAGCGGGGTCGAAAAGTCGCTGGATCCGGCGCAGCGACGGCTTTCGCGGCAGATGATCGCGTACTGGACCACGTTCATGCGCACGGGCGATCCGAACTCGCCAGGGTCACCCCGCTGGGATCCTTCCGGGCCGGTGCTTTCGCTCGCGCCGGACGCGATCCGTCCTGTCGCGCACGACGCCGATCACCGGTGCGGCTTCTGGCTCACAGTCCCTCGATGAGGATCAGGCCGGCCTGGAGCCCCACGGCCTCCCGGGGCCGACAGCTCACGTCCTGCCCCGGACGTTGCGAAAGCCACTTCCGCAACCTTCAACGTTGCGAAAGTGGCTTTCACAACCTGCCACCTTGCCTTACCCCTCGTTAGAGGAGCTACTTCGTCTTCGTGGCCGTCGAGCGCGTCGAAGGCTTCTTCGCCGCCGCGGTCTTGGTCCCGGCGGACTTGGTCGCCGTGGTCTTCTTGGCCGCGGTCGTCTTGGTGGCCGCCGCCTTCGACGCCGCCGGCTTGCGCGCCGGAGCCTTGCGCTTGGGCGCCGGGCCCTTCGCGCGCTTCTCCGCCAGCAGTTCGGCGCCGCGCTCGGCGGTCAGCTCCTCGATGCTGTCCGACTTCCGCAGCGTCGCGTTGTACTCGCCATCGGTCACGTACGGACCGAAGCGGCCGTCCTTGACCACCATCGGCTTACCGGACACCGGGTCGTCGCCCAGCTCCTTGAGCGGCGGCTTCGCGGTCGCGGACCGGCCACGCTGCTTCGGCTCCGAGTAGATCTTCAGCGCCTCTTCGAGCGTGATCGAGAACAGCTGGTCCTCGGTGGTGAGCGAACGCGAGTCCGTGCCCTTCTTCAGGTACGGCCCGTAGCGCCCGTTCTGCGCGGTGATCTCGTCGCCGGATTCCGGGTCCTTGCCGACCACGCGCGGCAGCGAAAGCAGCTTCAGCGCGTCTTCGAGGTTCATCGTCTCGATCGACATCGACTTGAACAGCGAACCCGTCCGCGGCTTCGGCTGCTTCGCCTTCGCGGCCTTCTTCTGCGCGGCGGTCGCGCCTTCGGGCAGCGGCTCCGGCTCGGGAAGGAGCTCGGTGACGTACGGGCCGAAGCGGCCTTCCTTCGCCACGATCTCGTGCCCGCTGACCGGGTCCTTGCCGAGCACGCGGCCTTCCTGCGGCGTCGCGAAAAGCTTCTCCGCGATGTCCTGGGTCAGCTCGTCCGGCGGCAGGTCCTCGGGCAGGTTCGCCCGCTGCGACGTCCCGTCCACCTCACGCTCGAGGTACGGGCCGTAGCGGCCGACGCGCACGACGACCTTGTGCCCGTCGGCGTCGCTGAACAGCGGGATCGAGTTGATCTCGCGGGCGTCGATGTCCTCGACGCCCGAGCCGACCAGCTTCTTCAGCCCACCGAGACGGCCGACAGAGCCGTCGACGCCCATGTCGCCGCCGAAGTAGAACTTCGACAGCCACTGCGTCCGGTGCTCGTCACCGGCGGCGATGCGGTCGAGCTCGTCCTCCATGCCGGCGGTGAAGTCGTAGTCGACCAGCCGCTCGAAATGCCGCTCCATCAGGCCGATCACGGCGAACGCGACCCAGGAGGGCACCAGCGCGGAACCCTTCTTCCACACGTAGCCGCGGTCCTGGATGGTCTTGATGATCGACGCGTATGTCGACGGGCGGCCGATGCCCAGCTCTTCGAGCTTGCTGACCAGGCTCGGCTCCGAGTAGCGCGCCGGCGGCGACGTGGTGTGCCCGTCCGGGCTCAGCTCGGTCGCGGTCAGCGCCTGGTCCTTGACCAGCCGCGGGAGACGGCTCTGCTTGTCGTCCGCCTCGCCACCGCTTTCGGTGTCGACGGCCTCGACGTACGCCTTGAGGAACCCGGCGAAGGTGATCGTGCGGCCCGACGAGGCGAACGTGCACTCCTCGCCGCTGGTGGCCGTGCCGACGATGCGCACCGACATCGTGGTGCCCTTCGCGTCCGCCATCTGCGACGCGATCGTGCGCTGCCAGATCATCTCGTAAAGGCGGTACTCGTCGGTGTCCAGATCCTTCGCGACCTGGCCCGGCGTGCGGAAGACCTCACCCGAGGGACGGATCGCCTCGTGGGCTTCCTGCGCGTTCTTCACCTTGCGGGTGTACTGGCGCGGCGACGGCGAGACGTATTCCTTGCCGTACAGCTGCGTCGCCTGGCTGCGCGCCGCCGAGATCGCCGACTCCGACAGCGTCGTGGAGTCGGTACGCATATAAGTGATGTACCCGTTCTCGTACAGCTTCTGCGCGATCCGCATGGTGCGCTCGGAGGTGAACCGCAGCTTGCGGCCCGCCTCCTGCTGCAGGGTCGAGGTCATGAAGGGCGCGTACGGCTTGCGCGTGTACGGCTTCTCCTCGACGCTCGCGACCTTGAAGTCGCGGTTCTTCAGCGCCTCGGCCAGCCGGACCGCGTCGGCCTCGGCCAGCACGCGGATTTCGTTGTTCGAAGCTTTGAGCTGACCGTCGGAACCGAAGTCACGGCCGGTGGCCAGCCGCGCGCCGTCGACGGCGATCATCCTGGCCGGGAAGTTGCGGGGCGACGCTTCGGCGCCCGCGTCCATCGTCGCGGAGATGTCCCAGTACGACGCCGAGGTGAAGCGCATGCGCTCGCGCTCCCGCTCGACCACGATCCTGGTCGCCACCGACTGCACACGGCCCGCCGAAAGCTTCGGCATGACCTTCTTCCACAGCACGGGCGAGACCTCGTAGCCGTAGAGCCGGTCCAGGATGCGGCGGGTCTCCTGCGCGTCGACGAGGTCCCCGTCGAGCTCGCGGGTGCTGTCGGCCGCGGCGCGGATCGCCTGCTCGGTGACCTCGTGGAAGACCATCCGGCGCACCGGGACCTTCGGCTTGAGGGTCTCCAGCAGATGCCACGCGATGGCCTCGCCCTCGCGGTCGGGGTCCGTGGCGAGGTAGAGCTCGTCGACGTCCTTCAGCAGGCTCTTCAGCTCGGTGACCTTGGACTTCTTGTCCGGCGTGACGACGTAGAGCGCCTTGAAGTCGTTGTCGACGTCGACACCCAGCCGCGCCCACGACTCGCCCTTGTACTGGGCGGGCACGTCGGCCGCGCCGCGGGGAAGGTCGCGGATATGTCCGACGGAGGACTCCACGACGTAGTTACCGCCGAGGTACGGGGCGATCTTGCGGGCCTTGGTCGGCGACTCGACGATCACCAGCCGACGACGGCCCGCGCCGTCGTCCGACGCCGCGGTCTTCTTCGTCCGTGCTCCTGCCACGCTGTCCTGCTCTCCGCTCATCTTCGGCGCCTTCGCGCCGCCTCTCGACCCGTCAGTGTGCACGCTCGCACCGCCCGGACCCCGGCTAGGTGGTGCAACACGCCGCCGATCGTGTGTCCAGCGCATCGCCGCTGACCTCGTCGATGTTTCCTTTCAACACCTAGCACGTGATGTCGGACACGTCCGCCTGGGGTCCCGCGTGACGGGGTGAACACCCTCCGTTCGACGGTGGTGGCTCACAGCCGCCAACGCTTCACTTGATGTCCACGCCGACCCGAAAGGACTCCACGTGACCCGACGACTCCTCGGCACACTGTTCGCCATGCTGACCGCGTCCGCCCTGGTCGGAACCGCACCGGCGGAAGCGGCCACGACCACCTTCGCCGGAACGGTGGCGTTGTCGAACTGCTCCGGGTCGGTGGTCAAACCGCCCGAGGCGAGCCTCGACGACCCCGCCCTCGTCCTTTCCAACGGGCATTGCCTGCAAGAAGGTTTCCCGGACCCCGGGGAAGTAATCGTCAACAAGGCTTCGTCACGGACCTTCAGCCTGCTGTCCAAGGACGGCCGCTCGTCACTGGGCACGCTCAAGGCGAAGAAGCTGCTCTACGCGACGATGACCGACACCGACGTCTCGCTCTACCAGCTCAACACCAGCTACGCCAAGATCAAGTCGACCTACGGCATCGCCCCGCTGACACTCTCGCTCACCCGTCCGTCCGCGGGTATCGCGATGGACGTGGTCTCGGGATATTGGAAGAAGATCTACTCCTGCAACATCGACGGCTTCGTCCACGAGCTGCACGAGGCGGACTGGGTCTGGAAGGACTCGATCCGGTACACCTCGGCGTGCAAGACGATCGGCGGGACCTCGGGCTCGCCCATTATCGAGACCTCGACCGGGAAGGTCGTCGGCGTCAACAACACCGGCAACGAAAGCGGCCAGCGGTGCACGATGAACAACCCGTGCGAGGTCGACGCGGCCGGGAACGTGACCGTGCGGCAGGGCATCAACTACGGGGAGCAGACCTACCAGCTGACCTCCTGCCTTTCGCACAGTGAACTCGACCTCGCGAACCCGAACTGCCGGGCACCGAAGCCCTGACCTTTCCTCCTCACCGAGTGCCAGCCGTGTCCGTGAAGGCCTCCTTGAGGGACTCTGGGTCCCTCAAGGAGGCCTTCACGGACCGGGACACAGGTGTTACGGCTTCGCTCACGTGAGTGCGGCGCCACGTCCTCGTGAGTGGTAAGGACGGTTCTAACCGTCCTTACCACTCACGAGCGTCAGACGGCGCGCACCACTGGTACGAGACTCGGCCAAGCGGGCTCGGCACCCGCCGGCGCGTCCCCGATCAGCTCCAGCAGGTGCCCGAGCCGCCGCCGTCCGGTGACCCGGAGCAGCGCGTCTTCCCCCTTCTGCGCCTTGGCGGGCACACCCAGCAGCGCCAGCGCCGTGATCAGCCGCTCGTGCGTCTCCGGCGCCGCCGGATCGAGCGCGAGCAGGTAGCCGTTGCCCTGGGGACTGCCCGCCGCCAGCGCCCACATCCTCACCATGGCCCCGTCGAGCCGGAAGCCCTCCGGCAGGACCTTCTCTTCACCACGGTTCCAGCGCTGCTCCAGCGGCAGCAGATCGACCCGGAACGGCGTTCTCACGAGTGGCCGCCCGCATTCGGCGGCCGAGACCTGCGCCTGGACGCCGCGCCGACGGCATTCCCTGGCGAGGGCACCCGCTCGCCACGGCTCCTCGACCACGGCGGACAGCCGCGCGGCCGTCCGCCCGAAGCCCGTCATCCGCCCGGGCCCGCACAGCACTCCGGCGAGGTCGGCGAGCCCTGGCCCGCTCGCCTCCGCCGAGAAGAGCGAGATCGTCCCGTCCACCCGGACAGAATAGAACACAAGTTCGACTCATGGCCAGTGATCGGCCGATGACTCAGCGAGGTTGTTTCACCAATTCCTGGCAAACCGGGATCCTGCTGCTCGCCGCGGCGAGCTGAGGCACGTCGTTAAGGCCCCTGAGAAGGTCAAGGCGGTCCAGTTCGTCGAGGGAGGTCCTCGCGTCGCGAAGCGCTGCTTTCGTCGTCTCGGGGTCGGTTGAGGAGTCGAGACGGTGGCGCACGTCGTCGGCGCGGGCGCGGATGCCGCCGAGCTGGGCGACGGCGGCCGTCCGCGAGGAGTCGCCGCCGGCGACCGGCGCCGGGCCGAGGTTCTCGAGGGCCGACGTGGTGCGATCCAGCCCTTCGACCACCGAGAGCATCAGCTCGCTGGAGGTACGCGAAGCCTGCTGCGGCGTGCTCGGATCGACGCTGGGCAACGTCGCCAGCGTCCGGACGAGTCCGCCCGCCGCGCCGCAGTACGCCTCCGCCCAGGCGGAGGTGGGGTCGGCCTCCGACGCGCTGACCGTCGCGAGACCTTCTTGTCTGGCGTGGGAAGTCACCGCGGGCTGCTGCCCGCACCCGGCGAGGCCGAGTCCGATACCTGTTGCTAGCGCGGCAAGGACGGTGAACCGCGGCCGCACGAAAACACCTCCCGACCTGACGACTTCCCGGCTGGCCCCCGACGGTACCGATACCGGGGGGCAATGCAAATCAACGTGGCGGAAAGAACGGTCAAGAAGGCAGCTTCTTGCAGTTCGGAGCCTGCGCGGCCAGTGTTTTCAACGAAACGTTCGTTTCCAGCTGCTGGAACGGGTCGGGCATGTCGTTCATGTGGGCACCGATTTGCCGGAAGGAAGCCGCGGCGGCCACCACGGCGTTCTTGTCGTCCTTCGGCGCGGCGTCGAGTGCCGCCTTCGCGGCGAGCACCTCGTCCCGGATCGGCGTCAACGCCTCGACGATGCTCTTGCGCGCCGCGTCGGCCTCCGCGCTCGGCGCCTGGCCGAGCTTTCCCAGGCCGGTGACCGCGTTGTCGAATCCGGGCGCGAACACCCCGAAGGCCTCGTCCATCACCTTCCGCGCGGTGGCGACGTCGTCCTGCTCGAAGTCGGGCATCGTGAAATCGCCGATCTTGGCGAAGTCGATCAGCGAACCGCAGAAACCGTCCATCCAGGATCCTCCGGCCGCGGGCGCGGGAGAAGAAGGAGTGGCCGCCGGTTCGGCGCCGCCACAGCCAGCCAGCAGGAAAGCGGCGGCGAACAGGATCAGCGAACGCCTCATGGCAGGGACTCCCCCGGATCGGATCGGCGTGACGCGCAGAGATTAGCCCGCCCGGACAGACGCCGGGCCCGCCACGGGAAATCGTGGCGGGCCCGGCGGTGGAAACCGTTCGGTGTTACGCCTTCGCTTCCGCGGGGGTGTCGGAAAGAACCGACTCGCGGCGCTTGGAGACCACGATCGCCGCGACGATGATCGCGACGGCGACCAGCGAGATCGCGATGCGGATGCCGACGTTG
>Ga0307518_10001682_pt1 | contig 16332 bp, 14 predicted proteins | sample 25_EM_MG_FD_203889 | JGI IMG/M metagenome (GOLD analysis project Ga0307518, IMG submission 203889) | Populus trichocarpa ectomycorrhiza microbial communities from riparian zone in the Pacific Northwest, United States - 25_EM | ecosystem: Host-associated > Plants > Roots > Unclassified | place...
AATGGCCCATCCCAGGAGGGATGCAGACCTTCCCTGGGATGACCATGGTTTTATAGGCTATTTGGCTGAATTGTGATACTAAACTATTCAGGCTAAATGCTTATCAAAAGTGGTTACCTGAAGTGACCTCACACCAAATAATGCAGACTTGTGATGGATGAAGTCTGAGCCCGTAGCAGTATACTCAGATGTCATTGTTGCATATGATGTGATGACCACGTCGGCCTCTCACAAAACCAGAGGGTCTACAATTTGACAAACTAGTCAGTTGGTGTGTGAAATATAATTGGCCCAAGGCTCCCACTGCTGCTCCACAATTGGCCGTGGTGATCAACAACGCTGAGACCAATGGCAAATTTTGAAATCTCATTCTTCCACTGACAGATCAGCGATACAGGACACACGATCCTGCATGACAGTATTTAAAAAAGCAAGTGTCATTCACGTAAAGGGTTTGCTCACAGCATTGCTCGTGCCCATCCTCATGCTTGGTCATCAGACAAGGGGCATCCATCGAGTATCCTGGTGATTCCCAAAATTGTCTTTCTGAGACTGGAAGAGGATCAGCAAGAAAGGACAGTCAATAGAAAGAAAGCCCCCTACCCCATCTCATCTGCAACTATGCCTCCTCCCTTGCCTCCCTGTTCACGTTGACGCATCCATGCAACACCAGCCTTCTGGTGATCCCACAATATTACCGTCTTTCGCAAGCCACTCACCACGACTCCTTGACCATCATCCATGATCCCTTGGTTGCCATCTGCATCCAGAAGATGGATTACGGCATTGGCAGTCATGGAATCGTGGGTTCCATGGGAGTAGATGGCAGGCTGTGGTCGATTTGGTGTCTGAGGTAGGTCAAACACCTCCCCTTCATCGTCCGCATTGCTGGGAACATAGGCCCAGGTTGACTTTTGGATTGGCATGACAAGCAAGTGGCACTTGAAAGTTACAAATGAATGAGAGAGGCTGGTCTTGCATAACTTAAAAGCGAGTCTCGAGAACAAAGGGACAACACAGCCACGTAATGGACAGGAGTTTTTGGAGAACCAAAACGGCAGAGGCCAGGAATAGAAAAGCCTCGAGGCCAAAGGGCAGAAACGTGGCCCCAGGCGAGTTTCAATAATGAGTTTGGAGTCCAGTGCTTGCTTGGCTTCAATGGCAAGAACATTCAGCAAACTGAGAATGCCTGGTGAGATGGGGGTTAACATCTTAGGTGAAGACTCATGTGCCATGGAATGTGCAGGGACACAATGTTGCGAATGATAGCATCAATGACTCGGACCCGGAGAAGATCATATGTGTGAGCACTACAAAAACATTGACGTCACAGCGGCAAGATCAAAAGAAAAGAATGCACCCGACGTGCAAAGTGGGCCGTATGGGATTGAGGAAACTGCGCGAGAAAGAGGAAGCGGCAGTGAGCATCGTCTTGATGGAAGATGGCATGAACACGACTGAAAAGAAAAGGGCATCTGAGGTCCACCAGACTGATGGCCTGATGCACAGACACCCCATTGTGGTTCCTACAGCCATGTCAAAGAGGTATATCAGGCCGCAGAAATGTGGAGAACAATGTACCCAAAGTATCTGAAGTAGCCTGCTGTGTGCGGGCAGCAGCACAAGAAACAGAAAGGTTATTGTAGCCGATCAACTGGACAGGATGTCGAGTCGAGGCACGTCAATACAAGTCGAAAAGAGCCCAAGATGTAAGACTCACCTGTTGGGCTGTGAATCAAGTCACAGGCATTCACTGGACAATCACAATGGACGCCCTAACTTGGGACATTGGTGCAAGTCAAAAGCTTTTGAAGGAGTACGATTGCAAGGTGCAGGTAATGCAGATGCGGATACATACGTTGAAGTGTGTTGAGTAAACTTGACATGCCATGCAGAAGGAACTGGAGATGACAAACCTGTTGAGACATCATGCGGCAGTAGCAGCACAGGTCATCTAGCAAGGATTATAACATGCAGGTGGGACTACTCGAACATGGTCACCAAGGCTGTATGATGAGCAAAGGTATTATTTTGTTGTGTATGTAAGCAACTGCTATGAGAAATCTTGTAAGGCCTTGGAAGGCTATATTAGGCTCACTAGGTCCAACAGATCGCCTGACATTGAAGGTGCGACCTTAGAATCACACATTTTCCCCAGGCCCTGCCAGGTTTGGCCACTTACGGCGGTCCAGTACTGGGTTGAACATTGAACAGCGGCGGCAGCAGCCTTGCTTATCTCTTGACGTTCAAGGCCGACTTACCCAACTCGCACTGCAAATTGAACTTGTCTGGCAGCCAGGACTGTCCAAACATCGAGTTCTACGATTGAACAAAAAAAGCAAATCACCCAAGGCTTCTGGCACCCAGTTTGTATTGCGGCATTGATTGCCATCCATCTCATTACGCTGTGCTGCATCTTTGGCTCCACCATAAGTCCTTCATGAATAAACTTCAGGCATCTCAACATTGTGCTCCATCAGGCAAGACTCCATCTATTTTGTTACCGTCCACTGTTTCTCTTCCCATCATTTCTTCATCTACTTGCCCACTGGATCTCTATAGCTTGATATTCAGCTCAGTGAATGAGTATTGCATCTTCGCTTTTAATCGGTGTGTTTGACCGACGTGTTCTGGCATGTTATCAGTAGCCTTCAAGTCCTCTGCAACGTTTGACACGATGTGTTTCTATGGCTCCTGCAACCGATGAATTGAGATCTGTATACCCTCTCGCACCTCCAGTGTACGCACACACGCTATGGTGCATCGCTGTCAGTGTCTCTGTCCGAGACCACGAGTACTTCAGACTCACTCGGAGTGTTTACAAGCCCAACTACACAACTCCAGTCGCCACCCTTCTCGTCCAGTAGTCCACCTGCACCTCCGACATCCACATGCCCACTTGTACTACCATCCCAGCTACAATTCAAATTGGAACATTTTCTTTTGGTATTCGCTGAGTACAATTTCTTTGATACTTTCTACCTTTCCTCTGTCGGTGTGCTCTGTTTCAGTAGTCTCCCCAAGGCAGACCAAAGATACAATGGAAGATAATTGTTCCCTCTCCGACTCCGTTTCAGGGACAGAGTTGAAACATGTAATTGGACGGTATTTGGTCCGTGTTTCAAATTCGCTTACATGTAAGTTGGCTCGTGGAGTGTACACTTCGAATAGATAGGCTTTTTGTAGTCCCAACAACCTACTGAGGTCTACTTACAGGACTCTTCCCAGTTCCCTACAGCCCCACCACTTTCTACAGCACAAAGTGAGCTCACTACATGTCGCTGACCTTTCCAATAACCATGGGGAACTGTCGTAGCATGGCTGTGACTGCGATGGCGAGGCCGACGAGTACTATCACACTGCCACCAACGAAAACGCTGCGAGTGGCTTTTGAGCTGACAAGGGCAAGCCAATGTATGGCCAACATGCTGTTGGGCTCTAGATCTGCCATTCTTCTGTGCTTTCTCTCTTGTAAATTTTCCTTGCACAATGGAGGAACACCTTTGGTTCCATCCTTGCCTTCATGTTCATCGTTGACCTCATTCTCTTCTCGCTTATGTTTTCTTCCTAATACCTATGAAATCATTGTTAGTACATGCAACAAACCACAAGAAATAAAATCACCTTATGACCAACAGCTTTCCTGGATTCGTGCTTAGACATGTTCATGGGTATCTGCTGTGTACCGAATCAGATGTGAAACAGTGAGCGATAGAGAACCAACATACATCTTCACCGAGCACATGACCTATTATCTTGTTCAGAATCGCTGTCAATACACCTGCAGAGGTCCATAAAAGCCACTTTGTTGGCAAAGTTGGGAGTTCAGACATTTCCTTGGGAATGTTCTGGCTGTCAGCATCGTCACTGTGGCCTCTCTCTGGCCCTTCCTTGGTGGTAGATAGCGGTTCACCTGTCCCGCCCTGGCGAGTCACAGCATGTTCTGTATTTGTGGAAGGCAATGCCTTGGGTACGCCTAACTTTGTGATTGTGAGTGGCTCCTATTTGAAACCAACTAATAAACTGCCAAACTCACCTTGTCCTGAATGGAAGGTTGAAGTTGGGTAGGAGGTGGGGTTGGCAGTGGAGGCTGCGGCCGTTTTGGGGTGCAATGTGCCAATTGCAATTGCTTTTGCACTTCCACTATTCACCTGTCAGTGACAAGTGTGGGTGCAGCAGCTAAAAGCTATACCTCGAGCAAGAGCATCTGGGGCTATCTTGGCATAGGGATGAAACAGCCTGTAATGAGGGTCGACACAGGGAGCAGAACAACGCTGCTGCCTGAGAGCATGGATGTGCCGTAGATCAACTTGTGACATGGGTTTTGAATTTTGGTGGCACAATCCCAGGGAATAGGTTTATAAACCAGAGGGTACAAAGGAACCCCAGAGACAAAGACGTGCAATTAATATTCTGATATCCCAGATACTTCCCTCCCTTGAGAACTTGCTAGATACCTTTGTTGATGCCAAGTGCATAGTTGGAAATACCATGAAGAGACTGCCCATACTGAATGATCACAATGTGAATGTACTGACTGCAACGGTGGGAGCATCACAGCGCACCTGTTAAACTATGCATGAGACTGAGACCCAGAAAACCTCGTGCTGTTGCATGTGTTGACCCAGCCTAGTCTTGATCCGGGCTTAAGCAGCACATGCGGACCACGTGTTTTACATATCTACAGACAGGTGAAGTGAGTCGTGAGGGACAAGCCAAGTCAGCCAGCAGGTGAGGTGTGTGGGATGACATATGAGCCCTCTCTGTTCATGGCATGATGGTGTGCGGATCGCATGCACTGACATGTTAGCATAACATAGTGTGTAGCAAGCCATGTTGAACGTCATTGCCAACCAGCCCTGCAATGGTGGCGAGGTCAATCCGACCACTGGTCTCTGGCAGTTGAACAATGGATGGTCCAAGAAAGTGACACTGACCTGTAATGATGAGTGACGTTGGTATTAATCTGCACTGAGTGTAGGACTATTTGGGCGGCAATTAGCGCAGGCTAGTATGGTGATCAGACTGTCTATGAAGTTGTTGAGTCCTCCTTGGAGGCTCCTCTTTGTCCCCGGTGGAGATGAGTGACTGAGAGGGCCCTCGTCAAGACACCCTGTCTGCCGCTATGACCACATTCTGCATATGTCAGGAGAGCGAGACACCCCAGCACCCCTGATGTGCAACAGGAAAAGTCCAGTGAGCCAGGCCCTCATTGGCTACAGCTATGGATGAATCTGTTAGTAATGTGCGCAAGAATTCGTCCAAAGTGACGAACTAGCCATCCCGACTAGTCTGGCGAGTGAGGCCTCTAGTGAGGACAAGACCTCGGAGGGTTGGATGACTAACAAGGAAGATAGCTGTCAGTGGACTGAGGTCAAGCAAAAGAAGTATGGTGCCATGTTAGACCCACCAAAAGTCCAGTAAGCGTGACCCCAAAGAATGTCACGAATGTCCTCAGTCCTGGGCAATCAGGTCGTGAAAGAAGCTGAGCAACTCTTGACAGCCCCTCAGCGCGAGGTGATTGGCCATCATATGCATGCTGTGGGACACCCACCTCCTCTTATCGTTTGGTGACCCCAGAGTGATGTGTTGCGCAACGAAGGACCTTCTAAGCACAAAGGTAAAGGTGCTGATCCTGGAAACTGGGCGAATGCAGGGCTCTCTGATAGTGAGATAAATTGAGGCGGAGCGTGCTGCTCTGGAGGCCAGGATCACTACTCATGATGAGGTTGACCTGAATGACCAGCACATCACCTTGGAGACATGGAAAGTGGCCCAGGAATGGGCGCACACCCAGAATGAGCCAATGCAGCAGCGAAGTGTAATTAGCGACAGCGTCAATGGGCCCATCAGCAAATTCACACATTACTTTTTTACCACTTTTGGCACTTTTTTCACTTTTAAGTAGTCACTTTTAAAAGTCATGTTACGACTTTATTAAGTAGATCCCATTGCTTTGAAAAGCACGATCTAGTGCTTTTCTTACTTTTTCTTGCACTTTTCACACTTTTGAAAACAATTAAAATGCTTTTAAAAGTACCTAAGAACATGCAGGGCAACCAAATATGAAAGTTGACAAAGGGTAATGAGTGGTATCTAGGTGTTACTTTGGGCAACACCCCATTGAACAGCTCCGCTCGGAGCAAGGAAAGGCATGTAGAGTAGAAAAAGACAAGGAAGAGGGATTCACCTAAACAGCTGGCATAGTAGAAGGGGTGGTTGGGATCATAATGCTTTCGAAGACAAGGAAAACTGAGGCAACAACAGGTTGTTTGGAAGTTTGAAGCAATGGCAGAATGGGGTGCCACTAAGAGCCGATACATTGTGTTGGCGGGTATAGGTTAAAGGATGCCCAAGGGCTGTCTTGATGACTCCAGACAAAAAGCAGGGAAGAAAGACAAGGCGAGGAGAGTGAGCTGGATGCAAGTCAGGGGAGTTGGGGCTAATAAATTTTGTGAGTTGGCTTGCACAGGGAACTAGACAGAGGCAATAAAGCTAAGTAGGTTAGTACTAAATAAATGAATGTGTGAGTAGGTATCTTACCTCAGTGTTTCGTCTTTGAACACTGAGGTGAAAAGAATCTCCGAGCACAGTGAAAATAGTCCGTGCTTACATAAGGATGCTCGTCGCACCAATAAGGAAACTAACAGTAAGTGCCAAAGAATGGTAGTGACAAGATGGGAGTTTCAACAATAAAGGGTGCGTCAGGGTGGTACCTTCTTGGATAATGCAGTGAAAAAAATATGAAAATAGTGATCAAGGAAAGGGTGATGACACTGGGTGAAACCAGATGCGCATACCAGCTGGCAATAGACTCGACCTCTGCAGATACTATAGTATCAGCATGGAAAAATGACAGTTGTTGTTGACTTACACATCAATCTATGAGTATCGATCTCCTCTGTGGTACCTTCTTGAAGTTCCGGTGCATCATCCAAACTGGAGTCACCATCTTTCTCTTCCTGAAGTAAAGCGCCTGCTGATTTGACAATGGCCAGAAGGGTGAGATCATCACAATTTGCAACTGACTCAAAATTGTTGAAAGTTAACCAGCATGTGTTACTGGTACTTCAGTGCGTGACTGCGCGACGCTTACATAAGCATTTCGAGCGCACTATACACAGTAGTTATTTTCATTAGTCCCTCAGTAGCTTGAATATCTACTGAGGGTAAGTAGTCCATACACACTCATTTTACACATACTAACTTGTAGTAGTTACTACAGGTATTACTCTAATACAGTAGCTTGAATATCTACTGAGGTTACTACAGGGTTACCAATTTCCTACCACAGCTTCTGTCCTCTAGGTCCACTGCAGCAACCCCCCAACACACTTTTTTCAAGAGGTTATGATCCCTGCTCTTGCCTAGTGGAAGGAGCAAACTTGTGGAAAATAGGATTTACCCTTACCTCAAAAAGATCAAGTGAAATGGTCCTTGAAATCCCTGAACTCGCATGAGAAAATCAGAACTGGAAATTTTACCGCACGCATATCCTCAATAGTGCGCTGCAGAAGGTGTAGTCAGCCACCTCTCAGGTGCGGCACCAAAACCAGTTGATTCGCGCGAACTCGAAGCATGGAACCAGTCTAATGCAGTGGCTAAGTATATTATAATGGAAGTGATCACAGATTCCCTCCTCGCACGACTCATGCACCATGCTGAGCTTGCCCACACTCTTTTCAGCCACCTTGCAGCCATTTTTGGTGACCACGAACCTATAGCTCTCAAGACTCCAGTGGAATGGAGTGACCACAACAGTCCTCTCTGCGAGGACTTGCACTCAAAGTCGGACAGCGCTGACTCAGTGCGCACTGTGAATACAGTTGAAGGAAAAGATGTCGAAAGAGCTGGCGCAGCTGCAGAAAACCCTGTAAAACCACCACAAGCACCTGATGGACTGTCAAGCACAGACAGGAGCCAGGAGACAGAGCAGTGCGGAAGGGAGTGGATCGCGCACGACACAGATTGTGAAACAGGCCATAGTGGTCTACCATCTGAGCTCAAAATGACTGAATTCCATGATGAAAAACCCAGCAGTGGCACGCTGGCTGGTATCCCCAGTATTCCTAATACAAACAATATGCTAAACTACCCTAAAGACCTGGGAAACCCGCCGAACACGCCCAATGGAACATCAAGGGGAGATGTCCAGGAGACAGCCAAAAATGGAGGGCAGTGGCAGCGCACCATGCACGAGGTGAATCAAAACGATGGAAAGGCTTCACCAGCCCCCAATACAGCAGACAGGATGTCAGAGATGACGACAGGCGATGGCCCAATACCATTCTTGCGAAAACAACCTAAAAACTCTGTGAAACATCAGCATCAGTCAACATGCAACATACCTCGGCCAAACAGATGCGCAAATGCCAACGCGCAGCACCCAAATGGGCACCTTAAGCCCAAAATCCACCTACCCAAACACCACAGACCGCTGCTTGAAGGGGAGAGAGTTGGTGGTGCTGCAAACGGCTATACACACAATTCAAGCAGGCAATCTACGCCCCAGAAGCTCGTGGCCACCTCAAATGAGTTGGAGGCACTCGTTACCATATCCCTCAAGTCGGAGAAGCCACACAGTGGCGAAATACCACGAGTACACCTTGGCAGCGTGCATTGGCACACAGACGACGTGAATGGCCCTGGGAATGGAGTGAATGCTTCGAGCGGCCAGGCGGATGAATCGAGAGGCCAGGCAGACACTCTAAACATGTCATACAATGCTAAAACAGCTGGGGTGAGTGATGATGACAGCATGTTACGACCATGTTCAACTCCGGGTCTTATCCGGTCACTCTGGTCACATCGCAGCTCTACAGCTCAACTCTGGTCACTCATCACTTACTCCAGTCACAGTCACACAGATAACCTCCCATAAGTACAACCCTTGGTCTATACTCTATTCACTTGTTACCACACCTCGCCGTTTACCCTGCCTTGACGTGAGTTCTCCGTGAACTCATTATATCCTTTACCTTGTAGCATTTTCACTGGACCTGATTTATTTTACCCGGACCTGACCTAGTCCTAACTCCAGTCATCCCTTGTCCGCTATTAGGGTGTTTACTTGTCACTGTATGTACTCAACCCTAGTTTCTTCTTAGTATAAGTACCTTCTAGTTTATCCTGTATAGTCAGTCTGAAATCATCTAAGTCACTACTCCTGCCCCTTTGTCTGTCTCTGTCTCCATCTCTGTCTGACCGGAACCTATGCAAGGGATCAACGCTCGTTGTCCTTGTTGTTGAATCCAATCAGTCGCAACTCCAGCCCGGGCTAACCTCTGCCCAAACCTCTGACCTCTGCTCTCGTCCACTTTCATCCATGTTGGAGCAATACCTATCTACGTAGAGGAACTGCTACTCCTGCTCACCTGTTGTGTGGAGGGTACAAGCTGAGATGATAGTAGTAGCTGGTCAAGAGCTGTTATATTATATAAGTGATGAACACTGTTTATATACAACAAACATTGTGACGCATGACTGTGACGTGTGACGTATGACATGTAACATCTACTCTAAAGAGGACTATTACTAAGTCTACACTAATATGGGTTGCAGTCTTGTGTGCACTTTGTTGACAGTTTACGCTGGGTGCACGTGCAACTTCAACACTCCCCCTCGCTGTGCTGCATGTAGAGCACTTCAGCGAATAAGGCGCTAGATGCTGCCAGAGGGAAACTGTAAGCCCAGTTGTGCTCTGAACTTTGCGAATTTCTTGCAGGGCAAGTTCTTGGTGAGCAGATCGGTGGGATTCTCAGCACCATCAATGAAGAATAATTCCACATTACCTTTTGTGACTGACTCGTGGATTCCGTGGTAGCGGATGTCGATGTGCTTGGAGCGAGGCTCCATTACGGGGAAGTTGGATGCCATGAATATGGACCCCTGATTATCACCGCAAATCGGGATAGCTTTCAGCTTATAGCTGAGCTCACCAAGTAAACTCCGAATCCAGGTGACTTGGTGAGCGCAATTGCTCAAAGCCATGTACTCTGCTTCAGTGGACAAGTATGCAATAGTCTTCTGCACACAGGAAGTCCAGCTGATCAAGCCATCTGCAAGCATCAGGTAGAAACCTGTCTGCAAGAGGCAAGAGGTAGGGTCTGATCCCCAATCTGAGTCCGTGCATGCAATCAGGCCAGCACCGGATCCACCATTGTATACTAGGGAGTATGTAGACGTCCCAATTAAGTAGCGACAGATATACAGCACTTTATTCGGGTGGTCCTGAGATGGGTTCACGGCATGGTGCGAGAGATGGGTGACTGCAAAGGCAATGTCAGGCCTAGTGCCTAACATGAGATACAGAAGGGACCCAATAACTGTCTGGAAACGGGAGTGGAGTTCCACATCAACAGGCTCTGTATTTTTGGCGGCATAGTAGCCAGCCGGCAGTGGGGTGCTTGCAGACTTTGCATTGAGCATGCCGCAGCGTTCAACAACCTTTTGAAGGTACGTGCATTGGTCCAGGTGGATAGCGTGACCTTTGCGAGTGATTTGCATTTGGAGGAACTCATTGGGTTCTCCAAGGTCTCTGCACTCCCATTTGCGCATGAACTGCGCTTTGATGGCATCAACAACAGCCTTGTTGGGGCCGCAGAATAGTGCGTCGTCAACATATATGATGCCTATGACAATGTTGGTGCCTTTCTTCTTGTAGAAGATGCCTGCTTCAGATTTGAGGCACTCAAACCTGAGCTCTTTGAGAGACTCATTGAGTGTGCGCCACCAAGCTAGGCCGGCCTGTTTAAGGCCATAGAGGGCACACCAAAGGCAGAGCACTTTGCGCTCTTGCCCTGGAACAGCAAACCCTTCAGGTTGTTCCATGTAGATCTCTTCGTCAAGCTTGCCATACAAGTAGGTGCTCCAAACGTTGAGTCCAGTAATATACCAGTTTTCTAGTGCAGCGAGTGCAAGCATAAGGCACACTGTTTCAAAGCGCACGACTGGTGAGAAGACCTGGTTGAAATCTAATCCCTCGACCTGGGAGAAGCCTTTCGCAACTAAGCGGGCTTTCTTGCAGCCATCTGACTTGACATCAAAGACCCATCAATTCTTAATGACCTTCCGGTCTCAGGGACGGTCAACTAGCTCAAAGACCATGTGCTTTTGCAGCACGTTGAGCTCTTCTTGGCAAGCAAGTCGCCAGAGTTTCTGCTCAGCTTGGGGTAAGCGAGTGATGTCCTTGTAGGACCAATCGCAGACGTTCTCATATTGAGGGTCGTGTGTTGTGAGGGCCTTGCCCATCAGGAATTGGACTAGGTTTGCTCCCCCTTCCTCGCACATCTTTTGCACGTCTTCCTCACTGGGTGTTGCAGAGGTGTCGGGGAAACCACCGGGTATATGATCCAGTGTGTCTGGTTGTGGGGGCCTAGGGGCCTCATCCACTGTTTCTCGCCATTGAGAGGCACTTTTGATATCCCAGAGTTGTTCAACAGGATGTCGCCACTCACCATACATGTTGCCAGGGTGCAATGGCACTCTACGTTCACATTGGGGGTGGGCAGGGATATTCACTGCAGGTAGTCGCGGCGCATTCTGGCAGCGTTCAGCTCGGCCAGGGCACTGCAGTGCCGGAGGTGGCAGGTTTCTTGCTGGTGAAGGCATTCTTGGTGCCGGTGGAGGCACTGGAGATGGCGTACAGGGAGGATTTACTTGGTTAGGCTCTTCCTCAGGAGCCTTGGGTTCCTTGCACTTTGGATCGTCATCCTGCGCATGGGGATGTGGGTAGCCATGGTCGTGTTCCACATTGTCGTCACTGTCATTATCATCAGGGGTATTCCCTGGTTGATCAGTGGCTGGTTTCGGATTTGCCCTTCTGAAAGGGTTCTCGAGAGGTTCGCGCTGGTTTTTGGGCAGCAAGGGAAGTGACGCTCGTCAAAGATGGCATGGGCAGTGGGGAACACTGTGTTGGTGGAGCACATAAACAAAAAGTTGTGCTCATTGCCAGGGGCAACACTGACATAAGTCATTAGCTCCGACTTGGGAGCCATCTTATTCGCTCTAGCCGTGGCGGGGAGATAGACAAATGCTCCACAGCCAAACACACATAGGTGATCAATGTTAGGCATCTCCCCCTTAAGCATTTCATGGGGGGTGCACCATCGCAGGCGAGCTACCGGAGTACGGTTATAAATGTGGGTTGTGTGAGTGAACACAAATTCCCACCAAGAGTCAGGAATGCAGGCTTGATGCTGCATAGACTCAGCTTTATCCATGAGAGTGCGCCCTAAATGCTCAGCGTGGCCATTCTGCATGGGGGTTCTAGGAGCACTTTGATATATTTTAATTCCTTTCTCAAGGAGTGCTTGATCAAACAGATCGGATTTATATTCTCCACCAGCATCAGACATCCATCCAACGACGTGCGCATCATGTTGTACGCGCACCATTTCAAGGAAATCTTTGGCAGCCGTAATCGCTGCAGCTTTGGAGCAAAGAGGCATAGTCCAGGCATGAGAAGTATAGTCATCATAGAAGGTGATAATGTATTTAAACTTCTGGTACAACGTAACCAGGAAGGATTTGAGATCAGAGTGCACCAGCTCGAAAGGCTTGGAAGCACATCTTTCATTCTCTGGGAAAGCTCGATTGGGCATTTTGCCAAGAGCACATCCAGGGAAAACACAGTCCTCAGTAGGAAAGTGGATTTCCGGGAAGTGCTGCATATGTTTTTGCGCGCATCGGAGGACTTCCTTTGAGGGGTGCCCAAATCTCTGGTGCATAATGTTGTAATCGACTTTGCTCATGGAGGCGATGTAGTTAGATCTAATTATCAGGATAGATCTAATCCCGAAAATGATGTTGTGATTGTCTTCTGGGTCTGGCCCAAATCATAAGCATTCTGCTTTGTTGGTGAGGTTAATGCCTCTCTTATCGCCAGTGACCTTATAATTGCACTGGAGCATTTCACCCATAGAAATTAGGCGTGCAGTAGCACCTGGCATATGGAGCACCTGGGTGAGCATGATTACTTTCTCATCCCCTGAGTTGTGGTCTAGGCACCGGAGTAATACCATGCCAATGCCAGCAATCAGTGCTACACCATTAGCCGTTTTGGTGTAGTGCACTCTTTTTAGCGCATTATAGGAGGCAAAATCACCTATGTCACTGGTGAAATGGCGGGATGCACCAGAGTCTAAGAGCCAGAAGGCACCAGATAGTTCACTTCCATCGGCCATTTTTCCCTTACAGCCAGCACAGCGTGCATCATTGATTTCATGCGAACACGAACAAATATATGCATTACTCAAGACACGACACGACAAATTATAGTTACTGCTTGCTATATACAGTGCCGGCATAAAGCGCACATGTAAAGGGAGCATGTCAGTGTCGGTCAGCATGTGTGCAGAAGGTACTTGCCTGAAAAGGCTGGCCTCCGCGCCCATTGCCATGGACATTGCATTGTAGCGGTCCAGGACCATCGTGTCGATCTCATTGAACTCATCGTTGGCGAAGGGCTCGTGGGCGAAGGGTTCATCATCCCCCAAAGAGATGGCATCCTCTTCATACTCCGTGATGCGCTCCTCGAGACGAGGGTGCTTCAGCAAGGAGGGACTGGCCTCGGGCTGGTCCAGGTTCGCACTGGCCATTGACATGATATGGTTGAGGGTGCAGATGGTTTGGCATGAGGGCTCTACCCCCAGACAATGTGCCAGATCAAAGGCCCTAATAGTATTGTCGAAAGCGGGAGGGCCATACTGAGCAGCACCAGGAGTATGGGCCAGGGCACAAGGGTTGACGGTGGGCTGTGGTCCATCATAGTGGACATAAGTGGCAAAGGCTGCCTGTTGAGTGTTCTCGTGACGAGCACAAGCCTTCTTGCCGCCACGGCGAGTGCGGCCTCCCTGTCCTTGGGCAGGAGTGTTTCTGCTTGCACCACTGTTGGACCCGCCTTGCTGCTGCTGCTGCCTCTGGGGCTGCTGCTGCTGCTGGGCAAATTTGGGGTCAGCTGGCTTGTGCTTTACAGCACTAAGCTTATTGGCCTGGGGGCCCTTACCACTGCCGCAGGAGGACATGCCTTTCTGCTCAAACGAGAGCGTGGCCGCCTTGACGATCCTGTCAGGCTTGAGGTTTTTGATCTTGTCCGGCGACGTCTGGCTGAGTATCTGAGCTACAACCTCCATAGTAGGAGGGAGCTTGCAAAGAATGATCATCGCCTGCATGGGGGCAGGGAACTCGAAGCCAGCGTCTTTGAGGTAAGTGAAGTGGCTAAGCACTTTGGTGATAGCCGGAGCAGGATGGGAGCCAGCAGGGATGGTAGTCGCCAGGAGCTTGCTAAGCTCAGCATAGGCGGAGCTGATACTGGGGGTGCCAAAGTTTTTCTTTAGGTGGTCCCAGACCTCCTTGACCATAGTGAGGTCGGAGACAGCGACCTGGATCGAGGGGGCAAGGTGCAGGGTGATGTTACCAAGTGCTCTCTCGGTGCAGTCGTCCCAGTCCTTTTGGTCATCATGGCCGTCGACAGGCTGTGTGGTTGAGTAAACATACCACTGGCCCTGGGCCTGGAGGTAGGCCTGCATGGTGGTGTGCCACTGCTGCCAGTTGGAGCCAGTGAAAATGGGGACCATCTTGTCAAGAGCGCTGGACATGGTGAATTCTGTTATGGTCAACGGAGGCAGCAAGTGAATGCGACAACGGACAGACAAGAAAAGAAGAAAAACACCTGAGTGCTAGTGAAAGCACTTCTGTCAACAGCTAACTCATGACTAGGGTCAGCCAGTGCAAGTCATCGACGAACTTCGCTTGTGCAGGTGCTCAACTAAGGAGCTCACTGATTGGTGCAAATCATCGACGAACTTCACCTTGTGGCTGTGCAGGGGCTCAACTAGGAGCTCACTGTCCTCCACAGCATCAAGCTAGTTAAAGCGACGCTCAGGGAGCTAGAGCACTGCCTGGTGCATTGCTGCACACAGTGCGCTCACAGGGCTCATAACCTGTTGGAGCAATACCTATCTACATAGAGGAACTGCTACTCCTGCTCACCTGTTGTGTGGAGGGTACAAGCTGAGATGATAGTGGTAGCTGGTCAAGAGCTGTTATATTATATAAGCGATGAATGCTGTTTATATACAACAAACATTGTGACGTGTGACGTGTGACATGTAACATCTACTCTAAAGAGGACCATTACTAAGTCTACACTAATATGGGTCACAGTCTTGTGCGCACTTCATTGACAGTTTACACTGGGTGCATGTGCAACTTCAACAGTCCAGACTTGACCAGACCCCCTACTGGAGTAGAACCGGACTTGACACAGCAGAGGGACATACCTGGGTGCTGGAGATGCAAAACGTGACATCGACAAGACAGACGGCCTTGGGGGCCATATGGATGCGTCGAATGGGCAGACGGACGCCCAAAGCGTTCAAACGGACACGTTAACACCTGCCAATGTGCCAGAACACATCAGAATGCATCAAAACCACCTGAGAATGCCAGACCTACCTGCTGGGAGTGCAACATTGCACTCAGATGTGACGGATGGCTTCAGAAACATGTGGATAGGTCAAATGCACGCACACACATGCAGAGCGTTGTACATGAGACGGAAATGGCTGCAAACACAAGCAAAATTGTCAGTATACACCAAAAGAGCACCAAATCGCCAAACTCACCTGTGGAGACCAAGCAACAGCACTCAAACCACCCAAATGGACTGGGAAACCGTGCGGACACGTCAAGTGCACGCACAAATGTGCAGAGCGTCGGGAATGACGCATTAACTGCTGCAAATGCACAGCAAAGCATTAGAACGTGTCCAAGGAACTTGAGAATGCCAGACTTACCTGGTAAAGGCACCAGATGGACTCTACATGAGTCGAATGGCGACGGGAAACCTGTGGATATGTCGAGTGGGTGCACAGACATCCAATGCGTCGAAATGGACGCAAAAACGACTACATACGCACTGCAAATCGTCAGAACGCACCCAAATGACCCCAAACCACCAAACTCACCTTCTGGTGACGCGAAACATGACGTCGATGAGATGGGTGGCCTTGGAAGCCACAGATAGGTTGGACGTGCACACAGACATGCAGAGCGGCGGAAACAAGGGGAAAATGGCTGCAAACAGAATGGAATGCATCAGAACACGTCAAAACAACTCGAAAACACCAAACATACCTATGGAAGCCACAAGGCAGCGCTCCAATCACTGCAAGCATTGCTCAGTATTTTCTCAGGAAATATGAAGAAAAAAAAGAATAAAGAGATACTATGTTTTCTTGCCTGTCTTTGGAGTTAAAATTGAAATATTACATGTTGTTGTTGTTGTCTGATCTACCAGAGAACATACATCAACAACATTCTTATTTTGTT
>Ga0307518_10001683_pt1 | contig 16327 bp, 13 predicted proteins | sample 25_EM_MG_FD_203889 | JGI IMG/M metagenome (GOLD analysis project Ga0307518, IMG submission 203889) | Populus trichocarpa ectomycorrhiza microbial communities from riparian zone in the Pacific Northwest, United States - 25_EM | ecosystem: Host-associated > Plants > Roots > Unclassified | place...
GCGGGCTCGTGCGGCCGCATGCGGCCGTCGGAGAGCAGCTGCTCGAGACTGGCGCGCAGCAGATGCCAGTCGTGATAGTGGGGTTCGTCGCATTCGCCGCAGTCGACCACGATCCCGCGTACTCCGCGCGGCTCGAGAAGCGCCTGGTACACGGCGAGATCGGAGAGGTCGGCCAGCAACTCGGTGCGCTCTTCGTCGCTGATCGGCTCGTCGAGCCGGTCGGCGTCGTCGATGAACGCGCGGGCCGGGTCGTCCGGGTCATCCGCGAACGGGTCTGGGGGCAACGCATCTTGCGGCACGCCTGCACGCTACCGGGCGCCCACCCGGGCCGGGCGGCCGCCCGGCCCGGATATCATGAGGAGCAGGCCCCCGCCACGATGCCACCAGCCACGGCGGCTTCCCTCCATCACCGCCAGGAAGGCCCTTCGCCTGCTATGACCAGCGACAGCGTCACCGCCCCCGTCCCGAGCAAGTTCGCCATGCTCGGGCTGACCTTCGACGACGTGCTGCTGCTGCCGGCCGAGTCCGACGTGGTGCCCAGTGCGGTCAGCACCCGCACCCGGCTCTCGCGCAACGTCACCCTGAACATCCCGCTGGTCTCCGCCGCCATGGACACGGTCACCGAAGGCCGGATGGCCATCGCGATGGCGCGCCAGGGCGGGATGGGCGTGCTGCAGCGCAACCTGCCGATCGACGACCAGGCGGCCGCCGTCGAGGTCGTGAAGCGCTCCGAAGCGGGCATGGTGACCGACCCGGTCACGTGCTCGCCCGAGGACACCCTCGCCGAGGTCGACGCCCTGTGCGCGCGGTTCCGGATCTCCGGCGTGCCGGTGACGGATGCCGCCGGGTCCCTGGTGGGCATCATCACCAACCGCGACATGCGGTTCGAAGTCGACCACACCCGCGCGGTGCACGAGGTGATGACGAAGCCGCCGCTGGTCACCGCGCAGGTCGGCGTCACCGCGGAGGCCGCGCTCGGGCTGCTGCGCCGCCACAAGATCGAGAAGCTGCCCATCGTCGACGGCGCCGGCAAGCTGCGCGGGCTGATCACGGTCAAGGACTTCGTCAAGACCGAGCAGTACCCCAACGCCTCCAAGGACACCAACGGCCGCTTGATCGTCGGTGCCGCCGTCGGGGTCGGTCCCGACGGGCACAAGCGCGCGATGGCGCTGGCCGACGCCGGGGTGGACGTGCTGATGGTCGACACCGCGCACGGGCATTCCCGCGCCGTCGTCGAGACCGTCGCGCTGCTGAAGAAGGAACTGGGCGACACCGTCGACATCGTCGGCGGCAACGTCGCGACCAGGGCCGGTGCGCAGGCGCTGGTCGAGGCGGGCGCGGACGGGATCAAGGTCGGCGTCGGCCCCGGTTCCATCTGCACCACCCGCATCGTCGCCGGGGTCGGCGTCCCGCAGATCTCCGCGATCTACGAGGCCGACCAGGCGGCGCGCCCGGCCGGGATCCCGGTGATCGGTGACGGCGGCATCCAGTACTCGGGCGACATCGCGAAGGCGATCGCGTCCGGCGCGTCCACGGTGATGCTCGGCAGCCTGCTCGCGGGCACCGCGGAATCGCCCGGCGACCTGATCCTGGTCAACGGCAAGCAGTTCAAGACTTACCGCGGCATGGGCTCGCTGGGCGCCATGCAGTCGCGCGGCGAGGCGAAGTCCTACTCGAAGGACCGCTACGCCCAGGACGACGTGCTGAGCGAGGACAAGCTGGTGCCCGAGGGCATCGAGGGGCGGATCCCGTTCCGCGGGCCGCTCGCGAACGTCGTCCACCAGCTGGTGGGCGGGCTGCGGTCGGGGATGGGCTACGCGGGTGCGTCGACGATCCCCGAGCTGCAGGAGGCGCAGCTGGTGCGGATCACCGCGGCCGGGCTCAAGGAGAGCCACCCGCACGACATCACCATGACCGTCGAGGCGCCGAACTACACCACCCGTTAGTCCGCCCCTTAGGACACTTACCCATCCGGTTCCGTTCCCGGGAGACTTGGCCCGCTGATCAAGTCTCCTGGGAGGAACCCGATGTCTTTTACGTCGCGCCGGACCGCGCTCGCCGTCTTCGCCGCCGCCGCCCTCGGGCTCGGCGGCGGGGTGGCGGCTTCCGCCGTCCCCGCCGCTTCCGCCGCGCCTTCCGCACCCGAGGCCGCCGCTCTCCAGGCGTCGCCGGGCGAGCTGTGGAAGCGCACCGAGCTGTACTTCGGGACGACGAAGCCGGGCGGCGGGGAGCTGACCGACGCCGAGTTCACCGCGTTCACCGACAAGGCCGTCACGCCGAGGTTCCCGGACGGGTTCACCGAGCTGACCGGGCGCGGCCAGTGGCGCGGTTCGGACGGGGTGATCTCGCGGGAGAAGTCGAAGGTGATCGTCGTCGTGTACCCGTTCACCGATCGCGACGCGAACCGCGAGATCGAGGAGATCCGGACCGACTACAAGAAGGCCTTCGCGCAGGAATCCGTCCTCCGGACCGACTCCGTGGAAAAGGTCTCCTTCTGACCCCGAGCGCCTTTAGCGGGCTAAACGCGAAACGGGTGGGGCGCATGGGGCTGGTGTGACTTCCGGCCCGGTTCGGGTGCCCCGTGCGCAGGTCACCCACGCGGCCTAGCGACAATGGGGTGTAACGGTCGTCGGTGAGAAGGGACTTGACGTGCGGGATCTGGTCGAGATCGGCATGGGCCGCACCGCGCGGCGGGCGTATGACCTCGATGACGTGGAGATCGTGCCGTCGCGGCGCACCCGGTCGTCTTCGGTCGTGTCCACCGCCTGGCAGATCGACGCGTACCGGTTCGAGCTGCCGCTGGTCACGCACCCCACCGACGCGATCGTGTCGCCGGGGACCGCGGTGGCCGTCGGCGAGCTCGGCGGGCTGGGTGTCCTCAACGCCGAAGGGCTCTGGGCGCGGCACCCGAACGTCGAGGACGCGATCTTCCGCCTCGTCCGGGCCGCCGAGGACACCGAGGACCCGACCGCGATCGTGCGTGAGCTGCAGGAACTGCACTCCGCCCCGATCCGGCTGGATCTGCTGACCGAGGCGATCAAGACCGTCCGCGAGTCCGGGGTCACCGTGGCCGCGCGGGTCAGCCCGCAGCACGCCGCCGAGCTCACGCCGGATCTGCTCGCGGCGGGCGTCGAGATCCTCGTCGTGCAGGGCACGATCATCTCGGCCGAGCACGTCCAGCGCGACGCCGAGCCGCTGGACCTGAAGGACTTCATCGGGCGGCTCGACGTCCCGGTGATCGCGGGCGGCGTCAGCGACTACCGCACCGCGATGCACCTGATGCGCACCGGTGCGGCCGGCGTCATCGTCGGGCACGGGTCCACCCGCGGCGTGACGAGCACCGACAGCGTGCTGGGGATCGGGACGCCGATGGCGACCGCGATCGTCGACGCCGCGGCCGCGCGCCGTGACTACCTCGACGAGACCGGTGGCCGGTACGTCCACGTGCTCGCCGACGGCGGGATGAGCACGTCCGGCGACATCGCGAAGGCCGTCGCCTGCGGTGCCGACGCGGTCATGCTGGGCGCGCCGCTGGCCGCCGCCTCCGAGGCGCCGGGGCAGGGGCTGTACTGGACGTCGGCGGCGGCGCACCCATCGCTGCCGCGTTCGCGCGTGGCGCTGGGGCCGGACTACGCCGTCGACCTCAAGACGCTGCTCTTCGGGCCGTCCTCGGACGCTGAGGGCGTCGTGAACCTCTTCGGCGCGCTTCGCCGCGCGATGGCGAAGACGGGCTACTCGGACCTGAAGGAGTTCCAGCGGGTGGGCCTGACCGTTCGCCGCTGACGCTCGCTCCCCGGCCCGGATCGCGTTTAGCCCGCTAAAGGCGATCCGGGCCGTTCTGTGCTCACGTGCCCCAGCAGTCACATCTGCCCCAAGAGCCCCACCAGTGTCGCGTTTAGCCCGCTAAAGGCGCTCTGTGGCCGCCTGGGCGGCGCGGTCGATGTCGGCGCGGCGGGACTCCCAGAAGGACGGGGCCTTGGCGGGGGCCAGGTCGACGGAGCCGTCGAGTTGCTCTCGCAGGATGTCGGCGTGCCCGGCGTGCCGGGCGGTCTCGGTGAGCATGTGGACCAGGACGTTGAACAGCATCACGTCGGGACGCGGCCACCACGGCACGCGTCCGGGCGCGTCGATGGCCAGCGCGGCGATGGTCGCGTCGGAGTGCCCCCAGACACTCCGGTAGCGGCCGATGATCTCCTCGCGGGTTTCGTGCTCGGTCGCCCACAGGTCGGTCCCGCGCTCGGGGACGACCCCGGGAAAAGGTCGATCGAAGACTTCGCCGAAGTACCGGGCCTCCCACGCCGCCAGGTGTTTGACCAGGCCGAGAAGATTGGTCCCCGTCGAGGTCAGCGGTCGCCGGATGTCGTACTCGGAGAGCCCGTCGAGCTTCCGGAGCATCGCTTCACGGATCTCTCGCAGGTCACTGTGCAGGTATTCCTTCGCGAAATCGTCGATCACGAGTCCGAGCATGCACCATCCGAGTGGAAGGTAACCGGCGAGTAACTTACCTCTGGTCAGAAGGGGTGGCCGGGGTTACAGTCGAGGGTGTGACTGCGAGTAACACCACCACTGAAGACGACTTCGACTACGACGTGATCGTCGTCGGCTCCGGGTTCGGCGGCAGTGTCGCCGCCCTCCGCCTGACCGAGAAGGGCTACCGCGTCGCCGTCATCGAGGCGGGGCGCCGCTTCGCCGACGACGAGTTCGCGAAGACGTCCTGGGACCTTCGCCGCTACGTCTGGGCGCCGCAGGTCGGCTGCTACGGCATCCAGCGCATCCACATGCTCAAGGACGTCATGGTGCTCGCCGGCGCGGGCGTCGGCGGCGGCTCGCTGGTCTACGCGAACACGCTGTACCGCCCGCTGAAGCCGTTCTACGTGGACCCGCAGTGGTCCCACATCACCGACTGGGAGTCCGAGCTCGGCCCGCACTACGACCAGGCCAGCCGGATGCTGGGCGTCGTCACCAACCCCAGCGTCACGCCGTCCGACGTCGTCATGAAAGGCGTCGCCGCGGACATGGGCGTGCCGGAGTCGTACCACCCGACGCCCGTCGGCGTGTACTTCGGCAAGCCGGGGGAGCGCGCGGAGGACCCGTACTTCGGCGGCGCGGGCCCGGCGCGCACCGGCTGCACCGAATGCGGCGCCTGTATGACCGGCTGCCGCGTCGGCGCCAAGAACACGCTGGTCAAGAACTATCTCTACCTCGCGGAGAAGGACGGCGCGAAGGTCATCCCCCTGACCACCGTGAGCGCGATTAGCCCGCTAAACGCAGGTGGGTACGAGGTGAGCATCAGGAAGACCGGGACCACCTCGCGCAAGTTCCGGCACAAGCTCACGGCGGGGCAGGTGGTGCTCGCGGCCGGCACGTGGGGCACGCAGAACCTGCTCCACAGCATGCGCGACACCGCCAAGCTGCCGAAGCTCTCGCCGCGTCTCGGCGAACTGACCCGCACGAACTCCGAGGCCATCATCGGCGCCGCCCGCACCTCGGTCGACGAGGAGCGGAACTTCAGTCGCGGCGTCGCGATCACGTCGTCGATCCACCCGGACGACAACACGCATATCGAGCCCGTCCGCTACGGCAAGGGCAGCAACGCGATGAGCCTGCTCCAGACCATCGCCACCGAAGGCGACTCGGCGGTCCCGCGCTGGCGCCAGGCCGTGAACTTCATGGTCAAGCACCCGGTCCAGACCGTGAAGCTGCTCAACGGCTACCGCTGGAGCGAGCGCACGGTGATCCTGCTGGTGATGCAGAGCCTCGACAACTCCATCACCACGTACACCAAGCGCGGGCTCTTCGGCCGCCGCAAGTACACGTCCAAACAGGGGCACGGCGAGCCGAACCCCAGCTTCATCCCCGCCGGGCACGAGGCCAACCTCCGCACCGCCGAGCGCATCGGCGGCATGGCGGGCGGCACCTGGGGCGAGATCTTCGACATCCCGCTCACGGCGCACTTCATCGGCGGCGCGCCGATCGGCACGGCGCCCGACAACGGCGTGATCGACCCGTACCACCGGGTCTTCAACTATCCCGGTCTGTCCATTGTGGATGGTTCGGCGATCACGGCCAACCTCGGCGTGAACCCGTCGCTGACCATCACCGCGCAGGCCGAGCGGGCCTTCTCGTTCTGGCCGAACAAGGGCGAAAAGGACAGCAGGCCGTCGCAGGACGCGCCGTACACGCGGCTCGAACCGATCGCGCCGAAGAATCCCGCGGTTCCGGCGGCCGCGCCGGCGGCGCTTCGGCGCTAAGTTGGGGAGGTGACCGCCTCCGAACGCGCACACGCCCTGCTGAACCGCGTCCGCGCCCTGCACGACGAATGGGCGCGCGTAGTAGGACAGATGGACGAGGAGGCCGTGCACGCCCCCAGCGCGTTGCCCGGCTGGACGCGGGCGCATCTGCTGTCCCACCTCGCACGCAACGCCGACGGCCTGGTCAACCTCCTCACTTGGGCGAAGTCGGGGGTCGAGACCCCGATGTACGCCGGTGAGGCGGCCAGGGACGACGACATCGAGAAGGGCGCGTACCGCTCCGCCGAGGAGATCGCCGAAGACGTCGTGGCGTCCGCGGCACGGTTCGTCGAGCTCGCGTCGAGCCTGCCGGACGACGCGTGGCCGGTCCGCGTGCGTGCCCGGCAGGGGCGTGAGATCCCGGCGGAGTTCGTGCTGTGGCTCAGGCTCTCCGAAACCGCCATCCACTTGGCGGACCTCGATCTCGGCTACGACTTCGGCCGCGTCGCCGAACTGCTCGGCGACGAGTTCGAGATCGTCGTCGGCAACGCCATCGGCATGTACGGCGGCGAGCTGCCCTCCGTCCTGCTGGTCGCCGTCGGTGCCGATGGGACCCGTCACGAATGGCGGATGGGCACCGGAGAGCCGGTCACGCTGACCGGCTCCCCGGGCGACGTCCTGGCGTGGATCACCGGCCGCGGCGATGGATCCACTTTGGACGGTACCGCGCCGCCGCTGCCGCATTGGCTGTGACGGCACGGTCCACAAAGGACTACGCGCGGAACGAGTCCACGCCGAACTGCTTCGCGAGGTCGTCGAGCATGGCGTTCGCGCCCTGCAGGCTCACCGAGGTGAACCAGGTGGTGTCGTTGACGTCGATCTTCTTTCCCTTGAGGGTTCCCCAAAGCGGGTTCGATTCGAACTTCGTCTTCGGGTTCTCGGCCTGCTTGGTCTCATCGGTGTAGCTGGCGACGAAGATCGCTTCGGCGTCGAGCTTCCCGATCTCTTCCTGGCTCAGGTCGTTGGAGATCTTCGCCTTGTTGTCCGGCTGGCCGGCGGGGCGCTGGAGCCCGGCGTCGGCCATCACGGTCCCGGGGAACGACGCGCTGCTGTAGAGCCGCACCGTCGGCTCTCCTTCGATGAAGCGGACCACGGAGACGGTCGCGGGCTTGCCGAGCTTGGCCTTGATCGCCTCGCCGACCTTGCGGGCGCGCTCCTCGTAGGCCTTGATCTTCTGCTCCGCCAAGGCTTCCTTGCCCAGTGCCTTGCCGAGCATCCGGATGTTGTCCTTCCAGGTGGCACCGGTGGTCTGGCTGAACACCGTGGGTGCGACCTTGCCGAACTCCGCGTAGAACTTCTCGTGGCGCACCTTCGCCGACACGATCAGATCCGGCTTGATGTCGTACAGCTTCTCGATGTCCGGGCTTTCGAGCGCGCCGATCTCCTTGGCGCCCTCGGCGTACTTGCGGTCGTCGCCCAAGTAGTCGGGAAGTTTGTCGTAGTTGCGATATTTGGTGTATGCCACGACCTTCGTCTCGAGCGCGAGTGTCGCGTCGACGTAGCTGGAGTCGAGCGCCGCGACGGTGACGGGCTGCTTGTCGATCGTGGTCGAGCCCATCACGTGTTCGACGGTGCGCGGGAATCCACTTTGGCCGGTGCCGGTGGAAGCGGATTCCTGTGCTCCGCCACCGCATGCGGAGAGTGCCAGGCAGGCGGTCATGGCGAAGGCGACGACTGCGCGCCGGGGTGGGGTCATGGGTCACTCTTTCTGTGCGGTTAGGCTTTCCTAACCGGAGCATAGGATGGCCGATGTCCACAGTGGAAGTTCGTGTTGGAAAGGCGACAGCGGGAGCCCTGCTCGTCACCCTTCTGGCTGTGATCTGCGTCGCGAGTGTCGCCCTCGGTGCGCGTTCGATTCCTTTGGGTGTCGTCTGGGACGCGATCTTCCATCCGACCGGTGTGCCGGATCACCTGATCGTCCGTTCGTTGCGGGTGCCGCGCACGCTGCTCGGTGTCCTGGCGGGACTCGCGCTCGGCGCGGCCGGGGCGCTCATGCAGGGCCACACCCGGAACCCGCTCGCGGACCCCGGTCTGCTCGGCGTCACCCAGGGCGCGGCGTTCGCGGTCGTGCTCGCCGTCGTCGTACTGGGCATCGACGACCTCTACGCGTTCATCTGGTTCGGCTTCGCGGGCGCCCTCGTCGCGAGCGCCGTGGTGTTCCTGCTCGGCGCCGTCGGCGGCCGCGGCGCCACCCCGGTGACGCTCGCGCTGGCGGGAGCCGCGGTGAGCGCCCTGCTCAACGGCGTCATCTCCGCGATCGTCCTCGGCGACGACCGCGGGATGGAGACGTACCGCTTCTGGCACGTGGGTTCGATCGCGGGCCGCGACCCCGCGATGATCGGTCAGATCGCCCCCTTCGTGGCCGCGGGCCTGCTCCTCGCGGTGATCAACACGCCGGGGATGAACACACTCGCGCTCGGTGACGACGTCGCCGTCGCGCTCGGACGACGGGTCGGCCGGACGCGGTTGCTCGGGGTCGCGGCGATCACGCTGCTGACCGGCGCCGCCGTCGCCGCCTGCGGGCCGATCGCGTTCCTCGGCCTGCTCGTCCCGCATTTCGCGCGGGCGATCAGCGGACCCGATTACCGCTGGCTGGTGCCGTTCTCGGCGGTGCTCGGCGCGATCCTGCTGCTCGCCGCGGACCTCCTCGGCCGCGTCGTCGCCTCGGACAGCCTGGAGGTCGGCATCATGCTGGCGGTGCTCGGTGTGCCGGTGTTCGTCCACCTCGTCCGCAAGAAGGGCCTGGCACGGATATGACGGCTCCCAAGGTGATCTCGTTCGGCCCGGCGGCCTGGACGGTCCGGCCGAGGACGCTCGCCGTCGCGACCCTCGCGGCGGTCGCGCTGGTGCTGGTCGCGGCGCTGAACATCGGCATCGGCACCTCCCACATCGGCCTCGGCGACGTCCTGAAGACGCTGTTCGGCGGTGGCACCGCGCGCGAACGCGGGATCATCTTCGATCTGCGGATGCCGCGCACGCTGACCGCGATCGGCGTCGGCGCGGCCCTCGGCCTCGCGGGCGCGCTGTTCCAGACCATCGCCCGGAATCCGCTGGCCAGCCCGGACATCCTCGGGATCACCTGGGGCGCGGGGGTCGGCGCGGTCGGCGTGATCGTCGCCGGCGGCACCGGCGGCCAGGTCAGCGGCCTGGCGAGCACGCTGGGCGTCCCGCTCGCCGGGCTGGCGGGCGGCGTGATCGCGGGAATCCTGCTGTACGCGCTTTCCTGGCGCCGCGGGATCGACGGCTACCGGCTCGTGCTGATCGGTATCGCGCTTTCGGCCGTCGGCTACAACCTCGTGTACTGGATGCTGACCATCGGCGACGTCGACAACGCCGCGCGCGCGACGACGTGGATCGTGGGCAGCCTCGCCGACGTCGGCTGGGAATCGGTCGCCCCGGTCCTGCTCGCGCTGGCCGTGCTCGCGCCGGTCACGCTGATCGCCGGGCACACCATCGGCGGGCTTCAGTTCGGCGACGACACCGCGCGCGGCCTCGGCATCCGGGTCGACGCCGCCCGAGGGACCTTGCTGCTGCTCGGTGCGGCCTTGGCCGCCGTCGCCACCGCCGCCGCGGGCCCCATCACCTTCGTCGCGCTGGCCACCCCGCAAATCGCCTTGAGGCTGGTCCGCTCGGCGCAGCCGCCGCTGTTCGGATCGATGGTCCTCGGCGCGCTGCTGACCGTCGGCGCGGACTTCGTGGTGCGGGTGACCCCGGTCCTGTCCGGGCTCCCGGTCGGCGTGCTGACGGCGATCCTCGGCGCGCCGTACCTGATCTTCCTGTTCATCCGCAGCCGTAAGGAGGAGCGCGCGTGAACGCCAGACTGCGTGCCCGGGAACTGGAACTCGGTTACGGCGAAACGCCCGTCGTGACCGGGCTCGACCTCGACGTCCTCGACGGGACCGTCACCGCGATCATCGGCCCCAACGGCTGCGGTAAGTCCACTTTGCTGCGTGCGCTGGCGAGGTTGCTCAAGCCGCGCCAGGGCGCGGTATTGCTGGACGGCGAGCGGATCGACAAGCTGCCGACCCGTGAGGTCGCCAAGATCATCGGCCTGTTGCCGCAGACGCCGTCCGCCCCCGAAGGACTGACCGTCTCCGACCTGGTCCGGCGCGGGCGGCATCCGCACCAGAGCTGGTACCGGCAGTGGTCGTCCTCCGACGACGAGGCGATCGAGCGGGCGCTGCGGCTGACCGGGATGGACGAGCACGCGGGCCGGATCGTCGACCAGCTTTCCGGCGGGCAGCGCCAGCGGGCGTGGATCTCGATGACGCTCGCCCAGGAGACCGGGCTCCTCCTGCTCGACGAGCCGATCACCTACCTCGACCTCGCGCACCAGATCGACGTGCTGGACCTGGTTTACCGGCTGCACAAGGAACGCGGGACCACCGTGGTGATGGTGCTGCACGACCTCAACCTCGCCGCCAGGTACGCGGACAAGCTGGTCGCGATGCGCGACGGCCGGATCGTCGCGCAGGGCCCGCCCTCGGAGGTGCTCACCGAGCCGCTCCTCGACGAGATCTTCGGCCTGTCGGCGAAGGTCATGGAGGATCCGGTGTCCGGTACACCGCTGGTCGTGCCGGTGAGCGCACACCTTCGGGCGTAGCGTCGCAACCTGCCCGTCCGCGATGCGTCTAACGGGCATGGAGAGAAGGGCGTTCCTCAAACTCGCCGGCGCGACCGTGGCCGGTGCGGCCGCGACGGCGTGCTCGGCCGCACCTCCCGGACAGGCGCCGAGTTCCGCGCCCGGGACGTCGCTGCCGCCGAGCACCGGTGCCACGCCACCGTCCGGCCCGCCGGACTGGTCCGCGCTGCGGAACAAGATCTCCCTTCTCCTGCCAGGGGATTCCGGATACGACAACGCCAAACGCGTTTTCAATCCGGCCTTCGACGGGCTCAAACCCGCCGCGATCGCGAAATGCGCCAAACCGGAAGACGTGCAGGAAGCCGTTTCCGCGGCGGCGCGGCGGGTTCCGATCGCCGCTCGCAGTGGCGGCCACAGTTACGCCGGCTACTCGGTGCCCGACGGTGGCCTGATGATCGACCTCGGCGGAATGTCCTCAGTGGACGTCCAAGGTGAACAGGTCGTGATCGGCGCGGGTGCGAAGCTGAAGAACGTCTACGCGACTCTTGGTGGCGCAGGACGTTGCCTGCCCGCGGGTTCCTGTCCCAGCGTCGGGATCGCCGGGCTGACGCTCGGCGGCGGAATCGGTGTCCTCGCGCGGAAATACGGGCTCACCTGTGACCACCTGGTGTCCGCGCGAGTCGTCACGGCGGACGGGAAACTCCGGACGGCGTCGGCGGAGTCCGAGCCCGAGCTGTTCTGGGCGTTGCGCGGTGGGGGAGGCGGCAACTTCGGGGTCGTCACCTCGTTCACCTTTCGCACCGATCCGGCACCTTCGGCCGTTTCGGTGTTCTCCTTGCGATTCCCGGCGGGCAGCGCGGACGACGTGCTCGCCGAGTGGCAGCGGTGGCTTCCCCAGGCGCCGCCGGAGTTGTGGGCGAACGTCGTGCTGTCCGGTGGATCGCCGGTCGGTGCGCGTATTTCCGGTTGCTACGTCGGCGATTCCGCTTCCTTGGGCAAGGTGCTGGAGGGATTCCCGGGTGCGACGCGCTCCGTCAAGCAGCTCGATTATCTCGGTGCGATGAAGTACTTCTCCGGCAGCGAAAGCCGACAGTCCTTTGTGGCCTCATCGCGAATACTCGAAGAACCGGCGGACCCCGCGAAGCTGACGTCCGTGCTCAAGGGCAGGCGAGGAATCGATCTCCTGGTCGACGGTCTCGGCGGCGCCGTCGCCGACGTCGCTCCGGACGCCACCGCGTTCTGGCATCGGAAGGCGATCGGCAGCGTGCAGATCTACAGTCAGGCCGACGCGCGTAACCGTTCCGCGGCAACGGATTCCGTCGCGGAGGTGGTGACGGGGCTCGGGCTGGGCGGGGGCTACGTCAACTACATCGACCCCGCCCTGCCCGACTGGATGACGGCGTACTACGGCGGCAACGCCACCCGCCTCAAGCAGGTGGCCAAAACCTACGACCCGGACAAGGTCTTCGGGTTCGCGCAGGCCGTCACTCCGGATTAGAGGTCGATGCCGGTGAAGACGGTGACCCGTTCCTCGGTGAGGTCGTGCATCGCGGCGAGGACGCCTTCCCTGCCGACGCCCGATCCCTTGACGCCGCCGTACGGCATCTGGTCCGCGCGGTAGGACGGGACGTCGCCGATGATCACGCCACCGACCTCCAGCTCTGTCGACGCGTAGAAGGCGAGATGGACGTCGCGGGTGAACACGCCCGCCTGCAAGCCGTAGGCGGATTCGTTGACCGACGCGAAAGCCTCGTCGACACCATCCACAATGGACACAGCGAGCACCGGACCGAAGATCTCTTCCGCCCAGGCCTTTGTGGACGGTGGTACGTCGGTGAGCACGGTCGGCTCCACCGTGGCGCCGTCACGTTTGCCGCCGGTGAGGATCTTCGCGCCCGCGGCGACGGCCTCGTCGATCCAGGCCACGATCCGCTCCGCGGCCGCCTCGTCGACGACCGGGCCCACGTCGGTGTTCTTGTCGTACGGGTCGCCGGTGCGCTGGGCCTTCACGGCTTCCACCAAGGCGGGCACGAACTCTTCGGCGACCTCGCGTTCGACGATGACGCGTTGCACGGCGATACAGGATTGCCCGGCCTGGTAGTTGCCGAAGGTCGCGATCCGCTCCGCCGCGCCCTCGGGATCCGGCCAGTCGCGGAGCACGACGGCGGCCGCGTTGCCGCCGAGTTCGAGCACGACATGCTTGCGCGGCGCGGCGTCCGCGATCGACCAGCCGACCGGACCCGAACCGGTGAACGACACGACCGGCAGCCGGGGATCCGCGACCAGCGCCGACGTCTCCTCGTTGCCGAGCGGCAGCACCGAGAACGCGCCCTCCGGCAGGTCGGTCTCGGCCAGGATCTCGCCGAGGATCAGCGCGGCCAGCGGCGTGCGCGGCGCGGGTTTGACGATGATCGGCGCGCCGACCGCGAGCGACGGCGCGACCTTGTGCGCCACCAGGTTCAGCGGGAAGTTGAACGGCGCGATGCCCAGCACCGGGCCGCGGGGGATCCGGCGGGTGAGCGCCAGCCTGCCCTCTCCCGCCGGGTCGGTGTCCAGACGCTGCAGGTCACCGCTGAACCGGCGGGCCTCCTCGGCGGCGATCCGGAACACCGACACCGCGCGCCGCACCTCGGCCTCGGCCCACTTGAGCGGTTTGCCGTTCTCGGCGGTGATGACCTCGGCGATCTCCTCGGCGCGGCCGGCGATGACGCGTGAAACGTGGTCGAGCGCGGCGGCGCGGCTGTGCGCCGAGGACCGCCGGAACTCCTTCGCGACACTCGCCGCCGCGCTCACCGCTCGTTCGACCTGATCAGGGCCGGGCACCGCGACGGTGGCGACTTCGCTTCCGTCGAAGGGGTGGTGCACGGTGAGCGTCGAAGCGCCCTGCTCGGGGCGTCCGGCGATCCAGGCGGGGCGCGGCTCCGGGGTGATCATGTCCATGGGTGACAAGGTATTCCAGGATCGCGTTTAGCGGGCTAAACGCGACGCGCGTAGAGGTCGCGCAGCAGGAGGATTTCGGCACCGTGGTGGATGGCCTCCCGGTTGATATGCAGAACGAGGGCCGCGAAGGGGTACTCCGCGTACGGACCCTCAGCCTCGCCGCAGGGGCGTTCGAGGCCTTCGGCGGTGAGAGCGCGGACGCCGTCACGCCAGCGCGCATAGGCGTCGTCGAGCTGCTCCAGCGCTTCTTTGGCGGAGGCCGCGTAGGGGAACGTCCGGTATTCGGCGGGCGGGCCGCCGAAATGCGACGCGGTCCGCATCCCGAAGACGCCGACGATGATGTGCGCGAGGCGCCAGGCGATCGTCGTCACCGGCGGCGGGGACGGCTCCGGATACGCCCAGTCGATCGTGACCTCGCCGTTCTCGCCCGGCCTCACCGTCCAGCAATCCTCGACGGGTTCCCAGAGGTACTCGTCGTCGGTGAGTGTCTCCAGCCGAGGGCGCAGGTGGTTCGTCCAATGCCAGTCGAGCTGTTCGGAGAGTTCCTTGCTCCAGTCGATGTCCATGTCCGCCGACGGTAGGCCGCCTCGCGGTCATCGGCTGTCCTGAATCGTGAGGGGGTTGGCGGCGGGGTGACCGGGCCCACCTGGGACGATGGTGGGGAAGCGTACTGCTCTGATCTGGAGGTTTCAGGTGCCCAGTCCCACCGGTCCGGTACTCGTCGTGGACTTCGGGGCGCAGTACGCGCAACTGATCGCGCGCCGGGTGCGTGAGGCGCAGGTCTACTCCGAGGTCGTCCCGCACACCGCCACCGCCGAGGACATCCTCGCCAAGGACCCCTCCGCGATCATCCTTTCCGGTGGTCCTTCCAGCGTGTACGCGGAGAACGCGCCCGCTCTCGCCCCCGGGCTGGTCGACGCGGGCGTGCCGATCCTCGGGATCTGCTACGGCCACCAGGTGCTCGCGCAGGCCCTCGGCGGCACCGTCGAGCCGACCGGGATCCGCGAGTTCGGCCGCACCGAAGTCCGCGTCGCCGGTGAAGGCGGCGTCCTGCACGCCGGTCTCCCGAGCAACCAGCCCGCCTGGATGAGCCACAACGACAGCGTCACCAAGGCCCCCGAGGGCGCCACCGTGACCGCTTCGAGTGACGGCGCCGCCGTCGCCGGGTTCGAAGACGTCGAGCGCCGCTTCGCCGGCGTCCAGTACCACCCCGAGGTACACCACTCGCCGCACGGCCAGGAGGTGCTCCGCCGCTTCCTGCACGACATCGCGGGCATCAAGCCGCAGTGGACGACGTCGTCCATCGTCGACGACCAGGTCAAGCGCATCGCCGAGCAGGTCGGCGACGGCCGGGCGATCTGCGGGCTCTCCGGCGGTGTCGACTCCGCCGTGGCCGCCGCGCTGGTCCAGCGGGCCATCGGTGACCGGCTGACCTGCGTGTTCGTCGACCACGGCCTGCTGCGCTCCGGCGAGCGCACCCAGGTCGAACGCGATTTCGTCGCCGCGACCGGGGTCAACCTGGTGACCGTCGACGCGCGCGACCGGTTCCTCGACGCGCTGGCCGGGGTCACCGACCCCGAAGAGAAGCGCAAGATCATCGGCCGCGAGTTCATCCGCGTGTTCGAGCAGGCCGAGCGCGACCTCAAGGCCGAGGGCGACTACAAGTTCCTGGTCCAGGGCACGCTGTACCCGGACGTCGTCGAATCCGGCGGCGGCGAGGGCGCGGCGAACATCAAGAGCCACCACAACGTCGGCGGACTTCCCGACGACCTGCAGTTCGAGCTCGTCGAGCCGCTGCGCCTGCTGTTCAAGGACGAAGTGCGGCGCGTCGGGCTGGAGCTCGGGCTGCCGGAGACGATCGTGCAGCGGCAGCCGTTCCCCGGACCGGGTCTCGGCATCCGGATCATCGGCGCCGTCGACGCCGAGCGGCTCGAGACGTTGCGCGCGGCGGACGCCATCGCGCGCGAGGAGCTCACCGCGGCCGGGCTCGACGGCGAGATCTGGCAGTGCCCGGTGGTGCTGCTGGCCGACGTCCGCAGCGTCGGTGTCCAGGGCGACGGGCGGACCTACGGGCACCCGATCGTGCTGCGGCCGGTGTCGTCCGAGGACGCGATGACCGCGGACTGGACGCGGCTGCCGTACGAGGTCCTGGAGCGGATCTCCACCCGCATCACGAACGAGGTCGCCGAGGTGAACCGGGTGGTCCTGGACGTCACGTCCAAGCCGCCGGGCACCATCGAGTGGGAGTGACCGCTCCCGGTCCGACCTGCGTTTCGCGGGCTAATCGCGATCTGTCGGCCCTGGGGGCACCCAGGCGACCGGATCGCGTTTAGCCCGCGAACTGCGTTCTGGGGCCGGGGGCACCTCGGCGACGTCGGATCGCGTTTAGCCCGCGAAACGCAGGTCGGCGGGCGGGGGCACCCGGCGCGGCCCAGATCGCGTTTAGCCCGCGAAACGCAGGTCGGCGCGGGAGGGGCGGAGCAAGGCGAAGGCCCCGGCGAGGGGCCGGGGCCTT
>Ga0307518_10001684_pt1 | contig 16319 bp, 16 predicted proteins | sample 25_EM_MG_FD_203889 | JGI IMG/M metagenome (GOLD analysis project Ga0307518, IMG submission 203889) | Populus trichocarpa ectomycorrhiza microbial communities from riparian zone in the Pacific Northwest, United States - 25_EM | ecosystem: Host-associated > Plants > Roots > Unclassified | place...
AAGCAAGATGAATGATGGAGGGAGATGGATGTGACAGGACTCTGGGATGAAAGGACCATATGCAGAGGACTCAGGAGACACAGAGACAACCAGGTATGAATCTTCAAGTCTAACGATAGACTTGAGGCGACCAAAGTATGTGCGTGACGCAGGACTGACAAGGAGAACGCGCTGGCCGAGAACAAGAGGGACTGAGGGAGCAGGCTGGGAAGATATGTGCCAGGCAGTGCACAGGAACTCAGGGAGAGGCTGTCCCAAGAGTAGGACATAGTCAAGGTCTGCTGCAATAGTGGAGAAACGTTCCAGAGAAAATGCGGACTCCATAGTGACTGATGAAGCGGGTGTCTGGATTGCGGGTGGAATATCTCCATGGGAAATAAACAGATTTACATCGGAACTTGACAGGCAGATAGACCATGGTCTAGGCTCCATGATGGTATAGTCACGTGCTTGGTAGCTTCAAAAACGATGGAGCTATTCAAAATATCGGAATGCCGGCACTGGGTGCCTAAATTTGACATTTGGGTGCTAAAAATGATTCTTCTCTTTCTCCTTTGTTTCTCAATCGTTTCTTCTGCTTCTTTGGTTGTTCTGGTATGGGAGTTGGACTGCAGAAGGCTGTGCTCCTTTCTCATACCAAAAAGACCATTATTCATTGGATTCTTTCTGCTTCTCGGCGGTTCTCATGCGAGGGATAACTGCTAGACGTCGGCAGTCATCTCTTGCTCCAGGATAGTCATTCTTGTGCGATAGATGGCTACAACGAGCTTGTATTCATTCTTCGCATAAGGATAGTCTTGACTTTGCGTGATATGGATAGCGAGGGCTGTCTGTATCCCTCAAGTCAGGACAATCTTTCAACAGATCTTGGGTGTGTTCTTCGCATTAGTTTCATCAGCTAACTTTCTCCATGTCCACAGTACCAAACACATTTGGTGCATGACAGCGGACAGGCTGTTGCAATGGCAGACGTGTTGCAATGGAGGCAGGTGGGTTATGTTGCAATGGCGGACGTGTTGCAATGGCTTGCAATGGCGGAGGGGCTGTTGCAATGGCAGACGGACTGTGTTGCAATGGCAGACGGACTTCGTTGCAACAACGGATGCGATGTTGCAAGATGCAGGTGGGCGTAGTGTTGCAACGTTAACTGGTGAACGGACTACCGTGAACGGCGCAACACCTAAATACGGTAGTTACCGTTAGTATTGCAACAAACCTACAGGGAGTGGTGATTCCTTCCTGGTCGAATGCTCCTCCAATCTCATCTCTGCCCATGCAGTTTTTGTCCCCAGCGAACACAACCCAGCGGACGGCCCATCTTGAGGGATATACCCCCCTTGGGAACTCCTCCTCCCTCCTGTCGCCATCCCTCACCATCTTCAAGGATTCCTTATCGACTGCACAGCCCCCCCGGCGCCTGCAGAAATCAGAGCCCTCAAAGAGGGCCGATACTCTATTCCCGCCGCTAAACTCATTGACCACGCTAGGTGCAAGCAAGAAGTCGATGAACGCACTCTCTCCAGCCAATGCTGAGATGACCAGGTCATCGGAGAGGCGCTCGCCGACGGCTGAAGTGCCTAGGCAACGTTTCAACCATCCCTTACCTGATAGTAACCCCCTACAGGCGAAACCTCGTCCATACAAACCCGACCTCACCCCAATCACCTCCCCCCTCTGACCGCACTGTCTTGCCCGGCAGTGACTACTGAGCTGGCGCCCATCGGACACTTCCCCACACTCAAAGGTATCGGACCCCAATCAACCCTTGTCAGACAAAGAAATTGACCGCATAGTGCGGGTCATAGGGGCCTCGTGGTCAGAATCAACCAAAGAACTCTATGGTACCGGTCTCCTCATTTTTCACGTATATTGTGATATCCATGGCATCCCGGAACATCACCGTGCACCAGTTTCCTCCCATGTCTTTGCGGCTTTCCTGTCAAGTTGCGCAGGCGCTTACTCGGGTTCCTCAATCTCTAACTATGCGGCGGCCGTGCGCGCATGGCATCTACTGCACAGACTGGAGTGGCGAGTAAATGAGCCGGAGTACAAAGCACTCTTAGAAGGAGCAACCAGACTGGCACCCGCTGCCTCCAAACGCTCAAAACGAGCGCCGTTCACACTAGAGATACTAGAGATATTCCATTCCCTCATGGACCACGACAACCCACACGACGCAGCGATCTTTGCGTGCATAGTTTGCTCGTTCTTTTGCATAGCACGACTAGGAGAATTCACAGTGCCGGCTATATCAAAGTTCAACCCGACGAAACACATTACTAGAGCCAGTCTCTTTTTCACACAGAACCATCAAAACCTTCCAGTCATCAAATTCTCCATTCCAATGACCAAAACTTCGCCCACAGGGGAAGATGTTCACTGCGTGCCACATATCTTACCATCGCCGTCGGACCCAAAAACGGCACTAGACAATCATGCAAGAATCAATGTCAGCAATGTCGAATCTCACTTATTCACCTGGAAACACCCCACTGGCGGGCTGCGCCCACTCTCGAAAAAAGAGGTAATCAAGCGTATAGATTCCATCACCAAAGCTCATCCAAACTTGCTGGATTTAAAGGGCCACAGTCTGCGCATAGGAGGAACATTATTCTACCTACTGAAAGGAGTACCTTTTGATGTTGTCAAGACAATGGGGCGGTGGTCCAGCGAATCTTTCACATTATACCTCAGACACCATGCACTCGTGTTAGCACCTTTCCTCCAAAACCAACCAGACACCTTGAACAATCTGCGGCAGTACATTCTTCCTCCCATGAGATAAGCCTTTCGTCCAGGGTGAGTTTGCACTCCTACTATCGGGGTTTTCAAGCTCACTGTGAAGCGTCGCTCACTCCTACTTTGTATGGGATCACAGCGTGCTCTTCCCGACAGGTTCGGGTCCAGTTTCGAGCCGGAAAAACCTTCGGTTTTTCACCCATGTCCCAAAGTAGTTCACACCCATGTACAGTTGATTGTCTCATAATGCATTTTGTTGCCCTGCATAAATATCATACTGCATGAAAATTTTGTCAGCCCAACTCAGGGTGGGCTCGGGCGCGGGGGATTTGGGTAAAGTGTGCATATTACATACCAAATACCCCAAAACTACAAATATGCAGTATTACCTACCTATTTGGAAGAGGTTTGGGATCCAGGTTTGGTAGTAGCTCATCCATCTTCGTAGTTCTACCTTACAGTCATGTTGTAAAATTTTCATCTGGTGTCCATTCCAACAGTCACCCCACCATGTCTGAGATCATGCGCCGAAAACCACGTCCAAAACCAGCTCCATATGCCCGTAAACCCACGCAAAAACACTCGAAAGATGCACCAGCAACATCAGCCAAACAACAAAACACCAGTTCCTGGGAAAATCTCACCCTCCATGACTGGCTGACAGTCTTTGCCTACATTGATGAGCATCCAACCACTTCACAGGCAGATGTGGTCCAGCACTTTGCAACAAAACACACAGGGGCTTTGGTGTTTACTCAGTTGACACTGGCAAGAAAGTTGAAGACTCGCACAAACCTAGAACAACGCGTGCATGACAATCTTAGTGCACTGTCTTCAAAGAGACCTCGGATAGTCACTCGGCCAGATGTTGAAAATCTGTATCCAACGCCCGACTCAGGTCATAGCACCTCAAATTACTGCAATCGAGAAGGATCTTCTTGCCACTGTCGAAGAACTTCACAAGATAAAAGGGGTTGGGGAGAATGTTCCGTCTGTGGATGAGCTTGTGGAACCGAAGGAAGAGTGTGATACTCGAATGGAACCTGACAAGTTTCCAGGTGGGGACGCCAAAATTGTTGCCCATGTCAAGCACCTCATCGCAGTCGAGAAAGGAGAAATCATTGAGGTCGATGATAGTGAGGATGAAGATGGCGAAAATGACTTATCCGCAGGCCTGACTCTTTCTGATGTGGCGCAGATGTGCGAGAAACTTGAGGCCGCATGTTGGAGGTTTGGTTACTCTGACAACCTTTCCCTACTGCACGAATTGCGTCGTTTCTGTGGCCATCTTAGGCAAATGGAGATGAAAAATGCAAAGCAGTCGACATTAGATTCATACTGGCGAAGATAGGTACCCAGTCAATTTCGTTGAACTACGATTACTAGTACTACTAGGGCTTGTCTTTGCTTCGTGTCACAAATTAGTAATCTTTGTCACACTATGTGTGACCTGAGCCTCTTGCATACCCCCCATAGTGCATGAAAACTTCCGCAGCCTGACCTTATGCACTATGAGACAATCAACTGTACACAGCACGGTTTTGTATACACTTCGTCATCAATCATACTAGCGTCGCGCAGTCTACTACCACCACCCAAGCATCACCTTCAAGGTCTGAAGCTTGAAGCGCATAGACCTCGTATCAGGAGCATCGAGGGAATGAAACAACAATGTTTGGTGATGTGTACGCATCTAGACGGAGCATCGTGCGACTCTCATCTATGGACTTGTCTTCATCTGCTCCCCCTGGCTTCGAGGGGAATCGAGGCGAGGCTGCCTGATGCAGTCTGCAGGGATATAGCTTGGCGGAAAACATAGACTACACGATTCCACTGATCACATGCAAGTACATAGCCCACACCAGCGCCAACATGCTGTGGATGGTGCCACGCATTCGTGTCCACTGCCACCCATCCATTTCCCCATCGTGCTCATTGCTCTCGTCTCCAGACGCTACTTTGAATTACTTGTCCAACAGGTGCGAAGTCCGTCTCGTCCCCTTTCTTCCCTCACCGTACTTGTAGGCTTGCATTTAATTGCATGTCACGAATCTCTCGCATCTAACTTGATCTTCGGCCCATCTGTATGGCCCACACCTTCTGTGAAGGTTCTAGCTGACCCTGAATGAAGGCTCACCTCATCGTCCAACCATCCATTGTCTTATTGTTTCGTAAAGGGAACCTTTGGTGAGTTCAATTTGGGCTCCTCTTTCAAATATCTCACCTTAGTGTCCTAAAAGACCAGACGCCCGTGAATTTCGGTGATCTTCCACCCCGTGTGCAATAGCCGAACGAATGATGACGGAATTGGACGACAAGATCACCCGAAGGCGGAAAGAATTGGAACGTCATCCTCCAGGAGATACTGGTCGGGCTATGGCCCTCTACTACCTCGCAGATTCCCTGGATGATAGATTCTTGGAGACAAAGGACACTGCGGATTTAGAGGAGGCCATTGCGCTGCATCAAGTAGCGTTGGACCTCCGTCCGCCGGGTCATTCCAATCGGTCGGACTCGCTCCATTGTCTCGCACTTTGCCTTAGCCGCCGGCACAACAAACAGAATACCATAGCAGACTTGGAGGAAGCCATCACACTTGGTCGAGCTGCATTAGAGCTCCGTCCCCTAGGCTACTCTGTTCGTGCCATGACTCTCTACAACCTTGCACGAGACCTGAGGATGAGGTTCCTGAAATTGGGTGCGAATGATGATCTCGATGAGGCAATTTCGCTGCATCAAGAGGCATTGGACCTCCGTCCGGCGGGTCATTCCAGTCGGTCGGACTCACTCCATAGTCTCGCACTTTGCTTCAGCAACCAGTACGACAAACAAGGGACCATAGCAGACTTGGAGCAGGCCATCACACTCGGTCAAGCTGCATTAGAGCTCAGTCCCCCAGGCCATTCTGGTCGTGCCAGGACTCTCTACAACCTTGGACTTGACTTGAGGAAGAGGTTCCTGAAACTCGGTGCGAATGGTGATCTCAATGAGGCAATTTCGTTGCATCAATCAGTGTTGGACCTCCGTCCGCCGGGTCATTCCAAACGGTCGAACTCACTCCATAATCTCGCACTTTGCTTCAGCGACCGGTACGACAAACAGGGCACCATAGCAGACCTGGAGCAGGCCATCACACTCGGTCGAGCTACATTAGAGCTCCATTCCCCAGGTCACTCTGACCATGCCGGTACTCTCAGCAACCTTGCAAATGACCTGAAGCGCAAGTTCCTGAAATTGGGTATGAATGGCGATCTCGATGAGGCAATTTCGTTGCATCGATCAGTGTTGGACCTCCGTCCGGCGGGTCATTCCGATCGGCTCAGATCACTTGACCAGTTGGCGAACTGTCTTAGCACCCGATTCGAGAGGGTGCAGGCTGGAGCAGACTTGGACGAGCTTATCTCCCTCCGCCAAGCTATATTGGCCTTCCATCCACAGGGCCATCATGATCACGCTAAGTCTACTGACAAGTTGCTTCTTCTGGTCCGAAAGCGAATTCAGAGACATGTCATATCAGCGGACTTGGATGAATCTATCTCACTTGGGCGCTCTGCATTGGCATCTTGCGAACCCGGAAATACTGGCCGTACTACATACCTTCATGACCTTGTTACCGACCTTCAGAATAGGTTCCGCCAACTTGAAAACATTTCAGACGTACATGACGCACATCCTGATCATGCCGTATCCATCCACACCCTTCTGATTTATGTCAAAGACCTGGTTGATGATGGAGATGTTGCCCCAGTTCTGGATAAGATTGGAGCCATCGCACGAGCTGCATTGAAGCTCTGCCCTACTGGTTATCCCGATCATGCAATGTCTCTTACCACTCTTGCTGCTTTCCTTCGTCGCAGGTTCCAACAACAGGGTGCTGTTGCCGATTTAGATGAAGCCATTATGTTGTGCCAGGAGGCGTTAGAGGTCTGTCCGTCAGGGAGCGTGGCCAGTGCGCCACATTTGCACGAACTTGCACGGTGTCTCTCAGGGAGGTTCACCAAGCTAGCCACGTCGACTGATCTGGACGATGCCATCAAGTATGAACAAGCTGCATTGGCGCTGCATCCCCAAGATCACCCTGACTATGCAGAGTCTCTCAAATGTCTCTCCAATTATCATCAGCTGAAAATCAAAGGGCTAGGTGCGAGTCCTCGATCACCATGTCCCACTGGCACAACTTCTGGTTCAAGGTTCAAATACTTCATTGGAGGCATTGTTTTCGACGCCCTGAAGGGATTTCCCCTTCGCTTGCTCGACACCCGTACTGGAAAGCTATGTGACAGAGACTCGCAGATTGCACGGTTTGAGAAGAGCGGAGAATATAGCCAGCTACTGTCGTCGGCCTCAGCGCTGGATGCCCCCGCCCAAGTCATTCACATCCGCGAAGTAGTGTCTACCTATTTCCGGTATGTCACACTGTCCCATCGGTGGGGAAGGCTCGAACCATTGTTGCGTGACATTGATGGGAAACTCATTTATGACTTGCATCCCACTGATGGTATCTCGAAACTGCAGTCCTTCTGTCTTGCATGCTGTCGACATGGATACTCGTGGGCTTGGAGTGATACGTGCTGTATTGACAAGGAAAGCAGCGCGGAACTCCAGGAGGCGATAGGCTCCATGTTTTCATGGTACCGGCTCTCAGCTCTCACTCTGGTCCACCTGGCTGATGTCTCAGAAATGGGTGAGCTGACCAGTAGTGAATGGTTTAAGCGTGGCTGGACCCTTCAAGAGCTGTTGGCACCCCATACCATGTTGTTCTTCACTCGGGATTGGTTGCTTTACCAGGACAGTTCCTTGAACCACAAGGAGGATAGCACCATACTTGGCGAATTGGAACAGGCGACGGGCATCACCAGGCGACATCTCACTCATTTCCATCCGGGGGTAGATGATGCACGATCGAGGCTTCAGTGGGCATCCACACGTTGTACCACTCGGCCAGAAGACATAGCGTATTCGCTTCTGGGAGTATTCGGTCTCCACATTCCCGTCCTATATGGGGAATCTGCGCAGAATGCCCTTGGGCGTCTGCTCGCAGAGGTGATCTCAAAATCTGGTGACACATCAATCCTGGATTGGATCGGGCAATCATCAGCATTTCACAGCTGCTTTCCTGCCACTATTACCCCATATGAAACTCTTACTCTGTCTCTGCCAGACCTGATAACACCACCTTCCACACGTAGAATTCGCAAACTTTTGTTATTCAGATCTGTGCGCAAAATGCATCAGACGCTCTCCAACTTGCCACTCGCCAAATTCGCTAATTTCAGGCTTATCCTTCCGTGTATCGTCCACCGCATCAAAGCTATGACTCTAACTCGAGTGGATGCCAGTACTGCGACTCACGTCCACCAAATTCAGGCGGTAGGTCTGGCTCCTATCGATATTGCACTGTCGGAGAGACTCGAAAATATGGAGAAAGGAGTGCCATATGTCCTGATACGGCCATGGCACCCAAACTTACTTCAATCTGCCATCGATACTGACGATGCGTCGACTCATCAATGGCTCACACGGCTGGAGCAGCCATTCAGTGCGCTTCTATTAAGGCAACTACCTCATAACGAATATAGGAGGGTTGCATTGTTTTGTCATATTATCGCTCGTCCCACGGACTCTGCTGGTGTGTTGAAAAGTGAAGTTAATACATTGACTATCATATAAACCTATGGTGTACGCAATAGGATATGGAGTTGGTACGGAGCATTTTTGAACTACCTCGTTGATTCTATCTGTAATTCTTCGGAGAGCTCGCCACACTTAGGGTATTCCATCATGTATGAAGCAATCTGCAGCATTATATCTCCGTCCCGATGTGCGTAGGGTTTGGTGCAGAACATCACACTGTGGCCAACCCTGCAGAACTCGTAAAAAATCTGCTTGGTAGAAGCCGAGATGGGATTGAAGAAGGGCCACCTCGACCCAGCAATGTATTCAAGTTCATTGTCGTTAAAGCCATCCTTTTCTTGGTTTTCCAAGACATACTTGGCAAACGAAGATCTTGTTTCCCCTTTGGCCTATAAATATGTGTTACTGATTATGCGCCAATGTAAAATGAATTAACGCACGATTTGTTACCTGACAACGTCCACCCGACCCTGGAAGAGCGTAAGCTCTTCTTGGTGCCACTCTCTCTGCGTGCTCGGATAGTACGGTACATACATCAGGATTGGATACGAATCCGCCAGATATGATCCCGGACGTACCGTGTGTATGACCCGATCAAAACAACGGAAGGTGGACACGACTTCGGGATCAGGGGATAGTTTTGCCGGACGTGATAACCAGAATCACTGATGCTGTGTATGTGAATCGTCAAGCCCTAGGGTAGATAATGTCACCGTTTCACATACTTCTGGTGGTTCGCTGGATGGTGAAGTATATCCAGGACAAGGTTCTTCGCATGTGGGGTCTGCAAATTCTCGTATGTTGTAGTTGCTATCGGCTGATGATGCGCATGGAAGACCCCTACAGAAAGCTGACAAAGCTTGAGGATTGTCATCGCATTCAATATTGATTTATACTGCGAATGCGACGGGGCCTATCCCCATTCCCTACGAGCGAGATTCTGTGGGCCTATGGGCAGCAGAAGAGTCCTTCGGGCTAGATCATACGTCTGCTTGACCACCCATAGACCAACAGACAGGAAAATGGTAAATATTTTCCAGAGTGGTTGAGACAGAAATGGCGGCAAGTCATGATGGTCCCAGCTGGATCCATGAGAATTGAGTGACTGTGCTTGATTCAGGGGGCAGCTGGATGGCGATGAAGCGACGTTGTTTGGCCGTGTGTACGCGTGTACGATGCCGAGACTCTGGCAGGCTGGCTGACTCTCAGATCTGAGTGGTGTGGATGGTCCGACCCACCCTCGCCGGTCTCGGGTCATGCTTCCCTCATCTCGGGATGATAATAGAAGCCACCTCATGACTGCTTGTCCAACAAGTGCGACGTCTCACTGCTTCCCTCACCGTAGTTACAGGCTTGTATTTGATTCCATATCACCAATTCGTCCCACCTAAAGTGCTGTATGTGCCATATCATCTCATTTTCCAATGCTGACCTGAACGCAGTCTCACTTCCTCGTCCGATCATCGCTCCTCCAGTGAGTTTGTTTTATGCTCCTCTTCCGCCTATCGCTTTAGTTTGGCAAAGACTAGACGTTCGTGAATTTTGGGAGTCTCCACATTGCTCACTGACCACACAAGATAAAGCTAGACGACCCCATTACCGGAAATCAGAAGTAAATGTAACGTTATTCTCCAGGAGATACTGGTCGGGCTATGGCCCTCTACAACCTCGCGGATTTCCTGGATGACAGACTCGTGGAGATAGATGATATTGCGAATTTGGACCAGGCCATTGCGCTGCATCGATCAACATTCGACCTACATCCAGCGGGTCGTGTTGTCACAAGTCGCTGTTTTTTTCTTACTCTTTGGCCGAGGTATTACAAACAAGCTGCGATGCAGGATTTGCAGGAAGGCGGCACTCTCGGTCGAGCTGCCTTGGACAAGCTTCGTCACCCGGCGGGTCATACCGATCGGTCATACTTCATGATCTCGCAATTTACTTAAATGACGGTACCATACCGTACCACACTTGGAGGATGCCATCGCACTCGGTCAGCGTTCCACCCTCCGGGCACTCTGGTCGTGCCTTTACTCTTAATAATTCTGTAAAAGACATGAGGAGCAGGTTCCTGAAACTCGGTAGGAATGGTGATTTCAATAAGGCGATTTCACTCCATCGATCCTCCGTGCGGCGGGACAGCCCCATTGGCCAAGATTGTTCAACCAGCTGGTGAATCACCTTTGCTTCCGACTTGAGGAACTGAAGGCAGCGACGGATTTGGGTGAGCTTATCACCATCCCTCATGTTGTATTGGACCTCCATCCACTGTGACATCGTGATTGTGTTATGTCTATTGACAAACTTCTACTTTTCGTTCGAAAGCGGGTTCAGAGACGTGGCATGGCAGTTGACTTGGACGGATGTATCTCGCTTGGGAGTTCTGCGAACCCCGGAATGCTGACTGTGCTGCATATCTTCATGACTATATTATTGACCATCAGTCAGTTCCACACACTAGAAAATATTTTGACCATTCAGGAGGCACATCCTGATGCTCCTACGACCTTCTGATTTATGTTAAGGACCGCATTCAAAAGCTTTTCCTTCTCAAATATGCGAGCAAAATCTACGGAGTGCTCTCTCATATGCCGCCTACTCAATTTGTCAATGGCAGGCTATCCCTGCCGCCATGTATCGTCGCCGCATTGTAAGTTCATTGCTCTGAGTCGAGTGGATATCTGTACGCAAAATCTACGGAGTGCTCTCTCATATGCCACCTACTCAATCTGTCGATGACAGGCTATCCCTGCCGCCGCGTATCGTCGACGTATCGTAAGTTCATTGCTCTGAGTCGAGTGGATACCAGTATTGCAGTTCATGTCCACCGGATTCAGGCGATGGCCTAGAGCCCATCGAAATCACCTTGTCGCAGACGCTAGAAAGAATATCAAGGCAGTCCCATATGTCCCGATTCGCCTATCGCACTTAAATTTACTTAACCCATCCGTCATGGCCGATGATGCTTCTGCATACCAGAGGCTCACACGGATGGAACAACCATTCAGTGCACTCCTATTAAAGGGATTCCTCAGAATGAATATCGGAGAGTTGCTTCTTTTTTTTCGCATTGTTGCTTGTCCTACTGATTCATCTAGTGTTGAAAGGCGAGGTTAATACACTGACCATCGTATAGATCATGGCGCATATAATTCGATATGGCGTTGGCGTGGGGCATGTGTTCCATGTATGAGCTATCTCGTTCATTCTGTCAGCAATGCATTGGAGGTTTTAATTCCGGAGACTGAGTATTTTGTTACAAGCGATTGCAGATTACGAGGGCACCATACCTTTAACGTGCGTATACCTCAGTAGCACAGAGGGTCGTTGCAAGCTTCAGCTATACACCGTGAGCCTCGGGTCTATTTGGCAGGTTCGAAGTACAAAACCCGATCGTGATCTGACCAATTGATGTAAGAACCACTGATGCTCTCCATTGCGCCAATCTCAGTGGTATGCATACAGTGACCCATACTGATTCCTCGGTGTCGACATGTAATTAGATACCCAAGGTGCTGAGAATGCACAGTATGGCTTGAAAACAATTGGCTGCGCCCAGAGCCAGGAATGGAACTACCAGATATGTATTTGTTTGGAGGGCTACGGTAGCATATAGTTCTCGTGGATCAGACCCCACTCAGGGAACTGTGCGGATGTTGGGGATGTAGCGGCACAAGACTGCAGAAACAGACTGGGATTAGTGTAGCCAATGCCACGATGTCTTTGCATAATACCGTCCCGAGGACTTCGATTCGAGATATCAGCCTTGATTTGGTTTTGAGTACAATAGTGCAGTTAACATGAAGACAAGAAAGACGGGAGCCTAGAGCGTCGTAAAAGCTTACATGCCAAAGTGTATCCTCGACGATACCGAGGAATCCGCTGAGCGATAATGTGTTGTAGGCATCCCGATAGGTGGTGATCCGCATCAATTCGTCGCCGAGGGTCGAAGCTGTCGGGATCTGGGAAGATTTCTGGGTCTGCTGTCTGTGCAATCACCCTTGACGATGGCATTTGGTATCCTTCTCGGTGTGATGGAAGAGGAGGCCAACCAAAGATCCTCAATGACACAAGTGCCTTCATATAGTGCTTCAAAACCTCTGCGACACGGTGAGGGAGCGTTTGATATATCTCAGTCAGCATAGCTAGAAGATACAAAACACAGACGCACTCGAGAGAGCAACGGGTTTCCATCTCAAATATTCAAGTACAAACAACGTTGATTGAGCAATGAAAGTTGAGAACGGGTTTCCCGCGGGCCGGTCAGTGAATGTCGCCACTTACATAGTAATTCCCGATCTTCGTGTACCTTGGCTTGGATTGGGCAGCAGACATGATTGATCACACATAAATGTGATCACGGCGGACGCAGTCGCAGCGCAGAGATAGAGGGTATCAGAATAGCGACCAGAATAGAGCACACGATGCATATCTTGCGGCCGACTACCAGACTGTAAAAGCACAGTGGTACATCGTTGACGGTGCAAAAAAAAACAGGCACGTACTCAGCAGACAATCGTCCCCAGGCATCTTACACCTCGTAGTACGGTAGCAGAATCAGACAGATCCCGCACACATCGCCCTTATCATCGTTGTCGCCGGTGTTCCAGCGCCATTGGGCGACTGCACTCCAGTGCTTGATGTTGCGTCGGGGGAGTGTGCACGTCTTCTTTGAATCGCTGCCCCCTGACTTCGAGGCAAGGCTGCCAGTGCCTCGGATACAAAAAGATTGACATTCTATTACGAATGAGGCACGAATAGGAATAGAATATTGTCTTTGCGCGAGTGGCTGTGACGCCAGCTTTTCTTTTCTTTCCGCACCTGCACCAGCCAGCTCAGCCTGCGTATCAAGCAGCTCAACGCTTTCGTTTAGTTTTCCTCATCACCTCTTCTTCATTTTGCACTTCTTTCTCTCATTTGACTCACTTTCATTTTAGTCACTCGCAACGATGGACCCAGCACAACAGCGTCCACCCGACTTCACCCAACTGGGTTTCACCGGACTAGTCGAACTCACCATGGCCGAAGAATTTCTAAACAGAGAAGAAGCAATAGAGCTCCTAAACCAACAATGGGCTGCAAGAGGTGCGGCTGGCTTGCAACCGGATAGAGGAGGCGGCCAGAGACCTAACAACAACCCTCAAGAGGACCGTCAACCCAATGAGGGAAATAACGCACAACATGAACAACAGAACCAACCAGCTGAGCCCAGGCCTCGCTCCCCAACTCCTGTCCCTGACGTGAACAAGGACCTCATCACCTTCGATGTGACTGCCCGAGTCACTTCGACGCTTGCCTCAAGACCAGCTGACTACGCCATAAAAAGGCTGAGCGACAAGAAACACATCCCTTTGTGGTACTTCACACAGGAGGGACTACAGGAGGCAGCGCAGTCTGTACGACGCGCAGACGAGAACGAAACTTTAGCCATCACTCAAGCAGCGGAAGGAAATATGATGGTACGCGCAGCCAACTCCCTCACCGCGTCGAAGAACGCCAAATTAGACCACTTTCTAACCTATGTGGAGTACATGTTCACTAAGAACCACTTCCTAACGGCTATCGAAAACGCAAAATGGGGAAATGAAGCCCTAGACGCGTTCAACTGGTTTTTCCATAACCTCGACAACCATCAACTACGAGAGGAAGGTGATCGTGGTGAACGAGCGCTGCTTCATTACACCTCGCGAGTCCGTCTAGACTGGCACGACAAGTTAGCGCTTGGAAAAGCATACAACATTGGTATAATAAATGAAGAGTTGCTGGCCAAGGTTGCCCGTGAACTCGACGCCCGAGACGTCAAAAATGGATTAAACCAGGCACGTCCAACCCCTTTTACACCTTTATCAACATCACTAACCTGGCACTCGTGCCGTTTCCTTCTTTATTCCCCCCCAACGCACTCTACACCCGCTGCTGCCATAATGCTGGGACTGGCCCTCCCCACCCTTCTCTGATCTTTCACTGAACTACACCGCTGCCACCTGCTGCTGGGATTGGCACCCCATGTTAAATTTGCTGCTGCTGCCATAATGCTGGGACTGCCCCCCCCCCCCCCTCCCTTTTCGTTGCCTGGCACGAATGGCTCGTTGCTGCCATTCACAGTTAGAACAAGCCCACCATAATAGACATGCTCCACCGGAGCGGGGCCGTGCTTACACACGCCCCTCATACCAGCCACCATCCCGCTCCTCGTCTCCACCTCCCTACCCAGCCCGAGGCCCTTGCCACCGTTACCGCGGGTCTCGCTCACGACGAAGGCGCTTGAACTCCCCACGACGAAGGAGATCAGCATCCCCACGCTGCAGCCGAAGCAGTGATGGGAAACAGCGCCGTCATTTTCGATCCAAAGCCCCACCAGTATGCCCAAAGTGTCTGGGCAGGCATGATGACCGCTCTGACCACCCTGTCTGTAACGAAGCCCTTTTATGGGACAAATCGGAATCCATGCGCTGCACCAGAGATCAGCATGGGCGGCTCCTCAACAAGAGCGGACAAACCCTTTGTTGGGACTTCCAGCGCCCACGCGGATGCCCCAGCAAGAACCATCTCCATGAGTGTTCTGGGTGCGGTGACCCCAACCATGGTGCGCAGGGATGCCCCCGCAGCCAACCAGCTGTTTCAGCATAGGCGAACCGAGGCGGTCACGCCATACCGGGTCAATGGCTGGCAAAGCCTACTGTCTAAATACGGCCTAGATCGTAAATACACGTCTATAGTTGACCAGCTGCATCATGGCTTCAGCATACGTGCCCCCATCATTGCACGCTCCTTTACCCCTCCCAACAACCCCTCCATTATGTTACACCAAGACACTTTTAATACCATCATATACAAAGAGTTCGAGAAACATCACTACATAGGTCCTTTTACTCGTAGCCAACTGGAACGAACCATTGGGTTCTTCCAATCCTCTCCCCTAACTATCATTCCTAAAGCAGGGAAGCCAGGCCACTTCTGATTAATCCAGAACCTCTCATACCCGAATATACCTAATCATGGCGGCGTACCGTCCATCAATTCACAGGTGGATTCAGACCTTTTCCCCTGCACATGGGGAACATTCGCCACCACTTGCACACTGATCCATTCCCTCCCCCCAGGCTGCCAAGGTGCAACCTGTGATGTAGCTGAAGCATACCGCACCATACCACTGCACCCCTCACAATGGCCAGCCCTAGTGGTCTGGATCGGAGAAAATCCCCCCTCCTTCGCAGTTGACACCGCCCTCTGCTTCGGGTATGGACCATCAGCAGGTACCTACGGAAGCCTAAGAGATGTCAGCTTAGATATCATGCGCGCAGCAGGGATCGGACCAATCATTGCATGGGTTGACGATCATCTTTTCATTAGACTGCCACGCAACCGAATCCACGATTACAACAGAACCCGTTCCCAACAGGCAACAGCCATCTGGGTGAATGGTGGCCCCCTACAAGATGGTGGACGAATTTGGTTTAAAGGGCAGTGTCTAGCAGACGGCACCCACGAGGAGTTCGCCGAAGACTGCCAGTTCCCTATCCAGGACTTGGCAACCACCACCTCAAGGTTCGCCTTCGCCACAGAGCATATCAATTTCATTTCGAATCAGCTTGGCATCCCGTGGGAACCAACCAAAGACACCCCCTTCTCTTCAAAGCCCATCTTCATGGGTTTCGAATGGGATCTAGAGAATAAAACCGTTGCACTAACACACGGGAAGTGCGACAAGTACTTGTCTGCAATAACGGAGTGGTTTAAATCAGCTAAACACACGTTAGAAGGTGTGCAAAAACTGCACGGACGCTTATCGCACGCATCCCTGACCATCCCTGAGGGTAGCGCTGTGCGCCTAAGTGAGGGAAGAGGTCAGAACAACCAACAACCAACACCAAATGACAACAAAAAGCGAGTGGTGGTATTCCTCTGCGGTTCTGGTAGATGATCTCCACAGGGGGATGTGCTGC
>Ga0307518_10001686_pt1 | contig 16316 bp, 18 predicted proteins | sample 25_EM_MG_FD_203889 | JGI IMG/M metagenome (GOLD analysis project Ga0307518, IMG submission 203889) | Populus trichocarpa ectomycorrhiza microbial communities from riparian zone in the Pacific Northwest, United States - 25_EM | ecosystem: Host-associated > Plants > Roots > Unclassified | place...
GTGACATCTGATCACCCTGTACCCTATTGTCCGATCGCGTCCACGCATTCACCGTCTGTTATAGTATGTACTCCCCTTTTCTGTTTCTCTCTATCTGTCTTGTAGCACCACCGATCGGTGAAGCGTGTTGTCCGATCTGTCTCTCTGTACGATTACCTAATATGTTTCCTTTCTTGTCTCCGGTCACTATATGTTCCTGTCCCATGTCATTACTAATACATTATCTATCGGTAACCCGGTCATCACACTTACCGTACTTACTCAGCGCGCAGTGTGACTGCACTTGTCATTCGTCGGTAATCCTGACTCCCCGTACATTGCCTCATCCGTTCTACTTAGTATAAATACCTAGATACTTGGTCTGTTGTAGTTTCAGTTCGAATATTGAATAAGATACTTCTCCTCTGTTCTCCCTTCGCACTCTCCGTCTCTGTCTTGTGCAAGCACTCAGTCATAGACCGTTTACCCTCGGACACTCCGTATAACCCTCGGTCGGCCTTCCTATCATTCAGGAAGCACGACTACGCTACGTAGCATCTCGGTCTTACCGCTAGGCCAACCCCTGACCCCCTGACCCCTCATAGAGATCAGATCGGTGAAGAACCGGTCTTGACAGATCCGCATTCAGCTCCACAAATGTTTCCTTTGACTATGCCCAGCCTTCTTGGCTATTCTTGTACTTCTGTTACTGCGTTGTCTACTCACTTTGACCAAGAAGTCATAAAACTCCTATCTCCCCAGATCTTGTCTACTAGTACAATGCCTGTACTACCATCTCTGCTGACTGATACTTCTCTGCTTTTGTCTACTGATGTCTTCTATGTACAGAATTTGGCCTTGTCCCCTCCATTAAATCTCCCAACTTCACCCTATCCCATTCCAGTCCAAGATGACTCAAATATACCCCAGCTCTATTACTCCTTTGAAGATTTTTGTTACATGTTACACTTTGAACGTGTATTCTATGTAAACGCCGAGGACTCCGATGATGAACTAGGCCAATGGTGCCTTGGTGCTTACAAACATGTGGATTGGAAAGTCAAACTGGTTCCTGGTCGCTATCCAGAAGACGCCCGTGTTTATCGTCAATTCCCTGAGAATCCTCTCAACTCACTCACACCACTCACTCCCCTGCCACCTGACTTCATTCCGACCAAGAAGCTTACCAAGGAGCGCCTGGCTTTAATAAAACTAAACCCTGATGGTTTCCTCTGGCCAGAAGAAGAAAAACTTTTTGTGCATGTCATGAAGCTTAATGAAGCAGCACTAGTGTTTGACAAATCAGAATGCGGCAATTTTGCTCAGACTACTTCTCCCCTTACATCATCCCGGTCCTGCCCCATGAGCCATGGGAGTACCACAACATACCCATCCCTCCTGGCATTCGTGAATGTGTTATCCAGCTGCTTAGAGACAAGATCGCAGCTGGACTCTATGAACCTGCACAGTCATCATACCCCTCCAAGTGGTTTTGTGTTATGAAGAAGAATGGAAAGATCTGGATTGTCCATGATCTGCAGCCTCTCAATAAGGTTATAATCAGAGATGCTGGAGTTCCACCAATTTTGGATGACTTTGTTGAACCCTTCGCCAGTTGGCAATGTTACACCGTCTTTGATCTCTTTTCTGGATTTGATGCCCATCAACTGCATCCTGATAGCCAAGATCTCACCTTATTCATGACTCCCCTCAGTCTCTTATGGCATACCGCTATGCCACAAGGCTACACCAATTCGCCTTCCGAATTCCAAAACTGTACTAGTTTCACCTTACAAGATGAGATCCCTCATGTTGTCAACGTATTCATTGACGATCTTCCCATCAAAGGCCCTGAAACACGCTATGATGATGCCAATGGCAACACCAAAACCCTGCCAGCCAACCCAGGGATTCGTCGCTTCATTTGGGAACATGCTGTAGATGTGCACCGGATTATGCATCACTTTGCACATGCAGGCGGAACTTTCTCTGGTCCAAAGATGCAGGTCTGCCGACCTCGTGTTTTGATTCTTGGCCAAGAATGCCACCCAGCTAGTCGCTCTCCCGACCATAGTAAAGTCCAGAAGATCTTAGATTGGCCTCCTCTTGCAACGCCGAAGGATGTACGTTCTTTTCTAGGTCTCTGCAGTACTGTCCGCATCTGGATCGCAAACTACTCCCTCCTTGCTTGTCCTCTCGTCAACCTCTATCGCAAAGACACTCCTTTCATTTGGGACACTCCCCAGTAAGATGCTTTCAATGCCTTGAAGCTCGCTATCGCTTCCACTCCCTCCCTTCATCCTGTTGACTACTCGTCAGACCTCCCCGTCGTTCTCTCAGTCAACACTAGCTACACCACTATCGGATTCATCCTGTCTCAGTACGATGAATTTGGTCACAAACATCCTGCTTGCTATGGCTCTCTCCCCATCAATGAGCATGAATCTCGCTACAGCCAGCCCATCTGTTCCGTGCACTTTGTCATTACCATCTCTTTCTCTATGGAGTCAAGACCCTGCACGTTGAAGTCGATGCCAAGTACATTAAGGGTATGCTTAATGATCCAGATATTCAACCTAACACTACCATCAACTGCTGGATTGAAGGTATACTTTTATTTGACTTCAAACTTATTCACATTCCAGCCGCTCGTCACCAAGGACCCGATGCGCTTTCTAGGTGTCAACCTACTGAAGAAGAAATAGAAGAAGATGAAAAGGATGCTGATGAAGCAGATCAATGGCTCGAAGATATCCTGCTCTTCTCCCATGATCATCCCCTTCCTTACAACTCTATGATGCTCCCATCTTTCTCTTCCAATGATACCTCTCAAGATACCATGTTGCACCGCATTCTCCACTTTCTTGAAACCACCCAACTCCCCACATTCCCATCCAACACTGCCTGTAAATGCTTTATCAGGCATTCTCTCCAGTTTTTCATTCAGTCAGGTCAACTGTTCAAACATCATGGACCCTGACCTCCTGTCAAAGTCATCTTTGATCCAGACTTACGTGCTCAGATCCTCAATCAAGCTCATGAGGAGCTTGGTCATCATGGAGTATATGGAGTTTTTCAGGCCATTCAACAACGGTTCTATTGGCCACAGATGTACCAAGACATTACCCATCACGTTCACTCTTGCCATGAGTGTCAGATTTGTAGCACTCACAAGGCAGAAGTCCCTCTCACTGTTTCCCCATCCCCACATCTCTTCATGAAGATTTATGTTGATGTTATGCTCATGCCCAAGGCTCGTGGATACCGCTATCTTGTGGCAGCTTGAGACAATCTCTCACTTGCTGCTGAAGGTTGTGCTCTCAGACATGCCAATGCAGAAAGCCTTGCCAAATTCTTTTGGGAAGAAATCATTTGCCGCTATGGAGTTATTGCCCAGATTGTCACTGACAATGGTAGTGAAGTCAAGGGTGCATTCGAGAAACTCATGCAATGCTATTCCATTCCCCATATTCACATTTCCCCCTATAATTCCAAAGCCAATGGAGTTGTAGAGCAGGGACATTTCATCATTCATGAAGCCATCATCAAACCTTGTGATGGCGATATCAACCTCTGGCCTACCAAGGTCCATCATGCCTTCTGTGCTGACAAAGTCATTACCTGCCACTCTACTGGGTTTAGCCCATTCTATCTCCTTCATGGACTCGATCCCATTCTCCCATTTGATCTGTTTGAAGCCACACACCTTGTGGAAGGCTTCTACTCTGGAATGACCTCCCAGCATCTCCTTGCTTTGCGCATTTGCCAACTGGAGAAAAGACCTGATGATATTGATGCTGCATTCAACACATTATACAAGTCTCATCTACGTTCCAAAGCGCAATTTGAAAAGAAGTATACTAGGCAACTCATGAAGACATCCTATAAACCTGGAGACCTTGTCCTCATACGCAATAGCCAGGTTGAGAAAGAGCTGGATCAGAAATCCAAGCCTCGATACCTTGGTCCTTATGAAGTTGTTCATCATACCCAAGGAGGATCATATGTTGTGAAGGAAATGGATGGCACCATCTCAGCTCGAGGTGTGGCTGCTTTCCAACTCATTCCCTACTATGCCCATCATCTCCCATCATCATCAACTACTATGGAGAACTCTGATGAAGAAAGTTCAGATGATGAAGAAATCCAATATGACTCAGATGACTCACAATGATGTGCACATCTGGTCAACCCCCCCATGCCTTCCCTTTCCTATGCCTATCACCTCTATGCATTCCCTTTTCCATGCCCCCCGCCTATGTTCACAATCGGGGACGATTGTATTTCATGTTGCCCATGGATGTCACACACCAAACATGTTTGGTACTGTGGACATAGAGAAAGTTAGCTGATGAAACTAATGCGAAGAATGCACCCAAGATCTGTTGAAAGATTGTCCCAACTTGAGGGATACAGACAGCCCTTGCTATCCATATCACGCAAAGTCAAGACTATCCTTATGTGAAGGATGAATACAAGCTCGTTGTAGCCATCTATTGCACAAGAATGACTATCCTGGAGCAAGAGATGACTGCCAACGTCTAGCAGTTATCCCTTGCATGAGAACCGCCAAGAAGCAGAAGAATCCAAAGGATTAATGACCATTTCAGGTACATGTACACTGCGGCTGTGCTAGGCCACGGTAATTTTCCCGCAGCTTTATCTGTCCATACAATCCTTCCTGTGGGTAGGACTGTGAGTTCTGTGCATTAACTGTGCAAATCATATTTACACAGTTGTACATGCCCAGGACATTGTGTGTATGGCCTAAGTCATTAGGGGCATGTGTATTGTGGCTGTGCTACACTGTGGTAATTTTCCTGTGGCTTTATTTGTCCATACAATCCTTCCTGCAGGTAGGACTGTGGTCTCAGTGCATTAACTGCACAAATCATATTTACACAGTTGTACATGCCCAGGACATGGTGTGTATGGCCTTATTTGTTAGGTACATGTACACCGCAGCTGTGCTAGGCCACAGTAATTTTCCTGCGGCTTTATCTGTCCATACAATCCTTCCTGCAGGTAGGACTGCGAGTTCAGTGCATTAACTGTGCAAATCATATCTACACAGTTGTACATGTCCAGGACATGGTGTATGGCCTTATTTGTTAGGTACATGTACACCGCAGCTGTGCTAGGCCGCAGTACTCTTTCCACAGCCTTATTACCCACAACAGTCAACCTGCAGTAGTCAACCTGAGTTAGTCAACCTGAGTTAGTCAACCTGTGGTAGTCAACCCGCAGTAGTTAACCCACAGTAGTTAACCCATGGTAGTCAACCCAAGTTAGTTAACCTGCGGTAGTAAACCCGAGTTAGTTAACCCACGGTAGTTAACCTGCGGTAGTCAAACCCTGGCAGTGAACCCGCAGTTCTATTTGTAGTTCCACCTTATTGCCAAGTGGCTCAGCCATACTATATTCATTGGTACTAATGTTTCCTAGCCCACCCATTACCTTCCATTACAGCAAATCTTGGCCTGCACATATGACATAGTGATTACACCCTTATCCACTCCCTAAAACAGCACCATAGCCCACCCATATCACAAGGTGATAATATCCAACTTGAGCCCAACCCATGTTATGTACACAGTGACAGTCTGTCCTTGGGCTACTGTCTGCTGGCCCATGACACTCGGCCAATTTTCACCTTCGGGTGGCCGTGTAAGACAGCCTAAGTAGGTGCATGGGGTCGACTTGTTACTTTAACTGTCCCTCTGCCTTTAACAGGAACATCTGTGTTCCCCACTCCTCTAATAGATCTTTTGAGTGGTGTGAACTCGGTGAATGTCTCATGCTGGTTTGATAAGTGTGAAGACATTGCTGAATCCACCAACCATGAGTCAACATTGATATCAGTGTAGTCAGATAACATGTTATCATGTATGACCTATGTGCCATCTTCCATGTCCTCATCCATGTCCTCTTGGACATCACGTGCCTGCTGGACATGTTCTGCCTTGTGGTGTTTTCCATTCTGGGTGGTCATGGCATCCGTTGTGCTCTTTCCCTCCACTTTAGCGCTCCTACATTTGGAGGCTTTGTGGTTAAAATGGCCACAGTTGGTACACTTGGGTTTCTCTTTGAAGAAACAATCCTTGGACAAGTGGTTGCCCTGCCCACAAATGTGGCAGGACTTCTTTGCCTTCGCTTTTCCTGCAGCTTTTTGTTTCTTAGTGGTACACTTTGAGGATTGAGCTGTCAACACAGTCTTGGTGATGTTGTCATCTCTGTCTGTGGCTCTCCTCCTGTTATATTCATCACAAACAATCACAATGAATTGCTGAGACATCAAGACTTTGTCTCCAGTCTGGGACTCGAGATAGGATGTCGTGAACAGATCCCACAACACCAGTAAGGACGACACCAATATATTAGTGAAGTCTCTATCAGGTACACGTGATCCCATCTGATGGAGCTGGGCCTGAATAGAGTGCATCTTGGTCAGGTGGGTGACTATGTCATCTCCATCCTTGGCCCATTGTAGAGACAGTCCTGTCTCTAGGTGTGTAGCATTGGTAGTACTGATACTAGACTCTTACCTTAGCTATGTAGGCTTGTACTTAGCTTACTAAGCAACAACTCTCTCTTCACTGTACATCTTTGAGCTCAGTCATGGAGTGACTGAACCAGCCTTCCACTCTCTAGTTTCCTAGTCTCCTTAGTCCTTGGGAGCCTTGCCAGACCTCCAGAAGCCCCTGGGTTGAATGCACCTCATCTGAGGTAGCAGCCACCCAAACACATTATTATCTTTTCACTGTGCTTGGTACAAGGTGTATCTCAATGCAGTAATGCTTTGCTGACCTCGGTGCTCATGGACTGACTTAAGGCTCTCCCACATCTGTTTAATGGTCGCTGCCTGCAATATGTGCACAAATTGCAGTGCCAAGATGTTGTTGGAGATCAGTACTCATGTGACATCCTCAGCTGTATCCCAAATGGGTCACCAGTAGTGTTTGAAGGTCTGGTCCTAGGACTGATGAAAGACTGAGGAATGGACCAGACTGGACCAATTTAGGACTGGACCGTGGTCCTGGTCCTGCCCAAAATCATACAGCATCAGTCCTGGTCCTGACATTTTGGGCTGGGATCAAGGACCAGTCTTTTTGGCATATCTGAGGTGGAATAATTTTGACCATTAAATGTAAACATTTTGAATAATTTAGCCATTTTAAATGTCAAAAATGCGCAAAACAGAGGCACCATCTTTGCATATCAAATACCAGGAATTCCACAGGGTTGATCATGTTTTTTTTTTTTTTGACAGTTAATTGAAAATATTGTTAATAATCCTGCTATTTAAATGTCAAAAATGCACAAAACAGCAACCCTCATGATTTGTGCAAAACAGGGGGTATGTCAAGTCCGGGTCTACTCCGGTAGGGGGTCCAGTCAAGTCCGGACGAAAAAGGACGAGAGCAGAGGTCAGAGGTTTGGGCAGAGGTTAGCCCAGGCCAGAGTTGCAACTGATTGGATTCAATGACAAGGACAACGAGCATTGATCCCTTGCGTAGGTTCTGGTCAGGTGGAGACAGAGACAGAGACAGACAAGGGGACAGGAGTAGTGACTTAGATGATTTCAGACTGAGGTGTACAAGGTAAACTAGAGGGTACTTATACTAAGTAGAAACTGGGTCGAGTACATACAGTGACAAGTAAACAACCTAATAGCGGACAAGGAATGACCGGAGTTAGGACTAGGTCAGGTCCAGTGAAAATAAAGTCAGGACCAGATAAAATAAATCAGGTCTGGTGAAAATGCTACAAGGTATAGGATATATTGAGTTTATGGAGAACTCACATCAAGGCAGGGCAGGCAGCAAGGTGTGGTAACAAGTGAATGGAGTATAGGCCAAGGGTCGTACTTTAACAGAAGGCTATCTGCGCGAGCGCGACCGGAGTAGGTGGTGAGCAACCAGAGTAGTGCTGCAAAGCTGTGATGTGACCGGAGTGACTGGATAAGACCTGGAGTTGGACACAGTTGTAACAGGGTGCCATCTTTGCATAAAATACTAACATAAACCAGTCTTCATCAATTTTGGACCAGTCTGGTCTTTTGCAAAATCAAGATTTTCTAGTACCAATGTGGTCCTGGTCCAACCAAAATTAGGTCAAAAGACCAGACCAGACCAGACCTTAAAACACTAGTCACCGATCATCTCTAAGTCTGATGCAACTTCTGGACCTTCGCAGTGCTTCCACACCTGGTTCAGCTTTAGCATTGGTGAGATCTGACCTTTCCATGCTACCCAGTTTTTGTCATTTAGCAGTGTAAGCATCTTAAAAGAAGATATCGCACTGAGAAAGTGTTTATCCAGGTAAGGACCTATTGGCACTCCCACGCCAGGGTTCTCTTCATTGCCTGGAATGTTTGGGTCTTCGTCATCATACCCAATTAGGGCATCCATGAGAGTAGGATAGTAGAGATGAGATATTTGATAATGTAGTCAGTGTTGTTTCCATGAACTGTTCTGCTTGCCTAGCTAGTAAGAGCCAGCAGGGCTCATAACCTGATGTGATTGAGTGCAAGAAATGGGTCTGCAGGAGTGGGCGGAAGCTCAGCTAGACTCAGAATAGACGGGAGTAGGTGTGAGCGGGAAGACTTGTTTCCTCAACACTTTATTCAAGCTATATACTGTATGGAATCTATGGGGATGGGGTTATCACAATCAGTGTGATCATGCCAGCTTGTGGCTGTGTCAGCCTCAACAGTGAGCAGTTGCTTATTTGATGGGTTGGGGAGATTGTATATGTTCTCATCAATAGTTCCATTATATTGGTCTTCAGTTCAGTCTTGGTTGTTGTCAGTTTTTGAAGGTCTTTGTACTAATAAAAAAAGAGGAATGTAAGTGATGAAGTATATATAAGGATCAGATTGACTTATGAGATTTATAGATATAACTTATCTGAGACGTTGACTGTGGTACAGAGAAAGAACCTGAACAATGCAATTGACAATGAAGATGAGGTGAGGAAAAGAGAAATGGATATGTTGCATACAAAATTTAAGAATCATGTTATAGGAAATTGTCACAATAAGTGTTTGTGGTGAAGGTCAATTGTATGCATGGTCTCAAATTGGAAATTGTGGGAAACGAGGCAAAGAGATTGAATCATACTTGCTTCTTGAATTCATTATGAATACTTATGAAGAAAAGGTTCCTCAAACAGACAAATCTTCATTGTCCAACTATAGAAAGGTGGTGGTCTGCACAGGGAAGGTCTAGCCTAAAGGAAGGGAGAAGGAGGAGATCTGTAGGGTAACCTCAGTAGTCTGGAAAGCTACTATATATTAGTATATACCTGTAGGATAACTACAGGGTATCAGTAGGTAGAAGGTAGTCAGTAGGAATGGTACTCACCCTCAGTAGTCTGGCAAGCTACTGAGGGACTATGTCATGACCATGTGACACCTCGTGACTCCGCAAGGCCTCTAGACTGTTGTAGACTCAAGTCCAATCGCAATCAAACACCTCTGATGCTATGTATCCATCTCTGCTCTGACAATTGATGCTCCATCTCCTTTTAGTATAGTTCCACACTTACGCCTCTGGTTATTGTATGCTTCCATTCCGCTTCTGTTCCTGTTTTCCTTGTTCCCGTTTTAGATTAGATCTGATTACTCATAGCTGTGTCCCGTTAACCTTTTGATCCATTGTGCTTATCACTGATCTCCATTCTGTGTATGTTACTCATCCATTTGTCATCTGCAGACTCTTAGCTACATTTCTGCTGTGTCTCTCCTCCGCTTCTCGGTTACTATGCATATCTGATATAAAGTATAAGTACTCTGCATGCTGAGGGGATTGTCCCTCGGTTTGAATATCATCTTGAATACTTCCTGCAAACTCCCCTCTGTCCCCTCTGTCTCCTCTGCCTTCTGGCAACTCCAACCTTCGTCAGACCTCCGTCACCCTGTCCCTTAGTCCTCCAAAATACGAGGACGCAGGTATTGCAAGGGCACAGCACATACGCTGAAGCCAAGTCCTCAACACCTCTGCATCTCCTCCACCTGTTGTCGACATCCCTTCATACTTATCTCTGCTTGTGTCGGAGTTCATCAGAGGAACTGGTTCTCTCAGTATATTTGAACTCACTCTTGCACACCTGCTAATTACTCCCAACCATGACTAGTCACTCAATAATCACAACTTGTGCTCAGTCTCATGTGCTCAAAGAGTGCCAGGAGGCACTGAATGGGCCCTCAACCTCCAGAAATGATCTAGCCAAAGAAGGGGAATTCCTCTCCTTCTCTAACAGAGACACTCCGCCTGGGGCTCCTGCCCCTGATCCCACTACTCCAACCCCTGCTCCATGCCATCCCAATGAGTCTGGAGTTTACTCCACACGTTGTTTCAACAACGTCATGGACATCTATGGCAATGGCTACCCTGGTTGTGACGGTGGAGATAGTAACCCGCCTTCCCCCAACCCGCCAAAAATTCCACTACCAGACTCCCCTATCCCTTCTGCTTCAACTCTGACTCCGGACCCGCTGCTCCTATTTGCACAAGTGGTCCAGGCGCTGACCAAGGTCACTACAGCATCTGCCGACTGCGACTCCTCTTCTGGTCGCACCAAAGTCCATGAACCTGACACTTTCGACAGAACTGATCCATGCAAGCTCCATGCATTCCTTGTTCAGTGCCAACTGAACTTTCAGGATTGCCCCAAGGCTTTCGCCTCCAACCGTGCAAGGGTCACCTTTGCACAGTCCTACCTAAAGGGCATGGCCCTCAAGTGGTTCAAACCGGACCTACTCAACTCTGCCAATCCCTGCACCTGTCCACTATGGATGGACAATTATGCCCAGTTCATCTCCAAACTGAAATCCAACTTCGGCCTGTACAACCCCGTCGGAGACGCTGAACATCACTTGGACAACCTGTCCATGAAAGAAGGACAGAAGATCAACAAATACAGTGACTCCAAAAACCCTTTCCATAACTAACCCTAACGGCAGTGTGCGAAGTGCACTGCCAAACACATAGAAAACGACACTAAGCTTTGGTGGAGTTGTAAATAGTACATGCTCTCGGCTACAATATTGCTCCCTAAGTCATGTGATTCCATTCACACAGTCCAGAGATATGGACATTTTAAAACAGCAAGTCCATGGAAAGGGTTTTTTCACTTTTGAATTGGTAACTAGGATCTCATTCAAAACACTCTATAATTGCTATTTTTTGTTGATACAAACAAAGATACACATGTAACCAATATGTCTGAGCTTAAAAAAGTTCACACACTTCTTTGTTTTCAACCACCATCATGGTCAGATCCCTCTCTCTTACTCAACAAAACACCAATCTCTCTTTGCTTGACTATGGCAATTCTGGTGAAGCTATTGCCAAGCAAGTTGGTGTCAGCCCCTCTGCTGTATCCAAACTTCACTCTAAGAAGTGTTCTGCCCTTCCTAAGGCCATTGGAGGGCATTCTTCCAAGCTTTCTCCTGCCAATATTCACCATGCTCAACATCTTATCGCCTCTGGCAAGGCTGAAAATGTGGTTCAAGTCACCAAAGCCCTTGCCAATATCATTGACCAGCCTCCCTCTGCCAATACTGTTCATCTTCACTTGCAGAAATCTGGTATAAAGGCTGTAGTCAAGACCAAATGCCCTATTGCTCACTTCAATTTTGCTTATACCCACAAGGACTGGACTATAGACAACTGGAAGAGGGTTGTATGGTCTGATGAAATCAAAATCAATCACCTAGGGTCAGATGGACACAAGTGGGCTTGGAAAAAGGCAGGTGAGGTGCTCAATAATAGGCTGGTACAGGGAACTCTGAAGTTTGGAGGTGGTTCCTTGATGATGTGGGGTTGCATGACTTGGGAGGGTGTTGGCTATGCTATCAAGATTGATGGTAGGATGGATGGGGACCTTTACCTTCAGATTTTGAAGGATTAGCTTCAACAAACATTGAAGAATTATGGTCTCAATCCATTTGATACTGAATATTGGTAGAAGAAAGCTTGGAAGGATGCCCTCCAATGGCCTTAGGAAGGGCAGAACACTTCTTAGAGTGAAGTTTGGATACAGCAGAGGGGCTGACACCAACTTGCTTGGCAATAGCTTCACCAGAATTGCCATAGTCAAGCAAAGAGAGATTGGTGTTTTGTTGAGTAAGAGAGAAGGATCTGACCATGATGGTGGTTGAAAACAAAGAAGTGTGTGAACTTTTTTAAGCTCAGACATATTGGTTACATGTGTATCTTTGTTTGTATCAACAAAAAATAGCAATTATAGAGTGTTTTGAATAAGATCCTAGTTACCAATTCAAAAGTGAAAAAACCCTTTCCATGGACTTGCTGTTTTAAAATGCCCATATCTCTGGACTGTTTGAATGGAATCACATGACTTAGGAAGCAGTATTGTAGCCAAGAGCATGTACTATTTACAACTCCACCAAAGCTTAGTGTCATTTTCTGTGTTTGGCAGTGCACTTCATGCACTGCCATTAGGGTTAGTTATGGAAAGGGTTTTTGGAGTCACTGTATGTGGTTGAGTTCAACCACCTCACTGGCCAAGTCCACGGCTATGGCGATGGCACCCTCTGCCACATCTTCTACAGCGGTCTCCCCGACCGCATCAAGGACGAAATCTCTCATGTTGGCAAACCACACACCCTTGATGGTTACCACACTCTCACACAGACCATCAATGCCAGGTACTGGGAGCACAAATCTGAAGTTGCATGCCAAACCAAGTCCTCCACTTCCTCCTTGTCCAACTCCACCACTAAAAGCAAAACTTCCGCCTCATCCAACTCCAAGGGTAAAACCAAGGAGAAGGACAACAAGAACAAGAGCTCCGACAAGGCAAAGAGATCCTCCGGAACCAAGCCCGCCTCCTCTGAAACCCCTGCCCATCTAGGAAAAGATGGCAAGTTGACCAAGGAAGAGCACCAGCAGCACATCAAAGACAAGCTCTGCATGTTCTGCAGACAGCCAGGCCATATGGCCAGGGACTGTCCAAAGTCCACCTCCAAGAGCTCTAAGGCCAAGGCCTGCGCTGCCAAGGCCACAACTCCCACTGCTGTGGAGTCAAAAAATTAGACAGCAGCTCCCAGAACTCTGCACAAGCTGGGGGTTGTGTTGACTCTAACTGTGCACCTATGGAGTTATGCCTCAACGTGTCTGCTCTCTCTGATCCCAACTCCCTTATGCCTTCCATCTCAATTATGTCCCCCGTTGCTATTCCTCCTGTCTCCACTCTCGTTGATTCTGGTTCTAGCCATTGTTTCATAGATAGCAATTTTGTTAATAAACATTCTCTTGAAACCTATGTGATCACTCTGCTTGAACTCTGCCTCCTAGATGGTTCTACGAACACCTTCATTACCAAAGCCATTAAACTCAACATTCAGTTTTCCACAGGCGAAGTCAACTCCAAAACATTCTATGTAACTCCACTGGATTCCTCCTGCATGCTGGTCCTCAGACATAGCTGACTCACCCACTACAATCCGTTGATTGACTGGGCTTTGGGTCACATTGATTTCCATAAAGGCACACTGCAAATGCCTGCATCCCTGGTACCCCCTTCTGTCAAGTCCACCTCTGCATCTGCCTCCATGGCTCCGCCACCTAAGGACTCATCTCCACCCTCTGACTCTGACTCACCTCAGTTGACCGCTCCCTATGTTTCACTCATAGGCACTGCTGCATTCATGCACACTTGCAAACTCATGGGATCTACCAACTTCACACTGTACATCCACCCAGAGGACACAAAGCTCTGCTCCGCCTCTGCTGCTACTCCTGTCGATTCCTCCAATCTCTCCACTGTGCCAGAAGTCTACCATGACTTTGCTGATGTCTTCAGCAAAGCAAAAGCTACTATGCTTGCTCCACACCACGAGTACAACCTCTGAATCGATTTGGAGGAGGGTGCAAGCCCTCCACTGGGTACTGTGTACTCCCTTTCACAGACTGAATTAGGGGCGCTCTGCACCTTCATCAACGAGCACCTCTCCTATGGCTTCATCTGACAGTCGACCTCCACTCATGGAGCTCCTGTCCTGTTTGTCCACAAAAAGGATGGATCACTCCGCCTTTGCGTCAATTACCGAGGACTGAACAATATCAAAGAAAGACCACTATCTGCTCCCTCTCATCTCTGACCTCCTTGACTCTCCTAGCAAGGCAAAGATCTACTCCAAGATCGATCTCTGCCACATGCACCATTTGGTCTGCATTTCTGAAGGAGATGAATGGAAGACCACATTTCACATGCGGTATGGCTCCTTTGAGTGGAATGTCATGCCTTTCAACCTGACCAATGCTCCTGCAGCTTTCCAGCGATTTGTTAATAGCATCCTCTCCAACATGCTTGATGTCTGTGTTGTCATCTACCTAGACAACATCCTTATCTACTCCAAAGACATCAAATCACATCAACAGCATGTCCACGAAGTCCTCCGATGCCTCCAACAGCATAATCTCTTTGCTAAGCCAGAAAAATGTGAATTCCATACCACCTCTACTGAATACCTGGGCTTCTGCCTCTCCCCCAATGGCCTTTCCATGTCTGCCGACAAAGTCAAAGCCATCTCCAACTGGCCAGAACCCCGCAAGGTGAAGGACATCCAGTCCTTCCTCAGTTTTGCGAATTTTTACCATCACTTCATTTTCAACTACTCCGACATTGTTGTACCTCTCACACAGCTTACCTGCAAGAACATTCCTTGGAATTTTGGTGAGGATTGTTGCTCTGCCTTTAACCTCCTGAAGAAGGCCTTCACCTCTGCTCCTATCCTTACTCACTGGGTCCCTGATGCTCCACTGACTGTGGAGACTGATGCTTTGGACTATGCCATTGCTGGAATCCTTTCCATCACTGGCTTCAACGAGGTCCTACGCCCTGTTGCATACTATTTGCAGACTCTGTCTGCCCCTGAGCTCAACTATGACACCCATGACAAGGAGCTTTTGGCCATCTTTGAGGCCTTCAAGCACTGGTGACATTACCTTGAGGGCTCTGCCACTCCGGTCGACATGGTCACCAACCACAAGAATTTGGAGTATTTCTCCAGCTCCAAGGTCTTGACTCGCTGTCAAGCCCACTGGTCAGAGTACCTCTCCCAGTTCAACCTCACCATCCACTTCCACCCTGGACGCTGTCACGCACCAAACGTGTTTGGTACTGTGGACATGGAGAAAGTTAGCCAATGAAACTAATGCAAAGAATGCACCCAAGATCTGTTGAAAGATTGTCCCGACTTGAGGGATACAGACAGCCCTTGCTATCCATATCACACAAAGTCAAGACTATCCTTATGCGAAGAATGAATACAAGCTCGTTGTAGCCATCTATTGCACAAGAATGACTATCCTGGAGCAAGAGATGACTGCTGACGTCTAGCAGTTATCCCTCGCATGAGAACCGCCAAGAAGCAGAAGAATCCAAAGGATTAATGACCATTTCAGTATGAGAGAGGAATGCAAGCTTCTGCAGTCCAACTCCCATACCAGAACAACCAAAGAAGCAGAAGAAACGATTGAGAAACGAAGGAGAAAGAGAAGAATCATTTTTAGCGCCCAAATGTCAAATTTAGGCGCCCAGTGCCGGCATTCCGATATTTTGAATAGCTCCATCGTTTTTGAAGCTACCAAGCACGTGACTATACCATCATGGAGCCTAGACCGTGGTCTATCTGCCTGTCAAGTTCCGACGTAAATCCGTTTATTTCCCACGGAGATATTCCACCCACAATCCAGACACCCGCTTCATCAGTCACTATGGAGTCCGCATTTTCTCTGGAACATTTCTCTGCTATTGCAGCAGACCTTGACTATGTCCTACTCTTGGGACAGCCTCTCCCTGAGTTCCTGTGCACTGCCTGGCACATATCTTCCCAGCCTGCTCCCTCAGTCCCTCTTGTTCTCGGTCAGCGCATTCTTCTCGTCAGTCCTGCATCACACACGTACTTTGGTCACCTCAAGTCTATCATTAGACTTGAAGATTCATACCTGGTTGTCTCTGTGTCTACTGAGTCCTCTGCATATGGTCCTTTCATCCCAGAGTCCTGTCACATCCATCTCCCTCCATCATTCATCTCACTTCCCTGGACACGTCAAATCCGCTACTCACATTTCACTTCCCTGCTATCCTGCAACAAACATGGATGAAACAGTGCTCTAGAACCCTTCTTAGGAGCCCTTATAGAGTACAGAACCTTCCCCTTACTGCTCAAGGGAAGACTGCTCTTTGGGAGCACCAATTTTCGCATTTTTGTCCTACAGAAGCTCAACCCAAGGGATTTGTGACACTCTGTGACCAACTGTTACTCTTCTAGACATTCCAGGCCCCCTGACACTTCTCTTCTG
>Ga0307518_10001688_pt1 | contig 16300 bp, 23 predicted proteins | sample 25_EM_MG_FD_203889 | JGI IMG/M metagenome (GOLD analysis project Ga0307518, IMG submission 203889) | Populus trichocarpa ectomycorrhiza microbial communities from riparian zone in the Pacific Northwest, United States - 25_EM | ecosystem: Host-associated > Plants > Roots > Unclassified | place...
AAGTGACAGCTGAGTACTGCGTGAATTGCTGAAGTGCTGCAGAATCGATTGTCCTTACTAACTAGTAACACTGACAGGTACGTACTAACGTTACTAAATAGTAACATAAGCGGTGTCACTTAGGTGGGTATTTGGTGCCGTCCAGCAGCACGATTACTCGGTTAGGGATTTCTCCCCGGCCAAGTAGAGGAAACATTGTTTCCTCTGGGTTTTCAAGCCATCCTGCCAATGAGGACCTGGACAGCTCAGTGACGTCAATGTCCATGGTGCCAAAGATGGTGCCCGGTGAGTTAGGATGGAAGCAGGTATGACCTGGGGATCATGATCGTGATCAAGAACAGCATTCTCCAGAGTATGATGCGGGTGTTACCCCGCTCCCTCCCCCTGGAGAAATGAGACATTCCTCCAAGGGTCGACTGGACGGCCCGCCCCAGTGGGGTCCTCTGGACAGGCTGAAGGAATGTACATTGAGAGCAGGCAAGCCTGCTTGAATGCAGCGGAGGTCTGCTGCTGTGAGAAGGTGGAGGCCTTCTCTGCCTCTTCAGCACATTTGCGCCAATAGTCGCATTTGCGACGCATCAATGCAAGGTTGTCCTCGAGGCAAGACATGTGGGCATTCCACCTGAAGACACGCACAAGGCACCATAGGCAGTCTTTGCGCGTGTCCATGATGGACGATGTCTCCAGGATGATGTCCAGGGAGACGTGCTTTTGGTACTCCAAGCACGTGGGGCACTGGTGGTCCCTGTCATGGAGTAGAAGACCGGTAGTGGTGGCACACCACTGGTTGGGGGAAGGAGAAGTGTCGCGTGCTGTTACATGCCAACGTTTCTCATGTTGCCCTTTGCAAGAAGGGGGACGAGAACAATGAGGGGAGGGCAAGTGAGGCGCCCTCCTCTTGTCAGAGCGACGATGAGCCCAGTCCTGGTAGGACATGGGCTTGTCAGAGGTGTCATCTGCGTGCCGTAGTCACACAGACAGGGAAGGTGAGTGGCAGCGGTTGTCAGACATGATGGTTAATGGCATGGTGAGAGTGCAGTGGATGTGGTAATGGGAAGAGAGCAGAACGGGTGAGGAACAAGTCGAAAATTGATGGAAGTCAAAATTGAAAGTCAGCGAATATATGGAAATTGACAGTGGACCGAAACAATGGAGACTCTCAACATGTGTAATCCAGACCAACACGTGCCGGCAGTACCAACAATCATGTGAGGTAACTGTGAGAGTTCCACACTTGTTTGCTTCAATGCTGCTTTCTAGACTACCATGTAGTCATTCGTGCACGCTACACGTGCGCTGACTGCCCTTGGGCAGTCATTGTACTGACTGAGCTCCATGGAGCTCGAGATAATCATCCAACACTTCAAGATCCCTGCAGTGTGTGTGTGGCTCCCAAGTAGAGTCACCCAGGTTCCATTTTACCAAGAATTCGACTTTGTTGCCCACCCAACAGTGGGCAGTTATTTCATCAACAAGCCATTCGGCACCATCTGGCTTGCCCATGTTGTAGAAGGCTTGGGCATCCCGCTTTGGAAAGAGCCTATCGTTGTTGGGCTCGTGCTGCCTCAGCAAGTTGATGTGGAAGGTAGGGTGTATTCGTCGATCTTTGAGCTGCTGAGGCAGCTCAATAATATAATTATCTGTTGTCGGATTACACTGCAAGCATTTCTCAATGTTTTATGGCAAAACATTCTAAAAAAAATAGAAGAAAGAGATACTCTTTTATTTACAATTTTGTTCAACAAAAAAGACAAATATCATACAGCATTATTTTTGTCATTTTTGTGTCATAACATGATTTGGGATCATTTCTTATGTTGAGACTAAAATATTTAACCTTTTTCTTCTGCCTGTCCCTTGCAAAACAAATAAAGAAATGACAATGTAACTTTTCCCACAGCAAGCATTTTCAATTTTCTGCAGTGCAAAATTGAATCAAAAGACACTCTATTCCACAAAAATAAATGTTTAGGAAAAATGCTATATGTTTTTGGTCATAACACTCTAGCCAGCAAATCAGCATCCAGGAACAATGATGTTTCTTGAAGGAAAATTTATTGTTTCTTTTAACATGTTTTCAAAAATAACATGGTATCTTATTTTTAATAACACATGCTGAAATACTTGCTATGAGAAAAGTTACATTGTCTTTTCTTTATTCGTTTCTGCAAGGAACAGGCAGAAAAAAAATATTAAATATTTTATAGTCCCAACATAAGCAATGATCTCAAATCATGTCTTGACACAAAAATGACAAAAATAATGCTGTATGATATTTGGCTTTTTGGTTGAACAAAATTATAAATAAAAGAGTATCTCTTACTTCAATTTTTTTACAATGTTTTGTCATGAAACACTGAGAAATGCTTCCAGTGTTACTCGTGACGACTCTCATTAGTCCAATGTATTTGGGCAAGAGCTTTCGAGCTGGTCCCTTAGGCAAGGTAAGATTCTTGGTAGATAGATACACTAACTCCCCCACATCCAGTGTCGGGGGATCCTTCCTCTTTTTATTAGCGTGATGTGTTTGTATCACGCGGCTCTCAATGATGGCATCAAGGGCCATCGCTAGGTTGTCCCGTGCCTGGCAGATGAATCCTTGGACACCAGGCACCGTCTTTGGAGCACTTCCGTGCTCAAGTTGTGCCATTCGGGGCATATATCTGTATGTGAGTTCAAAGGGTGCAAACCCAGTCAATCCACTCATGCTCAAGTTGATCATGAACTCAACCATGGGTACCTTCTCAACCCAGTCCTTCTGATCTGGCGAGATCATGCTGTGCAGGATCTGCGCGATTGTCCTGATCGAGCATTCAGACGCTCTGTCCATTTGGGGGTGAAATGCTGTTGACATCAGGAGCTTTACTCCGAGAAGTCAATGTGTTTCTCTCCAAAATTGCGACGTGAACTTGGTGTCTCGGTCAGAGACAATTGTCTTGGGTAGTCCATGTAGACGGACAATTTCTTTCATGAAGAGCCATGCTAATTGCAAGGCTCGGACAGTCGTAGTCACTGGCACCAAGTGTACCAGTGAAGTCATGCGACAGAGCATGACCCACAAGTAGTCGTGCTCGCCTTGTTCAGGGAACGGTCCCATGAAATCCATCGCAATGGAATTCCAGGGTCTTCAGGGAATCGGCAGAGAATGTAACAGCCCTGCTGGTTTCTTGTTGCTCATCTTCGTCGTCTGGCAAACAGGGCATGATCGACAGAATCGATCTACTTCCTATAGAAAGGTGGTGGTCTGCACAGGGAAGGTCTAGCCTAAGGAAGGGAGAAGGAGATCTGTAGGTAACCTCAGTAGTCTGGCAAGCTACTATTATATTTATATATACCTGTAGGTAACTACAAGGTATCAGTAGTAGTAAGTGGTTAGTAGGAATGGTACTCACCCTCAGTAGTCTGGCAAGCTACTGAGGGAACTATGGTACTGTTACGACCATGTCCAACTCCGGATCTTATCCGGTTACTCCGGTCGCATCGCAGCTCTGCAGCTCAACTCCAGTCACTCACCACTTACTCCGGTTGCGCTCGCGCTGATACCTTTCCATTAAGTACATCCCTTGGCCTATGCTCTATTTGCTCGTTACCACACCTTGCCGTCTACCCTGCCTTGATGTGAGCTCTCCATGAACTCGATATATCCTATACCTTGTAGCATTTTCACCGGACCTGACCTAGTCCTAGCTCTGGTCATCCCTTGTCCACTATTAGGTTGTTTACTTGTCACCGTACGTACTCGACCCTAGTTTCTACTTAGTATAAGTACCCTCTAGTTTATCTTGTGCACCTCAGTCTGAAATCAACCATAGTCACTACTCCAGTTTCTGTCTGTCTCCATCTCCATCTCTGTTTCCGTCTCCAAACTCTCGACCGGAACCTACGCAAGGGATCAACACTCGTTGTCCTTAGTCGTTGAATCCAAGCGGTCACCAACTCTCCGGCCGGACTAACTCCTTGTCCAGCCCTCTGCTCTCTTCCTTCGTCCGACTTCATCTGGACTTGACCGGACCCCCTACCAGAGTAGACCCGGACTTGACAGTATTTCAGACTGACACTTGTGTGGGTTCACTATACAAAACTTCATATGCAAACTAGTTCCCATTTCCTCATGACCATGACTACGTGCTCTCACACTTGTACTGCTGCCGCACTCGCTGAAGAAGCAGGTGCAGTAAATGACCTCCATCTTTCTGCTGCCCAGCAAGCCCTGTCTAACCGCAGGCAACCTCCGGCTTCCATTAGCCAATTCCGGCGCTTCACAGCTCGAAACCCCACAGCATCTGTGACTCTGTGTCGAGATGCTGCATCTCAGAGCCTTTGTGGTTCTGCGGACTTAGGTCACCATGAATCTGTTTCTGGTGATCGGTTCCCCTACCATCACGACTCCACCCTGGAGCATTGCGAACCCAGTTGTTTCCAATGGTTCGGCCCTGAGGATGGTCCTGGAGATGATCTGGATGACCCCGGAGATAACAACAATGACAACAACGAATTTCTCGATGCCACAGAAGAGCTAGACCCTAGTCTGGCTGTCTTCCACAATCTCGCCATCGCCGTCAACCACCTCTCCCACTCCTCTCATCGTACCAACGACTCCTCCTCCTCCCGTGCCAAGGTCTGTGAACCGGATACCTTTGATGGCACAGACCCCAAAAAACTCTGGACCTTCTTGGTCCAGTGTGAGTTATGCTTCCAGGATCAAGCCAAGGCATTCTGCCTTGATAGGGCAAAGGTAACTTTTGCCCAATCATATCTAAAAGGGATGACACTAGAATGGTTCGAACCGGACCTCCTCAACTCCGGTGATCCAGCTGACCGTCCACGCTGGATGGACAGCTGGGTCCATTTTGTCGGTGAGCTCCAGAGTACCTTTGGACCTCACGACCCTATCGCTGATGCAGAGCATCAATTAGAGCATCTCTGGATGAAGGATGCTCACCATGTTATGTGGTATATCGTAGACTTCAACCGACTTGCCTCCCAGGTCCAGGACTACGGAGATGGCACACTCCACCGCCTGTTCTACTCCAGTCTCCCGGACCGCCTTAAAGACAAGATTGCTCGAGTTGGGAAACCCCTGACTCTGCATGGGCTTAGGGCTCTTTGTCAAGAGATCGACGCACACTATTGGGAGTGCAAAGACGAGATCTCTCGTACCATGAAGAGCCAACCTACCTCGTCCCCCACCAAGCCCTCCAACTCTGGAGGCAACTGATCCAACTCCGGTCAGGAGAAATCCAAGACCGGTAACTCCTCCAGCTCCGCCAACTCTGGCTCGTCTAAAGCAACCAGCAACCAGTCCACCTCCAGTTCCAGACCGGACTTAACCAACAAGCTTGGTAAGGACAGGAAGCTAACCACAGACAAACGAAAATGGCGTCTGGACAACAACCTCTGCATGTTCTGCGGAGGTACTGGTCATTTTGCAGACAATTGTCCAAAGAAGACCAAAAAGGCCAAGGCTCACGCTGTGGCCATCGCTGCTGAGTCCGGTAAGACGGACTTGAACTCGGGTGCCAACTCCGAGTCAAAAAAAGAGTAAGCAGTTCCCAGCCCTCCGCACAACCAGCGAGCTGCATTGACTCCGGAAGTGCACCCAAGGAGGCTCGCCTCAATGCATCCGCTCTTTACGATCCTAATTCCCTTATGCCTTATGTTTCCCTTCTATCTCTTGACTTACCTAAAACCCACGCACTTGTGGACTCCGGGTCCATGCATTGCTTTGTAGATTTACAATTCGCACACAAAAACAGTCTTACCTCCTATTCCATCTCTCCCATCCAACTCCGGTTATTCGACGGTACATCAAACTATGTAATTACTCAAGCTATCAATTTATCAGTGAAATTCCCTGCATCCAGTGATGTCACCCCTATGACCTTTTACCTCGCTCCACTAGATTCTGAATGCATGATTGTCCTTGGACATAACTGGCTCACCTGCTACAATCTGTTGATTGACTGGGTACTGAGCAGTTTAACTTTCCGGACCCCTGCACCAAGTTTGCTAGTGCCCCTGTCAACTCCCTCTCCGGTTCAGTCCAGTAACCCTGACTCCGGCCTCTCTGGCCAGTCTACCCCAGGCCCAGCGCCATCTGTCGACACTCCGGTTTGCACCCCTCCGCACATCTCTCTAATCAACACAGCCGCATTCGTGTGTGTGTGCAAGTTAGAGGGATCCACCAAGTACCAACTTCAGCTGTGTCCCTCTGACTCAGCGAAGGCTTGCTCTTCCTCCGTCTCTACTCCGCCAGACCTGGACATTGTCCCTCCAGAGTATCGCGATTATGCGGATGTGTTCAGTAAGGTGAAGGCCTTTGAACTTCCCCCACATCGCGACTACGATCTGAAGATCAACCTTGAAGAAGGTACCTCTCCACCTCTGGGAACTCTCTACTCACTGTCTCCGGTTGAGCTCTCCACTCTCCAGACCTTCATCTATGAGAATCTTAATACAGGTTTCATCCGTCCTGCCTCTTCCTCCCATGCTGCTCCGGTCCTCTTCGTCAAGAAGAAGGATGGCTCCTTAAGACTCTGTGTTGACTTTAGAGGCCTAAACAAAATCACCAAAAAGGATTGCTATCCACTCCCCCTTATCTCTGATCTTTTGGATTCACCCAGCCGTGCTAAAATCTATTCCAAGATTGATCTCCGGCACGCGTTGAAAAGATAACAATGTGTTTGGGTGGCTGCTACCTCAGATGAGGTGCATTCGACCCAGGGGCTTCTGGAGGTCTGGCAAGGCTCCCAAGGACTAAGGAGACTAGGAAACTAGAGAGTGGAAGGCCTCCATGACTGAGCTCAAAGATGTACAGTGAAGAGAGAGTTATTTTTTTTTTTTAGTAAGCTAAGTACAAGCCTACATAGCTAAGGTAAGAGTCCAGTATCAGTACTACCAATCTACACACCTAGAGACAGGACTGTCTCTACAGCGTACCACCTAGTCCGGAAATCCTCTGGGTGATGAGTGGAAGACCGCCTTCTGTACGCACTATGGGTCCTACAAGTGGTTAGTAATGCCCTTTGGCCTCACTAACGCCCCTGCAGCATTCCAGCGCTTTGTCAACACTATCTTTGTTGACATGCTGGATGTCTGCATCATCGTGTACCTCGATGACATCCTCATCTACTCCAAGGATATGGAGTCCCACCAGCAGCACGTCCGGGAAGTGCTCCGCTGTCTCCGGTTACATGGTCTCTTTGCCAAACTGGAGAAGTGTGAGTTCCACTCAGACTCGGTAGAGTATCTTGGCTACTGCCTATCTCCAGACGGTTTGACTATGTCTCCGGACAAAATCTAGACCATCTCCGACTGGCCTGAACCACGAAAGGTAAAGGACATCCAGTCCTTCCTAGGCTTTGCCAACTTCTACCACCGGTTCATATTCAACTACTCGGACATCGTGGTTCCACTTACCCGGCTCACCTGGAAAGATGCTCCTTGGAATTTCTCTGAGGACTGTCGACGCTCTTTCAATGCTCTCAAGCACGCCTTCACTACTGCACCCATCCTCACCCACTTCATTCTGGATACCCCTATCATCATGGAGACTGACGCCTCTGACTACGCTGTCGCTGGCATCTTGTCTATCACTTGCGCCAATGGAAAGATTCGTCCGGTCGCATACTACTCCTGGACTTTGACTTCTCCGGAGTTAAACTACGACACCCATGATAAGGAACTACTTGCTATTTTCAAAGCTTTCCGGAACTGGCACCATTACCTTGAGGGCTCCGCCTCCCCTATTGACATTGTCACGGACCACAAAAACCTTGAGTATTTCTCCATCTCAAAAGTACTGTCCCACTGGCAAGCCTGGTGGTCCAAATTTTTATCCCAGTTTAACCTTGTCATTCGTTTCCGTCCTGGAAAACTCGGTGCCAAACCGGATGCTCTCACTAGACGATGGGACGTCTACCCCAAAGAGGGGATAGTGGCTATGCCCGGGTTAATCCCCAAAATCTTAGGCCGGTATTCACTCAAGAACAACTCTCTAACTCTCTTCACACTACTTATTTAGAGTTCCCGGTCCTCCATGCAGTCGCAATCATGGACGTAGAAACACTCCATAGTGACATCCTGTCCGCACTACCCTCTGATCCCATTGCCCAGGTCCACCTCGCAGATCCACCAGACTCTCGCTGGTCCACCGACGAGGCTGGATTCCTTCGACTAGACGGTCGTATATACGTACCGGACTTGGATGATCTCCATCTCCGGGTACTCCAGTATCGACATGATCACCCCCTTGCTGGTCACTTTGGGCAAAACCGGACCTTGGAACTAATCCGGCGTGAATATACTTGGCCTGGTCTCAGGACCTTCATCAAGGACTACGTCCGGTCCTGTACCTCCTGTGCAAGAGCTAAGACACCGCGCCATAGACCCTATGGACTGCTGAAACAGCTCCCCATACCGGAGAAGCCATGGAACTCCATCTCGATGGATTTCATTGAGCAACTCCCTTCATCTACTGGCTTCACAGCCATCCTGGTCGTGGTAGACAGGCTTTCTAAACAGGCCATTTTCATCCCTACTCATGACACCATCACTAGCCCGGAGCTCGCAAAACTCTTCCTGCTCCATGTATTCTCTAAACACGGTATTCCTGTCAGAACCGGTTCCTCCGACGAACTCCGACATGAGCGGAGTTAAGTACGAAGGGTTGTCGACGACAGGCGGAGGAGATGCGGGAGTGTTTGAGGACTTGGCTTCAGCGTATGTGCTGCGCCCTTGCAATACCTGCGTCCTCGTATTTCGGAGGACTAAGAGACAGAGAGATGGAGGTCCGACGAAGGTTGGAGTTGCCAGAAGGCAGAGGAGAACAGAGGAGAGTTCGCGGGAGGTATTCAAGCTGATATTCGAACTGAGGGACAATCCCCTCAGCGTGCGGAGTACTTATACTTTACATCGGATATGTATAGTAACCGAGAAGCGGAGGAGAGACATAGCGGAGAGGTAGCTAAGAGTCTGCGGATGACAAACGGATGAGTAACATACATGGAATGGAGATCAGTGATAAGCGTAACGGATCAAAAGGTTAACGGGACACAGCTATGAGTAATCAGATCTAATCTAAAACGGGAACAAGGGAAGCAGGAACAGAAGCGGAACAGAAGCATACAATAACCAGAGGCGTAAGCATGGAACTATTTACTAAAAGGAGACGGAGCGTCAACTGTCGGAGCGGAGATGGATACGTAGTGTCGGAGGTGTCCGATTGCGATCGGACTTGAGTCTACAACAGTCTAGAGGCCTTGCGGAGTTACGAGGCATCACGTGGTCGTGACAGTATCCCCCCTTTAGGGCCTGAACCCTTGAGGGCCTTTGTGCGTGTGGACTTCACGATTTTGGCATTGTTCTGCTGAGATAAGCATTTTGATCGGAGTTCAGAAGTTACCGTGAGCACGTATAAGAGTGCGCTGCATGTTGTCCGCATTGTCTATACACCTTGTCCTTCTACTTCATCATGACTTCCCAACACACCACACCTGCCCCCGCCGAGCACCAGCAACGCGACTGGAAGGATGCGGAAGACCACGAGCTGGTCACCGATTCGGAGGATGACGAGGCCGACACGACGGCCAAGTTTGTGGAGCGCGAGCGGAGGGAAGTAGCCAGGAAGGTGGCGGAAGCGGAGCAATGACAGAAGGTCGAGGAGGCACAAGCGGAGGTGCAGAGGAAGAAGGAGGTGAGTAGTGAACATTCTGTTTGCGGTTTGGTATTGACGCAAGGATGTGCGGACAGGCACGCAGAGCCGAAGAGGCTCATAAAGTGGAGGAGGCAGCGAGAGCCGAGGCAGCGCGCAAGGCGGAGGAGGAGTGTCAGGCCGAGCTGGCGAGGGAGCGCGCAGAGGCAGAGAGGCGGGCGAGGGTCGAAGTGGTGCAAGAGGCACACATAGAGTGGCAGAGGCGGGAGTTCAAGGTGCGGAAGGTGCAGGAGCAGCAGCGGAGGTCACAAGCGAGAGCGGAGGCCATCGTGGCCACACAAGGTAGCAGAGAGGCGACGGCGGTACCACCAGCGGCGATCGGCCTGCATGAGGTGCTGAGAGCACCTCAACAATCCGGTGGGCTGCGTAGCCCAGGCAAGCTCGAAGGCGACAGCGTGTGCGCGCTGCCAAGCTGCGCGCAAGTCATGCTCGTGGAGTACCGAGGGGAAGGCCGCGGAGAACTCGACGGTAGCAGGGAGCGGTACAGAGACAGGCAGAGCGGCAGCGCCGAAGCGGGCGGCGAGAAGGCAGCAGCGGAGCGAGGCAAATACGTCGCCAAAGGGAGCCAGCAAGCGCAAGAAGGCGCGGAACACGACGGAGGAGGACGAAGTGGATGAAGAGGAGGTATTTGGGGTGCCCCGAGCGATGGCAGAGGAGCAGCGCAATGCGCTGGGTATGCTTACCCAGACGCTAGCGCAGCTCGCAGAGCGGATGGGGGCGTCGGAGGCGCGGGAGCAGGAGCGGGTGGAGATCGAGAGGGAGCGGCTTGAGCTCGAGTGCGAGAGGCTGGAGTTGGAGTGGAGGCGCGCCGCGATGGAGGAGAGGCGAACGACGGACATGGACCATATCAGCATGGCCATGCGTCGCCAGTTCGTTGAAGGGTCATTGTCGGGGACAACGCGGAGGGAAATTGCAGCGGCGGAGCAAGAAGAGGAGAAGGGGGCGGACGGAGATGACGAGGACAGGATGGCGGATGTGGAGGGTGAGGATGATTGACAGACTACATACATATATTTTTTTTGTTTGTTTGTTTTATTTTTTGTGTACTACAATTTTATTTGAATGAAATGTTTGTGGACTTGAGAGATGTTGGAGTGAGTTCGGAGGTGGCGGAATGACTTAGGCGGACTTGTGTGGACCAGGCTTGCCTGGGTACTTGTGATGGAAATCTTCGACGAGCTCCGACGCGTGGTCAAGCTCAGTGGTGAGAAGCCACGATGTTTCTTCATCAGTACCGGCCTAGCCAGCCCAGCGGACTAGGTAGAGGAGTTGGCAGTGGCATCTTCTGCGGTCGATCTTTGAGTCTAGAATTTCTTCGACTTCGTATTTGACTTCTCCGTCGACTTCGATCGGAGGTGGCAGAGATTGGACACGGTTGGGAATACTGCTTTGGAGGGAGGTCTCGAGTTGAGACACATGGAATACGGGGTGCACGGACTTCATGGTATCGGGGAGTCGGAGTGTGAAGGAGAGCGATCCAGGCTTAGCTATTATTTCGAAGGGTCCGAAATTCTTGTCGGAGAGCTTCTTGGAGGGGCGTGTAGACCTGAAATACTTCGCTTTCACATAGACTTCATCACCTATTTTAAAATCCAGCGGAGTTGATCTTTTCGCATCTGCGGGGCCTTGATAGCGCTGTTGCGCAAGGGCCATCTCAGAGCGGAGGAACTCATGGCGTTCCTTGAGGTCGGAGGTATATTCTTGAGCGTGGGAAGAGCTGAGTCCCAAGTCGGAGTTGACTGCGATGTCGGGGTGGTAGCCTTTGTTGGCGAAGAAGGGCGAGACACCTGTTGTTGCGCTAGGGGAGTTATTAAAAGCGAACTCCGCAAGTGGGAGGAGTTCGGCCCAATTGTCTTGTTGGTAGTTACAGTAGATTCGGAGGTATTGTTCGAGAGTTTGGTTCGTTCACTCGGTTTGACCATCTCCTTCTGGGTGATAACCAGAGGTGAAATGCAGGGTCATTCCGAGTGCTTTTTCGAGCGAGCGGAAGAAGTGGGAGACGAACTCCGAACCTCTGTCGGAGGTGACATGGGTGGGTACTCCGTGTTTGGAAAACACATGTGTGATGAAGAGCTTGGCAAGCTCAGGGGAACTGATGGTGTCGTAGGTCGGAATGAATATTCCTTGCTTCGAGAGGCGGTCCATGACGACTAGGATGGAGGTGAATCCATCAGAGGAGGGAAGTTGCTCGATGAAGTCCATGGATATGGAATGCCATGGGCGAGCAGGGATCGGAAGTTGTTTTAATAGGCCGTAGGGCCTGTGCCTAGGGGCCTTAGCACGTCCGCAGGAAGTGCAGGAACTTACATAGTCTTTTATGAAGGTGCGGACACCTGGCCAGGTATATTCCCAGCGGACTAGTTCCAAAGTGCGGTTCTGGCTGAAGTGGCTGGAGAGCGGATGGTCGTGCTTGTAGCGGAGGACTCTGAGGCGGAGATCATTGGTATCCGGCACGTAGATCCTATCATCAAGGTGGAGTAGGCCAGCGGAGTCCGTTGACCACCAAGAATTGGATGAGTCGGACTTGTGGCTAAGCGCGACAGGATCAGAAGGGAGAGCTGCGAGAATGTCTTTGTGGAGTTGTTCCACGTTGACGAGGATGGAAGCGTGGATTGCCAGAGCGAGGAGAATGGTTGCCCTAAGGGAGGACGCGAGTTGTTCTTGGGTGAACATGGGTCGGAGATTGTGTGGGTTGACCCGAGCGTAGTCCCCCCCCTCTTTTGGGTAGACGTCCCAGCGTCTAGTGAGGGCATCGGGTTTAGCTCCGAGGCGTCCAGGGCGGAAGCAGATGGCGAGGTTGAACTGGGAGAGGTACTCCGACCAGTGGGCTTGACGGCGGGTCAAGACCTTGGAGCTGGAGAAATATTCCAAGTTCTTGTGGTCGGTGACCACATCAACCGGAGTGGCGGAGCCCTCAAGGTAGTGTCGCCAGTGCTTAAAGGCCTCGAAGATGGCCAAAAGCTCCTTGTCATGGGTGTCGTAGTTGAGCTCAGGGGCGGACAGAGTCCGCGAATAGTATGCGACAGGGCAGAGGACCTCATCGGAGCCAGTGATGGAAAGGATCCCAGCAATGGCGTAGTCCAAAGCATCGGTCTCCACAATCAGCGGAGCGTCAGGGACCCAGTGAGTAAGGATAGGAGCGGAGGTGAAGGCCTTCTTCAGGAGGTTAAAGGCGGAGCGACAGTCCTCACCGAAATTCCAAGGAATGTTTTTGCGGGTAAGCCGCGTGAGAGGTACGACAATGTCGGAGTAGTTGAAAATGAAGCAACGGTAGAAGTTCGCAAAACCGAGGAAGGACTGGATGTCCTTCACCTTGCGGGGTTCTGGCCAGTCGGAGATGGCTTTGACTTTATCAGCGGACATGGAAAGGCCATCGGGGGAGAGGCAGAAGCCCAGGTATTCGGTAGAGGTGCTATGGAATTTGCATTTTTCCGGCTTAGCAAAGAGGTTATGCTTGCAGAGGCATTGGAGGACTTCACGGACATGTTTTTGATGTGATTCGATGCCTTCGGAGTAAATAAGGATGTTGTCTAGGTAGACGACAACACAGACATCAAGCATGTTGGAGAGAATGCTGTTGACAAATCGCTGGAAAGCCGTGGGAGCATTGGTCAGACCGAAAGGCATGACATTCCACTCGAAGGAACCATACCGTGTGCGAAACACGGTCTTCCATTCATCTCCTTCAGCGATGCGGACCAAATGGTACGCGTGGCGGAGATCAATCTTAGAGTAGATCTTTGCCTTGCTGGGAGAGTCAAGGAGGTTGGAGATGAGAGGGAGTGGATAGCGGTCTTTCTTTGATATTTTGTTCAGTCCTCGGTAATCGACGCAAAGGCGGAGTGTGTCAGAACCGGTTCCTCCGACGAACTCCGACACGAGCGGAGTTAAGTACGAAGGGTTGTCGACGACAGGCGGAGGTGTTGAGGACTTTGGCTTCAGCGTATGTGCTGCGCCCTTGCAATACCTGCATCCTCGTATTTCGGAGGACTAAGAGTCAGAGTGACGGAGGTCCGACGAAGGTCGGGATTGCCAGAAGGCAGAGGAGAACAGAGAAGAACAGAGGGGAGTTCGCAGGAAGTATTCAAGATGATATTCAAACTGAGGGACAATCCCCTCAGCGTGCGGAGTACTTATACTTTACATCAGATATGTATAGTAACCGAGAAGCGGAGGAGAGACATAGCGGAGAGGTAGCTAAGAGTCTGCGGATGACAAACGGATGAGTAACATACACGGAACGGAGATCAGTGATAAGCGTAACGGATCAAAAGGTTAACGGGACACAGCTATGAGTAATCAGATCTAATCTAAAACGGGAACAAGGGAAACAGGAACAGAAGCAGAACGGAAGTATACAATAACCGGAGGCATAAGCGCGGAACTATTTACTAAAAGGAGACGGAGCGTCAATTGTCGGAGCGGAGATGGATACGTAGCGTCGGAGGTGTCCGATTGTGATCGGACTTGAGTCTACAACAGTCCAGAGGCCTTGCGGAGTCACGAGGTGTCACGCGGTCGTGACAGTATCCCCCCTTTAGGGCCTGAACCCTTGAGGGCCTTTGTGCGTGTGGAATTCGCGATTTTGGCATTGTTCTGCTGAGATAAGCATTTTGATCGGAGTTCGGAAGTTACCGTGAGCGCGTATAAGAGTGCGCCGCATGTTGTCCGCATTTTTCAGACAACTTGTCCTTCTTCCCCCAACATGACTTCTCAGCGCAACACACCTACCCCCTCGCAAGCCCAGCGCCGTGAGTGGCAAGAAGCGGAGGACCATGAGCTGGTCACCGACTCGGAAGACGACGAGGCCGACGCGACGGCGAAGTTCGTGGAGTGCGAGCGGAGGGAAGTAGCGAGAAAGGCGGCGGAAGCGGAGCAACGACGGAAGGTCGAGGAGGCACGAGCAGAGGTGCAGAGGAAAAAGGAGGTGCGTAGCGAATATTCTGTTCGCTGTTTAGTATTGACGCAAGGATATGTGGACAGGCACGCAGAGCCGAAGAGGCTCGTAAAGCAGAGGAGGCAGCGAGAGCCGAGGCAGCGCGCAAGGCGGAGGAGGAGTGTCAGGCCGAGCTGGCGAGGGAGCGCACGGAGGCAGAGAGGCGGGCGAGGGTCGAAGTGGTGCAAGAGGCACACATAGAGTGGCAGAGGCGGGAGTTCAAGGTGCGGAAGGTGCAGGAGCAGCAGCGGAGGTCACAAGCGAGAGCGGAGGCCATCACGGCCACACAAGGTAGCAGAGAGGCGACGGCGGTACCACCAGCGGCGATAGGGAGGCGATCGGCCTGCATGAGGTGCTGAGAGCACCTCAACAATCTGGTGGGCTGCGTAGCCCAGGCGAGCTCGAAGGCGACGGCGTGCGCGCGCTGCCAAGCTGCGCACAAGTCATGCTCGTGGAGTACCGAGGGGAAGGCCGCGGAGAACTCGACGGTAGCAGGGAGCGGCACAGAGACAGGCGGAGCGGCGGTGCCGAAGCAGGCGGCGAGAAGGCAGCAGCGGAGCGAGGCAAATACGTCGCCAAAGGGAGCCAGCAAGCGCAAGAAGGCGTGCAACACGACGGAGGAGGACGAGGCAGATGAGGAGGAGGTATTTGGGGTGCCCCGAGCGATGGCGGAGGAGCAGTGCGATGCGCTGGGTATGCTTACCCAGACGCTAGCACAGCTCGCAGAGCGGATGGGGGCGTCGGAAGCGCGGGAGCGGGAGTGGGTGGAGATCGAGAGGGAGCGGCTCGAGCTAGAGCGGGAGCGTCTGGAGTTGGAGAGGAGGTGCGCAGCAATGGAAGAAAGGCGAATGGCCGAAATGGACCGAATCATGGTCACACGGCGCCAGTTCGTCCAAGGGTCATCGACGGGGATGACACAAAAGGAGATCGCAGCGGTGGAGCAGGAGGAGGAGAACGGAGCAGATGGAGATGACGAAGAGGGAATGGCGGATGCGGAGGGAGAGGAGGATTAATGGACAAATACATTTTTTTCTTTTTTTCTTTTATTCTGTACTACATTTGTTATTTGAATGGAGTGTTTTCGTGGACTTGTAAGATATCGGAGTGAGTTCGGAGGTGGCAGGATGATTTAGGCGGACTTGTGCGGACCAGGCTTGCCTGGGTACTTGTGATGGAAATCTTCGACGAGCTCCGAAGCATGGTCGAGCTCAGTGGCGAGGAGCCACAATGTTTCTTCATCAGTACCGGCGTAGCCAGCCCAGCGGACTAGGTAGAGGAGTTGGCAGTGGCGTCTTCTGCGGTCGATCTTTGAGTCTAGAATTTCTTTGACTTCATACTCGACTCCTCCGTCGACTTCGATCGGAGGTGGCGGAGATTGGATGCGGTTGGGAATACTGCTTTGGAGGGAGGTCTCGAGTTGAGACACATGGAATACGGGGTGCACGGACTTCATGGTGTCGGGGAGTCGGAGCGTGAAGGAGAGCGATCCAGGTTTGGCTATTATTTCGAAGGGTCCGAAATTCTTGTCAGAGAGCTTCTTGGAGGGGCGCGTAGACCTGAAATACTTCGCTTTCACATAGACTTGATCACCTATCTTGAAATCCGGCGGAGTTGATCTTTTCGCATCTGCGGGGCCTTGGTAGCGCTGTTGC